>Ga0157369_10007585_pt1 | contig 12486 bp, 11 predicted proteins | sample C25metaG_FD_113461 | JGI IMG/M metagenome (GOLD analysis project Ga0157369, IMG submission 113461) | Corn rhizosphere microbial communities from Kellogg Biological Station, Michigan, USA - C2-5 metaG | ecosystem: Host-associated > Plants > Roots > Rhizosphere > Soil | place: USA: Michigan...
GACGAGCATCGTCGCCCCGTGCTTGGCGGCGTCGAACCCGAGCACGTTGACGTTGACGAACCGGACGTGCTCGTTCGAGAAGATCGTGTGGCTGGCCGTGGTGAAGTCGGAGTAGCGCGTGCCGATGCCGATGACGACGTCGGCCTCGCGGGCCAGGGCGTTCGCGGCGGATGAGCCGGTGGAGCCCACGCCACCGACGGCGGACGGGTGGTCCCAGTTGATGGCGCCCTTGCCGGCATGCGTGTCCGACACGGGGATCCCCGTTGCCGCAGCGAAGGCGCGCAGCTCCTCGGACGCCTCGGCGTAGACCACGCCGCCGCCCGCCACGATGAGCGGTCGCTGTGCGGACCGGATGACGGCCAGCGCGCGCTCGAGGGCGGCCGGCTCGGGAACCGGGCGGCCGATGTGCCAGACCCGCCTGGTGAAGAAGGTCAGCGGCCAGTCGTGCGCCTCGGCCTGCACGTCCTGGGGGAGGCAGACGGTGACCGCGCCGGTGTCGGCCGGGTCGGTGAGCACCCGCATCGCGTTCATCAAGGACGGGATCAGCTGTTCCGGCCGGCTGATCCGGTCGAAGAACCGCGAGACCGGGCGGAACACGTCGTTGACGGTGACGTCGAGGGTGCCCGGGTCCTCCAGCTGCTGCAGCACCGGGTCGGGCACCCGGTTGGCGAACTGGTCGGACGGGAAGAGCAGCACCGGGATGCGGTTGGTCGTCGCCAGGGCGGCCCCGGTGACCATGTTCGTGGCACCCGGGCCGATCGACGTCGTCACGGCCATCACCTGCCGGCGGTTGCGCGCGCGGCTGAACGCCGTGGCCGTGTGCACCGCGCCCTGCTCGTTGCGGGAGAGGTAGTACGGGAGGTCGCCGAGCACGTCATCGCCGGCCGCGCCGTCCTCGCCCTGGACCTGTGCCTGGAGCAGGGCCTGCCCGACGCCCGCGACGTTGCCGTGGCCGAAGATCCCGAGGATGCCGGTCACGAGCCGCTGCTCGACCCCGTCGCGCTCGGAGTACTGGCTGGCCAGGAACTTCACGAGTGCCTGGGAGGTGGTGAGCCGAACCGTTTTCGTCATGGCTGCGTCGGTCCTTCGTCGTCGTCGTCGATGGCCTGGTGGTCGCCCCAGCTGGGTCAGGGAGCGGGGACGATCACGTCGCGCACGATCTGGTCGAGGGCCTCGTCGGCCTCGAGGAACTGGCGCAGGGTGGTGCGGGTGGCGCCGAAGTCGTCGAACTCTGCGGGCGTCATCCCGTCGACCTCGTAGGCGCGCTGGAAGTCGGGGATGGTGAGCAGCGCGTCGATGACGTCCGGGTCGACCGGCTCCTCGATGCGCGGCTTCGGGTCGTGGCCGCTGGCCTGGAACTTCTCCTGCCAGCCGAACGGCGGCGAGAGCACGATGTCGCCACCGACGAGCTCGGTCCACTGCAGCTGGTTGCGGTAGGCCGCCGCGAGCAGCCGGGCCTGGAAGCCGCGCTCGAGGAAGACCTCGTAGGCCTTCTTGAAGGCTGCCACCCCGGCCCACTCGAGGTACTCGGGGTCGATGTCGATGCCCTCGCGCTCGACGACGGTCTTCATCCAGTCGTCGAGCCGCCCGACCATGATCGTGACGACCGGGCCCATCGACGCGGTCTCCTTGTTCTCGGCCTTGCGGCGCTCGAGCCCGCGCTCGATCGCGGCGCCGGCCTCGACGGCCTGCGGCACGGTGAACGAGACGGTGACGTTGATGCTCACCCCGCGGTAGGTGGCCTCCTCGATGGCAACGATGCCGACCGCGGTGGCGGGGATCTTCACGATGATGTTCGGCGCCAGGGTTGCGAAGTACTCGGCCTGGTCGGCCAGGGCCGCGGCATCGCGGTGCAGGCGGGGGTCGGTCTGCATCGAGAGCCGGCCGTTGCGGCCCTTGTGCTCGGCGAAGGCCGGCTCGAGGTACTTCGCCGCCTCGACCGACACCTCCTCCACCACCTGCCAGCCGATCTGCGACTCCGTGGCGGTGGGGCGGTCGGCGGCGATCTCGGCGATGCGGGCCTGCCATCGGGGCAGGTCCGAGCGGATGGCGGCGAGGGCGATCACCGGGTTGCACGTGGCGCCGACGGCCCCCCAGCCGATCGCCGTGGTGAGCTCGCTCAGCGTCGACGAGTCGTTCCAGAGCGCGGTGGGGGTGGTCTCGGTCATCGTGAGCAGGGGTGACGTGGTCACAGGGGTCCTCCGGTGGTGTGGGGGGCGACGCGCTCGCGCATCGTCGTGAGCTGGTAGCGGGCCATGGCGTCGGCGTTCTCGTCCTCGGCGAACACCGAGTTGCACATGACCGTGTCGGGGCTGTCGTAGAAGCCGATCTCGGCAAGTCCCCCGAAGAAGTCGTCCCAGTCGACGTCGCCGGCGCCGATCCGCAGGTGCTGGTGGACGCGTGCGGTGTTGCCGGGGGGGTTCGAGATGTAGCGCAGGCCGTGCGAGGCGTGGTGGTCCATCGTGTCGGCGACGTGCACCAGCCGGATGAGGTCCTTGCCGGCGCGCATGACCTCGCGCATCGGGTGGCCCATGTGGAAGCTGTGGCAGGCGACGAAGACCATGCCGACGTTGGGGCTGTTCAGGCCGCGGAGGATGCGGATCGCCTCCAGGCCGTCCTCGACGAAGTCGTCCGGGTGCGGGTCGATGAGCAGGTCGATGCCCTCGCGCTCGATGACCGGGAGCAGCTCCTCCATCGATCGGTGGAAGGCGGCCTCGGACTCCTCGGCCCGCTCCGGCCGGCCGGAGAACTCGGTGCCGATGACCTTCACGTCGAGGTCGACGGCGAGCTGGATGATCCGCTTCCAGTTGCGCACCGCTGCCTCGCGGGCCCACTCGTCGGGGCCGCTCCAGCGCTGCACGGGCAGCAGGGAGGCGATGCCCACGCCGGCGTCGGCGCACGCCTTCTTCAGCGAGCGGACCAGCGCGTCGTCGGCCCTGGGGTGCCGGAAGAAGGGGACGAAGTCGGCGTGCGGTGTGAGCTGGAGGTACTCGTAACCCAGGTCGGCGACCACGCCGGGGAAGTCGAGCAGGGCGTGGTCGTGGTGGAAGGGTGTGGGGTCCTGCGCGATCTTCACCGTCGGGTCCTCCTTCGACCCGTCACGACGGGTCGGGCTGAATGCCTGAATGTTAGGACATTAGCACTCAGACCCTGGGGATGCGCAAGAGGAACGGCGCCGCGGTTCGCTCAGCGGTCGTACACGGTGACGTCGAAGGCGTACTGGTCGTAGCGGTAGCAGTGGTCGCCGTACTCGACGGCAGCGCCGTTCGCGGCGTACGCCTTGCGGCTCATGGTGAGTAGGGGGTCGCCCGACGAGAGCTTGAGCAGCCGGCGCTCCCGACTTCCGGGGCGACGCGCCCCGATGGTCTGGTGCGCGATGACCGGCCGCACGCCGCGGGTACGCAGGATCGCGTACAGGCTGGCGTCCTCGAGGTCGGAGGCGGTGAGGTCGGCGAACTGTGGTGACAACCAGTTGTGCATCAACGCCGTCGGGGTTCCGTCGACCGTGCGCAGCCTCTCGATGGAGACCAGGTGGGTGTCCGCCGGAAGCCCGAGCACCTCGGCAGCGACCGGGTTCACGTCGTCGGTGCTGAACGAGACGACCTCGGTGAGCGGCTTCTGGCCGCGTCGGACCATGTCGTCGTAGAGGCTGGTCAGCTCGTCGCGCCGGTGGATGACCTGGCTGGCGACGGTGGTGCCCACCCCTCGCCGCCGCACGAGCAGCCCGCGGGACACGAGCTCGGCGATCGCACGGCGCACCGTCGGCCGGGAGAGGTCGAGCCGGTCGGCCAGGGCCAGCTCGTTCTCGAACGGGTCGCCCGGCTTGAGCCGGCCGTCCTCGATCGAGGCGGTGAGCTGCTCCGCCAGCTGGTGGTAGAGCGGGATGGGGCTGCCGCGGTCGATGGTGACGGGGATGACGTTCACGGCTCACAGTGTAGGTGTCCGCAGGTCCGCGAGTGCGAAATGTCAAATGTCCTAACAAATGTTGACAGCAGCCCGGGAGGTGGTGCAGCCTTGCTGGATCACCCCGATGCCCTCGCCACCGACCGGCCCTCAGGAGGAGCTGTGCCCGAGCCGCTGAAGCGCTCCTTCGACGTGCTGGCCATCGGCCGTGTCGGTGTCGACCTCTACCCGATGCAGACCGGCAAGTCGCTCGAGGACGTCACCACCTTCGGCAAGTTCCTCGGCGGCAGCGCCGGAAACGTGGCCGTGGCCGTCGCCCGGCTCGGCCACACCAGCGCCCTGATCAGCCGCGCCGGCAACGACCCCTTCGGCCGCTACGTCACGCGCACCCTCGGCGAGCTCGGTGTCGACCCGACCTACGTCACGACCGATCCGTCGCTGCCGACGCCGGTCACCTTCTGCGAGATCTTCCCGCCCGACCACTTCCCGCTCTACTTCTACCGCTACCCGCAGGCTCCCGACCTGCGGGTGGCTCCGGAGGAGATCCCACCGGTGGCCGTGCGGGAGAGCCGCCTGTTCTGGGCCACCCTCACCGGCCTGTCAGCCGAGCCGAGCCGCACGGCGCACGCCACGGCGTGGGAGCTGCGCGGTCGTCGCCCCCACACGGTCATCGACCTCGACTACCGGCCGCAGTTCTGGCGGGCGGAGTCCGAGGCCACCCGGGCAGCCGGTGCGGCCATCGACGCGAGCACCGTGGCCATCGGGAACATGGAGGAGTGCCGGGTCGCCGTCGGCGCCGATGACCCCGAGGACGCCGCCAAGGCGCTCCTCGACCGCGGCGTCGAGCTGGCCGTCGTCAAGCAGGGGCCCAAGGGTGTGCTGGCCGTGTCGGCGTCCGGCGAGCGCGTGGTCGTGCCGCCGGTGCCGGTCGAGGTGGCCAACGGTCTCGGCGCCGGCGATGCCTTCGGAGGCGCGCTGTGCCACGGCCTGCTCGAGGGCTGGGACCTCGAGCGAGCCCTCCGCTTCGCCAACACCGCGGGCGCCATCGTCGCGTCGCGCCTGGAGTGCTCGACCGCGATGCCGGAAGAGCACGAGGTGCTCGAGCTGATGCAGGGGACCCGCGCATGACGACGATCGACGCCGCGGCCCTGACCCGTCGTCGCCTCACCGAGCCGGACGCCGTGCCCGCCGCCTGGGCGGCGCGCCGCCGTCGAACCGCGCTGAGCGACGACGGCCGGCTCCTCCTCATCGCGGCCGACCACCCAGCTCGCGGGGCGCTTGCCGTCCGCGACGACGCCCGTGCCATGGCGTCGCGCCCGGACCTGCTGCACCGACTGGCGACGGCCCTGCAGCGCCCGGGGGTCGACGGGGTGCTCGGCACCCCTGACGTCCTCGAGGACCTCCTGCTCTCCGGCCTGCTCGACGACAAGGTGGTCATCGGCTCGATGAACCGGGGTGGTCTGCAGGGTGCCACCTTCGAGCTCGACGACCGGTTCACCGCCTACGACGCCGACACGATCGCTGCCAACGGCCTCGACGGCGGCAAGATGCTCACCCGCATCGCGCTCGACGAGCCCGGCACTGCTCCGACGCTCGAGGCCAGCGGTTCGGCCGTGACCGCCCTCGCGCGGCACGGCCGGATGGCCATGGTCGAGCCGTTCATGACGGTGCGCACGTCGCCCAACCGGGTCGAGAACCTCCTCGACCCTGACTCGGTGATCGACTCCATCCACATCGCGGCCGGCCTCGGCGCCACCAGCGCCCGCACCTGGCTGAAGCTGCCGGTCGTCCACGAGATGGCGCGCGTCCTCGACGCCACGACGCTGCCCTGCCTCCTTCTCGGCGGCGACCCCAAGGGCGAGCCGGCCGACACCTACGTCGAGTGGGGCCGGGCCCTCGAGCACTCGTCAGCCGCCGGTCTGGTGGTCGGGCGCGCCCTGCTCTTCCCGCCCGACGGCGACGTCGCATCAGCCGTCGACGCCGCCGTCGACCTCGTGCACGGAGGAACCCGATGAGCCTGGGCCAGGACAACCCCACGTGGTGCCACCCCGCCGGCTCCCTCGCGGCGCACGGCTGGGACTGCGTGGTGGACGACTCCACCCCCGGTTGGTCCCACACCGGGTTGCGCATCGCCACCCTGACGACCGGTGGGTCCGTCGACCTCCAGCTCGGCGACCACGAGGCCATGGTGCTGCCCCTTGACGGAGGCGTGATCGTCGACGTGGGGTCACTCGACGGGGAGACGGAGTCCTTCACGCTCGCAGGGCGGGTCGGCGTCTTCGCCGGTGCGACGGACGTGGTCTACGCCCCACCCGGCACGACCCTGCGGCTGCGCCCACGCACCGACCTGGGCGAGGGGGATGCCGTGCGGGTCGCGGTGTGCCTGGCGCACGCGGGTGGCGGCATCGGCATCCCCGCGCGGTACCTGCCGGCCGCAGACGTTCCCGTCGAGCTGCGCGGAGCCGGCATCGCCTCGCGGCAGGTCCGCAACTTCGGCGTCCCGGGGGTGCTCGACGCACACCGGGTCATCGCCTGCGAGGTCGTCACCCCGGCGGGCAACTGGAGCTCCTGGCCGCCGCACAAGCACGACACCGACCGGCCGGGCGTCGAGGCGGAGCTCGAGGAGATCTACTGGTTCGAGACGCAGCCGACCGACGGCCGGGGCACGGATGCCGTGGGCTACCAGCGCGTCTACGGCACCGAGGACCGGCCGATCGACGTGCTCGCCGAGGTGCGCACCGGCGACGTGGTGCTCGTGCCCCACGGCTGGCACGGGCCGGCGGTCGCGGCCCCCGACGCGGACCTGTACTACCTCAACGTGATGGCCGGCCCGGGTGCGGAACGCGCCTGGCTGATCTGCGACGACCCCGCCCACGCCTGGGTTCGCGACACCTGGCCCGACCTCCCGGTCGACCCCCGCCTGGCCCCCTGACATCCCACCCGTCCCGCACCACCACCCTGCACCACGACCCGAAGGACAGCTCATGCGCATCGGCCTCGCCGGCACCGGCCGGATCGGCGCCTTCCACGCCAAGACCCTGACGACGATCGACGGGGTCGACGACCTCGTGCTCGCCGACCTCGACACTGCCCTCGCCGAACGGGTCGCGAGCGACCTGGGAGTCGGCGCCGCCCCCAGCATCGAGGCCCTGCTCGACTCGGGCCTGGACGCCTTCGTCATCACCGCGGGCACCGCCGCGCATGCCGAGCTGCTCGAGGCCGCCATCTCCCGCGGCCTCCCGACGTTCTGCGAGAAGCCGGTCGCGCTCGACCTCGAGCGCACCATCGCCCTCACCGAGCTCGAGGCGCGCAGCTCGGTGCCGGTGCACATCGGCTTCCAGCGTCGCTTCGACACCGGTTACCGCCGGGTGCGCGACGCGGTCGCCTCCGGTGAGCTCGGCTTCATCCACACCGTGCGTGCCGCGACCATGGACCAGGCACCGCCGCACGCGGCCTACCTGCCCACCTCGGGTGGCCTGTTCCGCGACTGCAGCGTGCACGACTTCGACATCCTCCGGTTCGTCACCGGGCAGGAGGTCAGCCGCGTGTTCGCCGTCGGCGCCAACAAGGGTGAGCCGTTCTTCACCGAGGCCGGCGACGTCGACACCGCTGCCGCCACGCTCGTCATGGACGACGGGACCCTCGTCTCGGTCACCGCCACCCGCTACAACGGCGCCGGCCACGACGTGCGGATGGAGGTGCACGGCTCCAAGGGAACGCTCGGCGTCGGGCACGACGCCACCTTCGCCATCACCTCGGCCGAACCGGGCATCGCGTGGCCCCCCGGGCCGCGGCACTGGTCGTTCATGGAGCGCTTCCTGCCCGCCTACGTCACCGAGCTCACCGCCTTCGTCGACGTGGTCCGTGGCGACACCCCCAGCCCGTGCACGGTGGCGGACGCCCTCGAGGCGTTCCGCACCGCCGAGGCCTGCGCCCGCTCCATGACGACCGGTGAGCCGGTCGACCTCGACAGCATCCCGACCGTCCGCGCCGAACTATCGGTTCGTGGCTGATACCGCCTCCCGACCCACGTATTCCATCGCCATCTCCCGTCTGGGACACTGATCCATCACTTCGCACGACAAGGACCGATAACCGTGAGCACCCCCACCCGCATCACCCACCTGATCAACGGCCTCCCGTGGGAGGGCACCGCCGAGCGGACCAGCCCGGTCTTCAACCCGGCCACCGGCGTGCAGAGCGGCGAGCTCGACCTCGCGTCGGCCGACCTCGTCGACGAGGTCGTCACCGCGGCCCACGAGGCCTGGGCCTCGGGCTGGGGCAGCATCTCGCTGGCCAAGCGCACCCAGGTGCTCTTCAGGTTCCGCGAGCTGCTCAACGAGCGCAAGGAGGACATCGCGGCGCTGATCACCGCCGAGCACGGCAAGGTCCTGTCCGACGCGCTCGGCGAGGTGACCCGTGGCCTCGAGGTCGCCGAGTTCGCCTGCGGCATCCCGCACCTGATGAAGGGCGGCTTCACCGAGAACGCCTCGACCAAGGTCGACGTGTACTCGATCCGGCAGAGCCTGGGCGTCGTGGCCGTCATCAGCCCGTTCAACTTCCCGGCCATGGTGCCGCTGTGGTTCGTGCCGGTCGCCATCGCCTGCGGCAACGCCGTGGTCATCAAGCCCAGTGAGAAGGACCCGTCGGCCGTCAACGCCGTCGCCGCACTGTGGAAGGAGGCCGGCCTGCCCGACGGCGTGCTGTCCGTCGTGCACGGTGACAAGGAGGCCGTCGACGCCCTGCTGACCCACCCCAAGGTCAAGGCCGTGTCGTTCGTCGGCTCCACCCCCATCGCCAAGTACGTCTACGAGACCGGCACCGCGCACGGCAAGCGGGTGCAGGCCCTCGGCGGGGCGAAGAACCACATGCTGGTGCTGCCCGATGCCGACCTCGACCTCGCGGCGGACGCCGCGGTCAATGCCGGCTTCGGTTCCGCCGGCGAGCGCTGCATGGCCATCTCGGCCCTGCTCGCCGTCGACACCATCGCCGACGACCTCGTGCAGAAGATCCAGGACCGCGTCGGCAAGCTCGTGACCGGTGACGGCACCCGCGGTTGCGACATGGGCCCGCTGGTCACCGCCGCCCACCGCGACAAGGTGACCTCCTACCTCGACGCCGGCACCGAGGCGGGCGCCACGCTCGTCATCGACGGCCGCGACGGCGACGTCGACTCCGACGGCGAGGGCTACTTCCTCAAGCCGACCCTGTTCGACAACGTCACCAAGGACATGTCGATCTACCAGGACGAGATCTTCGGCCCGGTGCTGTCGGTGCTGCGGGTCAAGACCTACGACGAGGCGCTCGAGCTGATCAACTCCAACCAGTACGGCAACGGCACCGCCATCTTCACCAACGACGGTGGGGCGGCCCGCCGCTTCCAGAACGAGGTCGAGGTCGGGATGATCGGCATCAACGTGCCGATCCCGGTGCCGATGGCCTACTTCTCGTTCGGCGGCTGGAAGAACAGCCTGTTCGGCGACACCCACGCCCACGGCATGGAGGGCGTGCACTTCTACACCCGCGGCAAGGTCGTCACCTCGCGCTGGCTCGACCCGAGCCACGGCGGCATCGAGCTCGGCTTCCCCCAGAACGTCTGAGGCGCGGCCTCGTCACGACGGCGGCCCCGGCATCCACCACGGATGCCGGGGCCGCCGCGTGGGTGGGTCGAGGGGTCACGACATGCCCGCGAAGGTCGTCACCGTCGCGCGTGTCATGACCTCTCGACTGCCCTAGGGCGGCTCGGTCAGCACGCGACGCGCGCTCTCGGCCGCGCGGGCCAGCGCCGCCTCGACGGGCAGCGCCCGGTGCTCGTCGGACGGGATCTCCACGCCCCACGGCCCGGTCGACCCCCCGTGCGCAGGGCCGCCACCATGCCGGCCAGGTCGAACGCACCCTCACCGCAGTAGCGGCGGCGGTTGACGGTGTCCTGGAACAGGGTGCCCGCCTCCTGCCCGGCCTCCTCGACGAGGCGCAGGCCGTCGTGCAGCGAGCTCACGTCGGCCCAGGGGAAGAACTCGATGCCCAGCCGGGCGCCGACCGCGTCGGCCTGCGCGGCCAGCTCGGCGAACCTCGCGGCCCAGGGCGCACGGTCCCACGGCTGGTTCTCGCCGTCGGGGGTCACCTTGAGGTGCCGAGGGTGGAGGACCTGCGCGGCTCCGAGCAGGGCGTGGCGAACCCGGTCGGACTCGACCCGGTCAGCGCCGTCAGTCCCACCAGTAGGGGATCGACTCGAGATCGACGTGCACGTGCACGATTCCATTGTCCGCCAACATCGTTCGGATGCCGGGGAGCCCCGTACTCCGCGACGGCCGCAGGAAGGTCGTCGCTCAGCAGACCGAACCCGGTGAAGCCGGCGGCCGCGGCTTCGGCCGCGAACACGGCAGCCGCACCGACCAGCGGGCCGCCTCGGCGACGAGCCGGTGCCCGGTGGATCGGGCCGGCGCCACGAGCGAGAGCGAGGTGATCCGTCCCGCACCGAGGACGCCGATCCGCAACGGCTCGACGATGGAGCCCTCGGTCACAACGCCTTCTCGGCCTCGAGCAGGGTGTTCGCGGCGAAGGTCAGGCCCTCGAGCTGGTCGAGCTCCTGGTCCTCGTGCTCGATGTTGACCGGGATGTCCGGGTCGACGTCGCGCAGCGCCCGCAGGAACTCGGTCCACCACGACACGTCGTGCCCGCGGCCGACGGCCACGAAGTCCCACGAGGGATTGGTCGGCCAGCCCGACAGGGTGGTGCCACCGCCGAGGGGCAGGTACCCCTTCTCGCCCTCGGCGACCCGGGTGAACCGGTCGTCGAGCACGCCGTTGACCTTGGCCGCCTCGTTGATCCTGGTGTCCTTGGCGGCCGCGACGACCACGAGCTCGCCGAGGTCCTTGACCGCGTACACCGGGTCGATGCCCTGCCAGAACAGGTGGCTGGGGTCCATCTCGGCGCCCACGTGGGTCGAGCCGATCTCCTGCGCAAGGCGGTGCATCGTCGAGGGGTTGAAGACGATGTTGCCGGGGTGCATCTCGATGCCGACCCGGACGTCGGCCGTGGCGGCCCGGGCCTGGATCTCCTTCCAGTACGGCACCGCCACCCCCCACTGGTGGTCGCGCACGTCGAGCAGTGGGCTCCACCAGGGCAGTGGGTTCCACACCATCGTGGTGCCGCTCGGGCTGCCGGCCGGCGCGCCCGACATGGTGATCACGCGCGTCACGCCGAGCAGGGCGGCGAGCTCGATGGAGTCCTCGAGGTCCTTGGCGTGCGGGAAGCCGTCGCGCGGGAAGAGCGGGTTGCCGTTGCAGTTCAGGGCGGTCAGGGTCAGGCCGCGCGAGCTGAACTCGCCGAGGTACTCCTGGCGGGCGTCCTCGCTGGAGCGCAGCTCGTCGACCGGCAGGTGGATCGGCGGCAGGAAGCCACCGGAGTTGATCTCGACGCTGGTCATGCCGATGCCGGCGATGATGTCGAGGGCCTCGCCGAGCGGCTTGTCGCCGAGGCAGGCGTTGTAGACGCCGAGGTACATGGGGTGCTCCTTGCTGCGGGGGGTCGGACGAGGTGGCGAGCGGTCAGGCGGAGTGGTGCGGGGGCAGGTCGACGACGGCGCCGCCGGCGGCGGCGGAGCGGATCACGGCGTCGATGATGGTGAGGTCGCGCACGCCGTCCTCGAACGTCGCGACCGGCGGCAGTCCGCCCTCGATGCCGGCGACCTGCTCGAGGAACGCCCGCAGCTGGAAGCCGAACAGGTCGCCGACGCCGAACGAGACGCCGGGGAAGTCCATCGGCACGCCACCCTTGAGGTAGGGGTGGGCCGGGCCGACGAGCACCTGGTTGTAGCCGTCGAGACCGTCGTCGCGCAGCCGGCGGATGACCGAGAACTCGGCCGGCCGGTCCATGTCCCACTTCGCGGCGCCGGTCTCGGCGAACAGGTCGAAGGCCAGCGAGTTGGCGTGGCCGGGCGCGACCCGGGAGATCGAGAAGGTGCCGACCGCACCGGAGGCGAAGTGGGCGGTGAAGGTGGCCACGTCGTCGTTCTCGACCGGCTCGGTGACGTCGGTGAGCTCGGCGCGGGCGTGGCCGTAGGTGGTGCCGGTCGCGAGGTGGCGCTCCTTCACCTTGGTCGTGAACGCGGCTCCGCCGACCTGGGTCATCGGGCCGCAGACGAACTCGGCGAGGTCGATCAGGTGGCTGCCGATGTCGGCCAGCGCCCCGGTGCCCGGACCGCCCTTGTACCGCCAGGCCATCGGGGTCTGCGCGCTGCGGGCGTAGTCGCACCAGTAGCGGCCGTTGAAGTGCGACACCTCGCCGAGCTCGGTGCTCACGAGCTCGCGGATCGCGGCGACGGCCGGCTGGCGGCGGTAGACGAACGCGGTGCCGGTGACGAGGTCGGGGTGGGCTGCGGCGGCGTCCGCCATGGCCCGGGCGTCGGCGAGCGAGTCGGACAGCGGCTTCTCGCACAGCACGTGCTTGCCGGCGGCGAGCAGCGCCTCGACGATCTCGCGGTGCAGGGCGTTGGCCACGACGACGCTGACCACCTGCACGTCGTCGGCGGTCAGCAGCTCGCGCCAGTCGGTGCCGTGCCGCTCGTAGCCGTAGCGCTGC
>Ga0157369_10007586_pt1 | contig 12485 bp, 3 predicted proteins | sample C25metaG_FD_113461 | JGI IMG/M metagenome (GOLD analysis project Ga0157369, IMG submission 113461) | Corn rhizosphere microbial communities from Kellogg Biological Station, Michigan, USA - C2-5 metaG | ecosystem: Host-associated > Plants > Roots > Rhizosphere > Soil | place: USA: Michigan...
CCTTCGTTCGGAACCTACCATCAATATCGGATTCGAACGATCGATACGTTTGGCCGCGTCAGCGTGGACTGGACGCTCTCGAACATCCTTCGTTTTGAGAAGCATGCACCCCCACCTCTTCCAGTCGGTCCGCAACCAGAACCTGCGCTGGTGCAGGACCTCGATGGATCAAATCAGTTCAGTTCGCCGCCCGGCGTGAAAGCCCGAGTGCTGGTGGCGGGCGATCCTTCCCTAAGTGCAGGTGAGTTGACGATGTTGGGGACGCATCGGAATGCCGTTGTCCTCCAATGGGGGTGGCGCGCAAACGAACGCGACATCGATAAACGGGCGCGTGAGTTCCGCGTCTATTCTCTTCTAAAGACGCCTGACATGATCCCAGGTTCGATCACGTCAGTCACCCCTTCGGGCAACGGATGGGATCTCGCCTTTACGACGGACCGCTCCCTTTCGGATGGCGAGTGTGTCGGTCAGTGGATTACGAGCGGTGGATATCCATTCTTGATCGACTCGTTGACCGGAGGATCCAACGTTGTCGTTCATGTTGAACCGGCGTTGGCGAATCCAGCGGCCCAACCTGTGCCCGGGCCGGCAGTGTTCGGACGGCCGCTCAGCAGCAATCATCAGCGGCCCGCGTCGTGGGACTCGCGAGTAGCTGTCATTCCAATCACTGCTGACGAAAACTACCAATACATCTTCTACGACCTGCTTGATCTGTCTCCAGATCATCCATCCCATTCGATCTGGGTCGGCGTTTCTGCAGCGGATGGCGAGGAGTACGTTGCAGATGAACTCTCAGCCGCGGTATTGAATGGTGGGCGTCCCGGTAATGAGAGCAGCATCGTCACGTGCGCGGTGACGGGGCGGGATCACTCCCGTCCGGAGTTTTCGGCACCTCCTCCGCTGGGCGATGTGCCCGAGCTATGGACAGAGGAACCGTCGGGCAGGCAGGTGCTTGTCTCGCTCGATCTCTCCAGCCTGATTCCCGGCGCACTGCCGCCTGGCACTCCGATTGGTTTGGACCGTTGTTCCATCGACACAATCTTCGGGATCACATCGCTGGATCCGACTCATCGGGTTCAGCTCACCATGAAGGACGGAACAGCTCAGATCGTCGACTTTCCGAATCCCGCCGATGAGCAGGCTGTTATCACTTCACTCGAAAGCGCAAATCCGGAACGAATGGCGACGCGGTACCTGATGTACCTCGCGGCGCAGCATTCGCGGCCGGACGAAATCTTCGAACGCATCGGCACTGATATCGGAACCTTCGGCACCGTGCAGGACCGTCTGCCGCCCAAGCCCGGACGCTTCTTTTATCGTGTGCGCCGCGCCGATGCTCTGGGCCGTCTTTCCGCTGGTGGGGCGATTTTACCTGTTGTCGTTCGCGTGCCATCCATGGCGCCGCCCGCTGCTCCGGAGAAGATCTCACTTTCGTCGGGAACCAATTCTGTGTCCATCGCGGTACGCGTTCAGGCTGATCCAGAGATCGCCTGGGTACTCACGTATTCGACGTTGTTGGCAGAGACGAATTCAAGGACGGACCTCTCCGAAGCTGAACTGTTGCGCATCCCCAATCGCAGCGATCTGTATCCCCTGAACGGGTTGCGCCTTCGCGTGCCGACATCAGACGACCTCTTAGCACCCGTCGCGAAATCCCTTTCCGATACCGATGTGATCCTGAATGCAGATGGAACAAGGTCGGTCACGATCAACGCTCCGGCGACCTTCGGGAAGTATGTCGTGATCTGGACTCACACACTTACCGCTCGTGGGATTCCTTCTCGATTGAATGGTCCGTTCACCTGGGGGGCATTTTAGCCGTGATCCCATTTGGCAGCGTCACTACGATCAGCGCGGATACCCAGCTCACCGGCCCGGCACCGGTTCCAGATCCGCAGGGCGGAAGTAGCGCGCGGTTTTCCGGAGAGCCTATGCAGTGGATCTCCGTCGCTGGGGCAAATCAACTGTCCGCATTTTCTCGGAGTTCAGTGCGAATACTCTCCGGACATTCAGTTGTCTTTGCCGACATACCAGCCTTTTCATGGACTCTGATTGAGCTCAGCCCACTTCCATTCTTCATTCAGCGGACACTGTTGCAGTTGAACGGCGGGCTGCCGGTTATGTATGTCCTTCTATCCCCGCAGGCCTCCACGACTCTCAATGATGGAAAGATCAGCAAGGTCGTTGGCCTGGGTGAAATGATCGCCACGACTGCCGGCACCTCACCTTCGGCCTGGTTTGCCCTCTGCATGCAGGATCGGATCATGCGCGATCCTGCGCTTTGGTCGAAGGAAATCGGAGATGCAATCGTGGCAGCGGGAGATGACGCGGGCACCTGGCCTGCGTTTGCAACGGCCCTGCAGAATCTGGGAAGGCCCATCTACATCCTGAATCATGTCGGCAGACCCTTCGCAGATCCAGTCGATTCTCCCTTGCCCAGATTTACGGTCACGACAGGCGCCGGTTCATTCCCAGTAACTCCGGCCAGCGGAAATACGGGAATCGCGTTGCCCGCGACGGGCAGCGTGCAGATTTCCTTTGATTCCGCAGCCAATCCGATGCTCGCTGGGGTCGAAACCGCGGGAGGAGCTTTTGAAGCAGCGTATCAACTGCCCGCGGACACTCGTTTCGTGCAGGCACTCGACGCAAACACCTGGATGGCCGAGCGTGATCCGGAAGTGGTTGGTCTCTCTCGCTGGAATGCAAACAGCTTCCTCGATCCGATCCCGGACGGCAACCCTTATTTCGCGAGGCTGGTGCAGGACATGCGACTGGCCCAGGGCAGTGGCGGGGGCGTGGGCCTTGCTGGATGGGCCTTCGTCAAGGAATCACTGCTTGACAAGACACTTCAGTGGCCCTTGATTCCAGGTCAGGATGACACCAGATTTCTGAAGCTGGTGAAAGATTTGAACGACAGTGGCGCCGAAATTCGACTTTTAGTCAATCAGTTCCTGCAAGTCGAAAACAATACCTTCGATGACGGCGAAACAGTACTGGCTACACTGTGGGCCTTCTTCGCTGCGACCTTTGTTTTTTCGGCTTTTGGTGCTCTCGCCACGGACCCGGCCGGCTTCGGTGTCCTGTTTGGGTGCATGGCCGCAGCGAACTTTCTGATCGACACCAATTGGACCATCGATGCCTTGCGCGCGATTGCAGAACCTTCCAAGAGCACGGTGGACGATCTTGCAGTAATCAACAGCAACATCGCGAAGTGGTCGCCATACCGTGCGACCACTTCGGACAATCCGCTCTATGTGCCGCCGTTCCAAATTGCAGGAATCACGATTGATGACGTCATCCATTTCGGGGTCTATCACCAGAAATTCGTGGTGGGCAGGACGACGGCCGGGAAATACTTCGGTTATCTCGGTGGCATCGACATCAATTCGGATCGCGTTGATTCGCCGATTCATCGCGCCCAATTCCCATATCACGATGTCCAGGCACGCCTCTCGGGCCCGGCGCTGAAGGATTTGATTCAGACGTTCGCAGACCGATCCACCTATGACAACGCAAGCGTCCCATTCCCGGTGCCGGCCTCGGTCGACCCCGCTGGAGACCATTTGGTTCAGGTGGCGCGAACTTACTATGCGCCATCAGCGGGCAATGGTTATTTCTTTGCACCGAAAGGTGAATCGCTGATCCATCGTTCGAATCTCAAAGCAATTCGAGCATCCCGGGATTTCATCTATATCGAGGAACAATACTTCACCCCGGATGACGAATACCTCGATGCCTTGTGTGAAGCTGCCAATCATGCCCGGGCACTCATCATTACCCTCTGTATGCAGAACGGCCAGGTCTACGGGCCGATCCGTCGCACCCAGGCTATCGACAAGCTACAGAATGCGTGGGGAGTTCGCGTGAAAGTCGGCGCACTTGTTCGCCGGCACCTGAATCCGACTCCGGCCAATTTCGTGAATCTGGGGCGATGCGTTCTCGCGGAAGACATTGATGCAAACGCATTGAGCATTCTGGTGAGCCCAACATCGCATGTGCCTGATCCCCCTTTCTGGTTATTCGTTGGGGGCGAGTTGATGCAAGCCACGGCAAAAACCGCGACGGGTGATCCCAATCAGGTCACCCTGGCAGTGAATCGTGGACCCGTTCTCAGCAGAACCACATGGGGTTCAAAGGTGGATTCGCGATCCAAAGGGTCGCCGGTCATGTGTGTCAACGTTCCTCACATCTACGTGCACGCGAAGCTCATGATCGTGGACGATATCTTCCTCTCGGTGGGGTCGGCGAATATGAACAGGCGTGGGCACTTTCACGATGGCGAGATCAATGCGATCGCCGTGCCACAGAATCTGAAGCGGGATCCGCTTAATCCAGCGCGCGTCTTGAGATGCAAGCTGTGGGGCGAACATCTTGGGCTTACACCTGAGATGGGATTATCGCTCTTTGCGGATCCGCTCTCCGCTTTGCCCTATTTCGATCGACCCTGGCTCGTGGGAAATCGGTGGCAGCCGCTCAACTGGGCAGGCGAGCCCACGGACACCGAGGAGCCGAACTTCACCGCTTCCGACAGCATGATGTCCAACTTGCTTACGCTAGCGATCGGATCTCTAACACAACTGGATAGGAGCACGTTCTGGCCCGTTCTCGTTGATCCCACTTCATTCTCAGATCCTAATCCGACCAGCGCCGGTCCGGAGGTTTAAGCAAGCATGGACACGATCACCTTCTTCGACATGCTTGGCATTGACCCCGGAACCGGTGCCCTTCCGGACGCGGCCGCGGTGGCGAAAGCGGCAGCCCTCTGGCCGAACGACATCGTTTCGCGGACACAGGGCTGGAACGCAAATGACGATTCAGACGACAACGCAGCGATCGTCGCATTCCTGCAGGGAGTTGCCGGGGATCGGACTTTGCAGTTCTCGAACGTCCGGGCGGCCGTCGATGGGTCGGCAGTTGTAGGGACGCAGCTAGGACAAGTCACGATTGCAGCGGATGTGGACGTAATCGGGGACACCGTCAACAATCTGGAAAACACCTTCTATTTCCGCCAGCTGCCCGATGTCGGGATCACGCTATATCCGACAAAACCGGGCGCGCCGGCTCACTGTTTCTTTGCGAAGGATAGCCGAGGCTGGGAGCTCATCATTGAAGCTCTGCCAGTGATCATCAACTTGAAAGCCGGGTTGATAGAACCACTGGATTTAACAGGGCCGAATGCTGGCGACGATCCAGCCGAATTTAACGATGACGTCGGTGATTTCAATCCGGATGAACCCGATTGCCTCATCTCTGTCCGAAATGCCAACCCCACTCCGACCCAGATCTATACAAACGTAAGGATTCACATTCGCCCGGGACGGGACGTAATTTTAGAGACCAACGTTCCTCTAAGTCAGCCGCTATCCCGGTTCGCCGGGCTTCCTGTCAAAGCGCTCTACGATCTGCTCCTGATTCCCAACCCGGAAAACAGGGAGTTCTATGAATGGGCACGGAACGATCTCTCGAATTTCCTCGCACCCGTCCCGGTGCGTGGCGCCATAGGGTTCCGGAGCATCGATTTCGATTTGACCCTCCAGCCATTCGCCGACTTTCTGACGGGTCTCCAGAAGGACGGCCTTCATTCAGACCAGGTCGAACTGGTTTGCGAGGACGTCGTATTTCCGCTGACCTTAGGGCTTCCGCTGCCATCGCACGGAACGCTGGGGTTTCGCAGAAAGATCGTAGATCGTACCAGCCTGTCGAATGCGTTCTCCTTCGCCGGCGCACCCATCATCGTCAAGCTCTATCCATTCAACTCGGACAATGAGGGTTCGGGAGCGGAATTGGCTTTTGGGCGCCGCGGCCTGTATCTCACAATCGATCAGTTCTTTCTTCAGTCCGGCGATCCTCCGGTTGTCGAGTTCAAGGCCACGTTAGTGTGGCAGAGCGGTGGAGCTGACTTTCTTCATCCCGGCCCGGCGATCGGCGGTTCCATCGCCATAACCGACGATTGGACTGTGCAGTTGGGGCTCGCTCTGGGTGATGAATCACCGGTGAAGTTCACGGTCTTGGATACTACCGTTTCCTTGCACGCGGCGAAGCTGGGAATCGGTATTGGCAGGATGGTCCGAAAAAGTCAGCAGCCCGTGGTCTCAGGCGCAATCACCAAGGCGGAGCTGGACCTGCAGTTTCTGTTCGATCTCTCGATCCAGGGCAAACCAACAGGCGGAGAAGATAGCCTCTTCAAATTGAGGTCGCTGACAGGTAAGCCTCTCAGCTTGATCGTACGCGATATCGGACGTTCATTCGGTCACTGGGCCCTGGACGGCATCACCTTTCCGGAAGGTGTCCAGCTCATCATCTGCAATACATTCCGCCTGATCATCGAAGACCTGGGCTGGGTGGAGGAGCCGAGCGGAACTCAGTACTTCTCCTTCAGTGGCGGTATCGGACTTGGCTTCGGAGGAGGAGACGTTGTTCAGCCGAGCGGCTCGCCGACCTACACTACGCCGGACGACGCGGATCAGGCTCGGCAGAAAACCGGAGATGGTTTCGCTCTCGAAGTGCGTCGCCTTCGATTCAAGACTTCCGATGATAGTCCCGGACCTTCCTGGAAAGTAGACGGCATCTCCCTCCATCTCAAGTACGGCAGCGTCCTCATCTCCGGATTTGGGCTCCTGAGCGACGAGGAAATCGATGGATGGCATATCCGAGAATTCGGCTTTGGCGTTCAAGTACAAGCCAAGCTGCTCGGTAAAGACCTGAACGTCGCCGCAGAGTTCTTCAAGGGCAGTCGTCGACTCCTCACTCCTCCAAACACCGCGTTCGACTATTTCCTTGCGGGATTAACCCTTGGCTATCTTCCCGCGGGCGGGTTCGAGCTTTATGCGATTCGGCTTCTCTTCGCGTACAACATGACGCCAGCGCTAGATCCGAACGCAACTGACGGGCAGGGCATGGCGCTGTACAAGTGGCACAAAGACCACGACACAGCGATTGATATGCCGCGCGATCGAAACCTCGGTGACTGGAAGGCGGTTGATAACACGCTCGCCATGGGCATGGGAGGCGCCTTTTCGCTAACGAGTTGCGGAAGCGTGTTCCGCATCAACATCTTTGCCTTCTACTCGCAGGGCGATACCGAACGCGGATTTCTCGTTGTCGGCGAGCTCTTCCTGCTCAAGAATCCGAAGCCACTGGCTTTTGTTGCGATTGAACTGGATCTGGACACGAACAAGTTTGGCGTTCTGGTAGGCGTGAATCTCAAGCTGACTGACTTTGTCTCCGCAGGGGCTCACGTTCCGAATTGGATGAACAATCTCGTGTCGATCACAGGCAATCTCTACTTCGGAAATCAGCCCTGGACACTCGCACTGGGGCAGCTTGCAGATACGAGCACGTGGCCGAGCGTATCCGTGAAATTCGGGAAGTTTGCCCTGGTTTGCTCTCTCTGCTTTGAGGCCATTGAGGGCCGACATACGGGTTTTGGCGTTCTCATCACTTTGACCTTCAACCTCGATTGGGGCTTCGGTCCCGTAAGCCTGTACGGCAGCGCGGGACTTGCCTTCGGATGCTGGAAGACCGGCTCCGATGTCGCGGGCTTTGAGGCATTCGCAAAGCTGGGACTGAAAGTCTATTTGTTTCACATTCTGCATATCGGGATGAACGTCTCGGTCAAATACTCGTACCTGGAAACCCAGCCAAGGTACTCGAGCTATTCGCTCACCTTCTCGATCGACACGCCATGGTGGATGCCTGACGTGAGTTTCTCGATTGCGAGAAGCTCCGATACAAATCGTCCCTATGATGCGAAGCTCATGAACAGATCGCTAGCCTCTGCGTCCTCGATCGGTACGGCAGGCGCGAGAGAGGCAGCATTGCTGATGCCGGCGCTCTCGAACGGCGATTCGAATCCAGCGAGTCTGTATTCCTTCAACGGTTTCATGGGCCTCTCCAGTGGGTCAGCCGGCGACATCCACACTCGTACCGACATCCCTATCATCGCCACGGATGCTACTGTTGCCGTTAATTTCACGAATCCAATCTCGAACGACATGGGGATTGCGCCGGAAACCTATAGCGCACTCGGAGATCCCGGTGTGCAGAACGTGAAGGATCTCACTCTGCGCTATGGATTGAAGAGCATCTCAGTTCGTCGCAGCCCCCGCTACGGGAGCGGAGCGGGAGTGTGGACCGACTTCGTCGCCGCAGAAGATACTGCATTGGATCTATCGGGCAACGTTCACTTGGCTCCTGCGCTTTCGATCCGGTGGGATGCGGATTCCCGAGCAGACGGCACGCTCTCTCCGAAGCGTCTTCTTCTCAACAGCTCCACTCCCTACTCGATCACTACTGGCGCCAGCCAGAACGACGAAGAAGCGCTGCGTAACGATCCGGGATACCCGTGCTGCAATAGACCCTCAACATACAAGCGGTACTATCCGAAGCCGCACGTTCTGTCATTTACAGGCGCGACTCCAGGGACGCGCTTGCCCGGCCGGCAACAGTTCTCTGCGGGAGGTGCCTGGTGGCAATGGACGGGCAGTCCCTCTCCGATTGCGGCTCCTGGAATCACCAGTGCAACAGCGCAAACAACGGTTGGCATAGTCCATCCGGCGCTGTCCGGCGTTCTCGGGGGCGCTGATCTGGCAGACCCTGCGATCAAGGCGTCATGTTCGTTGAGTTGGACAGCGTTGTCGGGCGGCAGCGTCATCTTCGAAGGGTATTCGGGAGTGAAACTCGTCGCTACTCAGCAGGCGGATCTGACGTCTCCAGGCAATTCAACCCTAAGTCTTACCGCACCAGCAGATCACGCGATGACTCGGGTTTCATTGCGTACGCAGCAGCCAGGCGTTGCTGCCCCCGGTACTCTGCAGATCGAGGAGGTCAACTATGTGACGGCGTCTGAGAATGCCCTGTTCCAGGGTCGGCTTTCGCGCTGCGCCTCGATGACAACGAATGGTGGGAAGCTCGCATTTCTTCCGAACCATGACTACGAAGTGACGCTGACGACGGAGATCAAGGTCTCAACGACTTCGAGCGGGGACCGTAGCACCACCACTGCAGAAACTATCTATTTCCGCACCAAGGGTCTTCCGGGCTTGAATTCGGTACCCAAGGTCGGCGATGAAATAGAGCCTTATGTTGAGAGCCTCTATCCTCCGGCTAGGTCCGTTCTGCTTTACCGCGAAGAGCCGGTGGCGATTGCCTTCAGCGAAGGCATGAGCACCCTGTTGCCGGTCGATCGTGTCAGTGCCCCCACGGATCCTCCGGAAAAGAAGCAGATCATGGAACTGGTTCTGAACATCGATCGCATTGCATCCACGACCGGGATTGCACGATTGACTGTGCCCTCCGACGATTGGATCGATGCCCATCGGGCCACGCCCCCGCAACGTCTCTTCCCCCGGCGCATACTCGCCGGCGTTGATGCGAAATACGGAACGCGCAAAGCTCCGAGTTTCGATCCTCTCGTGATGCGCTACGTGTCCTTGCAGGCCGCTTCGACTGCTTGCAGTGCGGATCCGCTCCACTCGAGCCAGTTGTTGATCCACGAGGCTCTCGGTCCAGGGAACGCCACCGGCAACTGGGAACCTCAGGCAACGCTTCGGGCCACGGTGCGCCAGAAAGACGGACCTTTCGCGCAACGAACGTCTTTCGATCTCGAGGATTCCGGTGCTTTCATCTCGCAAGGCGACGGGGCGGCGACTCCCGCCGGCGCATGGATACTGGATTCCGGTGCGTTAACGGCGCCGATCTCTGGCGCCGGGCGCCAGTACGCTTCATTTGGGGATCTCACCTGGAATCACCTTTCCGTGACGGCAAAGTTCGACCCCAAAGGAGCGGCTGCGGGCATCGCGATTGGCGTGGACGGAGGGTCGCCGGTTTCTCAAGCAATTCTCGCCACAGTGGAAGCAGACGGAACGGGTCAGAGCCTGGTCCTGCGCTCGCTGATAAGCGGAATCGAGATGGAGTTGGGGCGAACTCCTGTCACGTCGGCGCCTCCAATCTCTCTCACGGTAATTGCATTCGACGATACGGTGCGCGCTGTTGTGGGTGAAGCGGTCGTTGAGGCCCCTCGATGGTCGATTCGCGAGGGACGAGCTGCTCTGGTTGCGAGCGGGTCGGCGACATTCTACGCACTCAGTGTGGATGCGCTGGATCTTTACCATTTCGATTTCTCGACCAGTCGCTACGTTTCTTTTGCGGACCACATTCGATCCTGGAATGGGAAGCTTGTCGAGTTAAAGGAAGGCAGTGCAGGGGTATCTTCCGCTTCGCTGAGCAACTTGCTTGCTTCGGACACGACATCGGTATCGGCAGCAATGACAAAGTCGGCTGATCCACAAGCGCGGCAGGCATTGTTCTCGGGCTGGATTACGGCATTGGGAATGCCGCTGCGGCAGCAGCCGGATGCCTTATGCGTCAGCCGCTGGACCGGATCCGCAGGTACACTGGCCCTTCTCATTGAAAGCCCCGAGTCGCTTCCTTTCTCCCGCGATGTTTCAGTGAGTCTGATTCAGCACCTTCCACCGCCTCAGTGGACTCCGATCGGCAGTCCTCAAATGCAAGGCGCGCTGTTGAAGCTCCAGTTCCATGGAACCTCGGTAACGACCAGCCCGCAGTTTGCGATCTTTGTCGCCGGTGACCTGATTGTTCGGATCCGGCAGGCTCCCGCAGGCCCTACGTTTGAGATTTACACCGCACCGCAGCGCACTCATTTCATCGTCATACCGGGGCACTTGCAAGAGACCATTCATCCGGGATCGGTTATTCCGCCGGCGCTCAAACACCTAGCTTTTTTTCCCAACGGTACGATTGCATTGTTACGCAATGATGCACTGCTGGCAGCGGTCAATCCGGCGATTCCGACAGGACCAATCGACAAGACGATCGAGCTTGCCCTTCTCAGCAATGGACCTGAAACTTCGGCCCTTCTCGTGCCGATCTCTGGTCCAGGAACACTTTCCCCGCTAGGTAGCGGTAAGTACACGCTCAAGTTTTCCATCAGTCGCCAGCGCTGGCGCGATCCGAGTACTTCCAACCCCGAGGCTCTCTACTCGCAAGAGGAATCGCTGAATCTGAACTGGTAAAGAATCTCAACCCTGAATTAAAGCTGACCTGGAGGAAAACGAATGACACCTGCAATCTCTGAGACAAACTTGTGCACGGAGCTCCTGCCGCCTTATCGCACGCCTGGCATGTCGCCGGGGGATTACATCGACGTCATAGGGGCCGAGATCGACCGGTTGCTGGCCGAGACCGGTGGAAACCGGATGAAGGCGATCAATCTGGGTTTCGCTCGCATGAAGGATGCCGGGATCATCACTGCTGCTGACCAGAAAAGGATGGAGAAGGTTGCAGTGATCATCGATGGCGCCAGAAAGGAAAAGACCACATCGGAGGCGGCAGCGGCTCAGCTGGACAAGCTGTATCTCGAGGCGCTCGCTGACCCGCAGGCCAGTTCGACCGGAGCAACCATGATAGGAGTGATGTACTCTCAGCGATCGAAGCAGGCCGGAGAGGCAGCAGGGCTGATGGGTATGGTGGTCGGCGGTTTGATCAGTGGCGGCCCGGGCGGAGCGCTCATTGGTGGCCTGGTGGGGTATTTCGTCGGCTCCCGCTGCTCCAAGGACTGATCCGGGGCGGCGTCCAGCTTTCGAAAACCAACTTCCGAAAACATGGTCTTCTCGGAAGCTCACAAATCCCGCGCTATTGAGCGCGGGATTTGCTTTTCGACGCCGCCCAAAGCCTCCTGGCTGCGTTCTGCTCGAACATTTCTCCTATCCTTATATATGCGCTCAAAACCTCCCGCGACTTGTGAGGAGCTACCATCCTAAAAGATTTTTCAACCTTCGATTCTCGTGCGCTCCAGCTACCAGGCGCTCAAGCACAGCATCGTTAATTGCGACTGTGGTAGTGTTTTTTGTAAAAAACATAGTTAAATGCGACTGGGACAAAGATATTTGCGACTGAAATCTGCCTTTTCCACCTGGATTGAGTGATCAAGAGCCTCTTTTTCGCTGCTGAGAGCGCGATCGTCAGGCATTTGCCGTGAGTTTGGCGAGAGCGGCCAAAGTTTACTAAAAGGTAAACAGCAGATTGAGAGCTTCCATTCTCTGCAAACGGAAGCTCCTCAGGAGCGAAGGGTACGGCGGGATCTAACGCTCCGGGTATGTCCTGAAGCCTACGTGTAGGAGACTCTCGACTGCTGAACCCTTTGTCAAAAGACTCAATTAATGGCCGAACGGCCATTTAATAGGGCAATTCCAAAAGTTGTAGATTGAAATCATGCCCAAGTTGGGGCCGCTCGGAGCGACGGAGCTATGCCAAGCTCCGAGGATCGACCAGTTTTCGGGCAGCTGAACCTGAGTCAGTCTCCCGCCCCCTATCCAGCCACAAAAACCAATCCTAAGCGACGGCCAGCCGTAGCCACCAGACGGCCAGCTTGCTGAGGTTGAACAAGGCATGTGCGGAAGCGAAGGGGACGCCGTTGTCACTGCGAATGTTGGCGGGCAGGCCACGCTCCCGAAAAAGCCTTTCAA
>Ga0157369_10007587_pt1 | contig 12484 bp, 10 predicted proteins | sample C25metaG_FD_113461 | JGI IMG/M metagenome (GOLD analysis project Ga0157369, IMG submission 113461) | Corn rhizosphere microbial communities from Kellogg Biological Station, Michigan, USA - C2-5 metaG | ecosystem: Host-associated > Plants > Roots > Rhizosphere > Soil | place: USA: Michigan...
AGCGACGATCATGGAATACGACGAAAAGTTGATTGAAGAGGCTGTGCTTGCCCTGTTGGCCGCTTTCAGTTCCGACGACGGCAATGCATGGAAAGGCTTCGATTTTGAAGTCATGAACCGATTACATGAGCAGGGTCTCATCAGTAATCCGGTAAACAGGAACAAATCGATCTGGTTGACGGAGGAGGGCCAGGAACGAGGTCGTCAGCTAGCTGAGCGTTTGTTTGGGGGAGTTGTTCAAGCCCCGCGTGCGCCTGATCCAGATATCTGAGTTCCTGCTTTGGCTAATCACTTGATTCGGGCCGCGCCAGTGCGACGCAACTGGAGGAGTTTTTCCGTTGGAGCATTTTCTAACTGAACCACAACTGACAAAAGTGAGAGCTGCTCTTTCTGAGCCATTCAACGATTTTCCCGTCGAATATGACTATGTGGCGAATCAGGTAAGAGGCGTCGCTCCTGAAACCCTTTACGAAATTCTCTATTCAGAGGTCGCGCCGGTGTGCTTCACCAATCTCGTTGCGGCCGTGCCTCCAGTATGGACGGGGTTTGACCCTGACATACTCAGACAGTCGATAGAAGAAAGGCTGGCAGCTAGACAGCGCAACTGGTTTTGTCGGCAGTTAGATCAAGTGCTGATTCGTTGGCTGAAATACAACTACGCCTACATCTGGAAAGAAATCGCCATTAGGCTTTGAGCCCAAGCGTTCAATGGACTAGACGACCATGACAAAGACTCAGTTGTGGCACAACCTGCAGCACGTTTAACCGATGCGGCCAGTCGCCCATTGCTACGGCATGGCGCTAAAGTCATAGCTGCAGATTCTCCTGCATATTGCTGTGATTAATCGCCCATCGTTTATCCCACACTTCTCGTAGCACGGTTACGCAAAAATAATTACCCAACTTTTCAGCAGACGAAAAAAAGGCCTTGCTAAGCAAGACCTTTCTTGATTTATAAAGTGCCCGAGGGAGACTCGAGCGATCCATATTGTGTAAGGTCTGCGGCAAATTTTCTCGAGCAGGGATACAAGCAGGGATACAAGCTTACTCGCGCTGAGAGGAACCGTGCTGCACGTTATGATGATGGCACCATTTCAGGGGAGTGACCAGAAGGCGATTCTGCCTTCTTTGCGCTGAACAACCTTGTTATCCGCATGAAGCTCACCCAGGAGTCGATATACATAAACCTTGCTGATGCTCAATCTCTCGTATACGTCTTGTGTGGAGAGCTCTCCATCAACGAGAAGGCTAAGGATCTTGTCTTTTCTGGAGTCCATTGTTGCTTGTTCGACGGCTCCACCGACTTTCTCAGTGATCCGCTGCACCTGCTCTGCTGACAGCGCCACTTCATCCCCTACCACCTTCGTCAAGCTACCAATCACCTCAAGTTTCACTGCCTCCTTCAGTCGCAACGATTCCAGATACATTTCCTCATCGGCGAAGTCACTCGGAGCGTAAAGAACCGTATGGTTCCAATTCAAGAGGGCGAAGAACGTGCCTACGATCAGTACGGGAAAAATCATGACGAAGTAGACGAAAATAGACTGAATTTCTGGGGGCAGATTGATCAACGAAATTGTCGCGAAGCCTTCTGCGAGAGTGGAGAAGATCGCGACTACGGTTAGAGGGTTGCTGACTTTGGTGGCCATCGATTGTCCGTAATGATGATTTCAGAGCGGGGCAGATTATCCGCAAATATTGGCTGACGGTAAACGTTTCTGCACGGCGTCTCCATTCGAGCGTAAGTATTTTAATGAAGGTAGTGACGGTAAGCATTTAAATACCTCAATATTGCTGCAGTGCTCGGCATGGTAATCCGCGAGGCTCACCTTCCGTGGTTGGAGAAAAGGCGTCAAAATTTTGTTCTTCTGAATTCAGGGCGGGCCGTATGAAAAAAACATTTCGGTCTGCTAAAGTAGGTTAATTTACTTTTTTAGTGATCACCTTGGCCATGTTGTGGTATTTGGTGAGTAAATAATAAAGCTCGGAGTGATAATTAGGATGGTTATTGCTAATAACGAAGAACTTCACTTTGATGTGAGTAGCGGGCTTAAGAGTGTTCTCGGTAGTGATCTAATAACTGACGATGAAGTTGCTATATTTGAGCTTGTTAAAAACTCATTTGACGCGAGCGCGACTATAGTAACTATTAGTTTTGCTTCTGACCAAATCGTCGTCGCGGATAACGGTCAGGGAATGTCTTATAATGATATAAAAAATAAATGGCTGTTTGTAGCTTATTCATCCAAAAAAACGTCTAGTCGAAATGGCGACTTCAGGGATGATATTGCCGAGCGGCGGAATTACGCAGGAAGTAAAGGAATCGGACGGTTCTCATCTGATCGGCTAGGTTCAATCGTAAGGCTCCAAACTCGCCCAGCTCAAGAAGTAGGCGCTGGGGTACATACGGTAGTGGTTGATTGGAGTTTATTTGATAAGAATCATCGAGAGCACTTTCATAATATTGGAGTATCTTACTCAATCAACGAAGAAGGATTTGTACTTCCTGAAGGCATTGAAAATCTTCGTCATGGAACGGTAATCTCTATCGAAAATACAAGGATTGAATGGGGTCGGGAGAAAATATTAAGGTTAAAGTCTGCGCTTGCTAAATTGATAAATCCGTTTGGCGCAGCTGCTGATGGGTTTAAAATTGTAATCACCGCTCCCGATGAAATTGAAGCCGACAAGGATTGCGAGGAGCAATTTCGACGCAAGGGCGAAGTAGTCTCGCAAAATCACTTAGTGAATGGTGAAGTTGGGAATTTTATATTTTCAACTTTACAGGAAAAAACTACGTTTATTGATGTGAAGATTGATGAGTCGGGTAAGTATATTGAAAGCACCCTCGTCGATCGTGGCGAATTAATATATCGCATTCGTGAGCCAAATGAATTTACGTTACTGGAGAATTCCGGGTTTCGTTGTCAGGTGTTTTTTCTCAACCAGTCTGCAAAAATGACTTTTGCACGACGCATGGGAGTTCCATCAGTTCAGTTTGGCTCGGTTTTCTTATTTAGAAATGGTTTTCGTGTGTTCCCAATTGGTGATGAGGGCGATGACTGGTTTGGGATGGATCGCAGAAAACAACAAGGGTACGCGAGATTTTTAGGTACTCGGGATGTAATTGGAAGAATAGACGTCTCGGGGAATGATAGCGATTTTCAAGAGGCATCTAGCCGCAACACAGGTTTGATTGAGACTGAAGCTGTTATCGAGCTTCGTAAGTGCTTTCGAGACTATTGCCAGATTCGATTAGAGCGCTACGTAGTTCCAGTAACGTTTGTAGACAAAGAAGACAAAAATACTAGCGATGTTTCTCGTTTGCTTACTGATCCGGGACGTGCTCGAGTAGCAAGCGCGGTTGCTAAGTTGGTTGATGATAAAAATGTCGAGTTATTGGATTACAGTAGGAAGCTAATAGGCATTCTCAGTGAGCGATCCTCTCAGTTTGAAGCGTCGCTTTCAAGTTTACGCGCGATCGCAGACAAAACTAAGGATAATTCTCTATTAGACAGTATTAATGTCGCTGAGAAAAAATTTGAAGAGCTGAGACAGTCAGAAGAGCGCGCTCGGAAACAAGCGGACGAGGAGAGGAGGGCCAAGGAGGCCGCGCAGACGCGTGCTAGGGAGGCCGAGCGTCTTGTATCAGCTTATACCGAACAATTGGATGAAGAGAAAAAACGAAATCTTTTTCTTTCGTCGATCACAAGTTTAGAAGCTGATACGATTATTAATTTGCACCATCAGGTAACAATTTATTCGGTAGATATTCAGCAGCAAATAGAAAATTTCTTAGTAAAGGTCGCCGGCAGTGAAGTGGTGCCGGTGTCAGAAGTTGTGGATGCTTTAGAACGAATCGCTTTGCTGAATCGTAAGGTCATGGGGATTTCTAAGTTTGCTACTAAGGCTAACTTTCGGCTTGAGTCTGAAAAGATTGAGGCTGATCTCGGTGAATACATTGAACAATACATAAATGGCGTTGCTAAGGACTTTCTGTCAGGTCCGATTAGTATTTCAGTCGTGAACGATGGTAAGGGGTTTTTGCAACGATTTAAGCCTATTGATATATCAGTGGTTGTTGATAATCTTGTTTCTAATGCTCGAAGAGCGAGGGCGAGCAGGGTTTCATTTGAAATATCCCATCCCAGCCGAAACTCTGTACATATATTGGTCACTGATAATGGTCGCGGTTTTCTTAATAGTATCGAAGATTTAAGTCGAATTTTTGAGAAGGGTTATACCAAAACTGATGGTTCCGGATTAGGTCTATATCATGTAATGCATGTGCTTGGGGAAATGAATGGAACCATTGAGGCGTCCCGTTCGCCCGATACTCGCGGGGCCACTTTTTTGATAAGGATTGCAAAATGAGACTTGATTTTAATGTTTTGTGGGTCGAAGACAATCAAGCGAATGTACATGCGCAACGTGACAGAATTCAAGCTCTCATCAGAAAAGAAGGTTTTCGTTTGCGTGTAGAGTTTGCTGCGTCCGTAGATGAGGCGAAGAAGCTATTATCAGAAGATATATATGGAGATCATATTGATCTGATTTTGATGGATTATGATTTAGGTCCAGGTAAGAAAGGAGACCAGGGCTTAGCCGAGGTTCGAGAAATTTTTCCGTATAAAGATATAGTTTTTTATTCGGGTATGGCGCCTGCAGACTTAATGAGTAAAGCTATTGCCCTTGGTGTCCAGGGTGTTTTTGCTTCTCATCGGAATGACTTGCCCGATATAGTTGAAGGCGTTTTCGAGAATTTGGTTCGTAAAGTTTTAGATATTGATCACTCACGCGGCATCGTGATGGGGGCTACTAGTGAGATAGATCAGATAATAAACGAGTTGTTAGCTGACCTATTTGACCGTTCTGGCGATGCATTTAAAAAAACGTCGCTTGCTTCCGTGGTGGAACGTGTTGAAGAAAAGCGTGAAGCTTTTGCGAAGACTGTCAACACTATAATGGCAATAACGCACTTGAATGAACTGGCTGAGCATCATGGGGTTTATACTAGTGATGACCGGTTACGATTGCTGAAGAAGTCTCTAGTAGATTTAGATGTGCATAAGGGGCTTCATCATCGTTTGGAAGGGTATCGAAGTGAGGTGATGCCCAAGCGAAACGATCTGGCACATATACGTGTAGTCGCGGCTGGATTTTCGCGGAAGATTTTTGATAGGAAGGGAAAAGAGCTCACAAGTGATGATATGCGAGCTCTAAGAGTCAAGCTTCTTGAGTATCAAGAGTGTTTTGATGAACTAGTGGATTTGCAGAAGAAAAATTAGTTGTTTTTTTTATTATTCTGCTGAGTGTTATGCCAATCGCCTCTGCAACTAATGGAGGTACCGCGTTAGCTACTTGAGTAAATCGCGGGACCTCTTTTTTTCTAAGTTCACCACCAGAGGTGTATTTGCCGTGGAATGTGAACCAGTCTGGAAAGCTTTGGAGGCGTGCATTCTCCCGAACAGTGAGCGTTCGAGGCTCCGAATAGTGAATCAAGTCGTCAGGCATGCTAGTTATAGTTGGGGAAGGCGAATTAGGATCTAGCACTCTAATTGCGCTTTTCTTCAATCCAAAACTCGCCTTAGTTTCTGCGGATAGAGACACATTTAAACGGCCGTTCGCATGGCACAATTCAATAATCTTCTCAAAGCGAGTAGATATTTCCGGCTTGTGTCTAGCCAATCTTGTGTCAGATAGGGGAGTGATGTCACCAGAGTTCATCAGCCTTTGATAGCTGGTCAAAGGACCATTATATGAAATCTCTAGGAAACCCGAAGTGTCTCTGCTGGCAACAGTTCCGTTGACGCGTACTTCCAAGTCAGATATGGCCATTTTTGATGAAACGGGCACAGAAAAAATACCTTTGCGTTTCAGGAAGTTGTTACGGTCTAATTCGATTTCTTCAAACGGTTGAATAGAGATTTTTGCTACATCATTTCGAAATGCAATGATAAAAAATCTATGTCGACGTTGCGGTACTCCAAATGTAGATGTGTCCAACATTTTTGTTGATACATCGTAGTTTTCTGAAAGCGCGTCTATTATTTTTTTTGCGTAATTTGTCGGTTTGGCTGAGTTGGTGTCGTTGAAGTTTGAAGTTATTCCGCGAACGTTCTCAATAAGAACAACTTTTGGTTTTAAGATGTTAACGAATTCTAGGTACGCTTCTACAAGCTTGTTTCGGGGGTCATGCATGTTCCGCTTTCCCGCACTCGAAAAACCTTGGCACGGTGGTCCGCCGACTAACATATCAACCTTCCCTGCATATTCAGCTAAAAGGTCAAGGTTGTTCTCAAGGATTGAGTAAACACTATGTGCAGTTTTTGGAAGTGAGCTAGGCCATGAAAACTTTCTTTTTTTGTCTTCGGCTATTAGGTTGTTATGTAGCGTTTTGAATGCGTGCTGGTCGTGCTCAATCGCAAAAATGCCCTCCCATCCTGCCTGCATTAGGCCGAGGCTCAGCCCTCCGCAACCGGCGAAGACATCAACAAACGTTGGCTTTCCTGGAACCTCAAGTGTGTTTCTTCGTTTTGAGTTGGCTTTTTGATTCACTGGTCCAGTCCCCGGATATACATTTTTGAATTATATCTATATTTTTATAAACCTTCCAGTGTTTAAAATTTGCTTTTACAAGGTGTTGTCGAATTTGAGTTGAAGTTTGTTATTGGTTCGCTGTTTCCTGGTTGTGTTTGCTTTTCTTTGTTGTGGGTTTTTTGTATTTTCTGAAAATTAAGTGGTCTTTGGTTAAGATGTTTCTGTTATTTATTATTTCTTCTTCCATTGTGACGATAGCATCGCGATAAGAATATGAAAGACTCATTAGTTCGTCTGTTTTGTGTTCGTTGCCAGTTTCTATGCTGTAGATGAGCATATTTATAGCGCTGTTTCTTTGAAATACATGTTGGTGGGTCTTAGAAAGCTTTGGGAAGTATAGTCTGACATACATGACTATTTTCTTGTGTAAGTCTAGTCCCTGTCGGTCGCTTGAACTCCTGGATAGATCTTGACTTGTTGTCGCATCGGTAAACAGAGGTAAAGCTTCTTCCACCCTTTTCAGGTTGTGAGCTAAAACGTCGGTCAATAAGAGATATAAGTCTTCAAGCTTCTTTGTCAGTAGTTCAGTTCGTGCTCTGCGTCCCAAAATCCACTGCGTTAGGAAAACCACAAGTAGCGCCGCCGCTGCTGCAACAATAGCAGTTAGAAGGGCAATGGCACCTTGTGGTGCCGCTGACAGCCAATTAAATATAGACGAGTTCAAGGTTTGATTGCCTATTTCTATGCTTCGCTAGTTAAGGAGGTTGTATGACCTTTTTCAGAACTGGTTGCGTGCCCAAAATCCCTATGTATGTTGTCGGTATAGCAGAATACTCAAGTGATCGAATTAGTTCTGCTTTGTGTTCGCAGCCAGTCAGAGCAGCATAAGCATACTTGGGGCGAAGTGTAAAAAAGATTCCCACTTCGCCTTTTGCTGAGCTGATCTATCCCAGATTTGGAAAGACGGACATTCCTTGATGAATTTCAGCTAGAGGAAAGCTGCGAGTCTGATAACCCGTGTAGGGGCCCCCCCTTAGGGAGGACCCGTAAAATCTGCCGCTACGGCTCCTCCGCCTGGGAGGAATCGGACTCAGCAGTCGGCGGATCTGGAGCTATCCGCCGCGTCCGTTCGCGCTGAAGGTTCACGCCGTGAAAAGGGGCGAGGGGAACGCTAATCCATAGGTAGCGAAAAGGCGGTGTTCCATGTGTTCCATGTGTTCCAGAAACGCTAGAGGCTAAGGAATACGCGGCTTTCAGAGGTGGAACACCAAATGCAAATAATCGGAACACCAGTTACGCGGAACACGTTTGGTGTTCCGCGATTGGTGATCCGGTTAGGGGGGAAAGCATCACCGTAGGTATCGGCGATGCGGTGAATCAGGCGGCTAGCAATTGCTCCATAGACAGTGCATAGGCTTTATCGCTGATTGTCTTCTGGCTGATGCACGCAGGACCGTGCGGGGTTTGCAGTGGTACGTAGAGCTCGCTCATCGAGCTTGTCCAACCCAACGCTTTCTCAGTGGCTTCCAGGTGTGCTGCGACGGCGGCAAATTCTTGAGCGGCCTTGTCCAAGCGGTTAGCCCACATGATTCGCGCTACCCGTAGCTGCCGCTGACGGAGATCTTTCAGAACCTCTTTGATCTCTGTGATTTCCTCGTCGAGCTTTTCAACTTCATTTTTCAAGGCTTGCGCAGTCGTTGCCACTCCCCGTTTGCCACGAGTCGCCGTTGCCAGCGCTTCCGAGGCCAGACGCAGCGCCTTCTCCGCACGCTGCTCATCTGCCTCGTCCCCATCGCTTAGAGCTATCGCATAACTCGCTGCAGCTTGTTTCTCCGTATATTGGGCTTTCTCGACTTCGGTTCGTTTCTCATCCTCCAGCTTTTGCAGTTTGGTCGACAGTTTCAGGCGTTTGTCCTGCAGCTTTTGCAGATCGCTCTGTACCTGGCTGATTTCTTTCTGAGCCTTTTTGATGTTGGTGCTCGCGAACCGGGTGCCATCATCCCAGTCGATCAGCCTTTGAATACGCTTGATCTCAGTAGCATGACCCTCGATAGCGGATTTGGCGTCATCAAACGCATCTATGATTTCGCGAGGATAAGGCGCTCTATTAATGCGGTTTTTTGCGTAGAAGCGCTTGGCATCCTTTGCCGCCACGCTGAGGCTCGGTAGCTGCTTTTTGAGGCGTTCCAGTTCGGTTTGGTGGTGCTTGAGTTGCTTTTGAAGGTCGCTCATTTGAATTCTTCCATTTCAGATTTTTGATGTTTTTACGAATGATCCCGGGCGGGCCAGACCCGAAGCGGCCGGCAGCTCTCCTCGATCCGCCAATACTTCACGCGGCTTCGGTTTCAGAGGAAAGGAGGGCGTTGGCATGCACCACGTACGCTCTCGTTTTGGCGAGCCCGGGGAGCCGCACCGATTGCGCAGCACGGCCCTCGGCGCTGGCTTCCAAAATCCCGCGCTCGATCAGTTCCCGATTGACCAGGGTGAGGCTCATGCCTTTGAACACCTCAGCCCTCCACGCAGTAGGTAAGAAGTAGTAGGTGACTAGCGTGTAAACGCCATCGCCCATACCGTGTTCAACTGTGCGACGGAAGCCGAGTCGGTCTGTGGTTCGTGGTGCGTGATCGTCGGTTTTCGCGGCAAGACCGTCCCAGCGGGTGAAGCGGCTTTCACCGAATCGCTCGATGACCTGCTGCAATCGACTCACAATGGCGTCACCTTCCATGTTCCCAGCGCCGCCGCGCTCTTCGAGCCAAGCATTGAGGCAAACCTGCGCCGCTGTGGTCGCGGTGCCTTCCGGCCAGCCTGTTACGCCAAGTGCCGTCGCCAGTTCACCAGCGGCAGCGGCAAGACCGAAGCGAGCAGCAGCACGATGCGCCTGACCGCTGGAGGAATCAGGAAGCGCCTTGGCGATAAAGCGCTCCACCGTGCGCCGCAGGATGGATGTCCAGCCGAGCATTTCACCGGGCTTGCACAGCGCTGACAGGAACGCGGTAAGGGGCGTACCGTAGTACTTGCCTACTCGTGCTTTGAGCGTGTCCGACAGGGCGGCGGCATCTTCGAACCCGTTCAGCACGTCGAACATGCCTAGCCCTTTGCTCGCATCCGCAGGTACGGCTAGCATGCGGATTTCCATCCCTGCCTTTAGCTCCTTGTTCGCGTCGGCCATGTGCTGCGCCAGTGTCTTTTCGCCGGTCGAGAGAAAAAGCAAACGCCACTCTTGCACCTGACGGCCTGCTTGTCCTCGATCATTGGCGCGAGCTTTGCCCGTGCCGTTGCCGAGCATGTACACCGTCTCACCGATGATGCGCGGATCGCACATACCGATTTCGTCGAGCACCAAAACACCGTCGGAATGCGCGGCGGCAATCGACTCCAACGCGTTGTCGGTAGAGCGCCACGACCGGACCAATCTCGGCCCGCCGTAAACTGACGCGGCAACTTGTAGGTGAGTCGTCTTGCCGCCGGAGCTGTCGCCATAAAGATGGAACCCACCTGATTCATGCCCTAGCAAGTGCAGCAGTGGACCGGCAAAGGCTACGCTGACGACAAACGCCAAGCGGTGATTACCAACGCAAAGCGCACCGATTTGCTGCTGCCATTGCTCTAGCGTCCCTGCCTCGCTGATAGGTGGTAGTTGCGCCCCGGAATCGCAGAAGAAAAGGTGCTCATGGCTGTTACCAATCTGCTGATCCGGAAGCAGATACGCAGGTCCGTGCCATCCAAGGCGAGTGACCAAGCGCGCCCGTTCGTTGCTGTCGAACCCTTGCAGATAACTTTGAAGGTCGTTGCGGGCATTGCGTCCAGAGCGGGTTCCGGGCAGACGCAAACCCATATCCACCAGCGGCCCCAAAACGTCTTTGCCGAAGTCGCCGGTCATGTTGCGAGCGGGAATATTCCAGCGCTTTTTAGCGCCATCCGGGTCATCGAATTCAACCAGCAAACCCCAGTTATGACCTTTGTCATCGCGAGTACGGGCGAGGATCTCCAAGGAGGAACAAACAGGCCGTGACTCACCATCATCGCCGGTATAGAACACGCCTTCGGCGGCCAATCGAAAACCACCGGGCAGTAAATCGGTTTTCGATTTTGCCGGTTGTTTGGCTGCTGTTTTGGGCTCCGCAGCTTCGTCGGATTGCTCGTCGGCGAAAGAAACGAAAAACTCACCACTGCGCTCCAACTCGGCGACGTGTGCTGCCGTCCAACCTTTACCAAGCGCGTCGGCGGCATCGTTCCCGTCGTCCCATTTGCCGCCTTTGGCAAACGCTGCTCGATCGTCCTTCAAGGTGGGCTTGCGTTTGAACACATTGAGCGCAACGAACCGGACCGATTCGGCGCCGATCTCGTGTAGATTTTTGGCGACGTCTTCCATGCACGACGTGCCGCTGCTGTCGTTGTCCGGCCACAGCACGACCGAGCGACCCTTGAGTGGTGTCAGGTCGGCCTTGTGCCAAGAGTTGGACCCGTTCGGCCAGCACGTTGCAACGTAGTTCGGCATGAGTTCGCCTGCAGCGTCGGCGGCTTTTTCGCCTTCGCACAATACGACAGGTGCGGCATCGCGCAGTGCCAGTTCTTCCAGGCGCAGGAGCGGACGCGGGGCGGGCAATCCCTGCCAGCGCCATTGCGTGGTTTCGCTGTTGGAGCGCTGGCACCAAGTCAGTGGAGCGAAGACCTTTTTAGGCTTGCCGTCTTCATCTGGACCGAGATCAAAACGGTAAAGAGCCATGAGTGGCTGACCTCTAGCGTCGCTGTAGATCCAGACTTTCGAGGGGGCACCGTGATCTCGATGGCGGACCGGGCATCGCTTCATGGCTTCCGCCGGGATCGGCTGTATGGCGATCCATGTTGGCGCTTTGGTTTTGCCTTGAGCGGGAGCCGATTGCGCCGCACCGACACATACGCTTAGCAATTCGGTCAGCTTCGCGCACGCCTCGACATCTGTGCCGCCGTCCAAGTAGCGGACTAAATCAATCAGGTCGCCGCCCTTGTCTCCAGTAGCAAAGTCAGCCCAGGTGCCTTTGTTCAAATTGACCTTGAGCGAACCGGCGCGCTTGTCAGTGCGAGTCGGATTAGGGGCGGTGTATTCCTTGCCGCCGTCGACACGCTTTCCGTTGGGCAACCAGTACGCGAGGACACGTTCAATGTCCTTCAGCGAGGCGGCTTTTACGTCGGCGAAGCTCGGACGCTTCGCTTTACTGTTCTGGCGCTGGCTCATGTGTCGGCCCTCGGCAAGAACAGCGTGTCAGTCACGTCATCGAGCAGCGCTTTTGCCATTTCACCTAGATACAGAGCAGGCCAACTAAACCGCTCGCCTTGGTCGCTCATGGCTGCATCGCGGTTGAGCTGGTTTACGTGGTCTTGCAACTGAGAGGCGAGCTCCAGAGCATCTTCGACGGGGATGCCTGCGTTGACGCGAAACAGCTTCAAGCCGCGGGCATTAGCAGGCAAAAAATCGGTGCGTCCAATTGTGGTCAATGCACTCATAGCGCACCGCCTTTCTGATCCGCTGGGACGGAAGTGTTATCGCCGTGCATGGCAAGGGTTTTGATCAGGCCAAGAGTGCCGCGAACATCCCAAATGACGGCGGCGATAACACGGTTGGAGAGGCGCGACTCACCTTCAAAGTGGTCTTCGAGCAACGTCAGCACTGAGTCGGCGCGCTCAATTGCGCAGGCAATGGCGTCAATCGGTACACCGGCCCCGGCGCGCTGGCTGACGCTTAGGATGTCTTCGGGCAAGACAAAGCTCAGAGCGTTGTTCATTGGGCACCGCCTGCGGCTTCGAGAGCGCGAGCTTTGGCCATATGTGCGTTGTAGCGGGCGAGACGTGTAGCAAGACTGGAGTTGGCGTGTAGAGCGGCGAGAGCCATTGCACGGTGTGCAGCGGCGCGATTTTTGGACGGAATGAGGGCGTGCATGGGTGAGGCTCCTACTTTCTGACTGGA
>Ga0157369_10007588_pt1 | contig 12482 bp, 12 predicted proteins | sample C25metaG_FD_113461 | JGI IMG/M metagenome (GOLD analysis project Ga0157369, IMG submission 113461) | Corn rhizosphere microbial communities from Kellogg Biological Station, Michigan, USA - C2-5 metaG | ecosystem: Host-associated > Plants > Roots > Rhizosphere > Soil | place: USA: Michigan...
AGACCAGCAGCCGGGACGCGTCGATGCGGGTCTTCATGTCGGCGAGCTTGAAAGCGATGCCTTGGTTCTCCACGATCGGTCGGCCGAACTGCACGCGAGTCTTCGAGTAGTCGAGCGCAACCTCGTACGCCGCGCGCGCGATGCCGACGGCCTGTGCACCGACGGTCGGTCGGGTGCGTTCGAACGTCGCCATCGACGGCTGCGATCGGCCGGTGCGGAGCCCCTCGCGGGCCCGGTTGAGCCGGTCGTCCAGCTTCTCCTTGCCACCGAGCAGGAAGCGGCCCGGCAGCCGCAGGTCATCGAGCACGACCTCGGCAGTGTGCGAGGCGCGGATGCCGTGCTTCTTGAACTTCTGCCCCTGGGTAAGCCCCTTGCCCTTGAACTCCGGCGGTACGGCGAACGACACCTGACCGCGGGTGCCGAGCTCGGGGTCGACGGAGGCGACGATGACGTGCCAGTCGGCGATGCCGCCGTTGGTGGCCCAGGTCTTGGTGCCGTTGAGCACCCACTCGTCCTTGGACTCGTCGTAGACCGCGCGGGTCTTCATCGCGCCGACGTCGCTGCCGGCGTCGGGCTCGGAGGAGCAGAACGCGCCAAGCTTCGGGTCGTCGGCCGAGCCGTACATCGCCGGGATGAACTCGCCCACCTGCTCGTTGGTGCCGTTGGCGCTGACCGCAGCGGCGGCAAGTCCGGTGCCCATCAGCGCGAGGCCGATGCCGGCGTCTCCCCAGAAGAGCTCTTCCTGCGCGATGACCATGCCGAGTCCGGTCTCGTCGAACCACTGCTGCGCCATGAAGTCGATCGAGTAGATCCCGACCTTGGCCGCCTCCTGGATGATCGGCCAGGGGGTCTCCTCGCGCTCGTCCCACTCATGCGCGGCCGGGCGGATCACCTCCGCCGAGAACTCGTGCAGCCACTTCTGCAGCTCTTTCTGGTCGTCGTTGAGATCGAGCGAGAAGACAGAATCGGCCATGGACCCATGGTGTTACCCGCGGTAACCTCCTGTCAAGGTGAGCACTGTCAAGATGACTACGGTGACGGATCGTCGAGAGCAGCTGCTGGAGGCTGCGGACCGCGTCGTGCGCCGGGATGGCTCGGCCGCGTCGATGAACTCGATCGCGGCCGAGGCCGGCATCACCAAGCCGATCCTCTACCGCCACTTCGGCGACAAGGGTGGGCTCTACCGCGCCCTGGCTGCCCGCTACGTCGACGACCTGCTGGTGCGACTGCGTGCTGCGTTGCTCACTCGAGGTGGCTTGGCTGCGCGGAGCCGAGCGACGATCGACGCCTACCTGTCCATGGTCGGCGAACAACCGCAGGTCTATCGGTTCCTCATGGAGCGCGCGGCGGTCGAAGAACCAGGTGTTCGCGGAGAAGTGCAAGGCTTCGTACGTCGCTTCGGTGACGAGCTTGCCGGGGGGATCCAGGCCGAGCCGGCGCTGGTGCACATCGATGAAGAACGCGCGTTGGTCTGGGCGCACGGAATCGCCGGGATGGTTCAGGCCGCGGGCGACTGGTGGCTCGATCATCCTGAGGTGCCGCGGGGCCAGGTCGTTGAAGAGTTGACCGGGCTGCTCTTCGGTGAGTTCGCGGGAGCACGGCCGACCAGTGACTGAGCGTCTTCGGGATCGCTTCCGCGCATCGGACGAGGAATTGTTCCTCCGGGTGGCTCGGCGACACGACCCTCGCCTGGATGCCGTCGTACCGCGGGTGACGAACGCCGCCGACTACGGCCTGCTCTGGTTGGCCTCGGCTGCCGCGCTCGCCGTCACCGGCCCGAGGGGACGTCGTGCCGCCATGCGGGCGTTGGTCTCGATGAACGTCGTCAGTGGCATTGCCAACGGGCCGGCGAAATGGGTCGCTCGTCGTCCGAGACCGATGCTGACCGAAGTGCCGCTGCTGCGCCAACTTCCCCGGCAACCGAGGACCTCGTCGTTCCCCAGCGGTCACTCGGCGACGGCGGCAGCCTTCGCGACTGCGGTCACCTTGGAATCTCCGCTGCGCGGTGTGCCCATGCTCGCTCTCGCGGCCGGTGTCGCATACGGCCGAGTTCATGTGGGCGTGCACTATCCGTCCGACGTCGCGGCCGGTGTGGGTCTTGGGGTAGTCGGGGCGATCGCCGTGCGCCGCTTTGCCCTTCGGACGTCGCCCGTTCACCGGTAGTTCACCCGGGCTCCGTAGAGTGACGCCGACCGTTCACTGTCTCGTCGTCTGGGGTGGCTGTGCGACTGCGTCTGACGCCGCACGAAACGATCTTCTACGACTTGTTTTCCAAAGCCGCCGACAATCTGGTGGCCGGGTCCAAGCTGGTGCAGGAGTTGCTCCACGCTGCGCCGGACACGCGGCAGGAGGTCTTTCGGCGAATCAGAGACGCTGAGCACCACGGCGACGAGATCACGCACCAGATCCTGCGCGAAGTCAACTCGACGTTTGTGACGCCGTTCGACCGTGAGGACATCTACCGTCTCGCGAGCCGGCTCGACGACGTCATGGACTTCCTCGAAGCCGCGAGCGACCTGGTGGTCCTCTATGAGGTCCGCGAACTGCCTTCCGAGATCCTCCGACTGGCCGAGCTGCTCGAACAGGCAGCCGAGATCACCAGCTTGGCGATGCCTCGGCTGCGGTCGCTGCGTAACTTGAGCGACTACTGGATCGAGGTCAACCGCCTGGAGAACGAGGCGGACAAGCTCTACCGACGTTTCGTGGCGCGCTTGTTCGGCGGTGAGTACGACGCACTCACCGTGATGAAGCTGAAAGAGATTGCGGAGGAGCTCGAGGGCGCTGCCGACGCGTTCGAGAACGTCGCCGACACAGTCGAGACGATCTCGGTCAAGGAGTCCTGAGTCACCGCGTGGAAACCGCCGGCCTAGTCCTTCTGATCGTTGTCGCGCTCGGGTTCGACTTCACGAATGGATTTCACGACGCGGCCAACGCGATCGCCACGTCGGTGTCGACGCGGGCACTCACTCCCCGTGCAGCACTCGCGCTAGCCGCTGTGTTCAACCTCGGTGGCTCGCTCGTCTCGGTGAAGGTGGCGAACACCGTCGGGGGCATCATCGAGGCGCCCAAGACGTCGCACGGCTTAGTGATCGTCTTCGCTGCCGTGGTCGGCGCGATCGTATGGAACCTGATCACGTGGTACTTCGGTCTGCCGTCGTCGTCTTCTCATGCGTTGATCGGCGGCTTGGTCGGCGTCGCGCTGGCATCAAGCGCATCGGTGAAGTGGCACATCGTGCTAATGAAGGTCGTAGTCCCGATGGTCGTCTCACCGATCGTCGGGTTCATCGGCGCCTTCTTGTTGATGCTGCTCATCCTCTGGGTGCTTCGGCCGATCAATCCGCGGACGGCCAACCGTGGGTTCAAGTACGGCCAATGGGTGTCGTCGGCAGCAATGGCTTACGGCCACGGCCTGCAGGATGCGCAGAAGTCGATGGGCGTCATAACGCTGGCCCTACTCGTCACCCACCACATCACGCCCGTCGGCAAGTTCGCTGCAGTTCCCCTGTGGGTGAAGCTGGCCTGCGCCCTCGCGATCGCTGCCGGGACATACAGCGGCGGGTGGCGCATCATGCGCACTCTCGGCCGACGGGTGTTCAAACTCGACAACTCGGCAGGATTCGCCGCTCAGGCAGTGGCCTCGGGCGTCTTGATGACCACTGCGTACGCATACGCAGCGCCGATCTCCACGACACACGTCATCACCTCATCGGTGATGGGCGTGGGCGCCACCCGGAAGTTTTCCGCAGTGCGCTGGGGCGTTGCCGGCAACATCCTGCTCGCGTGGGTGCTCACGCTGCCGGCCGCAGGCTTGGTGGCGGCCGGGGTGTACGCCGTCATCGATCCGCTGGTCCGCTGACCTTTCGCCCGTCTTCGATTTGGCGAGACCGCCGCTGGTAGAGCGCGGGTCGTTCGCTCGTCGGCCGTGGTCCGGCGTTGGCTGCCACGACTGCCACCCAAGGAAGGATGAGCGAGCCGGCTACAGCGAAACCCGCGACCCAGCGCAGGCCGACCTCGAAGAGCACGATGGCGAGGATGAAGCACAGGACGCGGATGCCCATGGTGAACAGGTAACGCCGCTCCCGTTCGCGCTGCTCTTCCCGGGGACTGCGACGAGCCGTCGTTACGAGGACTGGATCGTCGGCGCGGGTCACGCGTCCAGCATGCGCTACGCCTGCACGTTTGTCGCCATCGGGCCGGGCGGGATCAGCCGAATCGGCCGGTGATGTAGTCCTCGGTGCGGCTCTCCTGAGGGGTGGAGAAGAGTTGCGAGGTCGGCCCGGTCTCCACGAGCCGGCCGGGTGAGCCGACACCGTCGATAGTGAAGAAGGCGGTCACGTCACTGACCCTGGCCGCTTGCTGCATGTTGTGCGTCACGATGACGATGGTGTAGTCGTCCTTGAGCCTCGTTATGAGGTCTTCGATCACCAGCGTCGAGATTGGATCGAGCGCACTGCATGGTTCGTCCATCAACAGCACCTGCGGGTCAACCGCGATTGCCCGCGCGATGCAGAGGCGTTGCTGCTGCCCGCCGGAGAGGGCGGTCGCCGGGCGGTTGAGTCGGTCGCGTACCTCTAACCAGAGCCCCGCGTCCCGCAGGGCACGCTCGACGGTTTCGGCAAGCACCGAGCGCCGTCGCACACCGGCCAGCCGAAGCCCGGCGGCAACGTTGTCGAAAACGGACATCGTCGGAAACGGGTTGGGCTTCTGAAACACCATGCCGACGAGGCGTCGCACGTCGACCGGATCGACGCCCGGTCCGTAGATGTCAGTGTCGTCCAGAAGAACGCGGCCGGACACCGATGCGCCTGGCGCGACTTCGTGGAGGCGGTTGAGTGACCTGAGAAAGGTGGACTTCCCGCAACCGGATGGACCGATGATCGCCGTTACTTGCTTGGGCTCCAGCACGAGCGAGACGTCACGGACAGCTGCCTCGCCGCCGTAACTGCAAGTGAGCGCCTCGGCTTCCAAACGCATCGCCATCTCATCCCAGCTTTCTGTTGCGTGTGAGGAACCGGGCGGTCAGATACAAGACGACGACAAAGCCGACGAGCACGAGCGCGCCGGCCCATGCTCGTCTCACGGCCACGTCGAATGCGCTTCCTGACTGACTGAACACAAAAGCTGGAAGCGAGGCCTGCGCACCGCGAAGCGGGTTCGCGTTGATAAAGCTGTTGTTGCCCACCGTCAGCAGCAACGGGGCGGTTTCGCCGGTGACCCGTGCGACCGCGAGCAGCGCTCCCGTCGTGATGCCGCTGCGGGCCGCAGGAATGACGACAGACCAAATGGTGCGCCAACGAGAAAGACCGAGCGCCCATGCTGCTTCGCGCACCGAGCGAGGCACCAGCACGAGCATCTCCTCGGCGGTGCGAACAACCACGGGAAGCATGATGATCGCAAGTGCTAGCGAGCCCGCGAAGCCGGAGAACCCGCGATGCAGGCCGACCACCCAGAAGGCGAAGACGAAGAGCCCGGCCACGATCGAGGGGATGCCGGTCATGACGTCGACGAGGAACCTGACGGCTGAGGTAAGCCCGCGCGTCGGTTGCTCGGTGATGCCGACGGCGACGAGAAGACCAATGGGCACAGCGAGTGCGCTGGCCAGCGTGACCTGTTCGAGGGTGCCGATCATGGCGTGATAGATCCCGCCGCCCGGCGCGAGTGGACCGACGCCGGCCATCGAGTGCGTCAGGAAGCTGCCTGACAGAAGCGTCGCTCCATGCTGTGCGGTGAACACCATGAGCGCGATCAGCGGTGTGAGCGCCGCTGCCAGACACACCGTGACGCCGAGGCCGGCGGCGATGTTCACGGAGCGCCGACGCCTCGTCACGGTTCGCGGAAGCGACCTCACGTCGCACTCCGCTCGCGAATTCCACTTCGGGCGATCACGGTGCGAGCGACGAAGTTGACCACGAGCGTCATGCCGAACAGCACGAGCCCGCTTGCGATCAGCGCCGAGCGGCCGGTGGCACCAGCATCGCCAAAACGGTTCGCAATGTTTGCCGCGATGGTGTTGCCACCGGGCGTGAGGATGTGCCAGTCGATGCCGAAGGTTGAGCCGATGACGATCGCGACTGCGATCGTCTCGCCCAGGGCCCTGCCGAGACCGAGCATGGCCGCACTGAGCAGTCCCGGCGCGCCCGGCCGGATGACCGCATGCCACACCGCTTCGGTCCTAGTCGCACCGAGGGCGAGACAAGCCTCGTAGGCCCCCCTATCCGCCTGGGCGAGGACCTCCCGACTCACCGCGGAGACGATCGGTATGACCATCACGGCAAGCACAAGGGACGCGCCGAACACCGACTTGCTGAACGTGCCGGCCGTGCCGTGCGGGTCGGCGAACAGCGGGATCCAACCGAGGTCACCGCTGAGCCAGGTCTGCACGCCGACCAAGTGCGGCAACAAGAAGTAGTAGCCCCACAATCCGTAGACAACCGATGGCACTGCGGCCAGCAGATCGACAGCCCAGGCAAGAACCGTCGCAACCCGTGTCGACGCGAGCTGGGTCGTGAACAAAGCGGCACCGATGGCGACCGGCGTGGCGACGGAAAGCGCTACAGCGCTGGAGAGCAGCGTGCCGAACGCCAAGGCGGCGACGCCGAAGACGTGCGAGCCATCCGGATCCCACCGGCGTTCGGTGACAAACGAACCGCGGTCGTGCGCGAGCGCCGGCAGCGCCTGAAAGACGAGGAATGCGGCGATTGCACAGAGCAAGGCCAGAACGAGCACGCCGCCGGCGGTGGTGACGCCACGAAGCATGGCGTCACCACCGCGTCGTCGGGCCGGTCGCCAAGCAGCTGTCGTGGTCACGCGAGCGTGGAGTCCCGTCTCAGCCACTGCTGCTCAACGCGCGCCGCGCATCGGCGACCAGCGTCGCCGGGAGCGGCGCGTAGCCGAGTGCCGCCGCCGAACTCTGGCCGCTGCCAAGGGCATAGCCGAGATAGGCGCGGATGACGGCGTCAGTGGTCGGATCTGAATAGTGGTGGCAAACGATTGCGTAGGAGACCGTCGAGAGCGGATAAGCCTGCATCTTCGTGAAGTCGAGCGCACCGGCGGCGTCGCCTGATGCGGATGCCAACGTGAACCCGCTGGCGATGGCTTGCTGGACCGCGTCGGTGGTGAGCTTCACAAAGGCACCGGAGCTGTTCTGAATCGCTGCCGTCGGCAGGTTGTGGGCCATCGCGTACGACGCCTCGGCATAGGTGATCGAGCCATTCGTCGACGTCACTCCGCGCACGACCCCGTCAGACCCGTTCGCACCCTGTCCAGCCGGCCAGTTCAGGGTCTTGCCGGTGCCCAAGTGCCACGCCCCGCCACTGAGAGCGGTCTCAAACGCACTGAACACCGAGGTCGTTCCCGACCCATCGGCCCGGTGATAGGTGACGATGGGAAGGCTGGGCAGATGAACGCCTGGGTTATCGGCTGCGAGGGGTGCGTCGTTCCAATGTTTGATCGTGCCCTGGAAGATGCCAGCGAGCGTCTTGGCCGATAGTCGCAAATCGCTCACGCCCCTGACGTGGTAGATCACGGCGATCCCTCCGGCGGTGACCGGCAAAGTCACGGCACTTCCGCCACAACGGCGATTCGCCGCTGCCTGTTCGTCCGTGGTCATGGGCACGTCGCTGCCGGCGAAGGCGATCGTCCCCGCGCCGAATTGCTGTATCCCCGCTCCCGAACCGGTTCCGGTGTAGGTCACCTTCGAGCCGCTGCATGACGTTGCAAAGTCAGCCGCCCACTGCTGCTCGATGTTCTGCTGGAACGTGCTCCCGGCGGCGGTTACCGTGCCGCTCGTGCAGCTCACGGGCGTCGTGCCGGCTGCCGTCTTTGCAGCGCCGTTATCGCTTCCACAGCCGGTCAGCAGCAGCGCCGTTGCGCTGGCTCCGGCTGCGCCAACAGCCCACATTCCTCGGGGCTTGCGCATCAAATTGCTGTCCTTTCTGACAGTCGCACTGGTCATGTCGGCGCGGGCGCCGATATGCCGGTAACGAGAAATGGCACCTGCCGGGCGACGGACACCGCATGGTCTGCGCAGCGCTCGTAGTAGCGGCCGCAGAGCACGACATCGACTGCGGCCTCGACTCCGCCGTCCCATTCGTCGTCGAGCAGTACCGCGAACAACTGCTTGTGCAGGTTGTCGACCAAGTCGTCGTCTTGCTCGACTTCGATGGCGAGACGGATGCTTCGACTGGCTACCGCGCTGCAGGTCTTGGCCAGAATTCGCTGCGCGAGCTGGCCCATCTCGACGACGACTCCGCGCAGCTCGGCCGGAACGGCACCGGCGGGATACCGCCGCCGGGCGACGGCAGCGACGTGTCGCGCGTAGTCGCCTGCGCGTTCCAGGTCGCTCACGATTCGCAGACTTGTGACGATGGTTCGCAGATCCCCGGCGACCGGTTGCTGAGTCACCAACAGCTCGAACGCCCGGGTCTCAACCTCGGCGGTGAAGGCATCAATCAACGCGTCGTCGGCGATGACCTGCTCGGCTAAAGCGAGATCCGCGTCGAGGAGGGCCTGAGTGGCTCTTCCCATCGCGCTACCCACGCGAGCGCCGAGGCCCACCAACGAGGCGGTCAGTTCATCAAGCTGTTCGTGGTAGCTCTCACGCACGTCATCAGGGTCGGCGGCGGCTATGGCCTGGCTCCCACGGCGTGATGAACGGCAAGTGAACGGTGCACGACATCTCTGGCCGGAGCCGGTGACCCCCTCCCGTCATCGGCTGTTGTTACCTACGATGGGCAAGTGCTTTCGGCCGCGCGCCGCCGTTCCGGGGACTCGTTGGGCGAGCCGGTCACCGGTCGTTTGTCGCACGACTTGCTGGACGAGGTGGCGGTAGGAGCCCTTGCCATCGACGGCTCCGACGAGGTGAGCGTGTCGAACAGCGCGGCCCACCGTCTCGGGCTCGTTCGCGGCAGCTTCCTCGTAGTCCCAGAGCTTCGTAACGCTGCCCGCATGGTTCGCAAGGACGGGTTGCGTCGGGAGCTGACGCTGTCACTGCCGGCGGCCAGCATCAACGACACTCGTGTGCCGCTTCGTGCTCAGCTCTTCCTGCTCGGCGGAGACGAAGTGGGCATCGTCGTCGAGGACTTGACCGACGCCGCTCGGGTCGACGCCGTACGACGGGATTTCGTCGCCAACGTGAGCCACGAGATCAAGACTCCGGTCGGCGCGATCGCCCTCTTGGCGGAAGCTCTGCGGGAAGCCAACGACGACCCCGCCGCGGTCTCGCGGTTCGTCGATCGCATCGCGGCTGAGTCAGCGCGGCTCTCGCGTCTCGTCCAGGAGCTGCTTGATCTCTCCCGGCTACAAGGTGGCGGGCCACCTCAACAGATGTCGCGAGTGGAGCTTCACTCACTGGTCGATGAAACGCTCGCGGGGCTTCGTGATCGCGCCGCTGCCAAAGATGTGAACGTCCATGTGACCTGTCCGCCTGAGGTTGCCGTCGTGGGAGATCACGGGCAGCTCGCGATGGCGCTGGCGAATCTTGTCGACAACGCGGTCAACTACAGCGAACGTGGCACGAATGTGCAGATCGTCGTGCGCGTAGTCGAGGACGTCGTCGAGATCGCCGTCAAGGACGAGGGGATCGGCATCGAGCGCGCCGAGTTGGATCGCATCTTCGAGCGGTTCTATCGGGTCGACCCGGCTCGGTCGAGGGAGACCGGAGGGACCGGCTTGGGCCTGGCGATTGTCAAGCATGTGATGAGCAACCATGGCGGAGAAGTCACCGTTTGGAGCAGCCCCGGTGTCGGCTCGACGTTTACCTTGCGCGTGCCATCAGCCGAGGAGCGCACGCCGTGACGCGCATCCTCGTGGTGGAGGACGAGGAGTCGTTCTCCGACGCGTTGTCCTACATGCTCCGTAAGGAAGGCTTCGAAGTCGCCATCTCGGGCAATGGCCCGGCCGGCATCGAGGAGTTCGACCGCACGGGCGCAGATCTCGTGCTGCTCGACCTCATGCTGCCGGGACTCTCCGGCCTCGAAGTCTGTCGACAGCTGCGGCAGCGCAGTGACGTGCCCGTCATCATGCTGACCGCAAAGGACGCCGAGGTCGACAAGGTCGTCGGTCTCGAGATCGGCGCCGACGACTACGTCACAAAGCCGTTCTCCGCGCGAGAGCTCGTCGCACGCATTCGGGCGGTGCTGCGCCGTCGCGGCGAGCCGGAGGAGCTGATCACCGGTGTGCTGGAAGCCGGCCCGGTGCGCATGGACGTCGACCGGCACATCGTGTCGGTGAACGGCGACGCGGTTGCGTTGCCGCTCAAGGAGTTCGAGCTGCTGGAGTTTCTCCTTCGCAACAGCGGGCGGGTGCTGACGCGGGGCCAGCTCATCGACCGGGTGTGGGGAAGCGACTACGTCGGCGACACCAAGACACTCGACGTGCACGTCAAACGCCTGCGGGCGAAGATCGAGCCCGACCCCTCGGCGCCGAAGCACCTGCTGACCGTCCGCGGTCTTGGCTACAAGTTCGAGCCCTGACCGCGAGGATTACGCTTCGGGGATGCTGGTTGCGGACGTCATGACGCGGGCGAGTGTCGCGGACTCACCGACCGACTCGCTGCGTGACGCAGCTGCCCGGATGTGGAAGCAGCAGACCGGGTCGCTGCTGGTCATGGACGGCGACAACCTGCTCGGAATCTTGACCGAGCGAGACGTGATGAAGGCGGTCGCGCGCGGTGCCGACCTCGACTCGACACCGGTGAGCTCGGTGATGACGACCGCGGTGCTGACCGTCACGACGCAGACGACGTTGCCCGAGGCGGCACGGCACATGGCGACCCGCTGGATTCGTCACCTTCCGGTCGTGGATGCGGGCAAGGTCGTCGGCATGGTCAGCCAGCGCGACCTGTGCGGCGTGCTCGCAGCGCTGGGCAGTGATGCGGATCTCATCGAGATCCCCGCGGACGAGCTAGTGCGTGAGCGCCGGCTCACCCGGCTGTCGGGCGACTGACGGGTTGGAGAACTCCAACGCCTCGTCCTCGAGCGGGCTCCGCTTGATCAGCAGGATGTCGCGCACGTAGTTCTGGTAGAGCCGCCATGGCTCGCGCGTTGCCTGCCGCGGGAACTGATCGGCCGCGCGCAGCACGTAGCCGGAGTTGAGGTCGACGAACGACGTCTCGGGCAACGTCGGATCGGTCCAACGTGGCGTGACCTGGCGGACACCCTTGTCGTCCATGTGCCGCAACAATCGCGTGACGTACTGGCAGATGAGGTCGGCCTTCAACGTCCACGATGCGTTCGTGTAGCCGAACGCGGCCGCGAAGTTGGGTACGCCGCTGAGCATCATGCCCTTGTAGCCGACGCGCTGGTTGAGCTGCACCTTCTCGCTGTCGACGATGATCTCCATGCCGCCGAACGCGAGCATTTGCAACCCGGTTGCGGTCACGATGATGTCGGCCGCAAGCTCCTGGCCGGACTTCAGCTTGATGCCGGACTCGGTGAACGTGTCGATGTGGTCGGTGACGATGTCGACGTCATCGCGATGGATCGCCTTGAAGAGGTCGCCATCCGGCACGACGCACAACCGCTGGTCCCACGGGTCGTACGGCGGGTTGAAGTGCGTGTCGATGTCGTAGCCGACCGGAAGGCTCTTGACCAGGCCTTTGCGGATGAGGTTCTTCATCAACTGTGGCCGCCGCCGGCTGATCTGGAAGCTGAGCATCGCGAGCAGCACGTTCTTCCACCGCACCACTGGATAGAGCAGTTTGTGCGGCAGGAACTTGCGCAGCAGGTCGGCGATCGGGTCGCGACCTGGCATCGACACGATGTAGGTGGGAGTGCGCTGAAGCATCGTCACATGCGCCGCCTGCTCCGCCATCGCCGGCACGAGAGTGACCGCGGTGGCGCCGCTGCCGATGACAACGACGCGCTTGCCTGAGTAGTCGAGGTCGTCCGGCCAATGCTGCGGGTGCACGAGCTCGCCTTGGAAGCGGTTGGTGCCCTCGAAGTCGGGCGTGTAGCCCTCGTCGTAGCGGTAGTAGCCCGAGCACATGAACAGGAAGTTGCAGGTCAGCTGTGCCGTCTCACCGGACTCACCGCGCTCGACGGTCACCGTCCACTGTGCGTCCTGTGTCGACCACTCAGCGCGCACGACGCGGTGCTGGTAGCGGATCTTCTGGTCGATGCCGAACTCAGCCGCCGTCTGTTTGATGTAGCTCAGGATCGAAGGGCCGTCCGCGATCGCCTTCGGGCTCTTCCACGGCGCGAACGAGTAGCCGAGCGTGAACATGTCCGAGTCCGAGCGGATGCCCGGGTAGCGGAACAGATCCCAGGTGCCGCCCATCGACTCGCGTGCTTCGAGGAATGCAAACGACTTGCCCGGACACGTCATCGTCAGGTGCGCCCCGGCTCCGATGCCGGACAGTCCGGCACCGACGATCAGGACGTCGAGGTGCTCTGTCCCTTGCTGGGGCGCAAGTTGCTGGGGCTGGGCCGGCACAGTGTTTGCAGTCACCGTGCAACTATCTCAGAAAAGGCTCAACCCGTCAC
>Ga0157369_10007591_pt1 | contig 12478 bp, 10 predicted proteins | sample C25metaG_FD_113461 | JGI IMG/M metagenome (GOLD analysis project Ga0157369, IMG submission 113461) | Corn rhizosphere microbial communities from Kellogg Biological Station, Michigan, USA - C2-5 metaG | ecosystem: Host-associated > Plants > Roots > Rhizosphere > Soil | place: USA: Michigan...
CAGCGACGCACGAGGAATATCGCGAAGCGCGCGGCCGCAAGCCCGTAGTCGCATTTGTACAAGCGAATGTAACGCCGGATCGCGAGCAAGCAGCATTCATAAAGGAAGTCCAGGGATGGGAAGGCGGACTGTTTCGCGGTCAATTCAAGTTGCCAACCGATCTGCAAGTTGGCGTGACTAGAGCGCTTCACGACTTTGAGCTTGCGAAGGCCGTTGCTCCGCTAGATGTAAATGCCCTCATTGAGCGTGCAGACGCGCTGGTAGCCCCTTCCGATCGATCAGATTCATATGGCGCGCCAATATTGAACTTCAGTCTCGTCGGTGGACCGTTACAAAGGATACTCCGACCAGCGGAAGTCGAAGCGAAGGAGCTTACTGATGCTCTTCATCAGGCCGCGCTATTTGGAAATGCTCGCGTATTCGACGCCACAAAAGGGGTAGCGACCCGCATCGAACGGGGCGCGCTTGTGCTTGAGCAGGATCAAGGGGCGCGTGTGTGGGTAGACGAGCACGCTTCCTTGAAACTTCGGCTTCTGATTTCCCAGCCGCAAAGATCGAGCTTTTCCGTTCTCGTGGAAGAAACGGTACAGGAGGTCTTGGATCGCGCGTTGGGATACTCCAATTGGTTCCTTGAGCATATTGACCGCACTCAACGGCTGACCCATGTCGCGGTCGCAGCGCATATAGGCGGGTCTAATATGCTCACGTGGCGCACGCAGCGAGAGCAAGACGGAAGCCCTAATTCAATGTCGCTCGGAACGAGCTTTGGCGCTGTTCGCCAAGCCGTTCACGTCAGTGAACCGCGAGCGGCCCTTCGGTTGAATCCGGCGCGTCTGGTGGAAGACCTGCTTGTCCCCTTACGGCGTCAATGGCGCGGGCCTTGAATACGAGCTACTCATCCATCGTAGGGTGCTCCTGAATTGAATAGGTCGTCGGCCATTTCCCATGTACGCCGAGCAAGTGTGCGCTCTTCTTTGCCGACCAGCGTTGTGTAGATTTCGGTCGTCTCTAACCGAGCGTGTCCGAGCCACTTCTTGATCATCGTGAGCGGCACGTTGCTCATCGCTGCTTCCGCACCAAAGGCGTGACGCAACGACTTCGGTTTGGCAATGTAACTTGGATGCTGCGCTAGCCGCATGACCGTCTTGACGCGGCGCCATGCAGTCGTGCGACTCCACGACCAAAGATGTGTTCGGGCCTGCTTGGGATCGCTCTGCGCGGCGCGATAGCGATGCACGCCGTCTAGGTAATAAAGAAGGTGCCGGGGCACCGGGACCGCGCGGATGTGTCCCCGCTCTCTCCGCTTCAGCGTCTCGAAGTTGATAGATCCGTTCTCGTCGTCTATTTGCTCCGGGGTGAGCGCCAAAACTTCCGATATCCGAGCGCCACTGAGCGCGAGGACGGCGCAAAAAGTGGCAGTCTTTCCTCCTGCTTCCAGGGCAGCTTGCAGAAACTGCTTGCGCTCCTTCGGAAGGAGGTATTTGCGGCGTCCGCGTCTGTCGTGAAGCGAGGTGACCATGCCGCGAGACTGGATCGGCTTGGCTGGTGGCCGTCCACCATTCGTTGTTGACTTCCTTGACTGCTTTGAAACAAAATCCCCCATACTGTTTCATCAGTATACGATTCAAAACCAAAATTTGCTGGGCAAGGCTGGGTATTGCGCCAGCGTTTTTTGTTCTTATCGCACTCTGTTGATCGAAAAGTGTTCTGTGACTCGCTGTTTGCATAATGTTCGCCATGAACGACGATTTATGAGTCTATGCGGCAGGAACAAAACCTCCATTCCCATATTGCCACCTTTGCATTTCCACGACATGTCGCGTCGCTCGCGGATTGGAACGTCGTACGGCGAGCGCCTTGCTCTCACGAGCGCCTAAAAAGGACGGCGTGCGTCTGGCCACCGTGGGCCAGTTCGCGAATGGAAAGCTGGTTCGCTTAGACGGATAAGCAGCTCTCACGGATGCACGCTTTCGCGTCTCCAGGTAATATGGATCAGGGGCTCTTTGCAGTGAGCCACGGTCGTAGCTGAGAGGCAAAGTTCGGCCTTCTCGGCTACGACTGCTGGAAGCCAATTTCCTGCGTCCGCTGGCATAGGTTGAAAGGTACATCACATGCCACAAACCAGGGCAGGAGTGAGCGTCGACAAAGCCGCAAAGAGCTCGCAGTTCTTCCTCGGAGGCAAGCCCGATCCCGATCCGGAAGCGCTTCTTCAAGAATTGCATAGGACGGGTTTTCGCGTCACTCGATGGGCCAAAGAGATGATGCGGTCCGAAAAATTTAGAATTTGCGGCGAGCCGATAGAAGCCGAACTCGTGGAGATCACGGCGAGCCACTTTGGATGGCATAAGGGTGCGACGTACGGCATGCTTTGCACCGCCGGGAAAAGAATGGCCCTTGATCTTTGTCCTGCGCGACTCGGCCCATTGCTTCGGTTGCGCTATGTGGATCAGGCTCCCGGCGAACAGCTGCGGATCGCGATGGAACCCATTCCGATCGCTGGGAGAGACTTGATATTCAAATTAGAGAAGAACGGCAATTCGCGATGGCTGAATTGGGAGGCCGGTAGCCGCGACACACCTGTGTGTTCCCATCATCGGTTTGCGTTCCTGATTCAATCCAAATAGCTAAGAGGCGCTGCCGTTTGCAGCGCCTCTTCTCGCGAGTGTTGATAAAAGCATTCACGATTCAAAGCCCGCAACGATTCTCTCCACGTCTTCGTTCAGGCATAGTCCGTCAGCTGATTGACCTTCAATCTTGAGCTCACCCCGAATAAGTCGCCTGAGCGTCGCGATTATCAGTGGCCCTTCACGAAGGAATTGCCTTTGTCGGATAGAGCGAAATAATGGATGCGCTTCGCCCCTTTCGCGTGCGATTTCATCCAAGTTTTTCGATGCTAGCTCAACGTCAAGGCCTTTCCATAATGGAGAAAGTTCGTTGTCATCTATGCCGACAGTGCAATAGCTGAGGACTGGACCCCGATCCGGATCGTCAGTAGCAACATGGATCATTGCGCCTGCAAGGCGCGCACGAATTGCGATAGAGCTCCATATCACGTCTTGCCATTTGCCCACCGGTCCCTGTGGAGGAGATGGATGTAGGTTTAACACCAAAACGCTCCCGGAACGTAATACCGAAGTAACCATGCGCATGTATCCGACCATCATGACCACACGGCATTTCGCGGCCAGTAGTTCCTTCAAGAGGCGGCGATCAAACTCACTCCGCACCAGTCGCTCTTGAACATCTTGGCGAACGGTTTGGTCAGGAATCCCTTCGAGCCAGGCAGCTGCGTGAGTCGGCACTTTTGCCGGCGGTGCCATTGAGCAAAATGATATCTTTGCCGTGTTGCACAGACGTTCAATCTGACGAACTCTCGCTCCGGGACGGGCTACGACGATGACATGTCTTGGTGAAATTCCAGCCGAGAGAGCTGCTTCCAAAAGCTCCACCGCGGCGTCGTCTCGCGCGCTTGTGAGCCAAGCAAACTCGTTCGTGTCGCTGGACTTAGGTAGCGTCATGGGAAAGCGCTTCTCCTATCGCTCTGCGGAAATCTGCCATGGATGGGTAACCCGTTCTTCCCCAATATCTTACTGACGCAGAGGCTAACGGAACCGATATTTTCAACGCCTCTTCATACGCAGCGCCATTGATGACAGATGCAATAAATGTCGCCGCCAAGACGTCACCGGCGCCGGTCGAGTCCGTTGCTTCAACTGCCGGGGCCTCGCAATGAAGGACACCTTCTCTCCTAACTAAGGTCGCGCCGCTAGGGCCACTCTTTTCGCATATCGCTTCCAGCCCGGCTTGGAATAACAGAGCTCTTGCTGCGACTTTCGACGAAGCAAACACTTCCAATTCAGATTCCGTAGCGAATAGGACGTGCAGACGCCGTAGAAGAGGTGCGAGGCGTTCATGACCCATTTCGGCGTAAAGAGAACCTATATCTAACGAGCACCTGACCGTACTAGGCACCTGTTCGATCAGTTCAGCTTGAAGAACTACCTGTTCCACAGTCGGCAGGGACGTGAAGTGTATGAACTCAGCGTCTGGCAGCGGCCCAATAGTCTTGCAAGGTATCTGCTTTTCGGGGCACCACAGCAGAATATCGCGATTTCCGGCCTGATCCACAAATACGAACGCTTCGGAGGTAGTTCCGATCTTAGCGACATGGCTTAGGTCAATGTCTTCCAAACCAGCCAACGCAGACGATGAGGGGATATCATCCCCGACCTTAGATATCAGCGTGACTTCGACACCGCAGCCAGCCAAGGCGCACGCCACGTTGCCCGCCTGTCCGCCACCAGACTCTCGAATGCTGAGAATATTTGACGACGAGTTCATACAGTGATCCAGCGCACGCTTCTGCTGTTGGGATAGCGCCCGTTCTCCATGCTGAGGCCACCAAGGAAACGCCCTGAACTCGGCGAGGTCCGCCACTTCACACAGATGATCCACATTCAGGGCGCCGCAAACGATGACACGAGGGCTATTCGCGCTGTTACGCCACATTGGCGGCAGGAGGCGAGCCGGGAGCATCTGAGACCGGCCAGGAGATTTCGTGCTCGTATCCGGGCCTGAAATCGTCGATGCCCCAAACCCGAGCCGACAAGGAACCGTCTTCGTGACCATCCAACTCCGAGCACTGCCCTATCAAAGGGTGCCGGCCACGGTCCTTGGATCCAGTTCCGATGCTAAAAGCTGCAACTTGTCTTTCTAGCTGTTTGCGGGGACCCCACAGGGTTATACGTGCTCGATCTAATCGTTGTCCTTTTTCGATAGGTAGCCGAATGCATATCCGATCGCTAACGGGTTCCGGTCGATAGAAGACCTCCAGCACCACCCGCTTCGAGGACTGTGCCTTTTCCCAGGTCGGCACCCACAATCGTATGCGGTGATCAGATTGCTTGGATAGGTTTGCTCGAGCGACCGCTACCGGTCCGTTGAGATCGAAAACTATGGGCTCATCAAGAAGGTTCAGCTTGGCGTCGCCGCGATAGTCACGGGGGAGACAAACTGCGAGGGGTAAGACAATTGGCTCTCCCTTTTTTACGCCTTCGAGTTCGTGACGTTCGCGGATCAGAAGCGAGTCCGGAATAGCATCATGACGAGCTTCGACCTCGATTTGTCTCCAGTGGAAATTGTATATAGCACTTGATTTGATTGTCTTACTCACTATGCGCGCATCCGCGCGCAGTTGGGTTACCGTGTCAGTTGATTTTGGGTGTTTCGCCATTGTCGGAGTCACAGGTGCACCGGAGGCCGTCGGTGCAACTGTTGTCGGCGCGCCCAAGGGGCTTGGAAACTTAATCCTTTTGTGCAGCCGAACAGCAAACGTCTCGTTGGTATGTTTTCCCGGAATATTATACTCATCACTCAGTTGGGAACGGAGGTTGGAAAGGCACGCCCCGCGCTCCAATACAAGCTGGCCTGGCTCCAGCTTAGCGAGGATTCTCGCTGCGGCTATCCCGGCCCTTCCTTCGAAATTCCAACCTTGGTCGAAAACCGGGACAGGTGATGTTGCACCGACTGTAATGGCTCCCGCTACGAAAAAGCCTAAGCCGCTTTGGTCCGCAAGCGCCATTTGGAGAGATTTGGCGAAGGAAAGCACCTTATCCAAATTGTCTGCACCCGGATAACCGAGCATCACCGAAAGCTTCGGCCCCATTGAGACGACCAAATCTTCTCCAAGTTCATGAGGCTTGGCAGCAATAGCGTTCTCAACGAGCCGTCGCAGCTTTTCGCCAGCTTCAACAACTGCATCATCGGCGCCAATATTTGCAGGCCTAATACCGACAGCAATTATTGAGTAATCCATAGTCCCGGCTCGCTTCGATGCACACTGACCTCCTGCACCACACCCGACACGTTGGGAATTCTAGAAACGGCCCGACGTCATTTGTGCTCACCCGCTCAAGCAGTGGCTGGAGCAAGACGAATCCTCAGAACTTCAAAATATATCCACTTGCGGAATAAGTTTCCACTTTTTCTACGTCCAAGGGAATGCGTTCACCGGTTGCATAGTCGAGGAATTCTTCATTTGCTATGACCTGCGTCTCATTAACGCTTGAAAGCCAGTCCGAACACATCACCGCGAGCGGCCCGTCGAAGAAGTCGCAGCCACGATACCGTCGCCACTTGAGCTCACCCGCAAGCATGGCGCCTTTGATACGGGTCTCCGTTTTGCTGAGCGCCTTTAGGGTCTCCTCGACAAACTCAACGATTTTTTCTCCGCACTCGTCGATGCTTGCTAGAAATCCAAAGCGGAGCTCGTCGCCGACGAATTGGATCTTCACCTGCTTTGCTTCAACCAGCTCTCCTACGTGGGGAGCCTCGTTCACTGCAAAAAAAAGATTATTCCGGTGCCGAAGCAAGGTTTGAAGTTTGGGGTCCTTCGAAAAACCACAAATGTCCAGTGCCAAGAGCGTTCCCCGCGTCGCTCTATTGATCTCCCAAACTCCTTTAGGCTGGGCCAAAGCTGATGCATCCTTGAAGAGCGCGGCGCAGGTGTCTGTAGCTAATCACTGGCTATTACGATCCACTTATGATGTCGTGGCAGCCGCCTCGTTTCTCGTCTGCTTGCGGTATTTGTCACTCTGTTCATAGATGTGAGAGTTCGCGGCACCCTTTTTCGGTTTCGCTATTCCCCATTCCGTTCCCAGGTGCTGATAAACAGGTGAAATCTTGCCTAGATCTTTAATAAGGTGAGGCGCATGTGCAAACTCATCGAGGCCGTCCAAGCCGCGGGTCCGGAAAACGTCAGCGATGAGAGCCGTAACGAGCGAGTTGTCGCCCCACGAGCAATACTTTGCCGTCGCTATCGCGTACTTGTTGCCGTTGAATGAAACACTAACACCGCCAACTTCGTCTAAAGCCCGAAAGGCTTCAACATCGGTAATGCTGTCTCCGATATAGATCGTATCCTTCGGGTCGCGCTGGGTTCTCTCCAGCGTATCCCAAATGGCGCTGACTTTCTCTCGACCACCCATCGCGCGGACTTCAAGAAGCATCTTGCGCGCGCAAGGAAGCTCCTCAGCCATTTCGCCCCAAACTATCTGGTCCAAACGAGCCAATACGTCCTGTTGCGCTGGAGTGAACTTACTTGAATCTGGATGTGCCAAATCTATCTCTGGCACGTCGCCTAGAAGTACAATCTCCCTTGCAAGTTCAGCGAGCCGTTTCGCTTCCGTCACCTTCATGGAGTAGCGGTCGAGGGAGCAATATGTCGAATAGACTTTGTCTTGCTGGAGACCCAGTCCTTCCGCGACCAATGCCGCGAAGGGATAGTAACTCGCGCTGATTTCAAAGACTTCAACGTTCTCCAGGCCCGCCAAATGCTTAATCGCATGTTGTGCACCATTTATCCATTTCGGCCTTTGATCCTTCTTAGTCCAAGCCGTTAGCGCATCGTCGGTCAGCCTTGCGACGCCTTTCAAAAACGGAAGGATCAATCGCAATGTATCGCCACAATTGTAGAACGGCCTCTTTTGTATATAAGCAACGATATCGTCATACCGGCTCAACTGTTGAAACAGCCGCCGTCCGTCCGGAAGCCAGGCGCGCGCGACTTCCAACGCGTGGTCGTTCGAGACCGTCGGACCCTCGCAGTCGGTGTTAAAAAGTATGTGTTTAGGTGCACGAGCGTGTGCGCTCATCCTGTCACCTCAATGGTCCAAGACCGGGTTGGAGGAACAGTGGCGGTGGTTCGGCTGGCATGAAAAAATTGAAAGCGGCGAGGAGCCCGACAAGGACCCAATTTCGCCCTGGCGCATGCGCTCAAACCATTCCGTCCTAGGCGGCTCATCCCCAAAAAGCCTAGCCTACAGGTTAGCCGAACGGAGTTCTTCCGTACCCGCCGCGTCGCGGCGAATCGGGTAGAATTACTACACCTACGGGTATCGTGCAAGAAATGCACAAGATTTAGCCCGACGGGCCCTCCTGATCTCTCAATTCCAGCCCCTGTTCGGTTTCGTGGAGGGCGGAAGCAAGAGTGTGTCATCGCAATTTTCGTCGATCATCGTAGCCGACCGGCGCGACCAATATTGAAGGCGGCCGCGATGATCAACCCCCGGTGCTGTCCCGCGCGGTCGCAAGACAACACCCGTGCTCCATCGAAATCTGGTTCTTGGCGGAACTTCTCGACTCAGCTACTTGCAACGTATAATTGTTTTGCTCAAATAGCTATAGTCTATAGCTCAAGCAGTTGAGCCAACTCGGCCCTCGGACTCGTTCACAGTCAAATGGTTTAAAACCAGACGCGCATCTGGCTGCTCGGTATTGTATTGTCGATGCAAGCGTTTGCCTTGGCGCTTGCGGTCCGCTCGATCATATCCAGCGGTGGGTGCAAAATTTCTCACGTGCAACAAGCTTTGATGATCACAAGCCACGTGGCAGCGCGCCCCGCCTGATTTCAAAGAGCCTTCGACAAGTCGTGGCCGCAGGGGGTTGTCCGCTACTCTTGTGCGACTGCGACGATCGTCGCTGTCATGTCGGTGAAGCCAGTTCTAACTTGGAGCTATCTTGCTCAAAAAATCGCGACGAGTTTAGAATCGGTGACATTTGGAGGTTTAGGACCAATGAAAAAAAATAGAGCGGAACCGGCTCGGGCTGAAAAGATGATTGGCGTATGGGTCCGGGTCAGCACGGAAGATCAAGCCAAAGGTGAGAGTCCCGAGACGCACGAAAAGCGCGCCCGCATGTATGCAGCAGCGCGGGAGTGGAAAGTACGAGAGGTATATCGCCTCGAAGCCGTGAGCGGAAAAGCGGTTCTGCAGCATCCTGAAGCCAAGCGCATGCTGGGAGACATCAAGTCCGGCCACATCACAGGACTTATCTTCAGCAAGATCGCGCGGCTCGCGCGAAATACGCGCGAACTTCTCGACTTCGCAGATGCATTCCGCGATGCGGGAGCGGACATGGTGAGTCTGGCAGAGGCTATCGACACCGGCAGCCCGGCGGGGCGGCTATTTTTCACCATCATCGCCGCGATGGCGCAATGGGAGCGCGAGGAGATCGCAGATCGTGTCGCCGCCTCCGTGCCAGTGCGTGCAAAGCTCGGTAAACCGCTCGGCGGCGCAGCGCCATTTGGGTATCGCTGGCAGGACAAGAAGCTCGTGCCGGATGCAAAGGAGGCGCCCGTTCGTTCGCTCATGTATGAGCTGTTCTCCGAGCATAAGCGCAAGAAGGTCGTGGCGCGGCTGCTAAGCGAGCGCGGATATCGAACGAGAAATGGCTCCAAGTTCACGGACACGACCGTTGACCGTCTGCTGCGCGACACGACTGCTAAGGGCGTTTATCGCCAGAACTACACCCGTACCTCGGACAGCTCCAAGGCATGGGAGTTCAAACCCGAAGATGAATGGGTGCTCACGCCGGTTGAGCCGATCGTCGAGACGGCGCTTTGGGAGAGCTGTAACCGCTTCCTAGACGACCAGCGCGGCAAGCGTAAGCGCATCGCCAAAGAGAATGTGCACCTGTTTACGGGCTACGCTATCTGTACCTGCGCATCGAAGATGTATGTGTGGGCGCAGTCGCCGAAGTACATCTGTCCAAAGTGCCGCACCAAGATCCCCATGGCGGATCTTGAGGCCATCTATCGCGACCAACTCGCCGCGTTCGTGGTCTCGCCCGAAATGCTACGAGCCCATGCCGAAGCGGCGGACGAACAGGTACGGGACGCCGAGGCTCTGGTCTCCGCTGCCGAGGCCGAGTTGGAGAAGGTCGAGGGCGAAGCTGGCCGTCTCTATCGCCTCTACATGGATGAAGGGATTTCGCAGCCCGACTTCACCCGCCTCAATCGGCCGCTCTCGGAACGTCGGGCCCAGCTGGAGGAAGAGCTGCCCCGGCTTCAGGCCAAGCGTGACGTGCTCAGGGTCTCGGCCCTTTCCGGGGCCGTAGTGCAGGCAGACGCCATGGACCTCGCGACCGGTTGGGACCGGCTCCAGGCGCCGGAGAAGCGCCATTTGGTCGAAACGATCACCGATAAGATTATTGTGGGAAAGGAGGAGGTTACGGTGAACCTCTTGTACTTTCCCGGCGAGGTGAGAAAGCAACGCGGCCACAAGGATTCATCGCGGCGACGAGCTGGAAGCGTGCCGGATAGCGGACATGGGCATTGACGCGCGCAACCACGGCTTCACCGGTTTCAATCGGTTGCCGAAGCGAATCCAGCACTGCCCGTTGGAACTCCGGGAGTTCATCCAGAAACAAAACCCCGAGATGCGCCAGTGAGACCTCTCCCGGTTTGACCTTCAGCCCGCCGCCGATCAGAGAGGGCATCGACGCGGAGTGATGCGGATTGCGGAACGGCCTGCGCCGCGAGATCGCGCCGCCGGGCAATTCGCCCGCGAGCGATTGGACCATTGAAATTTCCAGCGCTTCGCGGGCGTCTAAGGGCGGCAACAGACCGGGCAACCGTTGCGCCAACATCGATTTGCCAGCGCCGGGCGGACCGATCATCAGCAGATTGTGCCCGCCGGCGGCCGCGATTTCGAGCGCGCGCTTAGCGGTCTCCTGTCCTTTGACGTCTCTCAGGTCGGGAACGTTGCGCGTGTCCTGCGCCAATTTCGCGACCGGGGGATTCAGCACCTGCGTGCCCTTCATGTGGTTGACGAGCGCGATCAATGATGGTGCCGCGATGATCTCGAGACCGCCTGCCCATGCGGCTTCCGGTCCGCAGGCGGCTGGGCAGATAAGACCGCGCTGCTGCGCCGATGCCGCGATGGCAGCAGGCAGAACACCCGCAACGGCGGTGATCTGCGCATCCAGCGACAACTCTCCCATTGCGACATAGTTCGCGATCTCACTCGCCGGCAGTACGCCCATAGCGGCGAGCAGGCCGAGCGCAATGGGAAGATCGTAGTGGCTTCCCTCCTTCGGCAGATCGGCCGGCGCGAGATTGACCGTGAGCCGCTTGTAAGGAAGCGCAAGCCCGATCGCGGCGAGCGCGGCCCGCACGCGCTCCTTGCTTTCGCCGACCGCCTTGTCCGCCAGACCCACGATGTTGAACACGCCGCCGGAGCCTTCGCCGATATGCACCTGCACATCGACTTCGCGCGCCTCGATGCCTTGAAAGGCAACGGTATAAACATGTGCAACGGTCACGGATTGCCCTCCCGCTGCTATTTGCGGGAGTTTTCGCGTCCGATGCAACGCCCGCTATTAACGCCCGCTATAGAAGCGGCAGAGCGATGCCGGCCGCGATGCCCGCGATCAGGAACCGGGCGAGATAGCCGAGCGCGTGGGCGATCGTGACATTCAGATCAATGCGCACCCAGATATGCGTCGTCGCGACCTGGACGAACGAACCGGCGAGCCACGCGATGAAGCCGACCTTGATCCCGCTCCACACGCTGTCAACGCCAGCCATTGCGCAGAGCGCCATCACCGCAGCCGCCGTCACATAGCCGAGCGCTGTCGAATAGAGGATCGGCTGGGTATCGCTCTGCTGCCGCGGCCACCAAGTTTCCGGATAGGTCTGATAGCGGTCATGAAACAGCACATCCATGAAATACCAGTCGGTGAAGCTGGAGATGGTGCCTGCGGCAAACACCGCGGCGATGACGATCCATGACATCTGCTTTCCCCCTTGGTGCAGCAACGTAAACTACTCCCACTTCGGCGCGGAAGCGATGGCGGCTTGCGAAGGCGCGGGGCGCGCCATAGGGTTTGGCATCGCTATTCAAACTGAAGAGAACCCATGTCCGGCAAGCGTTTCCAGGGTACCGACCGCTACGTCGCAACCGACGATCTGCGCATCGCCGTCAATGCGTCGATCACGCTGGAGCGGCCGCTCCTCATCAAGGGCGAGCCCGGCACCGGCAAAACCCAGCTGGCCTATGAGGTGTCGGACGCGCTCGGCGCACCGCTGATCACCTGGCACGTGAAATCCACGACCAAGGCGCAGCAGGGTCTCTACGAATACGATGCGGTGACGCGCCTGCGCGACAGCCAGCTCGGCGATGCGCGCGTGAAGGACGTCAAGAACTACATCAAGCAGGGCAAGCTCTGGGAAGCGTTCGTGATGGATCAACGCCCGGTGCTTCTCATCGACGAGATCGACAAGGCCGATATCGAATTCCCAAACGACCTTCTGCTCGAACTCGACCGCATGGAGTTCTTCGTTTACGAGACCGGCGAGACGATCAAGGCCGCGCGCCGCCCAATCGTGATGATCACATCCAACAACGAAAAGGAATTGCCCGACGCGTTCCTGCGCCGCTGCTTCTTCCATTACATCAAATTCCCGGAGCGCGAGACGATGCAGAAGATCGTCGACGTGCACTATCCGGATATCAAGCAGAAGCTGGTGAGCGAGGCGTTGAACGTCTTCTACCAGATCCGCGACGTGCCGGGCCTCAAGAAGAAGCCCTCGACCAGCGAGTTGCTCGACTGGCTGAAGCTTTTGCTGAACGAGGACGTGCCGCCCGAGGCCCTGCGCGAAAAGGACCCGACCAAGCTCATCCCGCCACTCCACGGCGCG
>Ga0157369_10007592_pt1 | contig 12476 bp, 11 predicted proteins | sample C25metaG_FD_113461 | JGI IMG/M metagenome (GOLD analysis project Ga0157369, IMG submission 113461) | Corn rhizosphere microbial communities from Kellogg Biological Station, Michigan, USA - C2-5 metaG | ecosystem: Host-associated > Plants > Roots > Rhizosphere > Soil | place: USA: Michigan...
ACGGGGCCGCAGCGACCGCGGTCTCGGCGGGCGAGAAGGCGCATGCGCTCGCGGTCGCCGCGAACGCGACGCTCGGACCGCACGTCGGCTCGGGCACATTCCTCGGCGTCTCGAAGGCAGTGGCCGACCTGCCGCTGCCGACGATTCCGGTCGTCACCTCGGTGAGGGTCGGTGATTCCGAGAACCTCGTCGCCGCGCAGGGCTCGGCGTCGACTGCCAAGGACCCCGTCGTCCAGCACGGCAAGGGCAGCGGCGCGCTGACTTCGACGACCGCCAACTTCGACGGCATCTGCCTGCCCGGCGGTCAGCCGTGCACGGACCCGAGCAGCTGCGGCTGCCTGCCGCCGGATCCGAACGGCGCGGTCGGCGCGACGCAGTACGTGCAGATGGTGAATTCCGACTTCGCCGTCTACTCGAAGGCGACAGGGCTCGCGGTCCGGCACGCGACGCCGATCGACGAGCTGTGGAGCGGCACGAGCAGCGAATGCGCCGCGCACAACGACGGCGATCCAGTGGTCGTGTACGACCAGTACGCGAACCGATGGCTGCTGTCCCAGTTCGTTGCACAGCCGAACACGGGCGAGTCGTACGCCGAATGCATCGCGGTCTCGACGACGGGCGACGCGACCGGGACGTACAACCTCTACGAGTTCGATTGGGGCCCCGACATGTTCCTCGACTACCCGCACATCGGCGTGTGGCCGGACGGGTACTACATGTCGGCGAACGAATTCCCCGCCGGTCAGGAGACGTCGGCAGGCGCAGCGGCGATCGTCTTCGAGCGCAGCGCGATGCTCACCGGCCAGCCGGCGCGGTTCGTCTGGTTCGACGAGTCCGCGGCGAACCCGGTCGGCGGCCAGTACATCGGCCAGCTCGCCGGCACGGCGGACGGCTCGCGCCAGCCGCCGGCGGGTGCCCCGGACGTATTCGCCGAGGTCGACGACCCGACCGGCATTCCGCCGACGGGAACGAGCGATCCGGGCTTCGACCTCCGTCTGTGGAAGTTCCACGTCGACTGGACGAACCCGCAGGCGTCGACGTTCGGGAACGACGGACAGCCGAGCACGACGATCCCGGTCGCGCCGTTCGTGCGGCCGCAGTGCACGTACGGCATCGGTGACTGCCCGATGCAGAAGGACGGCCCCGAGGGGCTCGACGCGCTGGGCGACCGGCTGATGTTCCGGCTCGCCTACCGTAACTTCGGCGATCACCAGTCGCTCGTCCTGAACCAGACGGTGAAGGTCGACACACGTGAGGGGATCCGCTGGTACGAGGTGCGCGACCCCCTCGGCAGCCCGAGCATCTACCAGCAGGGGACGTACGCGCCCGACGACCCGGTGACCGACCCGCTGTCACGGTGGATGGGCAGCATCGCGCAGGACAAGAAGGGCGACATCGCCCTGGGCTTCAGCGCGTCCGGCGTGAACGAGTACCCGTCGCTCCGCTACACGGGCCGCGCTGCGAGCGATCCGCTCGGCCAGATGACGCAGGCCGAGCAGACGTTCTTCACCGGCACCGGCCCGCAGACCGAGCCGGAAGGACGGTGGGGCGACTACAGCGCGCTCACCGTCGACCCGACCGACCAGTGCACGTTCTGGTACACGAACGAGTATCTGGAGTCGGACCTCGCCGTGATCGGGACCTGGGCGACCCGCATCGGGTCGTTCAAGTTCTCCGGCTGCAAGTAAATCGCGCGCCACGGGGGCATCACTACGATGCCCCCGTGGCTCGTTTCCCTGTCGTTTTGTTCGATCTCGACGGAACGGTGGTCGATTCCGGCGCGATCATCCTTGCCTCGATGCGCCACGCGACGCGCGAGGTGCTCGGGATCGAAGCGCCGGATGACGAGTTGATGGCCGCGGTCGGCGGCCCCGGCCTCGAAGCGCAAATGGCGGCCTTCGCGCCCGACCGCGTAGACGAGCTCGTGCGTGTCTACCGGGCGCACAACCTTCCGCTGCACGACGAGCTTCAGCCGTGCGAGGGGATGGAGGACGTGATCGTGAGGCTGCACGAGGACGGCGTACGCATCGGCGTCGTCACCGCGAAGTGGCGCCAGACGGCCGAGCTTGCGCTCGCGCGGCTGCGCGCGGCCGATCTATTCGAGGTGCTGGTCGGCGGCAACGAGACCGAGCTGCACAAGCCGAATCCCGAGCCGCTGCTCCTGGCGGCGGAGCGGCTCGGCGTCGCGCCGATGGACTGCGCGTACGTCGGCGATTCGCCGTTCGACATCCGCGCCGCGAAGGCCGCGCACATGTATTCGGTCGCCGTCACCTGGGGCCGCATCCACGACCGCACGAAGCTCGAGGCCGAACACCCTTCCGCAATCGTCGACACCGCCGATGAGCTCTACGACGCTCTCTGATCGCGCGAAGGAGCTGCGCGAGCAGCTGAACGAAGCGTCGATCGCCTACCACGTCGACGACGCGCCCGTCATGGAGGACGCGACGTACGACGCGCTCTACGACGAGCTGAAGCGGATCGAAGAGGAGAACCCCGAGCTCGTGACGCCCGACTCGCCGACCCAGCGCGTCGGCGCGCCACTCTCCGACAAGTTCCAGAAGGTGCAGCACCTGCAGCCGATGGGCTCGCTCGAGAAGGTGACGACGGACGAGGCGCTGCAGAAGTGGGCGACCGACATCCGCAAGCGGCTTGCGACCGACGACCCGATCGCGTTCGTCGTCGAGCCGAAGATCGACGGCTCCGCGATCAACCTCACGTATGAGAACGGCGTCTTCACACGCGGCGCGACGCGCGGCGACGGCGTACAGGGCGAAGACGTGACGCCGAACCTGCGCACGATCAAGGCGATCCCGCTGCAGATGCGCGGGGACGCGCCGGCGGTGCTCGAGGTGCGCGGCGAGGTGTACATGCCTCTGCCCGGCTTCCGCGCCGCGAACGAAGCGCTCGCCGCCGACGGCAAGGCGACGTGGCCGAACCCGCGCAACGCAGCCGCGGGCTCGCTGCGCCAGAAGGACTCCACGATCACGGCCGCGCGACCGCTGTCGATCTGGGTGTACGGCGTCGGCGCGCGCGAGGGGCTCGGCCTCGACACCCACTGGCAGACGCTGCAGTGGCTGCGCGAGCGCGGCTTCCCGACGAATCCCTTCGCGCAGCGGCTCGAGACGATCGACGACGTCGCAGAGCTCGTGCGCGAGTGGGAGCTGCGTCGTGCCGAGCTCGACTACGAAATCGACGGCATCGTCATCAAGGTCGACGACTACGCACAGCAGGAACGGCTCGGCGCGCTGCACCAGCGGCCACGCTGGGCGCGCGCTTTCAAGTGGGCGCCGATGACCGCCGTGACGCGGCTGAACGAGATCCGCATCCGCGTCGGCCGTACCGGCAACCTCAATCCCTGGGCCCTCCTCGAGCCCGTCGAGGTCGGCGGCGTCACCATCTCGCGCGCGACGCTGCACAACGAAGAGGACATCAACCGGAAGGAGATTCGCGTCGGCGACGACGTGATCGTCCAGCGCGCCGGCGACGTCATCCCGCAGGTCGTCGGCCCCGCGGGGAAGCACCGCAGGGGGACGAAGCAGTTCGCCATGCCGACCAACTGCCCGCTGTGCGATGCAGAGATCGTCAAGCCGGAGGGCGAGGTGATGCACCGCTGCCCGAACCGCGCCTGCCCGTCGCGCGGGCTCGAAACGCTCAACAACTGGGTGATGGCGGCCGCCGACATCGACGGCGTCGGCGAGCAGACGGTGTGGCGCCTCTGGCAGGAGGAGATGGTGCGCTCGATCCCCGAGCTGTACCGGCTCACGGCCGAGCAGCTGATGGAGCTCGAAGGCTTCGGCGAGATCAGCGCGACGAATGCGATCGAGTCGATCCAGGCGTCGAAGCAGATCCCCTTCTTCCGAGTCCTCTTCGGCCTCAACATCCCCGACGTCGGCTGGATCACCGCGCGCAACCTCGCGCTGCACTTCGGGAACGTCGATGTGTTGACCAACGCGACGCAGGAGGAGCTCGTCGAGTGCGAAGGCATCGGGCCGGAGCGCGCCGAGGCGATCGCCGAGTGGTTCCGCGACGAGGAGAATCGCGCGCTGCTTGCGGAGCTGCGCGAGCTCGGCCTTCGCTTCGAGACCGGGGAGGAGGAGCGGCCGGTCGAGGGGCCGCTCACCGGCCGGACGTACGTGATCACCGGCACGCTCGAGTCGTACACGCGTGATGAAGCGGCTGCACTGCTCGAGGAGCGCGGTGCCAAGGTGGGCAATTCCGTCTCGTCGAAGACCACCGGGCTGGTCGTCGGCGAGGAGCCGGGCAGGTCGAAGCTGACGAAGGCGGAGAAGTCCGGCGTGCCGCTTCTGACGGAAGCCGACCTGCTAGAGCTGCTCGGTTGAGTGGTAGACGGCCTCGACGTTGTTTCCGTCGAGGTCGAGCACGAACGCCGCGTAGTAGCGGCCGCTGTATTCGGGCCGAAGGCCGGGCGCTCCGTTGTCCGTGCCGCCGTGCCGGATCGCGGCCTCGTGCCAGCGATCGACGGCGGCGGCGCTCGTCGCCGGGAACGCGACGTGCGCGCCGGTGGTCACGCGGTCGCGTCCCGGCACCGCGCCGACGCTGTGCAGCGCGAAGTCGTCGAGCCCCGGCAGCCCGAAGAGGACGTATGCATCGCCTTCGAACTCGCCCTCGCTCACGACCGCGAAGCCGAGCTCCGCGAGAGCCGGCTCGTACATGCGACGGCTCGCCGCCAGGTCGCCGACGCGGAAGCCGACATGGTCGACGACGGAGCTCACGGCGTCGCCGCGAGGATGCTCGCAAACCGGTCCTGGGCCCGGCGCGCCCACGTCCACGAGATCGGATAGCCGTTCTGCAGGATGGAGAACACGTACCGGTCGCCGACGAAGCCCGACAACGCCGACGCGTTCGACGTCGTCCCCGTCTTCGCCCGGACGACGCCGGTCGCGGCGTCGTGGAGCATGCGGTCGTGCAAGGTGCCCGTCCGGCCGGCGACCGGGAGTGACGACAGGAGCTCGAGGCGGAGCTCCGGGTCGTTCCACATCGTCGTCAGCAGCGACGCGAGCGCGGCGGGCGTCAATCGATCGAGCAGGGACAAGCCGGAGCCGTCGACGAGCCGGACGCCTGCCATCGGGATGCCGGCCTGCGCCAGCAGCCCGGCGGCGACGCCCGCGCCCGCGGCGGTCGTCCCCGTGCCCGCCTGCACCGCCCCGAGCTCCTTCAGGAGCATCTCGGCGTCGAAGTTGTCGCTCACCGTGTCCATCCAGTGCACGATCGAGACGAGCGGCGGTGAATCGACGCTCGCGACGACCTGCGCGTCGTCGGGCGCGACGCCGTGCACCGCGCCGCGCGCGACCCGGACACCGGCGTCCACGAGTGCCTTGCGGAAGAGCTGCGCCGCCGCGAGCGCCGGATCGCCGGAGGTCGTCCGCCCGACGCGGCCGCGGTCGACGATGAGCGCGGACAGCGGCGGCGACTCTTCGATGTAGAACGCGGGCTTCCAGCCGGCGGCCGTGCGCCGCGTGTCGAACCACGATTCGTCGCCGACGACCGCGCCGTGCACGGCGGTGATGCCGGCTGCGCGCACCTGCCGTGCGAGCACGGCCAGTTGGGCCGACGAGAGCGTCGGGTCGCCGTACCCCTTGAGGATCAGGTCGCCGGCATCGTCCTGCAGGACGTCGGTCTCGATCCGGAAGCCGGGGCCGAGCGCGGTCAACGCAGCGTAGGTCACGGTCAACTTCTCGTTCGACGCGGGCAACAACGGGAGCGAGACGTTGTGCGCGTACAGCGTCTGACCGGAAGCCAGGTCGACGGCGACGGCGCCGGTCGAGGCAAGGCTCACGTGGGGAACACGGAGGGCGTGGTCGAGCTGCGGTGCGAGCGCCGAAAGCAGCGCTGCGGCGAACGTCCGGCCACGCATCGCGTCCCAGTGTAGGCCGAGCCTCCGACGAAGATGAGCCGTCCGGCCCATGCCCTGCGCGGTCCCCGGCACGGATAATCGAGGGCCAGCCATGGAACGGGCTGCCCTCCCAATGGTTCAGCAAATCGAAGACCTCCTCGCAGACGCAGAGCCGAGCCTCGCCGACGTCGAGGAGACTCTGACGCAGGGATATGCCGAGGCGCTCGCGCTCGAAGCCGAGCGCCTGCGCATCGAGCGGCGGCTCGGTGAAGTCGCGCGCAACGCGACCGCCGACCAGACGGCCGAGATCCGGCTGCTCGGCACCCGGCTGACGAGCGCGGACGGCGAGCTGCATCGGTTGCGCGCGCTGCTCCGCACCCTGCGCGACCGCGCCCGCGTGCTGCGCGCCGCCGCAGCGTCCTAGCGTCGCTTTAGACGATCCCGGAGCGGACGGCGTAGACCGCCGCCTGAATGCGATTGTCGATCTGGAGCTTCATCAAGATGTTCGAGATGTGGTTCTTCACCGTCTTCGGGCTGATGTGAAGCTCGGCGGCGATCACCGCGTTGTCCTTGCCGTTCGCGATCAGCTTCAGGACTTCGATTTCCCGGTCGCTCAACTCGGCACGGATCGTGTTCGCGATCTCCGGCTGCGTGCTCGTCGCGCGAACGCGCTGCAACACCTTGGCCGCGATGGTCGGTGAGATGAGCGACTCGCCTTGCGACGCGGCGCGGATCCCCGCCATCAACTCCTGGATCGACGCATCCTTCAGCAGGTACCCGCACGCGCCGGCGAGGATCGCGTCCATCACGTCGTTGTCCTGATCCGAGATCGTCAGCATGACGACGCGCGTCAGCGGCGCGATGCCCGCGATGTGGCGGGTCGCGTCCACGCCGCCCATCCCCGGCATGTTCAGGTCCATGACGACCACGTCGGGCGAGAGCTCGCGGACGATCCGTACGGCCTCGGCGCCGCCCGCGGCCTCGCCGACGACCAGGACCCCCTGCTCCTCGAGCAGGTTGCGCAGGCCGGTCCGGAACAGATCATGGTCGTCCACGATCAGCACGCGGAGCGAATCGGTCTGGCGGTCCTCGGCTGCCTGCAACGTCTCGCTCAACAGTCCCCCTCCGTAGGCGTGCGAAAGTCTAGTGGAGGGTGATCGTGATCGCGCGACGGCCCCAGCCGCGCGCCTGCGCAAGCGTCGGGAACCACAAGTCGATGTCGTTGCCGCGCACCGAGCTGCCGGTGTCGGCGGCGACTCCTTCGCCGTAGCCCGGAATCGTCAGCTTCGTGCCGAGCGGGATCACGTTCGGATCGACCGCGACCACGCCCCAGCCGACGGGGAGGCCGGTCGCCGTGTGCCCCGGGAGCGAGTAGCCGGTCGAGGTGACCGTGATCGTCCGCCCGCCGCTCGGCGCCGGCTCGGCAGCAGGAGCGGGAGGCGGGTCGTTCGCCGGCGCCGGCGACGGTGCGGGCGACGCCGCCTCGCCCCCGCCGGCAGCGGTGGCGGCGGCCGCGGTGAGCGTCGCCGACTTCTTCTCGGCGCGGTGGACGCGCGCCTCGAGCGCATTGATCTGCTGGGACTTCAGCTGCTCTGCCCGGCGGAGCCGGTCGACGAACGCAACATGCGCGTCGCGTGCAGCGGTCAGCGTGGCGAGCGTCCGTGTGGCCTCCGCGACCGCTCCGTGCAGCTGTCGTTCACGCCGCGCGAGCGTGCTGCGCAGCGCCGTCAATCGCGTCTCTGCGCGCGTCGTGATCGTCACGACTTCCCTGTTCTGATCCGTGACCGCATTGAGCGTGTCGATCTGAGACACTGCGTCGTCGAGTGACTGGGCGCCGAGCACGACCGCGAGCGTGTTGACGCTGCCGCGCTTGTACAGGCTGCGCAGGTTCGCCGCGAGCTGTGCCCGTGAGGCATGGAGCGTGCCGAGGGTCGCCGCGAGGTGCTGTTTCAATTGCTGCTGCTCGTGCCGGAGTGCAGCCACTCTTTGTTGCAAGCCGGACAAGTTCTGCTGCGCCGCGGTGACGCGCGAGTCGAGGGCGTACAGGTCGAGGATCGCGGCACGTCGCTGCGATTCGAGCGATTTCAGCGTCGGGCCTGCCGCTGCCGCTCCCGAGACGAGCCCCAGCGCGAGCACCGCCGCAAAGGCACAAACCCTGCGCACGAGGGCGGGACCGTAGCAGGTCGCGGGTGCAGATCCCAGCAACTTTGTGACCCCTCTTGCGAGGGAGGTTCGCGTAGGTTCTGGGCCGAAATGCAGCAGCTTTGCGCGTGTTAGCCGGTTGCAGGCATCCGGAACCCTTGCTAGCCTCCTGAACTTGTGACGTACCGGTCTCTCCCGGTGCGCCTGCTGAGAGGCCCCGTTTCGCGGCAGGCGCTTGTTCTCGTCATCGCTCTCGTTGCGGCCTCTGTCGTAGCCGGCGTTGCTGTTGGCGACCCCGGCGTCGACGCGAAGCGCGCGCAGGCACAGGCGGTGCTCGGGCAGATCAACCGGCTCGATGCAAGCCTCGAACGCGCGCGGACGCAGTACGAGTCGTCGACGCACAAGCTGCACACGATCCAACACAACCTTGCGATCAACAAAGTCGGCCTGCGCGCCGCGCGCGCGAACCTCGTCGCGTCGCAGCGGACGCTCATGCAGCGACTCCGTGTCATCTACACGACGCGCGACGATCAGTCGACGCTCGGCGTGATGCTCGGCGCGAAGAGCATCAGCGACCTCGTCACGCGTATCGAGGCCGTGCAGAACGTGTCCTCGCAGGATGTCGCCGTGATGCACCAGGTGCTCGGCTTCAAGCGCGCAGTGACGCGTCACGAGCACGCGCTCGTCCGTGCGAATCGTGCGCAGACCGCGCTCGTGCAGCGGCGGGCTGCAGCGAAGAGCCGCATCGAGTCGGAGCTCTCCCACCAGAACCGACTGCTCTCGTCGATCAAGGGCCAGATCGCGCAGCTGCTCGCTCAGGCGCGCGCCCGGGCGCTTGCTTCGGCGGCCGCGGCCCGCGCGACCTACAACACGGCCTCGGCGTCGACCAATCTCGCACTCAGCGGCGCCGTCGTCGGCCCGACGGCCGTCACCCCGGACGGCACCGTCGCGCCCCCGTCTCCGTACGGCGGCGTCGTCGGGATCGCGATGCGGTACCTCGGCGTCCCCTACGTCTGGGGCGGCGCGAGCCCCTCGGGCTTCGACTGCTCCGGCCTCGTCATGTACGTCTACGCGCAGGTTGGTGTCTCGCTTCCGCACTACACCGGCGCGCAGTGGAACGTCGGCGTCCCGGTCTCCCGCAGCGACCTCCAGCCGGGCGACCTCGTCTTCTTCGACGGCCTGGGCCACGTCGGGATCTACATCGGCGGCGGCCAGTTCATCCATGCTCCCCACACGGGCACGGTCGTGCAGATTTCGTCTTTGACGGGTTGGTACGCCGACACGTACGTCGGCGCGCGGCGCATCCTCGGCGGATAAGCGCGTCCTCATCGTCGCCCGCTGAGCCTTCGGCTTTTAGCTCGTCTTGGTCGTTTCTCGCCTGAGGGAGATGTAGAGGACCAGGGCGACGGCGATCGGCATCAGCCACCAGGCGTCGACGCCCGCAGCGACGATCGCGGCAGTTGCGCCGAGGGCGACGACGACGCCGAGCGCGGCTCGCCAGTCGTCGCCGACGACGAAATCCCACCAGAAGCGCAGGAATCTCATACGAGCACCATCGTCCGCCGCCGTCTGAGAAGCGTCACAGCGGCGAAGGACAGGAGGATGACGAAGGCGAGCACGCCCGGCAGCGATGCGTCGTTCCCGGGCCAGTGCGCTCCGGCGCCCTCGGTCGACCAGAAGATCCCGAACGTCGTCAGCATCACGCCGACCGCGAACTTCATCGTGTTCTCGGGGACGCGCGACAGCGGCGCATGGACTGCGACGCCGACGACAGCGACGAGCACGAGCGCCGCGCCCGCGCCGATCGCCGCCAGGCCGATGTTGCCCTGCGTGCTCCCGAACGTGATGACGATGAACGCGACTTCGAGCCCTTCGAGCAGCACGCCCTTGAACGCGAGCGTGAAGCCGTACCAATCGAGCCCGGCGCGCACTTCGGCGCCGGCGGCGCGCGCCTCCGCGGCCTCGCGCGCGAAGATCTCGTCCTCGTCGTGCAGCGCCTTGTAGCCGCTGGCGCGCAGGATCGCCTTCCGCAGCCATTGCAACCCGAACGCCAGCAGGAGCGCGCCGACGACGAGCCGGAGCGCGTCGATCGGGATCAGCTTCAGTGTCGGGCCGAGCGCTGCAACGATCGCGGCGAGCACGACTGTCGCCGCTGCGAGACCGGTCAGCGACGAGCGCCACCCTCGTGTCAGTCCCGCCGCGAGCACGATCGTGAGCGCTTCGACGAACTCGACGGCGCTCGCGAGAAACGACGATGCGACGAGGAATGCGGCGGTCATGCGTACAGCTGCTCGATCTCGTCCGCGAAGTGCTCCTGCACGATGCGCCGCCGCAGCTTCAGCGTCGGTGTCACCTCGCCTTCCTCTTGCGAGAAGTCACGCGGGAGGATCGTGAACTTCTTGATCTGCTCGACGCGCACCCGGTCACGGTTCACGGCGTCGACGATCTCCTGCACGAGCTCCTGCGGATCGCGGCCGCTTGCACTCACCTCGTCCCAGTCGAGCGTGATCAACGCGGTGACGTACGGGCGGCGGTCGCCGATCGCAACGGCCTGCGAGACGAAGCGCGACGCCTTCAGCGCGTTCTCGAGGTTCTGCGGCGCAATGTTCTTGCCGCCGGCCGTGATGATCAGGTCCTTCTTGCGGTCGGTGATCTTGATGAACCCGTCCGCGTCGATCTCGCCCACGTCGCCGGTGCGGAACCAGCCGTCCTCGGTGAACGCAGCTGCCGTGGCCTCCGGGTCTTTGTAGTAGCCGGCGAAGACACTCGCGCTCTTGACGAGGATCTCGCCGTCCTCGTCGAACTTCACCTCGCAGCCGTCGACCGCGCGGCCGACCGTGCCGAGCCTGTAGTCGTCCTGCTCGTTGACGCTGAGCGAGCTCGACGTCTCGGTGAGGCCGTAACCCTCGATGACGAGGATCCCCATCGAGTTGAAGAACCGGAGCACGTCGAGGCCGAGCGGCGCGGCGCCGGAGACGCCGAGACGTAGACGGCCGCCGAGCCTCTCCTTCACCTTCGCGAAGACGAGCTTGTCGGCGATGCGCGCCTGGGCCGCCAGCAGCGGCGAGGGGCGGTCGGTGCTGCTCGCACGCGCGCCGACGCGCAACGCCCAGAGCCCGAGCGCACGTTTGATTCCCCCGGCGCGCTCGATCTCGCCGAGCGTGTTCGCATGGATCTTCTCGTAGACGCGCGGCACCGCCGGCAGGAACGTCGGCCTCGTGCGCTGCAGCGCTTCCGGCACGCGCGCGACGTCCGAGACGAGCGCGACGGTCGCGCCGTTGTACGCCGAACCCTGGTGCGCGATGCGGGCGAAGCTGTGCGCCATCGGCAGGAAGAGGAGGACGACATCGTCCTCGCCCGTGGCCGACGTGGCGCGGGACGCGGCGGTGACGAGGTTGCGGTGCGTGAGGATGACGCCCTTCGGCGGCCCGGTCGTGCCGGACGTGTAGATGAGCGTTGCGACATCGTCCTCCGAGACCGTCGGCGCCGGCGGCCCGTCATCTGCACGGCCCTCGTCCTCGAACTGCGCCATCTCGGCGAACCGGACGATCGGCCCGCCGTAGACACTCGCCACCTTTTCGTGCTGCTCGTCGTTCTCGACGAACACGAGCACTGCGTCGCAGTGCTCGAGGATGTACCGGCATTCGCTCGCCGTGTTCGAGGGGTAGAGGCCGACGACGACGGCGCCGATCGACATGATCGCCCAGTCGAGGAGCAGCCATTCGAGCCGCGTCCGCGCGACGACTGCGACCGCGTCGCCGTGGCCGACGCCGCGGGCGAGGAGCGCCCGCCCGAGCGCCTCGACGCGCTCGGCCGCCTCGGTCCAGGGGACGTCGCGCCAGCCGTCCTCCTGCTCCTCGAGGTAGGCGGGGCTCGCGAGTCCCTTGCCGAGGACGCCCTGCCAGAGCGATGGGATCGTCGCGGTCACCGGATTTCCATCGTAATTCCAAGTAGGAATGCGGGCTGACGACTAGAATTCGTTCCGTCCCATGCGCACCATCTGGAACGGATCGATCAGCTTCGGCCTCGTCAACATCCCGATCGGGCTCGCTCTGGCGACCCAGCGGGACGACGTCTCGTTCCGCACGCTCCATCGGGAGTGCGGCACGCCGATCAAGCAGAAGCGGTGGTGTCCGCATCACGAGCGCGAGGTCGAGGCCGACGAGCTCGTCAAGGGGTGGGAGGTCGCGAAGGGCGAGTACGTCGTGGTCGAGGAGTCCGACCTCGAGTCGGTCGCCCTTCAGCGCTCGCAGTCGATCGAGATCCTCCGCTTCGTGAAGCTCGAGGACGTCGACCCTGTCTACTTCGACCGCACCTATTATCTTGCGCCCGCCGCAGCCGACGCGCAGCGTCGCCCGTACGTGCTCCTGCTCCGCGCGATGCAGGAGACCGGCATGGCCGCGGTGGGCAAGTTCGTTCTCTGGGGGAAGGAGAACCTCTGCCTGATCCGCGCCCAGGGCGAGACGCTCGCGATGGAGCT
>Ga0157369_10007593_pt1 | contig 12476 bp, 10 predicted proteins | sample C25metaG_FD_113461 | JGI IMG/M metagenome (GOLD analysis project Ga0157369, IMG submission 113461) | Corn rhizosphere microbial communities from Kellogg Biological Station, Michigan, USA - C2-5 metaG | ecosystem: Host-associated > Plants > Roots > Rhizosphere > Soil | place: USA: Michigan...
CTCACTTCCGATTCTGTTCTTTGCCCAAATGTGCAGCACCTCTCTACACGGTCGCATCCAACTGCGTGATTTCGCTCATCTGCTCTGCTCGATATGCGAATCGGGACCATCGCTTGAACGAAAGCTCTGAGCGCACTCTCCTGGTACCGTATACCGTGTTCACAAAAGGTCTAACCGCCGAAACAACGCCGGACGCAGCTTCTCCGTCAAGAGAAAAGCTGCTCTTCGTAGCTCCTTGTCAGGACACGGTATTCGTGAAAACGGTATAGCCCCGAGGAGCACGACCCCTTTGCCCCATTCCCCCGTCGCCTTCATCTGGATCCTCTCGCTCAGCAGCATCCTGCTCATGCTTCTCCGTCCCCGCGGCATCGCGGAGCCATGGTGGATTGGCGGCGGTGCGCTCCTCCTCGTGCTCACGCGGCTATTGCCGATCGCAGGGGCGGAGCATGCCATTCGCGAGGGTCTGGATGTCTATCTCTTTCTCATCGGGATGATGCTGCTTGCCGAGACGGCTCGTCTTGAGGGGGTCTTCGACTGGATTGCAGGAATCGCGGTCAGTCATGCGCGCGGCTCAGCAGCCCGGCTCTTCTTGCTCATCTATCTCGCTGGCACCATCGTCACCATCTTTCTCTCTAATGATGCGACGGCGGTCGTCCTTACTCCCGCTGTGCTCGCAGCGGTTCGCCGTGCCGGGGTGCAGCCACGCTCTTATCTGCTCATCTGCGCACTCATCGCCAACGCTGCCAGCTTCGTCCTGCCCATCTCCAATCCCGCCAACCTCGTCATTTTCGACGCGAAGATGCCACCGCTGCCGAGCTGGCTGCTTGTTTTCCTGCTGCCGTCACTCGTATCTGTGCTCGCCACTTACTTCATCTTGTACTTTTTATCTCGCTCCGAAGTTGCAAACAACATTGAAGATCTACCACACCCGCCCGCTTTGTCAGATACCGGTCGAGCTGCGCTTGCAGGCATCGGCCTCTCCGCCGTCGTTCTTTTGATCGCCTCTGGCTTGGGGTGGCAGCTTGGGGCACCCACCTGTGTTGTCGGGTTATTGGCTGTTCTCATCGTTAGCTTCCGTGACCGCCGCGCAGCGCTCATAGTAGTCCGTGGCGTCTCATGGTCCGTCGTGCCTCTGGTAGCCGGACTCTTCATGATCGTCGAGGCGCTCAATCGCGGCGGTTTGCTGCAGATCGCCGAATGGGGATTGCAGTGGGCCGCCGGGCTTCATACTCTGGTGGGCAAACTGGCTGCAGGCTTTGCGGTCGCCCTGATATCGAATGGCATGAACAACCTTCCCGTCGGCCTCGCGAGCGGCAGCGCGCTGCGCCACGCGGGTCTCGGCGGTGCCATCCAGCATGCCGTTCTGATCGGCGTCGATCTCGGCCCGAACCTCTCTGTCACCGGCTCCCTTGCCACCATCCTTTGGCTCATCGTCTTGCGTCGAGAAGGCGTGGAGATCACAGCCTGGGAGTTTCTTAAGGTCGGGATGATCGTGATGCCCGTGGCGCTGTTGTTGAGCCTGCTCGTCCTGTTTTGAGACCACCTCCCAAGGTTAGGCTTGTCACTTCTCCTGCTACTACGCGGGCACTCGTGATAGCGTCAGCCTCATCGACGCCGTGCCCCCGCGGCTGAATCGCAATTCGGTGTGCTTAGCCGCGGTCTCGGGATATACCGAAAATGCTCTGGGGGAGGCACGATTGTTGAACGGGTTCCGTGGCGCGATTTCGGCCTGTTGTCTTCTTAGTTTGCTTTCAGCCGCACGTCTCCCCGCCGAGACGATCCCCTCTGGAACGCTGCTCGAAATTCGGCTGCAGCAGCCGCTCAGCACCTATTCCACGACTGCAGGTACAAAAATCACCGCTGTCTTGATCTCTCCCGTCAATGAGGGCGGAAAGATTCTCGTTCCACTGGGTACCACCGTTCAGGGATCGGTTTTACGGGTTCGCAAGGTTGGCCTTGGGCTCGCTCGTGAGAGGGCAGAGATTGAGTTACGTTTCGACCAGCTCGTCCTTCCTGGTCATGAGCCGATTCCAATACAGGTCCGGATTACGAGTGTTGAAAACGCCCGCGAAAGCATCAACAAGCGCGGCGGCATTCAGGGCATTCGCGCCACTTCCACGCTCAGTCAGCGAGCTTCGGGCTTTGTTGGTTTTCTGGCCTTCGGAGATCCGATCGGGGTAATCTTTGTCACCGCCGGCTCGGCGGCAATACTGCGCTTTTCCGAACCAGAGATCACGCTTCCTGCTGGCACTGAGTTATTGGCCCAGCTGGCGGCTCCGGTGAATCTTCCAAGCGTAGAAACACAGACAGTACCTCCTCTGGTGACGACGGCTGAGGGGCGCCAGCAACTTGGCGAAATGGTTCACAAGCTGCACTTCCGCACCTTCACTGCAGGGAAGAAGGAGCTGCCTTCCGATCTGACCAACCTTGCCTTCATCGGGAGCGCCGATGCTCTCCAGCGCGCCTTCGCGGCGAGCGGATGGGTTATCGTCGACACTCTGACCGCGCAAAGTACCTATGGAACGATTCGCTCCGTCGCCGAGAATCAGGGTTACCAGCGCGCGCCGATGTCCATCCTTCTTCTCAATGGAAATGCCCCTGACTACGCATACGCCAAGACGCTCAACACATTTTCAAAGCGTCACCATTTGCGCATCTGGACTACGAAAGAGACATGGCAGGGTGAGCCCGTTTGGACCTCCTCCTCGACCCATGACATCGGCATAGGCTTCTCAAAAAAGAACAAGACCTTCATCCACTTGATCGACAGCCACATCGACAACGAGCGCGCAAAGGTGGTCAACGATCTCATCTACACCGGATGCGTCACTGGAGTGCAGCTGGTGAAACGTCCCTGGCTTCCCGCCGATGCAAAAAATGGCACAGGCGAAGATCTCATCACAGACGGCAGGATCGCCGTCCTCGCCCTCAATGACTGTCAGCATCCGATTGAGAATGCGGCCGGTTTGGAGACTCTCACAATAAGGACACGCGGCAATCATCTCGACCGCGCCACCCGCCAGACGGTCCTTACACTGAAGAACAATCTGTTTCGAGACAACGTCGTGGCCATGGCCTATTCGGGAATCCGCTATTCACTCGACTCGAAGAAACGGAAGGAAACCGCGCCCGAGCGACAGATGAATGTAGACGGCGAACAATACACCCTCGACACCGGATTTGGCCGCCGGCGGGACGACTACACGCCCCTGTCCACCCGCCCACAATCGAAGGCTTCCAACCCCGCGAAGGCAGCACCATGGGCACCGCCTTCTGTGGAGATCGGTGTGCGCGGCGGATTTCACGGCTACTACGGCGGAAATGGGGGCGCCATCGCCTATCTCTTCACCGATGACAACAATCCCGACGATGTGCTGTTGCTGGTATTGGGCAACTCTTTGCACAACGGATGGGAACTCGGCGGAACCGTCACGATCGATCCCCAGAAGTACTTTTCGCATGAGTTCAGCTATGACTACAGCTTCACCGAGTTCAACCTCGGCCTCGCCATAGTCGGCAATGACTCCACCAGTAAGGAGGAGATCAACCAAGTCGTCTTTGAGCCCAGCGGTCTGCGGACATCGCAGTTCGCCTACGATTTCCTCGTTAATTTCACACCCAAGACCTCTCGTCTTCGCCCCTATCTCGCCGTCGGGCCTTCACTCTCCCTCATGCATCTATCCGATGCCCCTATCAAGAAAGCGCCGGGATGGTTTCGACTTGGCCTTAGCAACATTGGGCTGATCAGCGCCGCCTATAACTTCGGCAGTGATCCTCCTCTAGAAGGCGGAGGAATCTTTCAGGTGGGACTTAACTACGGCGGGGGGCTCCGCTACCGAATGACACCGCGATGGATGATCCGCGCCGACTATCGCGAGACTCTGACATCGCAACCAGATTTCTGGTCGAAATCGGTGGAGGCCATAAACGGAGGCATCGAGGTGGACCCGGGCACAAGCTACTCGTCCATCGGCCCGGTACTCGAAGGGCCTTTGCGCCAGGACCGCATCACCATGGGGCTGTCATTCACGTTCTGAGCCTCAGACCGGCAGTCAAACGCAGTCGCGCCTCGACGGTGCAGGCTCATTCATCCAACTCATGCGGCGAATCGGAGATGCGTCTTCGGCAAATAGCGCGGCCGCAATCGCCGCGAAGCAGACCGTCGGGGAAACCCGCCGTAGGAGACTCCGCTGGTCCATGCTCGTCAATTCGACTGCGAAAATCACTATCCCAATAGCGACCCATCTTGCATGTTCCCTGCTCGTAGCATGCAACGCGGCGGTCCAGACTTGACTTTCGCCCATCCATTTCCGATCATTTCAATCAATGCAGCGCATCTCTCCAGTCCGGCGAATGCCTATGGCCATGCGAACCCTAGGCGGTCCGCTGTCCACGCCAGGAGCCTGAAGCGCTCTCCTCTCGTGCACACCGCCTAGGGTGCAGCGGTGGTTCCGGTTGTCCAAGTCCGACATTCCCGTGCCAGGAGGATTCCATGTCTTTTCAGTCCAAAAACTCTGATTCCAACAGCACCCGCTCGAAGCGATTCGATCTTGATTCGCATCTCACCGGCGCGGTTCGCGGTGGCCTCCGCGCCGACCCTGCAACCGGCGCGCTTTTGACCCCTATCTATCAGTCCACCACCTACCAGCAGGAGGCCGTCGGCGTTCACAAAGGACACACCTATTCGCGCGCCTCAAATCCAACAGTCTCCGCACTCGAGGAGGCGCTGGGAGCGCTCGAAGACACGCCGCCGGCCGTCTGTTACGCCACCGGTATGGCGGCCATCTCGGGCCTCTTCCTTGCTTTGCTGAAATCGGGCGATCACGTCGTTCTCTCGGACGTGGTCTATGGCGGCACGGTGCGCCTCTTCGATCAGGTGCTCGGCCACCTGGGAATTGAGTCCAGCTTCGTTGATACGGCCAACCCCGCGGCGGTGAAGGCAGCCGTCAGGCACTCGACCCGCATGGTGTTCATCGAAACGCCTGCCAATCCCACGCTCAAGCTCACCGATATCGAAGCTATCGCCGCGATCACCCGTCCCGCAGGTCTGCTACTGGTGGTAGACAATACCTTCCTGACCCCGCTGCTGTTGCGTCCCCTCGATCTTGGCGCCGACATTTCAATGCTCTCGACCACCAAGTACATCGAAGGCCACAACGCGACAGTCGGCGGCTCCGTTGCTTCACGAGATGAGAATATCCTCGATCGCCTGCGCCTCATCCGCAAGACACTCGGCTCCATTCAATCTCCACACGAAGCCTGGCTGACCGCACGCGGCATCAAGACCCTTCCGCTTCGCCTACAGCAACACTCTCGCGGCGCACAGGTCGTTGCTGAATGGCTGGAACAGCATCCCGATATCTCCCGTGTCTACTATCCCGGCCTCACCAGCTTTCCCCAGCACGAATTGGCAGAGCGTCAGCATGCCCTCCATGGCGGCATGCTGTCCTTCGAATTGAAGCAGGGCGCCGAAGCCGGCATCGCACTCATGAACGCCGTACGTCTATGCGTGCTGGCGGAAAACCTCGGCGCGGCCGAAACCCTCATCACCCATCCGGTGAGCATGACGCATGGCGATGTGCCGCGTGAGATGCGCGAGCGCATCGGTATCACCGAGGGTTTGGTCCGCTTGTCTGTAGGGCTCGAAGATCCGCGCGACATCATCGCTGATCTCTCGCAAGCACTAGATGTGGCGCGAAGAGGCGAATCGGTCGCCGTGCCGTCGTCGCAAGAGGTATAGCCCCGTCCCGGACGAAGCTTTTCCGTCAAGACGGGGCGCACTTCGCGGCCCTGCTCCGGCCACACTATTTGTGAAAAGGGTATATCTACTCTTCGACCAGGTGAGCTCCGAGATTGGCGGGCATGTGGGTTGTTGCTTCAGACTTCGGTGGCAGCATCGGGTCCGAGAGTTCTGCTCGGTTGCGGCCAGCTGACTTTGCTCGGTAAAGCGCGGTGTCCGCTGCTTCTACTAGCCCTTCACGGGTCAGCCCGGTGACCGGCACCACGGAGCAGACGCCAACACTGATCGTTAGCCGTCCGATCGGCGAGCCATGGTTTTCGATGCCGATCTGATGCACGCGGGCCCGCATCGCTTCGGCGGTCAACATGGCGCCATCCGCATCCACGTTAGGCAACACGGCCACGAATTCTTCGCCCCCGTAACGAGCCAGCAGTTCGCCGCCGCGGCGCAGGTCGCGCCGCAACATCTGGGCGACCGCGGTCAGGCATTCGTCGCCTCGCAGGTGACCATAGCGATCATTCAGCGACTTGAAGTGGTCAATGTCCAGCATCACCACGGAAATCGGCCAGCCCGAGCGCAAGGCACGGTTCCACTCGACTTCAAGCACCTGTTCAAACCGGCGCCGGTTTGCGACCTGTGTCAGCGGATCAATCAGGCTCTGCTCGTGAAGCTTGCTGTTCAACAGGCGCAGATTGCGCTCAGAGTCATTCAGGCTCTCCTGCACCTGGCGCAACCGGGTCTGCAGAATCGTGGCGCGGAAGGTATAGATGAGCAACGCGCCCACTACCGCCGCGAAGCCAACCACCGGCCGGTGCTGCGCTGTATGCGCACCCAGCAACAGCACGCAAAGCGTGAAAAAGACCGGGCTTGCGTTGTACACCATCATCGCGCCCCACGACCGGTGCCTCTCCTGCGGCTCGGTCCTGGTCTGATCCTCTTTGGAGAAGGCCATTACTACGACAGCCAGGAACGGGATCATCCAGCCCACTTCAATAGCCTTGCCGTTCGTGGGTCCGACATAAGCATCCAGATAATTCAACGGCGTGGAAACCAGGATCATCAGCCACGCAAAGGTGCACGCCGCGCGATGAAAGTAGCGGTCCTCGCCATCCGGCATGGCCAGCAGGCGCACGGTCGCCGTCACAGCAAGGGCGAGATTCTCCCCCAGGTAGAGAGACGTCAGCTGCGACGCAGGCAGCGTCCGGTGGCTGAAGTGATTGTTCATGAACAACGTGACGTAAATCAGGATGATGGCCAGCGTCGCCTGCGCACCGTCTGCGATCAGGATGGCGGTCGAATCCTGATCCTCGCCGACCGAGCAGACCGCAAGCAACACAAAGATGCCGTAGACGAGGAACCAGAAATCGGATGGCAGCGCCGCCGTCTGAACATTGTGGTACACCACGGTGGCGTAGGTGTAGCACCCCTGACCGATCGCCCAGATAAGCAGCCCGACTGCCATCAGCCGCCACTTGTCAGAAAGCACGGACGGTTGTCTCCGGGAACGCCACAGACACGCCAGGCCCGCCAGCAGCGGAGCGACCGCGATGAGCGCGTTCGTCAGAAACATCGACGATTCCGTCACGGCCGTAAGCACGTGCAGAGACATCATGGCCACTGCCAGGATGACGGCCGGTTTGGAGATGCGAATCATCAGAAGTACGCGCCTAAAACTATCGACGCAATGAGACTACCCATCACTGAAGCCAGCAGAAAATCATACTCAGGCGGAATTACGGAAGTCTGAAAAATGCCGCAACGAAACACTCGAACCCGGCGGGCGCGTTTCGGCACTTCCTGATTCCCGTAGTACCGCGATAAGTTGCCTTACTGTACAGCACGACGAACGTAACTCACAGTGATTTGTCGCTGTCAAAATGGACGTTCCAACGACTCTTTTGTCCTCGATAAAGGTTTGCTGGAATGAGTTAAACGTTAACGCATCAACTGCCGGGCTCTGAAGCCGGCACGCGTCAGCTAACAAACGTGATGACGATGATCCGTCTGTTTACCGACATTCGAGGTGACGTTGGTAATGTCAAGACTCCAGCCGCTGACTCCCTCGCGCCGGCATGTAGTCGCCTTCCCACTTTGGGGACAGGCAAGTGCATTCAATCGCTGCCGCTGCCCTTGAGGGCCGTCTTGATCAACGTCGCCTTGTGCTGCTTGCCGCTGGCATCCAGAATGTAAATCTTGTCCCGCTTGACAGCAAACTGAACCGGATGCCCCAATTCGACATCCGCCGACTTTGACCACGGGAACAGCAGATGCTCGCTGCCGACGTACACCGTATTGCCACTCTCAATCGTGTAAACCTGGTAATTCTCGTAGTTGTCGGTCTTGGTCACAGTGGAATTCTGAGAATAGTCGGTCTTGTTCCCGCGATCTTTCGCTGAGCCGTCCGTGTTGCCGGTGATCGTGCTTCCCTCCTTGACCTTCTGCCGCTCCATGGCCGTCAAAGTTCCCTTCTGCCATTTCAGATCGTCCCAAGCCCGGGCCGTCACTGCTCCGAACAGGCAAACCGCCAGTATTCCAGCTCTCAGCCTCATAATCCCGTCCTCAATCCTGCGCATATGTGGGGAGTGCCAGCCAGAATCCGCTTTTTGCCGCTGATTCGCAAGCATGCAATGGGCACATAGGCATGATTGTCGTTCCGCTGACTCACGAAAAAGGAATGCGGCGGGTCTAATCATTTCGACCTCTACGGCCTGCCTGCTGCTTCGCCGGTCGTTTGAGTCCATGACCTGTCAACGCGCCGGGTTGCGGTGAGTGTTCGAAGCCGCAGCGGAAGCCTTGCCCTGCCACTCCAGTCTGGAGGTCTATGCTGCCTCGGCTTGTTCTCGTTGTTTTCCTGGCCATTTCGATCCCCGGGGTACCAACAACTTCACTTGTCGCCCAGGAAGTTGCATTGCCAGAGGTGCGCTACCCCAGGAGTGACGAAGGACTGAATTCTCTCGAGGCGCGCAAGAAGTCGCAACTCGATTCGGCCAGCCAACTCAAGGTATTTTACAAGTTTCATTTTTCGGATGAGTTGAAGCAGAGCGGGATCACCTTCCACCACCACGCGCTTCCCTATGCCACAGAGCACTACATAGCAAATCATTACGACCATGGCACAGGAATCGCAGTAGCCGATGTCGATGGAGACGGGCTGTACGACCTCTACTTCGTGAATCAGGTCGGCGGGAATGAACTTTGGAAAAATCTGGGCAACGGGAAGTTCAAGAACATTACGGATGAAGCCGGGGTCGGCTTAAAGGATCGCATTAGTGCGGGCGCGGCGTTTGCAGACGTCGACAACTCGGGTCACGAAGACCTTTATGTAACAACCGTCAATCAAGGAAATAAGCTCTTCCAGAATGATGGCCACGGCCACTTCAAAGACATTACACAGGATGCCGGAGTTGGTCTGATTTCGCATTCCTCCGGAGCCATGTTCTTCGATTACGACAACGACGGACTCGTTGACCTGCTGGTTTGCAACGTCGGCGTGTACACCAGCAACCAAAAGGGATCTCACGGAGAATATGTCGGGCTGCCGGACGCATTCCACGGCCATCTGCACCCGGAACGTTTTGAGTACCCGGTCCTTTACAAGAACCTGGGACATTACAGGTTCAAGGACGTGACGGAGAAAGTGGGATTAGATCCCCAAGGCTGGTGCGGGGACGCAACCTTCGCCGATGTAAACGGAGATGGCTGGCCAGATATTTTCTTTCTAAATATGCAGGGCTCTGACCACTATTTCGAGAGTGTGGGCGGCAAGAAATTTGTCGAAAAGACGCAGGAGTATTTTCCTAAGACGCCCTGGGGGGCCATGGGCGTAAAGTTCTTCGACTACGATAACGATGGCCGGATGGATCTCTTCGTCACGGACATGCACTCCGACATGATGGCGGACATAGGTCCGAATCACGAGAAGGAAAAGGTCACAACTCCGGCGCCCCCAACGACGCTGGGCGGACCATCTGACAAATTCATCTTTGGTAATGCCTTCTATCACAACCTTGGCGGAGAAAAGTTTGAGGAGATTTCTGACAGAATCGGGGTTGAACAGCTTTGGCCCTGGGGAGTGAGCGTGGGGGACGTCAATGCGGACGGCTGGGAAGATGTTTTCATTTCATCAGGCATGAGCTTCCCTTTTCGGTATGGGATCAATTCCACTGCTGCTGAACAATCGCGGCGAAAGGTTCGCCGATGCCGAATTTCTTCTCGGGATTGAGCCGCGCGAGACGCCCTACACACCCTGGTTTGTCATGGACCGCACCAATCACCAGGCTCTAAGCGACACAAACAAGCCCGTCTGTGAAGGACAAACCAAGAAGGTGACAGTGATGTCTCCGCGTTCAAGCCGGTCGGCCGTCGTCTTCGATCTGGATAACGACGGCGATCTGGATATTGTCACGAACGACTTCAACTCGGAACCGCAGGTCTTGATCAGCGATCTGGCTCAGGTGAAAAATATTCACTGGGTCAAGGTTGTGCTCGTTGGCACAAAGTCCAACCGCAACGGCCTGGGCGCGGCAATTCGTCTGCATGCGAACGGCCAGACCTACATGAAGTACAACGATGGCAAATTCGGCTATTTGTCGCAGAGTGTCCTGCCACTCTATTTCGGCCTCGGCGATGCAACAAAGATAGATAACATCGAAGTAGATTGGCCGTCCGGCCGGAAGCAGGTGGTGAGAAGAGACCTGGAAGTGAACCAGACGTTGACGATTAGCGAGCCGTCGATGTGATCCATCTCCGAAAATAACAAACGAAGCTCTTCATCCTCGCTTAGAGATGGAGGCTGCGGCCCAACTCTTGTGCATGCTTCGACCTCTGAAGGGAAGATCCGGAAGGGAAAAACGGTTTGGTAGCGCTAACGGGAATTGAACCCGTGTCTCAGCCTTGAGAGGGCCGCGTCCTAACCCCTGAACGATAGCGCCACACACTCAGTGGACAGAGGTATCCACCTCGTTTACTTTAACAAACTTCTCGACTTCGACAAAGCAGGCCAGCGTGCGCTCTTAGACGTTATCCCGCTCCGTGATGCGGACGTGAGCATCGGTCAGGTGATGTCCGAACCTCTCGATATCATCCAGGCATTCACTGGTATTTACGCCGGGAATCTCTTCCCCCCTCTTCATCTCGATCGTCTTGAACGGACTCCAGGGTGCGTACCGCGAAGGGAGATTGGATCCGGTTGCATCGCCAGTGAAGCCGAAGACCCTGCCCGGACCTCTAAAAGTGTAAACCTGCATTTGCAACCTCTCTGCTTGCACTCAGTACAAGTGCGGCGGCTCGATTCGCATTGAGACACTACCAATAGCGATGACTGCTCTAGATGCCGAGTTTCTTGACTTCCTCGTTGTAATACTTGCGATAGAGGATGTCCCACTCCATCGAGCCTTCGGGAATGATCCGCCGCTGCGACGAGATCTTCAGCCGCGCTGCCTCATCGATCCTTGTCTCTTCCAGAAGCAGAGCCTCCAGCACCTTGCGGGCCTCCTGCCGGATCGTGTTGCGGTCCTCCTGGAACTCGCATTCGTCGATATCCGCCAGCGTGTCCGCCACGACGTGGGCCAGCTTGTTCAATTTGTCGCGCGAGATCCTCACAGCACCGCCTTGTACTTGCGTGCCAGTTCCATCTTCACCTTCTTGAACATCTCCGGATAGCTCGCCCCGGTACGCCGCATGTCCTCCTGGTAGGTCTCCAGGATCAGCCGGACCTCTTCATTGATGCGGTCTTCCAGCTTCAGCTCGTCCAGCAGTCCGGCCGCCACGCGCTCGGCGAGGAGCTGCGGCTTTGCCGTCTTGATCACCTTCGCGTCGAGCAGTCCGCGTACCGTTTTGCGAGCCAGATAGCCCACATATTCATTGGAAAAAATCATCGATCGTTACCCGGAATATAGCATAACCCGCGCTGCGCCTCCGGCCTCGAAACCCTACTGCGGACGAGGCTTATGCGAGCAGGATGCACTATTCACACACGACTCTGCCAGCCGCAATCGCTCCACCGGGCGCCCATGCGTAATGTGCTCGCCGACAATCTCCGCCACATCTTCCCGCTGCACAAATCCGTACCAGACCGCCTCTGGATAGACCACAACCGTCGGCCCATGCTCGCACTGATCCAGACAGCCGCTTTTGTTCGCACGCACCGTCGCCTTCAGCCCGGCAGCGCCGATCGCATCTTTGAAGAGCTTTTGCAGCTCGTCCTTGCCGTCCGGTGAGCAGCAGCCGCGTGCGCTCCCCGGCTCCCGCTGGTTCGTGCAGATGAACAGATGTCTCTCGAAACTCGCCACATTCACCTCTGTTGCCAGACTAATTGGAAAATGCGCGTCCGGTTTTCCTCCGATGCAGTCTGCATTGCCCCCGCGCCATCTGCGAGAATAGGCGACGGAATGATGTCACCCGACAATCTGCACTCCCTCAAAGACGACATGATCGCGTTCATTGAAGGCCACGGCATGCGCCGCCTTCCTGGCTTTGTCATGGAGGACGTCGCCTCCGTCCTGTGGGAGGACGAGCAGAACCCCGATAGCTGGAAGGACTTCGTCGAGATGGCGAAGGCCGCCCAGGCCCCCTTCATCACCATGAGCGACATCACGCTAGAGAAGGAAGACCTGCAGTCGCTCCTCGAAGACCTGCGCGACTTCAACTTCCCCGACGACGTGCCCGACTCCGAGGAGGCCGAATACCTGGTCAACTACGTCGGCAAGACCGGCTTCGTCCAGCTCGGCTTCGCCCA
>Ga0157369_10007594_pt1 | contig 12476 bp, 12 predicted proteins | sample C25metaG_FD_113461 | JGI IMG/M metagenome (GOLD analysis project Ga0157369, IMG submission 113461) | Corn rhizosphere microbial communities from Kellogg Biological Station, Michigan, USA - C2-5 metaG | ecosystem: Host-associated > Plants > Roots > Rhizosphere > Soil | place: USA: Michigan...
GAACACGACGACGTTCGCGTCCGCCGCCACACCGATCGTGAGGATCAAGCCGGCGAATCCCGGCAACGTCAGGGTGACGTTGAACAGCAGGATCGCCGCGTAGTAGAGCGCGCAGTAGATCGTCAGGCCGATCACCGCGACGAGGCCGAGGAAGCGGTAGAGAACGAGCAGGAAGAGTGCGACGATGATCAGGCCGACGACGGCCGCGTGCCACGCCTGCGTCAGCGAGCTCTTGCCGAGCGTCGCCGAGACGTCGGTGCGCTCGATCTGCTTGAAGCTGACCGGGAGCGCACCGGTCTGCAGGATGAGCGCAAGGTCCTTCGCCTGCTGGAAGCTGCCGCCCTGGCCGAGGTCGATCTCGGCGTTCGGGCCCGGGATGCCGTCCGGGTTGCGCTTGAAGTCGATGTAGGGGGTCGACTGGAGCTGCTGGTCGAGCACGATCGCGAAGTGCTGCGTGAACGTGAGTGGGTCGCCCTGCCTGCCCGCCCGGTCGTACTTCAGCTGGCCGCGCTGCGCCTCTTCACGCGTGATCTTCTGGAACTGGCTCGAGCCGTGGTTCGTGAACTGGAGGAGCACGACCGGCTGGCTCGCCTGGCCGAAGTCCGCGCGCGTCCCCGAGAGGACGAGGTCGCCACCGGTCATCTCGGGGATGGGGTTCGACTTGCGGGCGGGGAAGTACTTCAGCAGGTAGTAGTAGGTGCCGCTCGACGAGGCGGACCTGGCGCCGAGGCAGCCGCTCGTCGCGGCGCAGCGAACGACGATCGTGTTGGCCGGGACCTTCAGGACCTCGCCGCGCGGCGGCGCCTTGCCGCCGAAGGGCCTCAGCAGCTCCTTCAGCGTCGACGCCTGGCTCACATACGAGTGCGCGACCGTCGTCGACGGCTTCGCGCCTTTCTTCTTCGGCTTCGTCGTCGTCGTCTTCGAGCGGAACAGGTAGAACGCCTCGGGCTCGCCGTTCGCCGCCCTGCTCTGCACCTGCTTGAGCAGGCTGTAGACCCCGGGGGTGGCGACGGGGTTGCCGTTCGCGTCGATCGACGGGCCGGTGAGGTCGCTCTCGAAGTCGAACAGCATCAGCTGGGCGGTGCTGCGGATCAGCTGCGCGGCCTTCGCCGGGTCGTGGACGCCGGCGAGCTGGATGACGATCTGGTTCGTCCCCTGCTTCCGGATCTCCGGCTCGGAGACGCCGAGCTTGTTGATCCGGTCCTGCATGATCGAGATCGAGCGGTCGAGGTCGGCCGGAGTCAGCACGTGACCCTTCGGCGGCACGGCCTGCAGCACGACCTCGAGGCCGCCCTGGAGGTCGAGGCCGAGCACCGGCTTCTTGTAGAGCGGCGCACCGGGAACGGCCAGCATGAGCGTGCCGACGAGCGCGGCCACGATCGCGCCGATCAGGAGGAGGTACTTGCGCCGGTCGGTCACGTGTCGGGAAGGGTAGCGGCGTCAGGTGCCGGGAGTGGGCTCCGGGCGCTCGGCGTCGGGGTCTTCTTCGACGGCCGGCGGGGTGATTCCCGCCACGGCGCGACGGGCGACCCGCACCTCGAGCTCGGGCGCGATCCGGACGGTCACGTCCTCCTCCCCGAGCTTCGTGATCTCGCCGTACATGCCGCCGGCGGTGACGATCTCGTCCCCGACCTTCAGGTCGTTGAGCATCCGCTGGGTCTCCAGCTGGCGCCGCTTCTGCGGCCGCACCATCACGAAGTACAGAAACGCGAACGCGATGATGATGAACAAGAAGCCGAACCCGCCCATTACCTCTCCAGTGGTTGCCGTGTCAGCCGCGAGAGCGCATCCGCTCGCCACGTCTCGAAGCCGCCGCGCTCGATCGCCCTGCGTGCCGCTGCGACGAGATCGATCAGGAACCGCAGATTATGCAGGCTCAGGAGCCGCAGGCCGAGAATCTCCTGCTGATTGACGAGGTGCCGGATGTAGGCCCGCGTGAAGCGCGTGCAGGCGGGGCAGGCGCAGCCGTCGTCGAGCGGGCCCGCATCGCGGGCGAAGCGAGCGTTCCGGAGGTTGAGCCTCCCGTCCCAGGTGAGCGCGCTGCCGGTGCGGGCGGTCCGCGTCGGCAGGACGCAGTCGAACATGTCGACGCCGCGCGCGATCACCTCGATCACTCCCTCGGGGTCGCCGATCCCCATGAAGTAGCGCGGTTTGGTCGCCGGCAGGAACGACGCGGCATGCGCGGTCGCCTCGAACATCGGCGCGCGCTCCTCGCCGACGCTCAGGCCGCCGATCGCGTACCCGTCGAAGTCGAGCGGCACGAGCTCCTCGCTCGAGCGCCTGCGCAGTTCGGTGTCGAGGCCGCCCTGCGTGATCGCGAAGCGCAGCTGGCCGGGGGAACGCGGCAGGTCGCGCTGCCGTCCCGCCCAGAGCGTCGTGCGTCGCACCGCCTGCTCGAGGTCTGCACGCTCGACGCCGGCGGGTGCGCAGATGTCGAGGCACATGGCGATGTCCGACCCGAGCCGCTCCTGGATCCGTGCGGCGAGCTCGGGCGTGAAGCGCTCCTGCCGTCCGTCGTAGACCGAGCGGAACGTCACGCCGTCGTCGTCCGCCTCGAGCACCGTGTCGCGCAGGCTGAAGACCTGGAAGCCGCCCGAGTCGGTCAGGATCGGCCCGTCCCAGGCCATGAACGCGTGCAGGCCGCCGAGCTCGGCGATCAGGTCCTCACCGGGCCGGAAGTGCAGGTGGTAGGCGTTGCCGAGGACGATGCTCGCCCCGAGCGTGTGGAGCTCGTCGGGATCGACCGACTTCACGCTTCCCTTCGTGCCGACGGGCATGAACGCGGGTGTCGGGACGTCGCCGTGCGCCGTGTGCACGACGCCGGCGCGTGCGTCGCCGTCGGTTGCGAGAAGCGTGAACGCGCTCATGCCACGTCGAACCACGCGAGCACGCGCTCGGCGACCTCGGTGTCCCTCGACGCGTCCGCCACGAGCCCGAGCTCGTGCGCACGGATCCGCGCGAGCTCGGCGACGAGTGCAGCGCGCGGCGCGCGGCTGCCGAGCAGCGTCGCGACCCGTGTCGCGCAGGGCTCGTACTCGTCGAGCAGGCCGGCGAGCTCGCGCTCGCCGCGCGTACGCCAGAACTTGCGCCATTCGTTCGCGCTCCTCGCGGTCACAGGATCAGCATCGCATCGCCGAAGGAGTAGAAGCGGTACCGCTGCGCGATCGCGAGCTCGTAGAGGCCCCGCACCTCCTCGACGCCGGCGAAGGCCATCACGAGGGCGAGGAGCGTCGAGCGTGGCAGATGGAAGTTCGTGAGGAGCGCGTCGACGCGCCTGAACTCGAAGCCGGGTGTGATGAAGAGCTCCGTGCGTCCGGCGAGAGGCCCCTCGCGTGCGAGCGTCTCGAGCGCACGCACCGTGGTCGTGCCGACTGCGAGCACGCGCTCTGCCGCGCGAATCCGCTTCCACGCGTCCGGCGCGACCTCGTAGCGCTCACCGTGGATGCGGTGCTCTTCCAGCCGTTCCTCGTTCACCGGCCGGAACGTGTCGAGGCCGACGTGGAGGGTCAGGCGCTCGACGTCGAGCGAGGCGAGGAGCTCGGGCGTGAAATGCAGCCCCGCGGTCGGCGCCGCGGCAGACCCCGGCTCGTCCGCGTAGACCGTCTGGTAGCGGCCGGGCTCGTCGAGCCGCTCCGTGATGTAGGGCGGCAGCGGCGTCTCGCCCTGCGGTTCCCCCTCGAGGCGCAGCCGCCAGCGCCCCTCCCCGAGATGCTCGATCAGCTCGACCGCGCCGTAGCGGCGCCCGGGCTGCAGGCGGCGGGTCGGCCGTGCGAGGCCCTCCCAGAGGTCGCCCTCGAGCCGCTCCAGGAGCAGCACCTCGCCACGCGGCGAGACGATCGGGATGCGCGCCGGCACGACGCGGGTGTCGTTCACGACGACGAGCTCGCCGTGCAGCTCCTCCGGCAGCTCGGCGAAGCGGCGATGCCGCACTGCGCCGCTCGCCCGCTCGTAGACGAGGAGCCGCGACTCGTCGCGCCGCGGTGGCGGACGCTGGGCGATCAGCGCCTGCGGCAGCTCGTAGTCGAGATCTGCGACGTCCACGCTCGGACCGTAACCGTCCGCAGGAGCGGTTCCGTCCGACGGCGGCGATACCGTCGCGGGCCATGGATCCCGAAGCGATCAGGCGCGCGCAGGATCGGATCAACCAGGCCGCGGCGGGGCGGGTCGAGCCGGCCGCGCTCGACGCGGCGCTCGAGCGGGCCCGCGAGCAGGTCGAGGCGCTCGCAGCGACCGCTGCCGAGCTCGAGTCGACACTGCCGTTGCGGATCGGCGACGCGGTGCAGGACGGGCTGCGGGCACAGGTGCTCCCGGTCGGCCGGAACCTCGCCGAGATCCGCGGCCTCATGAACCAGCTCATCCGCCGCCTCGAGCGTGTCGAGGGAGACCTGCTTTCCGAGCGCCACGCGCGCGTCGACGACCTCGCCCTGCTCGTCGACCTCGTGACGAGCGGCTGGCGCGGCGTCGAGCAGCGGCTCGCGCGGATCGAGGAACGGCTCGCCGCGGACGCCGGCGCGACGGTCTACCGCATGGAAGACCGCCAGGCTTCTTAGACAGGATGGAGCCGTGGCCCTTTCGGGCGCGGTGTCCGGTTGTCGTTGGAGAGTGGTCGGCGCCTACGCATTTGTCGTGGGTTGCCGGGTTTGGGCCCGGTAGAGCCACATACGGAGGTCGCCGACCATGTACGACTCTACGACGACGGTGACGGTTGGGCTGGACGTCCATGCGCGCTCGATCCGGCTGGCGGCGGTGCGCGCCGACGAGCTGTTGGAGGAGCGGACGCTGCCACATGACGAGGAGGCGGTCGAGCGTGTGTTGCGTCGCTGGCCGGGGGTGCGCTGCTGCTACGAGGCGGGCCCGACGGGCTTCGGTCTCTACCGGCATCTGATCGGACGCGGCATCGACTGTTCTGTGGTGGCGCCGGGCCTGGTGCCGCAGCGGCCGGGCGACCGGGTCAAGACCGACAGTCGTGACGCGCGCAAGCTCGCCCGCCTGTTGGCGGGCGGCCTGCTCGAGCCGATCCATGTCCCGTCGCGCGAGCTGGAGGCGGCGCGCGATCTGGTGCGTGCGCGTGAGGACGCGCGCTTGGATCGGATGCGTGACCGGCATCGGCTCTCGAAGTTCTGTCTGCGTCACGGACGCGCTTTGCCGACGAGCACTTGGACGGTCACGCGCCGCAACTGGCTGGCCACGCAGCGGTTCGAGTTCGCGGCGCAGCAGATCACCTTCGACAGCTACCTGCATACGGTCGACCTCGTTGACGCGCGCATCGAGCAACTGGAGCGGGCGATCCGTGAAACCGCTGAGCAGGAGCCGTGGTGCGCGCTGGTCGCACGGCGGCGTTGCCTGCGCGGTGTCGACACGCTGACCGCGCTCGCGCTCGTGACCGAGATCGGCGACTTCGACCGCTTCACCACGGCCGAGCAGTTCATGGCCTTCGTCGGCCTCGTGCCGACGGAGCACTCCAGCGGTGAGAAGCGACGGCAGGGCTCGATCACCAAGGTCGGCAACAGCCACGTCCGTCGGCTCCTCGTCGAGTCGGCCTGGCACGCACGCCGCAGGCCGAAGGTCGGCTACGAACTCGCCCGCCGCCAACGCGGACAAGACGCGGCCGTGATCGAGCGCGCCTGGCGCTGCCAGCAGCGCCTCTACCAGCGCTGGCAGCGGATGGCCGGCCGCGGCAAACCCCAGCAGAAGATCGTCGTTGCCTGCGCGCGCGAGCTCGCCGGCTTCGTCTGGGCGATCGCCACCCAGCAACCACTCCGCAACACCTGATCGGCAAGACCTCTCGACCTGGAGCAGCGGATGCGCCCAACCACACGGAGAACCCTCGAAAGCTCTATGCGGCACCGCCCGCCGGTGACCCGCGACCTTAGACAGAGGCAGCTCCCGACGGTTCCCAGTCATGCCGTCCCGACCGGCGAATGTCAGTCTGATCCACCCTCGCTGCTCAGGGACATCCGCTGCTCCAGGCCGACAGGACAACCACTCAACCGAGCCTCACCCTTGACCTATTGCTCCATGTCAGAGCTCGTTTCACAATGAGCCTTGTGAAACGAGCTCTTAGAAAGTCGTCGGCAGCAAGAGCACGAACCGGCTGCCCCGCCCCGGCGTGCTCGTCAGCTCGATCTCCCCGCCGAGCGCGAGGGCGAGCTCGCGCGCGATCGCGAGGCCGAGTCCCGTCCCGCTGCCGTCCCGCGACCAGAACGGCCTGAAGATCCGCTCTCGCTCCTCGTCGCCGATGCCCGGCCCCGTGTCGCCGACGGCGACGGACACCGAGCCGTTCGACGCCGACAGCTCGAGCTCGATCCGCCCTCCCTCCGGGGTCCAGCGGAACGCGTTCGCGAGCAGGTTCGAGATGATCTGGAGGACGCGGTCGCCGTCCGTGACGATCACCGGATGCGCCTGGATGTCGCTCCGGTAGTCGATCGAGCGCCGCCGGGCGACGTCGCCGAACGCCGTGTACGCCCGCTCGCAGAGTTGCTGCATATCGACCTCTTCCTGCAGGACGGTGAACCGGTGGGCGTCGAGCTTCGCGAGGTCCAGCACGTCGCCGACGAGCCGCTCCAGCCGGATCGCCTCCTCGCCGATCACGCCGAGCGACTCGTCGCGAAGCGCCGGGTCGTCGATGACGCCCTCGCGCAGCGCTGCGACGTGACCCCGAATTGCAGTCAGCGGCGTCCGGAGCTCATGCGACACCGACATCAGGAAGTTTCGCGAGAGCTGCTCGCTCTCGGCGAGCTTCGCGGCCATGTCGGAGAAGCGCGACGAGAGATGCGAGATCTCGTCGCCGCCGCGGGTCGACGGCAGCTCGACTCCGTAGTTCCCGGCCGCCACCTCGTCGGCCGCATTCGAGAGCCTCCGCAGCGGCCGGACGAGCCGGCGCGAGAAATACAGCCCGAGCAGGCCGGCGACGATCACGCCGCCGCCGAATGCGATCGCAAGCCGCTGGATCAGCGTCACGGACCGGCTGTGGAGCTGCGAGTTCGGCTTCGCGACGACGAGGGCGCCGAAGAGATTGTCGCCGAGGCGCAGCGGGCGGGCGACGGCGAGATAGCGCTGCCCCTTCAGCTGGACGTCGATCGTCGACGGGCCGCTCGGATCGAGGGCGTGGATGTCGACGGTGCCCGGGGGCAACGCCGGCAGCCTCTGATAGAGCACGGACCCTTTGAACGCGGGGACCCAGAAGACCTTGTCGCCGCCGAGCGCATGAACGAGCTGGGTGTACGGAACGGTCTCGAGACCCGCCTGCCGCGCGTAGAGCTCCACGATGCCGACCGACTCGGAGTGCAGCTCGTCGACGGCGCGTGCCCTCGTGTAGCTCTGGAAGAAGCGGATCGAGATGAGCGTGGCGACGATGCCGGCGAGGACGATGCCGAGCAGGAAGAGCGCCGGAAGCCGGAAGCGCAGCGACCCGAACATGGGTCGAGCCTACCCCTCGATCAGGCTTTTGCGGGCTCGCGCGCCGGGCTCACCTTGTAGCCGACGCCCCACACCGTGACGATCGGCGAGGCGTCGCCGAGCTTGCGACGCAGCTGGCGCACGTGCACGTCGACCGTACGTGTGTCGCCGGCGAACGTGTAGCCCCACACGCGCTCGAGCAGCTGGTCGCGCGTGAGCACGAGCCCACGATGGTCGAGCAGCTCCCAGAGGAGGTCGAACTCCTTCGGCGCGAGCTGGATCTCCTCGTCGCCGACGCGCGCCTCACGGCGGCCGGCGTCGATGACGAGATCGCCGTGCTGGATGACCGCGCTTTCGCGTTTCGTGCGATCGGGCGCCGCGCGGCGCAGGATCGCGCGGACGCGTGCTACGAGCTCGCGCGGGTTGAACGGCTTTGTCATGTAGTCGTCGGCGCCCACCTCGAGGCCGATGATCTTGTCGACGTCCTCGTCGCGAGCCGTCAGCATCAGCACCGGCATGTCGCGCGTCTCGCGGATGCGCTTGCAGACCTCGACGCCGTCGATGTCCGGCAGCATCAGGTCGAGGACGACGAGCGCCGGCTTCTCCGACTCGACGAGCTTCAGAGCCTCGACGCCGCTTGCCGTCGTGCGCACGTTGTAGCCGGCGTTCTTCAGATAGGCCGCGACGAAGGACGCGATCGAGGCTTCGTCCTCGACGACCAGCACCGTCTGCGGCTTGCCGGCCATGACGATGCCTACCCGTCGCCGATCAGGAGCTTGGCGGTCTGGATGCCCGGCAGCGACGTGAAGTCTTCGTTGTTGAGGGAGTACTGACCGTCGCCGTGCGGGGTCTCCGGCAGCCCGGCGAGGCGGACCGAGCCGCTGCCCGCTGCGACGAGGCTCACGCCCGAGCCGTAGACGAGCACCGTGAACGTCCCGCCGACGGCGCGGAAGGTGATGTCGAGCGTCTTCCCGGTCGCGGGCCAGACCTGCGCGGTGTCGCTCTTCGAGCTGAGGAAGTCGCCGGGACGGCCTGCGCCGACCACCTGCGGCACCGCATCGGAGGCGCCTGCGTCGATCACGATCCTGCCGTAGTCGATGTGCCCGATCACCGAGCCGGTGATCTTGAGCGCGACGACGGGCACTCCGGCTGGTGCCTCGCCTCTCTGCACGACGAGCGAGCCGTCGCCCGTCGCGGTCGCCTGCGCGGACGCAGCAGCAGGCGCGGCGAGAGCCGCGAGGACCGCGAAGCTGACGACGAGCTGCCGCATCTGCTCGCAAAGTATCGTCAGGTGTCGTTTCCCGCGATTCAGGGGTCCGTAAAGCTTCTGTTATGGGGCACGCGCGCCCGGGTAGAGCGACGCGATGCCGCGGGCCGCCCTGCTCCTCGTTCTCGCCCTCTCGGCCGCTGCGGGGCCCGCCTCGGCGCGGGCCGGGTCGCCGGCGCTCCGCGACCTGCACGTCACGAACGGGTCGACCCCGTTCCTCGGGGACGGGCCCCTCCTCGCGACCGTCAGCCCGAACGGCGACGGCTTCCGGGACGCCGCGTTCGTCCGGTTCCGCCTCGCCGCACCGGCGCGCGTCTCGCTCGCGGTCGTGCAGACCGACACCGCGGTCTCCGACCCCGAGGCGGCGGCGACGCGGATCATGACGCGAATCCCGGCGCGCGAGTTCCCGAAGGGCGCGGGAGAGCTCGTGTGGCGGCCTGCGCGCGGGACGCCGCCGCGCACCTATGTGCTCGAGCTCACCGTCAGCGGGCGCGGCGGACGAAGGGTCTACGGAACCGCGCGGCCGCACGGTCCCGTCGTGCGCGTGCAGGGAATCGACGCCGGCTTTCCCGAGGCGAGCTACGCGCCCGGCGAGGACGCTGCCGTCGAGGTGGCGACGGACGCGAAGACCCTGACGTTCCAGGTCTTCGCGTACGGCGGCGGCGCGTTCCCGTCCGTGCGCGACGTGCGCACGAACGGCGAGGCGATGACGGCGGCCGCGCGCGTCGACTGGTCTGCGCACCGCGACGCGCCCGCCCCGATCCGCGTGGTGCGGCCCGGCGACTGGCCGAGCGGCCTCTACTTCCTGCGCATCACCGCCGGCGACGGGCGTGCGGGCTACGCGCCGTTCGTCGTCCGGCCGCGGACACTCGGCGCCTCCCGCGTCGCGGTCGTGCTCGCGACCCAGACGTGGCAGGCCTACAACTTCACCGATGCGAACGGCGACGGGTGGGGCGACACCTGGTATGCGAACGGACGGACGCACGCGCTCGACCTGACGCGACCGTTCCTCGACTTTGGAATCCCGTTTCGCTTCCACGACTGGGATCTCACGTTCCTGACGTGGCTGCAGCAGAAGAGCAAGACGGTCGACTACCTGAGCGACGAGGACGTCGACCGCATCGCGAGCGGCGACGAGCTCGCACGGCGGTACGACCTGATCGTCTTCCCGGGCCACGAGGAGTACGTGACCGAGCACGAGCTCGACGTCGTCACGCGCTACCGCGACCTCGGCGGCAATCTCGCGTTTCTCGCGGCGAACAATATGTTCTGGCACGTGCGCGTCGACGCCGGGGTGATGCGGAAGGTCGGGCTGTGGCGCGACGCGGGACGACCGGAGGCGTCGCTCGTCGGCGCGCAGTACGCCGGCTCGAACCACGGCGGAGTCCAGGCGCCCTTCCAGGTGACGGGCGCCGCGCAGGCGCCGTGGCTCTTCGCCGGGACCGGGCTGCAGAACGGCTCGAGCTTCGGACGCTACGGGATCGAGATCGACGCGACCGGCCCGGCCTCGCCGCCGGGCACGATCGTGCTCGCGCGCATCCCGGACCTGCTCGGCCCGGGGCGGTCGGCCGAGATGACCTACTACGAGACGGCGGCGGGAGCCAAGGTCTTCGACGCCGGCGCGATCAACTTCGCGGCGACGGCGACCGAGCAGCCGGCGTCCATGCTGCTCGAGAACCTCTGGGCGCGCCTCGCGGCTCCCTGATCAGTACGTGTAGAAGCCCCGGCCGCTCTTCCGGCCGAGCAGGCCCGCGTTCCGCATCGCCACGAGCCGCGGCGGCGGAGCCATGCGGGGCTCGCGCAGCTTCTCGTAGAGCGCGTCGCTCGCATGCACGTGCACGTCGATCCCGACGAGGTCGACGAGCTCGCACGGGCCCATCGGCCACCCGGCTCCGCGCTTCATGCCGCTGTCGAGGTCCTCCGCGGTCACGCGCGCTTCGTCGAGCACGCGGATGCAGTCGTTCAGCAACGGGATGAGCACGCGGTTGACGACGAAGCCCGGCGTGTCGTGGCACCGGATCGGCTGCTTGCCGAGCTTCTCGCCGAACGCGTACGCGGTCTCGAACGCCTCGTCCGAGGAGAGCTCTGCACGGATGATCTCGACGAGCGGCATGAGCGGCGCCGGATTGAAGAAATGCATGCCGACGACTCGCTCCGGCGTCGAGGTCGCCGCCGCGATCTCCGTCACGGAGAGCGCGGAGGTGTTCGTCGCCAGCACCGCATCGGGCCGGCAGACTCGCTCGAGGCTTGCGAAGAGCTCCTGCTTCGGCGCGAGATCCTCGACGATCGCCTCGATCACGAGGTCGCAGCCGGCGAGGTCGGCGAGGTCGGTCGTCAGCGAGAGCCTGCCGACCGCCGCGTCGCGCGCCTCCTCCCCGATGAGCCCCTTCTCGACCTTCCGCGTGAGGAAGTGAGCGATCCGGTCGCGGGCCCGCCCGCCGAGCTCGAGCGACACCTCCCGGCCGACGGTGTCGACTCCGGCCTCGACGCAGAGCTGCGCGATGCCGGCGCCCATCGCGCCGAGGCCGACGACGCCCACCGTGCGGATCTCGCGCGCCACGGGGCCGAGCCTATCGTTCGAGCCGCGGTCCGAGCATCGCGATCACCGCGCCGGCGACCGCGACGAGGGAGAGGGCGGCGGTCAGCCCGACGCCTCGCGCGAGAAAGCCGATCGCGGGCCCGTTGACGACGCCTCCCGTATAGCCGGCCGTCGCGACGGCTGCGATGCCGGCGCCCGACGAGACGCCGGGAGCCGCCGCGGCGACGCGGAAGAGCGCCGGGACGAGCGCCGCACAGCCCGCGCCGACGAGCGCGAACCCGGCGAGCGCGGGGACGGGAGACCGCGTCACGAGCGCGAGTGCGACGCCGGCGCAGGTGAGGGCGCCGCCGCGGCGGGCGAGGCCGGCGACGCCGAAGCGAACGGTCAGCGAGTCGCCCGCGAGCCGCGCCGCGACCATCGCGACGGAGTAGGCGACGACGCCGCCCGCGCCGACGGCGGCGCTCGCGTGCGCGGGGCCGGAGAGGAAGACCGCGCTCCAGTTCATGGTCGCCGACTCGACGAACATCGAGCAGAAGGTGAGGAGAGCCGGCAGCGCGAGCGCGCCACCGGGCCACGCGAAGTGCGCGGTGTCGACAGCGGCGTCCTCGGCGCCCGGCAGGAGGCGCGGCCCGAGCACGATCGCCGCGACGACGACTCCGAGCGACACCGCCGGGAACTGCGCACGCAGGCCCACGCCGGTCGCGGCCGCGCCCGCGGCGATGCCGGAGCCCGCCAGAAGGCCGAAGCTCCACGCCCCGTGCAGGGCCGACAGCACGGGCCTCCCGAGCCGCTGCTCGAGGGCGACGCCGTGGGCGTTCGCTGCGACGTCGACGACGCTGAAGCCCGCGCCGAGCAGACAGGCCGCGGGCACGAGCGTGTAGAGCGACGGCGCGAACGCGGCGGCCGTCAGCCCGGCTGCCGTCACGAGCAGCCCGAGCCCGGTCGGGCCGCGGCTGCCGCGTCTCGAGGTCAGCCAGCCCGAGACCGGCAGGAGCAGCGTCGCGGCCAGGCTGACGCTGAAGATGACGAGCCCCAGCTCGCCGCTGTCGAGGCCGAGCCGGTGCTTCAGCGCCGGCAGGCGCGCGACCCACGTCCCGTCGACCGTTCCGAACGCAACGAACGTGAGCGCGATCGCGACGTGCGCCCGGCGAAGTCTGCCCGCCCCCACCCGGCCTTCTCGGGGCTGCTAGAGCCGCTCTACGACGCCGGCGATCGCCTGGCCGAAGCCGATGCACATCGCCGCGATGCCGTAGCGCGCGTTGCGTCGCTCGA
>Ga0157369_10007598_pt1 | contig 12474 bp, 10 predicted proteins | sample C25metaG_FD_113461 | JGI IMG/M metagenome (GOLD analysis project Ga0157369, IMG submission 113461) | Corn rhizosphere microbial communities from Kellogg Biological Station, Michigan, USA - C2-5 metaG | ecosystem: Host-associated > Plants > Roots > Rhizosphere > Soil | place: USA: Michigan...
AGGGCCGCGGCAACAGCGGAATCTTTCTGGCCTCGACCGGCCCGGGAGACGATGGCTACGAACTGCAGGTCCTCGACGGCTACAACAACTCGACCTATGTGAACGGGATGGTCGGCAGCATTTACAAGCAGGCGATTCCACTCGCAAACGCGAGCCGTAAGCCTGGAGAGTGGCAAGCCTACGACGTGGTCTGGACAGCGCCCACGTTTAACGACGATGGTTCCGTGAAGACTCCAGCCTACGCAACGGTCTTGCTGAACGGCGTGCTGGTCGAGAATCACTTCGAGTTGAAGGGCCAGACTCTGTATATAGGCAAGCCCTTCTACTAAAAGTACGACGCTGCGCCCATCAAGCTTCAGGCTCACGGCGACAAGAGCGAGCCCATGAGCTTCAGGAACATCTGGGTTCGCGAACTTCCTTGAACTGGGCAGTCCCTTAGGGCTGGCGAGTGGCCATCGCCTGGGTCTTCGCCAGCCGCACGGCATTTCTGAGGGCAGTGACAAATTCGCGGGCTGCCGCATTGTCAGCGAAGGTCAGACCGAACGCCTCGACCTGGTCTTGGAACTGCCCGTAGTCGGAGGCGCTGTGAGGACCGGGACTGAGGTGCTCCAGCTTGTCGCGATCGTAGACGAGAGCGGGAAACTTCCTGCCCGGCATGCCAACCACCACGATCATCGTCGTCTCTCCCTGGTCGCCAGGTTTATACGCCTGCGGGGCAGCGGGATCGGTGAAGACACGATCTTCACTCACGATGTTTTCATCGACAGCGGTTAGCGGAACGGTGATGGAAGCGAGCGGAAAGGCATATCGGTACCAGTTGATCTTTCCGTCTTCCTGTCGCGGCAGGGCACAAATGGGAGCCGGCATGTTTGGCTCGATGACGAGCGTCTGCCCGTCGAGCAGCACAATGCTCCCTGACGCGGTGTAGGCGGTTTTCATCTCATCCATCCGCGAGCGGATGTCCTGAGCACCGCAGCTCATCGACGACACGACCAGACAACCAAGCAAAAAGCGATACAAGGTCTTCATGGGTCTTACCTGTGTGGTTTTTCTCAATCGTGCCTCTGTTTTGAAAATTGTCATGTGATTTATCACACTCCAGGCATTACCAAGGACACGGGCCCAAGGTCGGTCCGGCGGGATGAGCTTTCGTTCCGGGACGGCGGGCCGCCGGAACAACCCCCGCCGATTCTTCGCTGTCGCTGGTTCCGCGATCCTCAGGGATCTGCACAGGGCAACCTTTGCACAGGGCACTCATCTGATCCTGCTGACGACCTTGCTTGCGTGACGAAGCGGGCAAGGGAACCGAACGCGATAGAAATCCAAGCGTTTGAACTGCCGCCCAACACGGCGGATTAGAGCAGAAGGAGTTTTATGGCAGAGATTAGAAGAGAAGATAACTTCAGCACCAGCGGGCTTTCCACAGCAGCTTTGGCTCACGCCGATGAACCAGCGCAGCAGGAAGAGTTCATGGATGAGCGCTCGGCGCAACGGGTAGATGCGTATGACCGCAATGATGCGCAGGCGACGCGCGCCAGTAACACATCCGCACAAACCGCCAGCGAAACGGATGAGCGCACCGCGCTGTTCTCACCCGATGAGACGAACAGTCTGCGCGGACAGTGGGATTCGATCCAGGTTGGCTTCGTGGATGAACCCAGGCAGGCAGTCGAAAAAGCCGACGCGCTTGTCGCGGGGGCTATGAAGCGGCTGGCGGAGGTATTTGCGGCAGAGCGCGAGCGGCTGGAAAAACAATGGGACCGTGGAGATAGTGTCTCCACGGAAGAGCTGCGCCTCGCGCTTCGGCGCTATCGCGCGTTCTTTGGACGTCTGCTGTCCGTGTAGCCCGTAGATTCGGGCAAAAAACAGACCGGCCGTGAGAACTCAATCTCCCAGCCGGTCTCGTTGTTTCAAGCTGCTTTACTCGGTCACTGTCAGTTCAGCGTGCAATTTTGCCGTGGAGTCTTCACCCGCCCACACATCAAACGTGCTGGGCTCAACCGTCCACTTCCGGGTCTGCGGATCCCAGAACTGCAGTTCATCCTTACCGAGCGTGAACTTGAGTGTCTGCGTTTCTCCGGGCTTCAGGGCAATGCGCTTGAACCCCTCAAGTTGCCGGACGGGACGCGATGCGGAGCCCCACCGCTGATGGATGTACATCTGGCCCACGGCGTCTCCCGCAACACTTCCGGTGTTCGTCACATCCACCTGGACTTCCGCGGCTTCGTTCGTCTTCATGCTGCTCTTGCTCAACTTCAGATTCTCGAATTTGGATGTGGTGTAACTGAGGCCGTAGCCGAACGGGTAGAGCGGCTTGCTGGACACGTCCCAATAACGAGATGTGAAGTTTGGCCGGTCTTCGGGCTCGTGCGTCAGGTTGTGGTTGTAATAGATTGGCTCCGCGCCGGCCTCCTGTGGCCAGCTGACCGGCAGCTTCCCTCCGGGGTTCACATCGCCGAAGAGTACGTCTGCTACGGCATTGCCGCCCTCGGTGCCCGGGAACCAGGTTTCCAGGATGGCAGGAACGTGAGCGGAGGCCCAGCGGATATCGAGCGGGCGGCCGTTCTCAAGAACCAGAACAACTGGCTTCCCGCTGGCGACAGCTGCCTCCAGCATCTCCTGCTGAATACCCGGCAGAATGAGTGTTGCACGCGATGCGTTCTCGCTGCTCATCGACGCATTCTCACCCATCACCGCAATCACCGTATCGGCGTCTGCTGCAGCGCTCTTCACCCTTGCTATCCAATCAGCGGTTTCTTCTGGCGTGGGAGGCGGTGTCGCCTTCGCACCGCTGAACTGATCCACCATTCCAAGAAAAACCTTGCCGGGTGTCGGACCGGCCACAACTGAAATCTGAGCATCAGGCAGCAGAGATTTCAGTGCGGCCAGTACGGTCACCGGATGACTTTTTCCCGGGCCGCCGAACAGGCCTTCCACTGTCCAGCCGCCTTCGATATCGCGCGTGGAATCAGCCAACGGTCCGATCACGGCAATCTTCTTCAGGTCCTTCTTCAACGGCAAGGTCGCGTTGTCATTTTTTAGCAGGACCATCGAGCGAGCAGCGATCTTTCTCTCCAGTTCGAGTCCTTCGCGGCGGTTGAGTGTTGACTCAACCTTCGTCTCGTCCACATAGGGGTGTTCGAAAAGCCCCAGTTTGTACTTGGCCTCGAGAATCGGCAGCACCAGCGCATTTAGTTGTGTCTCGCTGATCTTTCCAGCGCTCACCAGCTTTGCGATGTTTTTCACGTAGGTTCCGCTGGCCATATCCGTGTTCAGGCCTGCGCTCACCCCTTTGCGGGCCGCATCCTCCGGATCTTTTGCGAAACCGTGCACCTGCAGGCTTCCGACAGCGAAGGCGTCCGACACCACGAAACCCTTATAGCCCCACTGGTTCCGAAGCACATCGGTCAGCAGCCAGCGGTTACCTGACGCGGGAACGTCATTCAAATCCATATACGCGCTCATGAAACTGCCGGCTCCCGCTTCGGCCGCTGCGTGAAAGGGCTTGAGGTACACGTTCTGCATGAGCTCTTCAGGAATATAGGAAGAGTCGTAATCGCGACCACCTTCGGCGGCGCCATACCCGGCGAAGTGCTTTACACACACGAGCACGCTGTCGGGGCCGACCGTGTCGCCCTGGAAGCCGCGTACCTGTGCCCGCGCCATTGCAGCTCCTAAATACGGATCCTCTCCGGCTCCTTCAACGATGCGTCCCCATCGAGCATCGCGCGCGATATCAACCATCGGCGTGAAGGTCCATAGAATTCCGGCTGCCCGTGCATCCTGCCCGGCATAGCGTTGCGCCGCCTCCTCTACCGAAGGATCCCAGGACGACGCCATTGCGAGCGGCACGGGGAATGCGGTTCGGTATCCATGAATCACGTCGAATGCGAAAAGGATGGGGATATGAAGGCGCGACTTCTCGACCGCGATGTGTTGGAGCCGGTTGATCTCCTTCACGTCAATCAGCCATAGGACCGAACCGACTCCACCTTTAGCGATCAGCGCGTCAGGTTTCTCACCCCCCAGCCCGGGCAGAACCATTCCCGCTGCCTGGTTCATCTGTCCGATCTTCTCGTCGAGATTCATTTGCTTGAGCAGAGCCTCAGCGCGGCGATGCGCCTCATCAGCGGTCAAACCGCCGGACTGCGCCGGGACCTGCATCGTGAATATAAGAAAACAGCCGAGCAGCACGAGCGACTTCACTGGCCAGAAATTTCGCATGAGCAAATAAGTCCCTCCCCGAGGACTGAAAAGCATATTGCATTGGGATGAGGTTTTGCTTGCCGCTCGTGCGTAAAGGTCGAGTCGGCTGCCGAAGGTCTAGCGGGTCACAGGATCATGGTGCTGCTCGATAGTTACCCGGGCAAAAAAAGCGCCCCCCGATTAGTCCCGCCTGGATCAGTCCAGGTCTGGTAACCGGAGGGGCGAGGAGCCGCAATCACAAGAAAACGCGCCGTTCGTGCGACACACTTCCGGCACATCTCCTGGACCGAATTCCAATGTATGCAGAACGGAATGTCACAAAAAGGTTTATTCGGGTAGCAGCGTGCGGGCAATTGGCGCAACCCACAGATTCAAAAGTAACTAATCAATTCTGGACAAGCACGATACCGGGACGTATTATACGCAGTGCAGGCAATCCAGAAACTCATACGTCCTGTTTCTATCGGGCCATCCTTTGAGATCGCGCAAGGAAAACATGGCAATGTTGTCTGCGTTTTGAACTTTTTGGTCGTTCGCGATTGGTAGTTCGCAAGCTGCATTTCGATTTGCGCACCCCGGCCGCTTCGATCGTTTGCCCCTGATGGGCTAGAGCCGCTTAAGGAGTACTGATGCCGCCGAAATCCATGCAGGACGTGGAGCAGACGGTGCTCGTCTCCGACCCAAATGCAATCCGCGAGCAATTGCAGAGACTCCTGGCGCATCCCCTTTTTGCGAACAGCAAGCGCTATCCCGCCCTTCTGGCCTACACCGTAGAACAGACGCTGCTGGGCAACGCGGGTGAGTTGAAAGAACGCAGCATTGGGATGGAGGTTTTCGGGCGAGCCCCAACCTACGATGCCAATGCTGATCCGGTTGTGCGTATCACTGCCGGAGAAGTTCGCAAGAGGCTCGGCCTCTACTATTACGATTCCACCCATTCCGGCGAACTGGTGATTGAACTGCCGGTTGGCTCGTATGTACCAGTGTTTCGAGAGCCCGAGGGATCTAGCGAGCCTCAGCAGGAAGCCACGGAGGCCGTGATCCCTCCGGCACCCGTGCCCGAGCCCGCCGTTTCCACCCCAGTCCCCCCGGTCTCTACCCCTCCCCGGCGATCGCGCCTTCGCTGGGTCACGTTTGCATTGCTGACGGTGGTTGCATGTATCGGGAGCGTTTTCGTTGGTATGCGGATCTCTGCGCCTCCCGCGGAGCCGCCATCAAATATGGACCGATTCTGGGAGCCATTCCTGTCGAGTCCGGGCACGACGACCTTCTGTCTCGGGGAGCCTGCCAAGAATATCGACATGGACTCCATCAATTCCTTCGAAGCGCCGGTCGCCGCGTCCTCTGAGCCGCAACAGCTCTATGTGAGATTGCATCTTTCCGGGAACCTCGCGCTTGCGGACGTGATCACACTGACTCGAGCTGCGGCGGCACTTGAAACTCGACACAAGGCATTCCGGGTAGTACCAGCTTCTGAGGCCAGCTTTGCCCAGCTTCGCGAAGGCCCAATCGTTCTCATTGGCGCCTTCGACAATATCTGGACGCTTCGCGTAACTCAGAAACTCCGATTCGGCTTTGAATCGAAAAATGGCGAGGCTCTCCTCATCGACCGCAAGAGCGGGGACCGGACCACCTGGTCTACGGCCTGGGATCTTCCCTATCAAAAATTGTCAAAGGATTATGCGATTGTCGCGCGAATTCATGACAACACCACGGGACAACCGGTAATCATCGCAGCGGGAATCTCTGAAGAAGGCACGGAAGCAGCCGGAGAGATCCTTTACAACCCCGTTTATCTCGACTCACTCCTCGCGAAGGCGCCCGCCAACTGGGAGAAGATGAACATGGAAGCAGTGATTGAGACTCAGGTGATTGAAGGCCACTCCGGCCCGCCGAACATACTCGCAGTCGAAACCTGGTAGCCGCGTCTCCACTCCTGCTGCAATCGGGTACGACAACTCCTGGTCAAATGCTTCTACTTCGACTTCGCTTTCTGTGCCGCCCAACGTTTACGCTGTGCCTCAGCGATCCGTTTGCGTGCTTCCGGACTCAGCACACGCTTCTTTCTTCTCTTACCGGGGCCCTTGGTTGATTTGTTGACGGAACTCGACGAACTATTTGATCGTGAACCTGCGAGCAGAGAGCGCACCTGAGTTAGTCTTGCAATCTCCGCGTCAATTTCGGCAAGGATAGATTCAATCGACATATCGAGAGGATAAATGATCGCATCTCTCTTACAGCGTAAAAAGGTGGTACTTACATTGATGAAATTCGCGGTTACTTACTTAGGATTACCGATCGTCTTATCCTTGTAGGCCTTTTGCAAAATGTAAAACGCCTGCTTCTTCTCTCCTTGATCAGAGATAAGCCCCTTGCGGTTGAACTCGTCCTGGATTCCAGCCAGCGGTCTGTTCGGCGAACGAAAATCCATCAGTATCCATGGGCTCATTCCTCGCAGCTGCGCAATCTTGTTCAGCATCGGCAGCTGATGACGATAGATGTTTGCCTGGTACTCCTCGGTCCAGCGGTCGTTCGCGTTTCCGTGCAGGCCGGCTTTGGCATCGCCGCCGAATTCACTCATGATCAGCGGCTTTTCATGTCCGATTTGCCATTGCGTTATATCCGCGTCTTCCGGATGACCTTCATACCAGCCGATGTACTCGTTCGTGCCCAGCACATCCAACGCCTTACCCAATGGATCATCGACAATCTTCGTGTGTCCCTGCGCGCGGACGAGCAGAGCCGCAGTGATCAGCCGGGTGGGATCGAGATCTCGAGCACGCGTTGCCAACGTCTCAATGAAATGCGTGCGGTCCGGCGTATTCGGCGTTTCGTTGGCCATTGACCAGAGAATGATGGCAGGGTGATTACGGTACGTATTAATCTCCTCATCCAACTGCTGCTCGGCCTTGGAAAGTACTTTGGGATTGTCGAATTGCAGCGCCCAGTAAACTGGGTTCTCCGACCACACCAGCACACCCATTCGATCTGCTGCTCGCAGCATTGTTTCAGCATGGGGATAATGCGCAAGGCGCGCAAAGTTGCCGCCTAGTTCCTTTACCCATCCAAGAAGCGTCTCGGCATCCTTATCGGAGTATGCGCGTCCGGTGCGATACGGGGCCTCTGCGTGAATGCACACGCCCCGAAGGAAAATCGGCTTGCCATTGAGAAGGATGTCCGTCCCGCGCACTTCAATCGTTCGGAACCCTATGAGTTCATCAATCGAATCCTGCCCGGACCGAATCACAACCTTGTAGAGCTTCGCCGTCTCCGGCGACCAGCGTTCGAGAGCCTTCACTTTGAAGTGCACCGTCGCGCGACCATCATTATTCAAATCGGCTGTCGCGTTTGCGTGCAGATCGGGGATCTGAACCTCTACCTTCTCTCCCGCAGATGCACCTGTCACATGTACCCAGCCTTCAACGACGTCACTTTCAGTGCGGCTCAGGTGTAGGTCGTATTGATCGATGAATGCTTCCGGCACTTCGATGAGTGACACGTCGCGCGTAAGCCCGCCGTAGTTCCACCAGTCAGTCTCCAATGTCGGCACATTGTCTTCGCGGCGAGTATTGTCCACCGCCGCGACCACAAAGTTACTTCCCGGTTGCACCGCTTGCGTGATCTCGCAATTGAAGGACGTAAAGCCGCCCTCGTGCTCGCAAACCTTCTTCCCGTTCACCCAGAACCAAGACTTGTAATTAGCTGCCCCGACGTGCAGAAAGATATGCGCGTTAGGCTTCGGCTGATACGTGAAGTCCTTCTCATACCAGATCGGCCCTTCGTAGTACATCAGCGACTCGCGCTGCGTATTCCAGTCGCCAGGGACCGTCAGCTTCGGCGCTTTTGCGAAGTCGTACTCGGTCGGAAACGGATCTCCCGGCTTGGCTTTGTGGTTCATGAACCAGCCGTTCTTCTTCTCTTCGTGATGAAAACTGAAGAGCCCTGAAAAGTATGGATCTACGATGGATGCCCACTCCCCTTCGAGCGAAGTAGACGGCCTCCGGTCTGCCCCCGTCAAAACGATCGGGTTTGAACTAGCATGCGCGAAGGCCCCGCCTGTTATCAGAATGAGCAAAGAGCAGGTGGATCGTTTGAATCCCAATGATGCGCGATGCAAAACGGAGCGAATGATGGAAGATGACATGATCTGTCCTTATTTGAGCGAACTCGAGAGCCGTTTACCAATCAGGCAGATGCTCTCGCAAACCGATCATCTTACCGCATTTGGAATGCAGCATGTGGACGACTGTCGCATTATCGTAGCGTAGCGGGCCTTTAACATCAGGGGCGGACCAGCTGTCCGCCCTTAGATCGTTTTAGGTTGTTCCAGCTCTCACATCGGTCCCATGAACATGACGTGGATATAGGTTTCGAGCCGCAGGTTGTAAGCCAGGTAGTATCCATCGTGATCTGGATCGGGATAGATCGCAACATTGTCGGCATCCCAGTCCCAGTCGCCGCAGTATGCGTAGTCCGCAGATGCCACAGTCCAGTACCAATTATTAAATCGGAATCGGGTTGGACCTCCGCCCGACAACTGCCAGCGATGCGAAGGTCCAAAGCCGCCGGAAAAGCGCCCATGTTCGAAGGGGTGCTTCACGCGATAGCGGTCGTCATCGCGGCCAGTGTCATGACCAATCCATTTGTTCCCGCGATCAACATGTGGAGCATTCGGATGACCTTTCTGATCGGAGAGATTTCGCTGCTGCATCTGTCGCTGCCGCATACTGTCTGTTCTATGCGCAGGTGTTGCCTTGGGCACGCGATACGGAGCGGGTCCGCGCGATGGGGGTGGCAGAGCCGGTCTTCCATGATCCTGCGGATGCTCTTGCGCGGCCAACGGCAGGCTTACGACGAGCAGAGCTGCAAAAACAAGCTTTGCTGAAAGCATCATGAATCCTCCTTCGTTCGCACCGCACAGCTCTACGACGAGAAAATCCGCATCAGTAGTGGTGCTCGCACTAACATCCATACAAACACAGTTCATCTTTGTGAGTTGGATCCGGCAGTGGATGTTGGCGATCTAGCCGGATATAGAGCGCGAAGCTATTGAATCAGACGCAGCTGAACCTCGCAACGAAGAGGGCGGCCCCAAGGCCGCCCTCGATACTGTGGCTGCGCTCTGGTCTTATCTATCGTCCAAGATACATCACATGTATATAGGTCCCGAGCCGCAAGTTGTAAGCCAGATACCATCCCGCATGATCGGGGTCTGCGTAGATCGAAACACTGTCAGCATCCCAGTCCCAGTCGCCGCAATAGGCCGTATCGTATGGCGCTACATCCCAGTTCCATCCGTTGAACCAGAACCGCGCAGAAGAACCACCGGCCAGCCGCCACACGTGTTCACGGCCGTAGCCACCGTCCCAGCGACCGCGTTCCCAGGGGCTTTCGATGCGATAGTGATCGTCGTTTCTGCCGGTATCGTGGCCTACCCAATGCCTGCCGTCAACATGTGGATAGTAGGGGTGCCCATGATGATCCTGAAAATCCCATCCTTCGTAATATTGGTGCGGATGGCCGTGATACTCGCGTGGCCCTTGCATGGGAGCAGTTCGCGAATACTCCCGATCCACACGATCTCCATGATCGTCATGTTCTGCGAAGGTTGGTAGAGAAACGACGAGGACGCCCGCCAGGGCAAACGGTGCGATGCGCATGGTCCCTCCCCGAGCCTTCAGGGACGAGACTGTACGGCTGGAAAGGTCGCTGGAGGCAGGTGCCGAAGTGCACTTACTCTAGCCCACCTTCAGAAATCGCGATGCATTACTTAAGACTTGCGCCGGATTGTCAGGAAGTTACTGCCGCAGATCAGGCCACAACCGCCGCAGGCACGCGTCGCCATGCATAGAGTGGGAACCTGTTTGCCAGTTCCGCAACCTCGCCACGAATGCGATCGAGCGCCGCATCGTCGCTGCGTTTTTCCAGCGCCTCTGCGATCCAGCGACCGATCACGCCCATCTCCGCTTCCTTCATGCCACGCGTGGTGAGCGCGGGAGTTCCTATGCGGATACCCGATGGCTTGAGCGGCGGATTCGTGTCGTAGGGGATGGCGTTCTTATTCACGGTGATGCCGGCTTTGCCGAGAGCTGCTTCCGCCTCCGAGCCAAGAATTCCCTTCTGGAAGACATCAACTAGCATCAGGTGATTGTCTGTACCGCCGGAAACCAGGCGATAGCCAGCCTCTTGCAGCGACTCTGCCAGCGCCTTCGCGTTCGACACAACTTGCGCAGCGTACGTCTTGAACTCCGGCCGCAACACCTCTCCAAACGCAACCGCCTTCGCAGCGACAATGTGTACCAGCGGGCCGCCCTGCTGGCCCGGGAATACGGCCATATCAATGGCTTTGCCGATCGTCTGTTCTGCCTTTTCGCCAACCTGGTAGTTCTTCCCGCACAAAATCATCCCTGCGCGAGGTCCGCGAAGAGTCTTGTGGGTGGTAGTCGTGGTGATGTGCGCATGCGGGATGGGCGATGGATGAGACCCGCCGGCAACCAGTCCGGCTATGTGCGCCATGTCGAAGATGTAAACAGCGCCGACTTTATCCGCGATCTGACGCATCCGGGCGAAATCCCAAAGTCTCGGATAAGCGCTCGCCCCGCCGATGATTGCCTTCGGCTTTTCTCTCAAGGCAATTGCCTCAAGTTCGTCGTAGTCGATTACCTCGGTATCCCGTCGGACCGTGTAGAAGGTCGTGCGATACAGCTTTCCGCTGAAGCTGAGTTTGTGTCCGTGGGTCAGATGGCCGCCATGCGCAAGATCCAGTCCGAGAATTGTGTCGCCGGGCTGAAGCACCGCCATGTAGGCTCCGGCATTGGCCTGCGAACCGGAGTGCGGCTGCACGTTAGCGAATTCCGCATCAAAAATCTGTTTCGCCCGATCCCGCGCAAGATTCTCAACAACATCCGTGTACTCGCATCCACCGTAGTAGCGGCGTCCGGGATATCCTTCGGCGTACTTGTTGGTGAAGACTGAACCCGCTGCCTCCAGCACTGCCTCAGAGACAAAGTTTTCGCTTGCGATCATCTCCAGCCCTTCGTGCTGACGAAGCGTCTCGTGATCGATGGCAGCTGCTACTTCAGGATCGGCTTGGGCAAGGGAAAGGGCCATGCGGTCGGTCATATTAGGATTCTACGGCATCACGTGCCCGCTGTTCAGCAACCGTTTTTGTGACGAGGATACCGCCGTTCCTGTTGACATTCAGACTATAGACACCTTATATGTTGAATCTCAACAGGAGTGAGAAATGGGCGACAACAAATCCGACGTGCTGCAGGGCACCCTCGACCTGATGGTTCTTAAAACTCTGGAAGCCATGAGCCCTCTGCATGGTTACGGAATCGCACGGCGTATCGAACAGGTGAGTGGAGATACTCTCGTTCTCAACCAGGGCACGATATACCCGGCACTGCTTCGGCTTGAGCAGCGTGGCTGGATCAAGTCTGAGTGGGGTACGTCCGAGACAAACCGGCGCGCCCGCTTCTATTCGCTGAGTCGCATAGGTCGCAAGAAAATCGCCGAAGAAACCGAGAACTGGGAACGCATTGCCTCCACCATGGCGCGGTTCCTTGCGCCTTCCAACTGACAACGCCGCGTTCAGGAGCTGCCAATGGACTTCCTCCGCATCCTGCTCAGTCGCATAGCCGCCCTCGCCGGAAGCCAGCGCCGCGACAACGATCTTGACGACGACATAGCCGCGCATCTTGATCTTTTGACTCAGGAGCATATCGCGAACGGCATGTCCGAAGCCGATGCGCGGACAGCGGCTCTCCGGGAGTTCGGCGGCGTTACCCAGACCCGCGAAGCCTACCGCATCCAGCGTGGATTTCCGCATCTGGAGCAGTTGGTGCGCGATCTTCGCTATGCTTCACGCCAGCTGCGCAGGTCACCCGGCTTTACCGTCACAGCAGTCCTGACGCTCACACTCGGGCTCGGCGCGAACATAGCCGTCTTCTCGCTGCTCAATTGCATCCTTCTGCGCCCGCTTCCGGTTCCGCATGCCGATGAACTCGCCGTTATCCGCACTGATCAGAACGATCAAGAGCATGGTCCCAACTACTCTTTCGGATCGCCCTTTCTTCGAGCATTGGAGCGGCACCACGACGGCTTCCAATCCATATCCGGTTATTCCGCGCATACCTTCCAGGTCCGCAGCGAATCCGCCAACGTGCGAGTGCCGGGCGTGATGGTGAGTGGTCAGTTTTTCCAGATGCTGCAGACTCCTCCTGTGCTTGGCCGCTGGCTTGCGCAGCGTGACGATCGCGAAGG
>Ga0157369_10007601_pt1 | contig 12471 bp, 10 predicted proteins | sample C25metaG_FD_113461 | JGI IMG/M metagenome (GOLD analysis project Ga0157369, IMG submission 113461) | Corn rhizosphere microbial communities from Kellogg Biological Station, Michigan, USA - C2-5 metaG | ecosystem: Host-associated > Plants > Roots > Rhizosphere > Soil | place: USA: Michigan...
AAACACAAGGAGAGCAATACCCAAAATCAGCAACAGATGCAGCGGCGAAAATAATCCTTCTCCCATGGGGCCTCCGAAGTCGGACAAGAATGTCCGACCCATACTGCAATTCTAGGTTAGCGGGAAACGCGAGTCAAAGATGCTCGATAAGCGGCATTGCTGCTCAGCGGTTCCCCAGGGCGGCATCCGCAAGTTCCGCCAAGCTGGTCACTTCCAGATCCGGATCACCAATCGCCTGCCGTACCGCGCCCACCCCGGGCCGATGCGAGGGACGGTTCACCCAAACGGTTGAAATTCCAAGCGATTTTGCCGGGACCACATCGTGGTAATTGCTTTGTCCTGCGTGAAGCCACTCGTGGGTACTGATGCCGAGTCTTTCTTGTGCGAGGCGGAAGATAGTGGGCGATGGCTTATAGGCGTGAGCCTGGAACGCGGTGATCACGTGATTGAAGCCGGTATCAAGCTGGCGGGCACTCGTGGCAAAGAGATCGTCATCGATGTTTGAGATGATCGCCAGCTTGAACTTTGAATGAAGCTGGCGAAGTGCCTCGACCGTGTCTGGAAAAGGGCGCCATGAACTCACAGAATCAGGTAACAAACCTTGTTCGGAAGAGGTAGCTTCGAATCCAAATCGCTTGCCGATGCCGGCAACCACTGCGCGTAAGACTTCCCGGTACGGTTTGTATTCGCCGGCTTCTGCTTCGGCTTCAAGTTCGCCGTAGAGCTGCACTAGATCCGCATCTGGGACCTCGATGGAATGCTTCCGCAAAACGGGCCGCAGAGCACCGAGAATGCCAGTTTCCCAGTCGATGAGAGTGCCGTAGCAATCGAAGGAGATGAACTTGAAGCGGGAGAAGTCCAACATAAAAGGCCATCAGCCCACTTGAGTGTAGCTGATGGCCGAAATTGTGGTTCGCGAGCGTCCTTAATCGTCAGCCCTTGAGCCCCCGGCGATGAGTCCTACCGCCGGATTTTTAGTGGCGCCTTGAGCGTAAACGGGACGGCCGACTCTGCGGGCAACTCGATCTCTTTGTTTCCCGTGAACGCCGTTCCTGCGGTGCCTGCGCCCGCGCCGGCTGCGGCGCCGATCGCTGCACCTTTGCCCCCGCCGGCGAGACCACCGATCAGAGCGCCCAGGCCCGCACCGCCACCCGCCATAACCGCGGTGCGCTTGCCCTTGCCTTTGAGGGTCTGAGTGAATGTCGCGGTCTGAACCGGCATCTCTTCGCCGTCAATCGTCACTGAATTCAGGCGCAACTGCAGCAACGCGCCACCGGCAAAGCGGCCAAGCGGCTTGGCGTCCACAACCTCCCCGGAAACCTTGGCGCCCGCGGGAATCACAGTTTCACCTTCCACTACCACCGCCTTGGCGAGACTGCCGCCAAAGCTCTGGCCAGCCTGGCTGAGCTTTGAACCGACCGCATCAGAGAGACGCACGGTCAGAACTTTGCCGGAGGGCACCGTCACAGCCGTGGGTGCCCGCCGTTCGGCACTCTGCGAACCCGTGCCCGACCCATTTTGCTCGTCCGTGCCGCCCTGCTGGGCTGCACTGCTATCCGGATTTTGGGTGGAGTTGTCGCCGTTGGTCGAACCCGGTTTATTGCAGCCGATCCCCAATGCAAGCAGCGACGTTAATGCAAATACAAGAATGCGCGATTTCATGGTTTCTCCCCTGAATAGAAGATTATCCGGAAGTGGTACTCAGAAGAGCAACTCACGACAGTACAGGTGCGTTGGTGGTAAACGGGCAACGCAGGCTGTGAGTTTGTGTTCTAGCCTTTGTGGTCCTCGAATGGAAGAGAACCATTCGAAGAGATCGCTGCAGCTTCGGGCTGGGGTTCGGCGGTAGCAGGTTGCGCTGTGGGGTCTGCCGCGCTTGCTGCGGCTGCGGCTGCAGCGACTGGTTCCTCTTTCTTAAGAAACTTAGCCGAGTTCAATAGCGTCCGCCCGAGTGAGGCGTTGTAGCTGGTCCAACTGGATTCGTTTTCGGCCTCGCGTTCGAAGTGCGCCCGCATGCTTTCCATCTTGGAGTCGAGATCGTCGAGATAATGCAACATGAGCGCTTCGGGGAACATGGGCAGCTTGGGCGAGCCAAACTCATATTGCCCGTGATGGCTGATGATCAGGTGCTCAATCAATGTTTTCATCTCATCGGGAAAATTCGGGAGTGCTGCAAGTTTTTTCTGCAGCATCTCCAGTTCGATGATCATGTGCCCCAGCAGTTGACCGCGGCTGGTGTAGGAAAATGAGCGGTTGTAGGTCAGTTCGTGGATCTTTCCGATGTCGTGAAGAAAAGCGCCCGTCAGCAGCAGGTCGCGATTGATTTGCGGATAGTTTCGGCAAACCAAATCGCAGGATCGGAACAGCGAGACCACGTGATCGAGAAGGCCGCCGATGTAGGCGTGATGGAGGCTCTTGGCGGCGGGCGCATTTTTGTAGGCTTCCGCAATCTCGGGATCCGCCATGAATAATTGCACCAGGGTTCGCAGGTTCGAATCTTTAAAGGTTGCTACAAACTCGCCCACCGTGCGCCACAACTCTTCGACATCTTTGGTGGTCTTGGGAAGGTAATCGCCAAAATCTATTTCGGAGTCGCCCAGCTTACGAAGTTTGTGAATGGTGAGCTGAAAACGGTTCTTGTATTTGTTCAGCAAGCCTTTGATCTTCAGGAAGTCTTCCTGCTCGAAGGCGTCGAGGGCATCCTCGACGTTGTCCCACATTTTGGCCTCGATTTGGCCGCAGCGATCACCGAGGGTGAGCGCGAGGTACGGCTCTCCCGTCTTCTTCGGCTTTACCTGCTTACTGATAACGACGAAGCTGGAGACGACGACTTTGTTCTCGAAGCGTGGACAGTCGGAGAGGAAGAACTCTTTCATGGTGGCCCAGGGCGCGTTGTTGCTTCTACTCGCGTAAAAGCATCAACTCCCGCCCAGCTTACCCTAAAAAACGCCCAGCTTCTTTCTCTTTTTCAGTTCTTTGGCGTTGCCTTCCTTGGCGGCGGTGGTAACGACGGGCTTGGTCTGATTGCTGCTGGCGCCGGTATCCACGTATCCGGGCTTAATGTCAATGTAGGCTTCTTCGCGCAGCTTCTTCAGATAATCTCTCATGGCCGGCTGCATTTTCTGCATGTAAACAGCGTCGCGTACCCGGTCTTCAACCTCCGAAAATGCAGGTGTGCCGGCCTGAAGATGATCCGTCACCTTCAGAATCACGAAACCCTGGCGAGTGCGAATCACGTCGGAAATATCACCCTTCTTCATTGCGAAGGTGGTGTCCTCCAGCTGTTTGGCCAGCTTGCCGCGTGCGAATCCGCCAAGGTCGCCACCCTGGGCCGCCGATGGATCTTGAGATACTTTTTTGGCCAGATCTTCGAAACTGGCGCCTGCACGAATCTGTTTCAAGATGTCTTCCGCTTTTGCTTTGGCAGCGGCGATTTTGGTTTCATCGTTGCCGGCGTCGTCCGTCGAGATCAGGATTTCGCTCAGCCGGATCTCTTCGCCATGGGCCATGTCCGCTTTATGCTTCTCGTAAAACCGGCGGATATCCTCATTGCTCACATTGATATGCGGGCTCACTTCGTGCTGGATGACCTGCTGCGTAATGATGTCGGTTTTCAGATTCTGCTTAAAATCTTCAAAGGACATCCCCTGCGCCGCCGCGGCCTTCTCGAGATCTTCCATCGTCGCCAGCTTCATCTGCTTACGGATATCGTCCAGGCGCTTGACCACTTCGGTTTCGGCGGTAATGCCGAGTTCCTTGCCCTTCTCGAGCAAGAGCTGGCGATCAATCAGGCCGCGAAGCACGTCCTTTGTACCCTGAGAACAATCCTGGTCAGGTCGCTGGTTTTCCTGGCGGTCACAATCATCTTTCAGCAACTGCTGCTCACGCTGATATTGAGTCCGCGTGATGATGGAGTTATTGACGCGGGCTACGATTTCTTCGACCACGGTATCCCCAAAAAGGACCACCGGGAAAAGCACAAAGGCTGCGATCGAGCAGGAGATCAAACGCTTGTACATAGGGAACCTGGGATTCTGGTATCAGTTGCCACCAGGAGGCAGAGAAGAGCCTTTGCCGCTGGCTTTTCCCACTCACTGGATTAGATGCTTCGAATTGTAAATGGTGGGCAGTGCGCCTGGCCAGCAGAGCTCAGTTTGTTCGGGCCAGGGAGACCGTCGTAACGTCGTCGTGTGTGGGAGCAGTACCCATAAACTGTTGTACGCGCGACAGAAGCCCTAAACAGGTCTCACGGGCACTCTGAAACCCGAGTTCCTGCATATATTTTTTGACGCCTTCGAGACCGAACTCATCCCCTCGGCGGCGCGCCTCGACAACACCTCGGGAGATTAACAAAACGAGATGGCCAGGCCCAAGCGCAACCATACCCGGCTCGGGGACCGCGTGGGAAAACAAGCCCAACGGCAGCGCTGTCGCCCCCAGTTCCGCAATGTGGCCCCCGTCGCGCATTAAGCCTGGGGTGTGGCCGGCGTTTACGTAGGCAAGGGTCTTCAGATGCTCGTTATAGCAGGCGATAAACGCTGAACATTGATGGACTCCGCCCGCAGCTTTTATTATCTCCCGATTCAGTCGAATCCAAAGCTCAGTCATGGCTTCCATCTCATTGCTCGCAGGATCGCTGAGCAGTTCCGCGGAGAGGTTCCGCAGCTCCTTCTGCATAGCGACCATGATCGGACGCGCCTGCTCCAACTTCCCCGCAACGTCAAACAAGCCGAACAGGAGCCGCTCCCCGTTGCATCGGCTGAAGTCATAAAAATCACCGCTACGCCGCTGTCCGTAATAGACCGCCCCAAGTTCACCATCGCGAACCTGTGGAATCTCGGCATGGACAGGGTCTTCCCAAGGCAGAATTTTTTCAGGATTGGCGGCGGTCTGCTTCATGGCCAGCAGGATGAACTTAGCACTGATTACCCACCAAGCCAATAAAGATCAGCTTCGGGCTGACACTAGAAGGCCGGTTTTGGCATTAACTGCTTCTAATTCCCCGAGTGGCGCAATTCGGCGCGCATGTCGCTTTCCAAACTGCCGTAGTCGGTGTGCAGCACCGAGCGCAACGAGCTTTCCGGAGAATCCCCGGCTCCGATTCGCTGCAGAATCCGGACTACATCCGGCATTCCGTAATGGCCGTAAAGGTAACCGGCAGCGAAGAGGGACTCGTCGTACGCAAGGGCCGCCTCCTGAGTGCTGAGCGAGGAAAAGCTGTGCTCCAGCATGTTCAGCGGAATATCCCTTTCTGCCTGGAACAGCTGCGCAAGTTGGGCGGTGCGGCCACCCAGAAGGCGTGGCTCCAGCATTTGTGCAATGCCTTCATTCAGCCACGCAGGACAACGATGTGCAGTTATGTCGCCGATGAAACTGTGAGTAAGCTCGTGCTTCAAAACGCGCGCCAGTTGCGGAGTGATTGAATCTACGCCGCGCAACGGAATCCGCAGCTCGCCGTCGTTCAGCGCACCCATCCACGACGGCGCTCGCGTTACATCAAAGAATGCCTGGCTGGTATAGAGGACGACGCGAATGCTTGAACGCGGTTCGTTTCCAAACGTATGGGCGAGATCTTGATATTCCGATTCCAATGTGGAGAGCAGTTGGTCGCGAAAAGCATCCGAACTCTGGCTCCCTTCAAACCGGAGTACAAAGTGACCGGACTCGCGCTCGCTATAGTTGGATTCGGCGGAGACATCGCGTTGTGCCTTGGCAAGTAATTGCGAGACGGTAGCGTCCGGACGGTAAGACAGAGATTTCTTCCAGCTCTGAATCGCGTCCTGCAAACGTCCCGCCGCATATTCCGCATACCCGAGAGTGGCGAACGCGTCAGGCGAGTCTGGGGCTACTTCGGTCGCGCGCTTTGCGTAAGAAATCGCATCAAGAGCGCTGCCGGTCCGTAACAGGACTGCCGCATAGTACGTCAGCACGGCGGGATTGTCGGGTTGGAACCGGAGCGCGGTCTGGAAGTCGCGTTTGGACTCAACGAAACGGCCCCCTTCAAATCCCGATTTCCCGGCAAGGTAATACGCAATTGCACTAAGTTCGGGATTATGGCGCGCCTCGATGGCCGCCAGTGCGCCGCGGTCGACTTCATGGTTATGCACGACTTGGTCAAGCAGATCCTGTTCGCCACTAACCTGTACTTCGGGAGTGAATGTCGGAACAGTTATGGCCTGACCCGACGGCACGCTGGTTGGGTCGACTTCTATGCTGGCGACTTTACTCTTCGGGATCGTGAAGCTATTGTCCCCAACCTGATATTGAACGGTGCTGGAATCTTCTTTCGCCTCATCGGCGTAGATCACATCTCCATTCTTCAGATGGATTACTTCCCCCGACGCCAACAGAGACGCTGAGGCGGCCAATAGAACATACGCCGGGATGACAAATACACGCACTCAGGCGCATTCTAGAGGCAAGACAGGCTGTGTCGAAGTGACCGACGTAACAGTCAGATCGCGGTGGTTGGGGCTTGTACTGCTGGTGATCAGCGTTGTCGCCTGCGCGCAAACGCCTGCGCCCAATCCCGGACGCGAAGAATCGCTCTATCTAAGATTGCGGGCAGTGGGCTTGGACGCTTCCCGCGTTTACAAGATCCGCAACGCGGCGCTTGACCGGGGCGCGGTTCATATCTCATTAGACGACGGCACGATCGCATTCACCGAACAAGCGGATGGACATATTACAGGCGCCCTGTTCCAAGGGGACGGAGACCTGTTGTTGATTCCCCCAAACTCTGTGGAACGCGCATCCATGGCCCTATTCACCGGCGCCGCGATTCTGGAAGAACGTTTTTCGATCGCTTACCTGCGTTTCAATGATGACGTTTACACCGAATTAAAAGACAGATTGCGTCCTCCCGAAGATGCGACGAACTTCGTAGATCAGTTCAATAAGCTTGCCATCACGCTGGCTCAAGAAGACGGCTTGCGCCTGCTCCTTAGCTTCAGCAACTCGCCTGAGTACGCTGCGTCGGCAGCCGGCGATCACTTGTTGCATGCCTACATTCAGGGCAACAAGCTCGGCCCGTTTGAGGTGCGCTACGACTCCTTGCTTCCCGAATCGGTATCCGTTGGAGCGCACAAGAGCGTTCCTCGAGGTGATTTCTACAATGTGTGGGCGTCTTTTGCCGACAAAAAAATCCCGCAGGCAGAAACCGATCCTGACACGGGCCTATCTACGCTTCGGGATTTTGAGATCACGCAATACACGATCAAGACCGATGTAAAGCCACCGACCGAAATCAGCGCCACAGCCGTTTTGTCGATCAATCCCCGCCGAAGCGGAAGTCGAATCCTGCTATTTGAGCTTTCACGCCTTTTGCAGGTGCAGAGCATAGAGGCTAATGGCAACTCAGTCGAATTCATTCACAATCAGGCGGTCGAGGGTTCACAACTGGCGCGGCGCGGCAATGATGCGCTGGCGGTTTTCCTGCCCCTGCCGATGAAGACCGGGCAGTCGATCCAGTTGAAAATCAGCTACTCCGGTTCTGTATTATCGGAGGCCGCAAATGGATTGCTATATGTCGGCGAGCGCGGCACTTGGTATCCCAATGCTGGATTTGCGATGGCCACCTTCGACATGGAGTTTCGGTATCCGGAGGGCTGGACCCTGGTGGCAGTCGGGCATCGCGCCAACTTGAAAACAGACAATACAGAACAGGTCGCGCACTGGATCACGGAACGGAAAGTTCCGGTGGCTGGATTCAATCTCGGGAAATATTCACGCACCGTGACTCGGGCCGCCGGCGTCGATGTAGAAACGTATGCCACCGGCAATGTTGAGAAGGGTTTTGCAGTTGCCCAAACGGCCCCTTTGCCGGTCCCCGATCTGCTAAGGCGCCCGCAAGGGATGCCGGCCGCACCCATGCCGTTGGCGCCTCAGCCCGCAATACCGAAGCCCTCACGCAACTTGGAATTCGTGAGCAAATCCGCCGATGAAGCTTTGGACTATTACGCTGACCATTTTGGCCCTTATCCGTACGGCGGGCTAATGCTGACTCAATTCCCGGGAACCGTCAGTCAGGGCTGGCCCGGGTTGGTGTTTCTTTCAAGCTACTCGTTTCTAACTCCGCCGGAACTCGAGCAAGTGCAACACGATCCCGTAGACCGCCTGGGAACCGAGATCATCATTCCACACGAGATTGCCCATCAATGGTGGGGAGATCTGGTCACATGGAACGGCTATCGCGACCAATGGATCATGGAAGCGCTAGCCAACTACAGCGCGTTGATGCTTCTGGAATCGAAAAATCCCGTTGCCTTTCATCGACTCATGCAGCGCTACCGTGACGATCTGCTCGAGAAGTCGGACGATGATTCAGTGCTGATGGACGCGGGTCCGGTCACGTTTGGGCAGCGGCTGTCGTCTTCCAAGTTTCCCGACGCATATCAGGCCATTAGTTACGGTCGCGGAACATGGATTTTTCACATGCTTCGCACCATGCTGGACGACGCCGCGCCGGCGCAGTCCACAAAGGGAACAGACCAGCCATTCCTTCGGGCCCTGCGTACTCTACGCAAAGACTACGAAGGAAAAGCGATCACTACCTCGCAGCTGCTGTCCGTATTCGAAGCCCAGTTGCCCAAGCCGCTCTGGTATGAAGGCAAGAAGTCGCTGGAGTGGTTTTACGACTCGTGGCTCAGCGGTACAGCAGTGCCTCGCTTTGAACTGCACGACGTGAAAATCGGCGGGAACAAGGCTATGCCACTAGTCAGCGGCACGATCGTTCAGAAGGACGCGCCCGATACCCTGGTTACAGCTGTTCCTCTCTACGCAGTTGTCGGAACTAGGACCGTATTGTTGCGGCGTGTATTTGCCGACGGAAGCGAGACTCCGTTCCGGCTTACCGTCCCAGTGGGGACGCGCAAAATCCTCATCGATCCTGAACAGACGCTACTCTCACGAGCGAAATAGGTCATCGCTCCGCCCTCTTGGTGGCCGCCAGTTGGGTCGCGGTACACTAACCTGCGTGCCGGCAGATTCACCCGTCAAGAATGGATCGAAAATCGTACGCTTCGGCGTCTTTGAAGCAGACTTGCAGGCGCGCGAGTTGCGCAAGTCGGGCCGCCGGCTGCGAGTTCAGGAACAGCCTTTTTCTGTTTTGGTTGCACTGATCGCACGTCACGGCGCGATCGTGACCCGGGAAGAGTTGCGCGCAGAACTATGGCCCGCCGACACCTTCGTCGACTTTGACCACAGCTTGAACACCGCCGTCAACAAGTTGCGAGAGGTGCTGGGCGATTCGGCAACCGAACCGCGTTTTATTGAAACCGTCGCACGTCGCGGATACAGATTCGTTGCTGAATTACAGCCGGAACAAGCGCCAGCGGCAGTTCCGTCGAATGGAACTCACGCACCGGTCGCTCCTGAACATGACCTGCCTCGGGCGCATCGGGGACTCACGCGCACGCTCTTCGGCCTAATTCAGATGATGTATCTCGCCTTCTACATCGCGGCACTGTTTCACTGGGAAGACGTATATAGAATCAGCTGGCCGAATATCGGCATGCCCATTGTGTTCATTGCCGTGCTTGTGACAGCGGCGGTGGGAATTCCGCTGCGCTGTTATTTAGTTTCGGGTGTAGCGTTCGACTATTCGCGCCTGGGTGATAAATTCCAGCGAATCTTCCTTGGGTTTCTGGTCCTAGATCAGCTTTGGGCCATCGCGCCATTCATGCTGCTAAATCAAATCGGCTTTGGACCCGCGCTGGGCGCAACCGCCGCCCTTCTTTATGTCCCCTTTGCTGAGAGGACGCTCATCCGCATGGCATATCCAGCAGCGGTGGCAATCATCTGAGGCAGTCGTTGTGATTTTTCCCGAAGTCTCCACAGGCAGAGTTTAATCCGCGTTCATCCGCCCGAATCCGTGGAGATGAAGTTCCTCCGTTACTGCAAGTCGGCTTGGTTGCGGTCGGGATTGTAGTAGAAGGTGAACCGCAATCCGAGATACTGTCCTGCGAATTCTTTTGGTAGGGGCGGAAAGGGATTCGAAGCGGTGATTCCGCCGTAAGCCGCTCGGTCGAGAGCCACGTCCCCGGAACTTCCACCGGGGATGTATCGCATGCCCGCGATTTGTCCGTTCTTCAAAATCACGAACTCAATTGAAACCTTGCCCTTCTTCAAAATCGGCGGCATCGCCGACTCGGGTATCACCGCGTACCAGTTCTGCCGGACGTCATGCAGCACGCGCTGCATATACGGGCCAAAGTCGACGCCCATTGTGTCGCTGGTGATCTCGTAAGGGCCTACTCGTGCCGTGGGCTGCCGTTGACCGAGACCCAGATTACCCTCGTCGCCGGTCCCGTATCTGCTGCGACTGCTGGCAGCCTGCTGTGCGGCCTGATTGATGGCCTGCTCAGCCGACATTGGCCGCTGCTCAAAAGGAGACCTTTGCTGCGGCTGTTGAGTCTGGGGTACCTGCAGCTTAGCCGTGGTTGTGGGCTCGGCGGGTTTTGGCTGCGGAGCCTGTTGTGGAGGCTGCGCCTGCGCTGCCGCGGGAGGCTGTTGCGGTTGCGGCGGCGGACTTGGTCGACCCGCCTTCATTGCATCAAGCAATTTCTTTAGCTGCTGCTGGTCGACCTTCGGAGAGCGCGATTCGGCTATGCGCGTCTTGTCCGACAAGACATTCGTTTTCGGCGGCTTAGTGATTTTCTGGGCGTCGGGCGGCAGTTCCAGGAAGGTGAGATCTTTCTTGTCCGGAGAGTTCGCCACAATCATCACCGTGCGATGCGGCAAGAATTTCGCCAGCCGGTTCGAATTGGCAAACAACAAGATCAGAACGAAGTGCGCGACCAGCGACATCCAGAACGCCTCGCGCTTGCGCGAGCGCGCCAGTTCGTCCCGCGCCTGGATGAGCAGCGTCGGGAAATCGTGCATCTCCCGGTACGCCGATTCCCACGTAACTGCGTCAAAAAGATCGCCTTGCTCGGGAAGATTCTTCGCGGGAGGCGCAGGCGGCGGGGCTTCCTGCAACGGGATTTGCGTCAACGACATCGGGAGCTATGAGATAGGATGCGGCTTGAATAACATTCTCTCACTTTTTTCACAGTGATTAGAAGTCTTTCCATCCAGCTACTTACGGCGAAAGTAACCCCTTGAGCGTAACGCGGTTAGCTGCCTCGGGCAGTCAAGAAGTGTAAAGGCAGTAGACTGGCTTCACCCTTGAGCGTGAGCGCAGATCCGAACGTTTGCCACAAGGTCAGCCAGAAGCTGGCAAGCCCAATTTGTCGGCGTGAGCGGCGATCTGGTCCAGGATCTCCAGTGCCACCGCCAAGGCGCGACGCCCCTCTTTCAGACCCACTGGAGGATCCCGACGGGTTTGGACCGCGTCAAGGAAGGCGCGGATTTCCGCGCGAAGTGGTTCCTCGGGAACGATTGCCGGTTTTGAGATCTTGATGTTGGGATTAGGAGATGGTGCGCCGGCGCCATCTCCGACACTGAAGACGAGCACATCCTGGCGGCCGTAGTCGATCGAGATGTACTGGCGCGGCTGGAAAAAGCGGAGCTTGCGCACACGCTCGGTGGAAACCCGGCTTGCCGTGAAATTCGCTATGCAGCCACTTTCAAACTCGACTCGGGCATTCGCAATGTCAACCTTGTTGGAGAGGATCGGCAGCCCGGCAGCACGAATCTCTTTGATTGGGGACTTTACGAACGCCAGCACCGCATCAAGATCGTGAATCATCAAGTCGAGCACCACGTCAACATCCAGCGAACGCGGCGTGAACACGCTCAGCCGGTGAACTTCAAAAAACATCGGCTTGGTGATCAGCGGAAGCGTTGCCTGCACCGCAGGGTTGAAGCGTTCGAGATGCCCGACCTGCGCAATTCGTTTCTCGCGTTCAGCCAGATCGATCAGCTCATCAGCTTCTGCCAAGGTCGAAGTAAGCGGCTTCTCGATGAGAACGTCCACTCCCGCTCGCATCAGTTGGCGAGCAACGGCGGCATGATCAAGCGTAGGGACAGCGATGGACGCGGCGTCCACTCCTCCGGAAGAGAGCAGTTCTTCGGCCGAAGAGTACGCCTGGCACCCGAATTCGCGTGCTAGAGAATCAGCCCGTGAGCCATCAACGTCGACCACCCCCGCAATTTTGACGCACTCGCCAGCTTTCGCGAGCTCGTGATAGACGCGCGCATGATTGCGGCCAAACGCACCGCAACCAATCACGGCAACAGAAAGAGTTCGATCCGGGCCGCTGCTCATCGTGAGCCGCAGGATATCAGGAATAAACGCTGAAAATTGTGACTTCTGATCTGATGCCGGTCCGGCTACTACTGTGTCGCAGCGCAGGCGGCGGTTCGTATCAGGGCATGCCGAAGCAAGTTCTAAAAGAGGGCTTTAGCCCCTGAGGCACTGTTTTGTGAGAAAGATTGGATACGCGGCTAAAGCCGCCGTCCTTCTAATTACGCGTTTGCGGCACGTCTGAAGACGTGTCCTGATACAAACCCTATGATCTTGCGACCGAA
>Ga0157369_10007602_pt1 | contig 12468 bp, 12 predicted proteins | sample C25metaG_FD_113461 | JGI IMG/M metagenome (GOLD analysis project Ga0157369, IMG submission 113461) | Corn rhizosphere microbial communities from Kellogg Biological Station, Michigan, USA - C2-5 metaG | ecosystem: Host-associated > Plants > Roots > Rhizosphere > Soil | place: USA: Michigan...
AACTTCCAATGTAGTGTCTGTATCCGGGCAAATGTGTGGTGCATTTCTGTCGTAAACTTTGAATCCGCTGGTTATCCTAACAACGATCAATCCTCTGGTGCCGGCTCCAACTTCATTTACGTAGATCCAGCCTCCTACATTTTGCAATGCGTTATTTGATGGCAGGCTGAGATTGAGCTGTACGGAAACTGTTGCATTTGGAAAGCAGCTTACTGTTTCGTTTCTTTCACTACAAGAACTGTTGAAAGTTAATAAACTGAAAGTCAGCAATAATATAAAAAGAGATAGGATTTTTTTAATTTTCATTTCAAAATAAATTATATATTTGTAAACTCAATTCGAGACAAAATAGTATCCGGCAAAGGTCGGATTATTTTTTTATACAAACGATAAATTTTATTGTTATGAACTACGTAACCAAAGAAGGTTTGGACAAAATGAAGTCTGAACTAGAACAGCTTGAGACCATAGAAAGACCAAAAATAACGCAGCAAATTGCTGAAGCAAGAGACAAAGGCGACTTGTCCGAAAATGCAGAATATGATGCTGCGAAAGAAGCACAGGGAATGTTGGAAATGAGAATTTCCAAACTGAAAGATATTGTTTCTACTTCAAAGATCATTGATGTTACTCAGCTGGATCTTAGCAAAGTTTCTATTCTTACAACTGTAAGATTGAAAAATAATGCGACGAAAGGTGAGCAGAAATTCACACTTGTTCCGGATAATGAAAGTGATATTAAAGCAGGAAGAATTTCCGTAAATACACCAATTGCAAAAGGACTTCTAGGTAAAGTTGTTGGAGAAACGGCAGATATTGTGCTGCCAAATGGTAACAAACTTTCTTTCGAAGTTTTGGAAATTTCATTGTAAAACAAAAGGTCATATTGGTTTGATAATTGCTCAAAATTTATATAAATCAATATTAATATTATGAGCAGCATTTTTTCTAAAATCATCAACGGGGAAATCGACAGTTATAAAATTGCAGAAGATGAGAAGCATATTGCTTTTCTGGATGCAATGCCTTTGGTAAAGGGTCACACGCTTGTAGTTCCTAAAAAAGAAACAGATCTTATATTTGATCTTGATTCTGAGGAATACAAAGATCTGTGGGCATTTACACAAGATATTGCAAAACAAATCAAAAAAGCTGTTGCATGCAAAAGAGTAGGTATTGCGGTTGTGGGATTAGAAGTTCCGCACGCACATATTCATCTCGTTCCGCTTAATAATATAGATGATCTTAATTTTAAAAATGTCCGGCTTATTTTTTCGCCAGACGAGTACAAAGAAATTCAAGAATCGATAATCAATGCATAAAAGAAGTTTCTGACTTCTTTTTTTAATTTAATAGAATTCAAAATATTTATGAATCCAAATCAATGTTCATTTTGCGGGAGAAAAAAGAATGAAGTTCAAATTCTGATCTCTGGTCAAAATGGCTTTATATGTGAAAACTGTATAGAACAAGCTCACGCAATTGTAAAGGACAGTGCGACTGCTACTTCGGAAACCTCAATGGCCTCATCTCTTGACGAACTGAAAAAACCAAGAGAGATAAAAGCTTTCCTGGACGAATATGTAATTGGACAAAATCAGGCGAAGAAGCAGTTGTCTATCGCAGTTTACAACCATTATAAAAGAATACTTCACGCAAAAGATGAAAATCGCGAAGTGGAGATAGAAAAGTCCAATATCATCATGATTGGAGAAACCGGAACGGGAAAAACATTGTTGGCGAAAACCATTGCAAAACAGCTGAATGTTCCGTTTTGTATCGTAGATGCGACAATTCTTACCGAAGCCGGCTATGTTGGAGAAGATGTGGAAAGTATTCTTTCCAGATTGCTGATGGTTGCGGATTATGATGTAGAAAAAGCTGAAAAAGGAATTGTTTTTATTGATGAAATCGATAAGATTGCCAGAAAATCCGATAATCCGAGTATTACCAGAGATGTTTCGGGAGAAGGTGTTCAGCAGGGATTGTTGAAACTTTTGGAAGGAAGTATCGTCAATGTTCCGCCTCAAGGTGGACGTAAACATCCGGATCAGAAATACATTCAGGTCAATACGCAGAATATCCTCTTCATTGCTGGTGGTGCGTTTGACGGGATGAACGAAATTATAGAAAGAAGACTCAACAAACAAGCTATTGGTTTTTCTAAAGATAAATTGAATAAAACGGAGGATGAAGATTACATCCTAAGTCAGATCAATGCGATAGATCTTAAGAGTTTTGGATTGATTCCTGAGCTTTTAGGAAGATTTCCGATTATCACTTATCTTGAGAAATTGACAAAGGATGTACTTGTAAGGATTATGAAAGAGCCAAAAAACTCTATCGTAAATCAGTTTACAGAACTTTTCAAAATGGATAATGTGATTCTTGAATTTACAGATAAAGCAATTGAAGAAATTGTAGAAGATACCATGAACAAAGGACTTGGCGCTCGAGGATTGCGAGGAACCACGGAGAAGATTCTGGAAGATTATATGTTTAATATAGATAATGAAACGGAAGTGAAAATTGAAACTATATTACATAATCTTTAATTGTTGATAGATTCTTTATCGATTATCAAAAATTTAATATCTTTGCACAATAAACACAAAAAATAACACACGATGATAAAAAAAATTATTTCCCTAAAGCTATTGCTATGTTTCATCATAGGATATTCTCAAGCTACATTAACTTATGTCGGTAACTCAGCGCTGGTAACCATCCAAAGTAATACTTTAGTTTATAATGGTGGAGGGCTGCAGACTGCTGGAACTGCAGTTATAAATAATTCAGGAAACATAATGGTCAATGGTACTTCAGCTGATGGATTAACTATTGATCCGACATCTACTTTTAGGATAGTTGCATCTACAACGGCACCTGCTACGGATTATGGGCAATTGTATATTACAGGCATACCTCAAAACTTCATTTCAGGTAAAGTTAGTAAACAATACCGATCAGAATACCTAAATGGTAATACCACCGTAAATACAGGAAGACAGCAGATCGGACTGCCTTTCTATAATTATACTATTCCGGAGCTTGTAAGTGTATTTGGGGCAGGAAATCTTAATGTTACCAATATCACAAATACTTCAGCAGGACGATTCAATGTAGCTTCTGCTTTTTGGTGGAATAATGCGAGAGCGCGTTTTGATCAGATAGCTTATAGTGGAACAGCTTACGATGCGGCAGGTAATCCAAATGCTGCTTTTATTAATCCAATGACCTACTATATTTTACCTAGAAGAACAGCTAGTAGTACAACTGCATTTTGGGTACCTAATGGAGAAACAAAAACATTTGTAGGAACTCCTGTTTCCGATCAAACTACAACTAATGTTCAGCTTACTCTGTCAGGAGCATATTCTGGTGGTTTTGGTGTAAATGGTAATGGTGAGAATACTTTCAGAGAAAAATATTACAGCTATATAGATGATCCCTTCAGATCCAAATCGCCTAACTGGTCATCAGATTATGCCCTGAATTTATATCAGATGTCAAATCCATTCCTAACAAATCTGGATTTAAAATATATTGCACAAAATGAAGCGGGAACTCTAAGTGACGGTAATAATATTACCAATCTTGAAGGAGTAGCATATTACACTTCTGGTAATGTTTCCTGGGCTATCAAAACTGGTTCTTCATATTCAACAGCGCTTATGGTTACCTTGTCAGCAGGTTTCTTCCAGGCAGGTGATACAAGAGCAACTGTTATCAGGCCACTGGGTGCCTTCATGATGAAACTAAGTTCGAACGCTAGCCAGACCATTAATTTCAGAGGAACTCGCAGATTCAAGTATTCTTCGCGTGCAAGTAATGTAGATAATAACGTAACTGCCGCAAAGTCTTCATCAGAAAAATCTGACGAAGGAGGTGATGGTAATCTTGATATCCCGGCAGATAAAATCGTAAAACAGGTAGCTGTAGTAATGTATGATCTTGAGGGCGATGAGTTGGATAGAACATATTATGCCGTTTCGCCTACTGCAGTTACAGGAAGTAGTCCTTTGACGAGTCTTCAAGCTTATAGTACAGATAAGAAAATATTCACTAGGGAAGAAAAGCCTGATGGTGGTTTGGACTTTAATTTTGCGGATAATTTATACATTAACGAAGCTAATGAAGTTGATTTTAAATCAAAACAAATTCCTCTTTATATAGATTATGCAGATGAACCCTACCAATTGAAGTTCGAAGTATACGAGAAAGGAGAAAGAGTACCTGATGGATTATCAAATGGCAATAGTTTTTATTTTAAAAACCCGGAAGGCCAATTTATAAAAATTGTAGATGGAAGCAGTATTTCTATGAACGGTAGCCAATCTGGTTTAGGCTTATATTATGAGATTCCGGAAGGTGCCACCTTAGGAACTGGTAATATCAGTAATTCTCAGACTATCATTGCAAAAAAAGATTCTCAGTGGGTTGTTAGATTTGCTAAAAATTGGAAAAATGCAACTGTTGAAGTTTATTCTGCGGCAGGACAACTTCTCAATTCAAAATCACAAATCTCAACTGGTTCTGATTATTCAATTCCGTTGAATTATCAGGTGAAAAGCACATTCGTTGTAAAAGCTACTTCGGAAAAAGGAGAGGTAGTTATCAAAAAAATCATTAACTAAAAACACACAAACCTACATATGATGAATTTATTATCAAAAAAAACTTATAGTTTCTTATTAGTATTAATAAGTTTATTAAGTTTTGCACAATCAGTACCTCCTCCTCCTGAAAATCCGGAATCTGGAGATATTGGAGCTTATCCTGCATCGCCTGTAGATGCTTACACTTTTATTTTGTTTCTTGTAGCAGTCACAATGATTTTGTATTTTGCTTTGAAATCAAAACAAAGAATTTTAGAATAAATTATATTTTTTTAATATTTTAAAACTCACTTTTTCAGTGGGTTTTTTTTATTTTTACTTTATGAAAAAATTATTATTAGCGAGTGCCATCTTGTTGTCCACATATACATTTGCACAGTTTAATGTGAAAGTAGAAATTCCAGCATTTTTATCTGATTCCGAAGTTTATTTATACGGCTTCAATGGTTCTAAAGAGATCTTGTATTCCAAAGCAAAAATATCCAATAACGTAGCTGCCTTCAAAGTTGATAAACAATATGTCGGGATGATGAGAGCATTTTTCAAAAAAGCAAACTCTTCTGTGAATATGGTTTCTGAGAATAAGGATATTAATTTAAAAATTGAACTTGACTCAAAAAATAAAATTTCAAATGTGGTTTTTCAGGATCAGGCAAATCAATTATTCAGCAGTGAAGTAGAATTGCAAAAAAAACAGGAACTGATTCTTCCTGCACTTATTCAGATCAAGGATTATTACAGACCATCTGAGAATTTTTACAAATCGTTGGAGACAGAGATCAATGTTCTTTCCAACAAGGATCTGACTGCATATGCAAATCATCCTTTCCTTGAGTATTATAATAAAAATCAAAAGTATTCTAATCAGGAAAAAGTTGCTGAATTGAAACCTGAAGATTTTATTAATTTCTACACAAAATCAGGTGAATATCTGGAAACCTCCACAATACTAAAACCTTCACTTATTAATTTTCTGAATGTTTCAAAATCTAATGTTGAAGGTAGTGTAGATAAGCTTTTAGACGCTGTTAATCTTGAAACACCCAGAGGACAGACCATTTTATCTGAATTGATCGAAATCTTCAATACTTATGGAATGGATAAGCTGAAAGATAAATACCTTACCGAAGCTAATAATCTGAAATGTACAATCAACGACAGGCTTGCTTCTACAATAAAAGCGAATAAGAATACGGAAATTGGCGCTAAAATGCCGAATAATACTTTCGTAAACGCCATTCACACAAAAGCTAAATCTTTGTATGATATCAAAGCTTCTAAGAAAATAGTTGTTTTCTGGTCATCTACTTGTTCACATTGCGAAGCTGAACTACCAAAGCTTTTGGAGAAATATGATAAACTGAAAGCGCAAAATATAGAAATTGTAGGTTTTTCTTTAGATAGCAGTTTGGAAGATTTTAAAGCTAAAGCAAACTTGTTTCCTTGGATCAATGATTCGGAAGGGAAAGGCTGGTATAGCTCATACGGAGACACTTACAACATTGTAGCTACTCCGACTTATTTTATTTTAGATGCCAACAATACAATCCTTAGCAAGCCAAATCATGTTGGAGATGTAATTGATTATTTAAAATTGAATTAAAAATTTGTGAAAATGCAAAATATCCTTATATTTGCACCACCAAAATGGCGAGGTAGCTCAGTCGGTTAGAGCGCAGGATTCATAACCCTGAGGTCACGGGTTCAATTCCCGTCTTCGCTACTTAAAAACTCTCTTCTTTTAATTAAGTTGAGAGTTTTTTTATGCACTTAAATAATTGATTCCTAACGAAGCAATAGATGTGGTTTTAACTGCTTTATAACTTTTTGATTTTTAGATGTTTTTGAAATATTTTAAATTAATTTTAAAAAACATTTGGAGGTTATATGAGAATGTTGTATTTTTACAGGGCTTTTGAGACAATCACTCAGGAGCAATAAATTTTTTTTCATCATTTGTGTTTTTAGAATCGTACCTCGTGTACGATTCTTTTTTTATGCTTCATAGAGAAATAACAATGTGATAAAGTAAGAATATGTAATACTGCCGTCCTGCTGATTTGATTTTAAAAATAAATCATTTGTAAGCCCAAAGATGTCAGATGTTATACCTTCGTAATTGTTAAAAAATTCCTGTTCGTTCTTCCTGTCTTTTTTCATTTTTACAGAATATTGGGAAAGTATGTTTCTTACAAATGACTCATTTTTTATGGCCAGATTTCTTAATAAACTTTTTAAAACATAAAGTTGCATACTGTATTTTAAGTCTGAATTCTGAGAATTTTTTGCACACAGATAAGCAATGAAGCTTGCCTCCTGTTCACGCGCAAATCCCAACTGATGAGACATCTCGTGAGCCAATGTAAACGGAACCTGTGTAGGCGGTAGATTTGGATTATACTGCGATTCTGAGGTAAAAGGATTGTAATAGCCTAGAATACCCGAATAGTTCATCAAACGGTTGTAGAGACTCGGTTTTACAGACAGAATGCCAGCGGAAGTTTTTGAAGTGATTTGAGCAGGTAAATTTTGTTGTTGCAATAATATTTCCAACTTTAATTTTTGAAGATCCTTGATTATGAAAACTCCATTATCGTCTTCAGAAACATTCTCTCTTGTTTCTTTACAAAGCTTAAGATATTTTATAGTTAAGTTTTTCAAATTCTGATCTGTAAATTCTTTTTTTGGAAGTTTTCTTATGATTGGAGTTTGGAAATAAAGCATTCCCCAAAAACATTGATAGACGAAATATGAAATATTAATGAAAATCAATATTTGCTTTAATTTCAAGCTGCTTCTCTTTCTTAACAAATTAATGATTGTGAAGAGTAAATACAGTGAAACAAACGTGTAAATTACGTCGCCCACCGAAAATGCAAACTTTGAAAATAATAAGACGTGAAAGTTCTTTTTCCATTCAAATAAATTCGAAAATAAATTAATCGCAACATCTGTTTTTGATAAAATATAGAACAACGAAAATTGGGCAACCAGAATGATTGCCCAAAATTTATTTTTAAGAAAGATGTTCTTTTTAGTGTCCACCTGATACTTTTTTATCAAAACTGATTCCTTGATTTTTCAATATACCGCTCACTTTCCAAGCATAGAAAGCAAGGTAAGCAAAACATAAAATTCCAACAACATAGCTGTGTTGAATTCCGATACTTTCAGAAACAATACCTTGTAACCAACTAACGATTCCACCTCCCATAATCATCATAATTAGGAAGCTGCTTCCCTGACTCGTGTGTTTTCCAAGTCCGCTGACTGCCAAAGTAAAGATGCAAGGCCAAAGTGTACTACAGAACAATCCAACACTTGTGAAAGCATAGATACTTACGATTCCGTCTGTAAACATTCCAATCGTCAAAGCAATGATTCCAAGCGCTGAGAATATCAGGAGCATCCTTGCAGGATTTCCTTTACTTGCCATATCAGCACCAATTAAAACTAAAATTATCAATCCATAGACATAGAAAGGTGATAGGTCGTGTTTTGCAACAGCATTTACCAAAAGAAAAACGCCAAAAGCTAAATAAGGCGCAACGAAACGTAAGATTTTCTGCAAACTCATATTGTCTGTGAAAGCTTCAACAGCACCTGTCCAACGGCCAATCATCAAACTAGCCCAATATAAAGAAATGTAAGGAGAGATTTCCTGCAAGGTATAAAGAACACCTGTTTCAGAATTAATAATCGTTTCCATATATGCCGGAAGATTACTTGCGGTAGAAACTTCTACACCAACGTAAATAAAGATGGCCAGCATTCCTAATAACAACTGCGGATATTTTAAAGCAGAACTTTTCACAGCACCTTCTTCTTTTACAGCTTCTTCAATAGTTTCAGGATGCTCTGGCAAAGAGGAAAATTTTAACAAAATAGCAACCGCCAGGAAAGCTGCACCCAAAACCAAATAAGGAATTTTCACACTTTCAATACTCATATTGGTATTCTCAGAAGCAGCAGAACCAAAGATGGCGAAACTCACAATCAAGGGTCCAATCGTAGTTCCAAGATTGTTGATTCCTCCAGCTAAAGTTAAACGCTGAGAACCTGTTGTAATTGGTCCTAAAGCAATCGCTAATGGATTTGCAACGGTTTGTTGTAATGAAAATCCTAATGCCACCGTAAACAATCCGGCAAGCATCAATGGAAAGGATTGAAGATTTGCTGCAGGGTAGAATAACAGCGTTCCTAAAGCTGAAATCGTAAGTCCCAATGCCAATCCGTTTTTATAACCAATCTTATTGACCAAATCTTTTCCAATGGCTAATGAAATCAACATATAAATAATTGAGCCGACAGTATAGGCAATATAAAACGCTACTGACACAAGCTGACTTTGACCTTGTGTCAAATCAAATGCTTTTTTGAAAACGGGAATTAAGATGTCGTTACTCGCTGCAACAAATCCCCAGAAGAAAAAAACGGTTACAAGCGGGATAAACTGTGCCCAATTGGTTTTTTGTGTTTCCATTATTAATTGTTTGTTAATTTAAGGTTAATATTTAAAAGCAAATGTAAGTAAAAAGTCTTATTGATAGAATAATTATTTTAATTTCTCAATAAGAGACGATAGCATTTCTTCGTGTGCTTTTTCTTTCAATTCTTTCAGTGGCGTATCCGGCGTCAAAATACCATTGAAAAAAATATCAACTCTGCCGGGATAACCTTTTTTATTATCAAAAGGGAACATTTCTTTCAGACCTTTGAAAGTGTAAACCGCAATTGGAAACTGATGTTTCGTAGAAAGGATGAATGCGCCATCTTTAAATTGATCAAGAATAATACTCGTGTCATCAGGAACACCGCCTTCAGGAAAGATGACAACACTTTGTCCGTCTTTCATTCTCTCAGCGCATCTTCTGTAAACATCGGCGCGGCTTCTGGCACTTTTCCTGTCCACCATCACGCAAACTCGTCTGTACACACTTCCAAAAACAGGAATCTTCTCAAGTTCTTTTTTTCCAACGTAGCAAAGCGGATGATTTGGGAAAAGAATACAGGGTATCATTACGTCCATCAAAGAAGTATGGTTGGAAATGATAACGTACGGCTGGTTTTTATCGATTTTTTTATCAGTCTTATTGATGATTCGGTAGCGGAAACCAGTGCCGTAGAAAATTCCCATTGCCCAAATACGGATGAAATAATAACAGGCTTTATAATCTTCTTTGCGAATAGATAAAATATAAACGGGGAGAAAAAAGATTAAAGTGAGAACAGTACCCAAAATAACCATCCAAAACCGCCAGAGATAAACCAACAAAACCTTCATTAATATTCTATTTAGTTCAAAAATATGGTTTTATCCATTAAAAATCACTTTTTTCTTTATAGAATAGTTAAGCAATGAAACAATGACGATAGAAGTTATCTTGCTCATCATTTCCTGAGAAACTGCATAAATGTCCAAATCAATTGCATTTTTGAAAACAAAATGATAGAGAATTTGAAATAGAAACAAACTGATGAAAGTTGAAACTACAGAAACAGAAATGAAATAAGCGAATTCTTTTCTTTTGGAATGTTTTCCTCTTTCAAACACAAACCAGATGCTAAGAAAATAATTTGTGATAATTCCGCAGCTTGTAGACAAGATATTGCTAAACGGATATTTGATTCCATACAGATTATATTCACCTGCGAAAATCCTAGGAAGGTAAACACTCAGGGTTTTAAAGCTCCCGATTTCTACAATGGCACTCAATCCACCAGCAATGATGAAGAGTAGGACTTGCTTATGACGAAGTAGTAATTGTTTCATTTCGTTTGCAAATTTATATGATTTGTTAAATCTTTTTAAATAATAGTTAAATTATTTTTTTGTATCAATATTATTTTTACATTTATTTAATATTAAGGTTTTAGAAAGTATCATTGAGTATTTAATTATTTTAAGTCTGATTATTTACGAAAATCTTAATATTAATCGATGGTTTTATGCAATCCTGGCTCTAGAAATTCAGCCGGGACATTTTTTCATCGTCTGTCAAGACACCACACTCACAAAATAATAATTACAAAAAATGAAAAATTCTAACAGGCCTTACAGAAAATTTCTGCCTCAGCAAAAAAAAATTGAAGAGCTGGAAAAAAGTAATTCCAGGTTCAAAAGAATCTATTCAGAATATGAATTGATGTCCGATGAGCTTTGGGATATGGAAAGTAACGAGAGCGCAGAAAGTATTCCCGACGATTTCATCAATGCTATCAAATTACAGACTTCATATCTGGAAGATGAGATCCAGAACTGGCTCGTAGAAGACCGTAAATAATACAAATATCAACAATCTTCCCAAAAAATATTACATTAGCATTTTAAAACATATTATATGATTGCTATTGTTGACGGAGGATCTACTAAATGCGACTGGGTTATCCTGGAAAATGATGGTACAGAAGTACTCAAGACCGAGACCATCGGTTTCAATCCAAACATCATAAAGGCCGAATTGATCGCACCGGAAATAGAAAATAATCAGGCGCTTTCAAAATTTCACGAGTACATAGAAAACATCTTCTTTTACGGCTCCGGTTGTGGAACTCCCGAAAATAGACTGATCGTAGAACGGGAGATTCAGAAAGTTTTTACAAAAGCACAGATTTTTATCAAAGAAGATCTTTTAGCAGCGGCTTATGCCGCTTACAGAGGTGTTCCGGCGATTGTATGTATTCTCGGAACTGGCTCCAACGCTTGCTATTTCGATGGCGAAAAAGTCAAAACCGAATTACCTTCTTTAGGTTTTCTGATTGGTGACGAAGGCAGTGGAAGCGCACTTGGGAAGCAACTCGTTCGTCATTATTTTATGAAGAAATTACCACCGGATCTTCATCAGCAGTTTACTGAGATTTATCAGTTAAATATAGATGATCTTCTCAAAAATATGTACCACAATCCAAGAGCGAACGCTTACATGGCAGATTTTACACGCTTTATTGTGGACAGGAAAACGCATCCTTATTTTCAGAATTTTATTTACAAAGAACTCAAGAACTTCCTTGAGTTTCAGGTAATGCCGTATGAAGAATGTCGTGAAAGCGAAGTTAATTTTATAGGTTCAATCGCTTACTTTTTCGAAGATATTCTTCGTGCGGCCGCATCGGATTTTCATTTCAAAATTGGCACCGTTGTTCAGAAACCGATAGAAAGTCTGGTGAATTATCATCGTGACTATATCATTCCAAAACTTTAACTTTGCATAAATATTGGGGCGTATCCCTTTGTTTTTGCTTATCACGCTGAGTCTGTAAAAAGACATTTTTCGGTCCGGCAAAAACAAGCGGGCCGGTCTACGGGCAGTCGCTTTTTTTGTTTTTTGATATTAAGGTTTTCGAAAGAAATTTTCAACAAAAAACAAAAAAGAGCTCCAACAATGCCCTCCGCCCTTACGCCGCAAAGTCATAATAAAAACCTGTGGGTCATATTTTAACCAAGATGGATCCACGCAAAAGAAATTAAAAATGTCAAAAAATTCAAGAGATCAGATCGCTTTCGATAAGGCCGCTTTAGATTATCACAGTCAGGAACCGAAAGGTAAGATAGAAGTTATTCCATCAAAACCGCATTCATCACAAAGAGATCTTTCGCTGGCTTATTCTCCTGGAGTTGCCGTGCCTTGTATGGCAATCCACGATGATCCTCAAAAAGTTTACGAATATACTTCCAAAGGAAATCTTGTTGCCGTGATCTCCAACGGAACAGCGGTTCTAGGTTTAGGCGACATTGGTCCCGAAGCTTCAAAGCCAGTAATGGAAGGAAAAGGTTTGCTTTTCAAGATCTTCGCAGGCATCAATGTTTTTGATATCGAAATCAATGAAAAAGATCCGGACAAATTCATAG
>Ga0157369_10007603_pt1 | contig 12468 bp, 7 predicted proteins | sample C25metaG_FD_113461 | JGI IMG/M metagenome (GOLD analysis project Ga0157369, IMG submission 113461) | Corn rhizosphere microbial communities from Kellogg Biological Station, Michigan, USA - C2-5 metaG | ecosystem: Host-associated > Plants > Roots > Rhizosphere > Soil | place: USA: Michigan...
AGCGTCATCCGCGTGTCGTATATCCCGAAGTAACACGACGAATTCATCACCACCCTGACGGCTCACCGTATCCGGCGTTCGGATACAATCCCGGAGGCGATCAGCTACGGATATTAGAAGCTTGTCTCCGATAGAATGGCCGAGCGAATCATTGATGTGCTTGAAACCGTCCAGATCGAAGAACAGCACCGCCATCATGCTCGAGTTACGGCTAGCGGCCGCGATCGCATGGTTAAGCCGGTCGTTCAATAACACCCGATTTGGCAAGCCGGTCAAAGCGTCATGCTCGGCTAGATGCACGATCTGCTCCGCGAGCGCTTGAGCCGCAGATACATCGCGAAAAACGAGAACCGATCCAGATGTTCGTCCATTTCGATCGCGAATAGGGGCAACGGAGTCTTCGATAAATATCTGATGCCCATCACGCCGCGTGAGAATGCAATTCAGAGGGAGAGGATTGGCCCTTCGGTTCCATCTGTCTCTGGTTGTCGGATCCTCAGCGAGGTGCCCAGTCGAAGCGTCCATGATCCGGAAGGCCTGAGCCAGGGGCTGACCAGTTGCCTCTCTGAGTGGCCAGCCGGTCATCCTTTCGGCGATGGGGTTGAGGAAGGTGATGTTTCCGGAATCGTCAGTGCAGATTACAGCATCTCCGATGCTCTCCAGGGTGATTTGGGCACGAGTCTGTTCGCTTAATAGAGTCTCTTCGAGTATCTTGCGATCAATTGAATTGCGTAGTGTGTGCATTAGTTCGTGAATTTCGACATCGCACTTGATGACATAGTCCTGCACGCCATCTTTCATAGTCATCATGGCTTGCGCCGCGTCGTTTACGTCGGCTAACAGCACGATCGAAGTCGGTCGAGCGGCTGACACTGTCTGCAACCTGCTCAAACCGAATGAGTCGAACAACCCAAAATCGAGCAGGACGACATCTACCGGATGTTCAGTAAGGAATTTCTCGGCATCCGGCGTATTGTCGACGTGGGTTAGACCGAAGAAGGAGCCCCCCTGATCGCGGAACATCTCCTCGATCCTGCGGGCTTCTACTAAGTCATCCTCAATCAGCAGAACAGTTTTTAGTGGCCCAATGCCCAACGCGTTTCCTCGTGCAGAGCTATTACTGCTGTCGTCATTCTGACACTTCGTTCGTTATGTTAAAGAGCGAACAAGTTAGGATGCCTCTTGTGCGCAGAGGGTTCTGCATCATCGAAAGCGGGCCAGAATATCGAAGCCCCGGAGTTCTTCGTGCAAGCTATGTTGAGTGCGAGTCGGCGGACGCGCATGACGACGGAGTTACGCAACATTTGCAATGAGTGATTTTCAGCCCTGCGTAAACCCAAATAAACAGGGCTGAGCATCTGGACTTTTGTGCCATTCCTTCACCGCTTGATCGCAAACCGGAATCGCCCTTCCGTTACCACTTAAGTGCGAAGTGACGCTGCATCTGCTCGAATCGCCCAATCACGATCCGATCCACCAAAACTCCAAAAACTTCAATGTCCCCATCCTTGGGGTTGTCTCGCGGCCCAAACGCAATGTCAAAGATGTATCGAGCTCCCTCTAGAAAATCAATGTAAATCGGTCCTCCAGATCGTCCATTGTCGGATGCCTTGACACGTGCTGAATCCTCAACCGCCTCGAGCTCCTCCATGTCGCAGGTGTGTTCCCAATCGCTCCAGGAACCGTTCTCGAAGCGGAGAGCAAAAATGGTGATGCCCATTGAGTACCCTCGTTAGCACTAGAGTTCTTTTGCAGAAAACGGAGAGCCGAACCTAGGTCAGTAAGTGGCCCTTAACGCCTTCCGAGCAATGCGTGTTCGTACTAACCCCAAGACATTCCCTCGATAGACCTGACTTGCTTCATTGCCCCATCGAGTGGGGCATCAGGCCATTTAGCAATGAAGTGTTAATCAGTTTCCAGTGGTTTTTAAGACAGACGCGATTATTCGAACACTCGGGGCTCGCATTCCCTTAAGTACCTGAGTACTTTGGATATCAATGGAGTTTCTGAAATTGGTCCATGCATCGTATAAGCAACATCGGCGTATGAGCACGTTTCGTCTGCGCAACGAACCGAAGGGCCATAGACCAATCAGTGCCTAGGGAACTTACTCGAGTAATGAGCGAGTGACACTGAATGTCACCCGCAGAGAGGTCTCAGCCAACCTAAGGAAGCGATCAAACAAAATCCACTGGCAGTTGCTTAGAAGAAACGCAGACGTGACCAAGATTGGCGATGGCTTGGAACACCGACAAATGGAGAGGATTAACTAGTAGTGAGGATTGCAAAGGATCAAATCTTCTTGGTTGTGTCTAAGCAACAAGACAAGTCGATCGCTCAGGCAAACTGATTTTAAGACCTAATCTCCCCGCAGCGCAGATCGGCGCTGAAGAGGAGATTTTCCATGGTTAAGCATGCAGTTCGCAAACTAGCCCTCGCCTCAACGCTCTTAGCCTTAACAGTTCATACTGGTAGCGCTTTTGCTCAGTCCACTACTACAACCGCGACAGGGCCGACCCCAACCCCAACGTCCGTCGGTGGAACTGATCCCGAGCCAAAAGACACGATTATTGTAGTCATTCTCGAACTGCTCCAATTGGCATAAAATGGCCCTAAAAGGCCAGCTTGACCTGGCTGCCCACGCTGGGAGAGAAGATGCACTTGACCGGAATCGATCTTCTGTTTTGGGTAGCCGGCTTTGTCGCCCACGTCGTCTTGCTATTGGTTCTTTGGGTCCGTCGTCGCGCGGCGACATTTCCATTTTTCACGCTTCTCATCGCGAGCTATGTCATGAGAACCGTCGTTCTATATTTCATCGCTCTGGCGGGTAGCAAGCATGCATATCTCGTGGCGTACCTTTCGTTGGGGAGCGTTGACTTGACCTTGCAGCTTTGCGTTGTATACGAGATGGCATCGCACGTCTTTCGCCCACTCGGCAATTGGGCACCAGATGCCCGGGTCAGACTCGGTTGGATTGTCCTTGCAAGTATTGCGATCGCGGCGGGTCTCACATGGCTCTCGGCGATTCCGCCAGCTCACACGCTACTGCGAACGATCCTGATCCGAGGCAATTTCTTTTCCGCCGTATTGATGACAGAACTCTTTGCGGGATTGATTGCCCTCTCGGCGACCATTAGACTTCCATGGAAAACTCATGCGGCGAGAATTGCGCAAGGCCTTGGGTTCTACTCATTTGTTTGTATTCTGATCGAAGCAGGCCATAGTTATTTCGGAATCGATCAGAGCATAAAAATCTCTGCGGACTTGACCTATTTTCGCATGCTCACCTATATGATCTGTGCGGGCTATTGGATCGTAATGCTCTGGCTTCCCGCTCCAGTTCCCAAACCGCTTCCGAAAAAAATGGAGGAACAGTTACTTACACTGAAAAAGCAGGTCGATGCCGACCTCCAGCGAATTCGGACGTTGAGGGATTAGTATGCGGGCAACCTATTTCTTGCTAGCGCTGTCGGGCTTCTTCGTCGCGCTGCTGAGCTTCGTAGTCTTCTATTATCTGCGGCGGCGGATTCGGACTGAGAAGAATCCATACGGAAGCTGGGAGGAACTTCTAGGCAGGCTTTCCGCAGTCAATCGCGAAAAGGTGACTTTCATCGCCCTATCGCTGGTTGACGAATTCGGTCAGAGGCGACGAAACGAGAATGACACAAATCTCGACGAAAGCCAGATTTGGTCGCTAATCGGTGGACTAAAGGGGCTTGAGGCTCTTGAACGAGATTGCGCCCTTCTAGTCGATTTGGTCTTTTACGTTCAGCAATGGTATCCGGAAGCACTGGCCATTGCCGAACAACTCCGGTTGAACACGCGAGAGATTGAGTGGCATATTGCACGTCTGAAGAGCGCGGCCAAGCTCGGCAAAGCCGAAAGAGCGTTTCCGGAGCACGCGGAGCAGGTGGTTGTCATCTACTACACGATGACACGCCGTGTGCTGGCGCTCTATGAAGAGTGGAACCTCCCCGGGCTTGTAGAACTGCGAAGGAGTCTATAGCAGCGCCTGTGACGCGCTCTCTCTGCGGCGGGTTCGAGCTAAAAAACGCGTCTCGTGAATAAACCTGCAACAACCCCAATCACCTCTACTTCCTTTCTATATCTCCATCGCCGCTGATTGTTGGGTTCTGGCGACAACATATGCGGCACAATCGTCAACCACTCAGCTTTCTTATCTAGCTCACAGAAGCCGCAGAAGTATCCATTCCGGGTAAAGAGAAAATAGATTGGGCGATCAAACTCGTTGGTCCAGTCCTTACGGCTGGCAATAGCTCGCTTTTGAGTATCGATCAGCACGATGGATCCGGCAAGGATCATTGGCTCCAGGGTTCGATCGTGCCTGCCGATAATACCGCGGCGATAATGAGCCGGCATCATTTTGCGATCAGATTGAACCAGCAGTGTTTCTTCCGGTACGGGATCAGAGATCAAGTTGTCGGGGACCCAAGCCCTGGCATGTCTCTCGAGTTGACCCTCCACCAAGAGAGTGGAATTGGGACTGGATGCCTGTAGCAACTGTGCGGAACATTCATTTGAACCGGGGCAAAGGGAAAGCATCTGATCTGTGGAAAGATTATAAATATAGGCGAGCACAATGAGCTTGGTCGCAGACAGCCCACGGTCCTCCCGTTCTACCCGGTCGAGCCAACTCGCCGAGATTCGATAAGCATCGTTACCCCACTGTTGTGCAACCTGCGCGCAGCGTTCCTCTGTCTCTCGCAACGTAAGTTTCAAATGGTTTCGACACTCGCGGAGTTGCGCCCCGATGCCCTTCGGTGACGACTTCTCCGGCAGAGAAGTCGTCGTGCACATAATCGATCGAGGCGTCAGGGGAAGCATACCTCTATTGCCCTTGACTTGAATGGGTGCGACCTCAGTGTCAGTTTGTCTGGAACAATCGGTCATTGAACCCTTCTCTGAGTTTGGAATTTGACGGTGCCACCACCTGTCTATAGTTCGCGGGTAGGAAATAGATCCTAGATTGGTGTGCAGCCATCCAACCAACTGACCTTCACTATACTCTGTTATGTCCGGCCCCGAACATAAGGGTTTTTGGGGCCGCACTCAAATAAGGAATTTGAATCACTTCATCATGCGTGGTGTTATCTGTCTCATCCGATTTGGCTCTTGGCGCTGTTCGATCGAAAGAGGCGAGGTCAGAGTGGAGCGGGGCACGATCGACAAGTCTGTGCAATATGTCGCTTCAGAGCGGGGAATGCCATACATTCGAGAGTGAGGGATGATCCAAGCTCCTGAGAACATGATTACTTCCGTTCATATCTCTTCTGAATCTGTGTGAGACTGCACACCTGTCGGGTTGGTAACTGCGAACTCTCCAATGCCCCGGTTGCAGTTCATCTGGCGGCGGTCTGCTTGACAAGATACATTGCTTCATCCGCGGCACTCAGCAAGCTGTCCTTGGTTGAGCCATCTTTGGGATAAAGGGCGAAGCCTACACTTGCCGATCCATGCAATACGGAACTTGTAAACGTAAAAGGAGCGTCGAAGCTGTGCTCCACCCTATCGGCGATTTCCGCAAGCTCCGCGTGGCTGTGGATCATCGGAACCAGCACGGCAAATTCGTCGCCGCCTAGCCGAGCCAGCATATCGTGGGAGCGCAACTGCCGTTTCATACGCTGCGCAGCTTCACGCAAATACATGTCACCGACAAGGTGCCCATGGACATCGTTCACTTCTTTGAATTTATTGAGATCGATGTAGATCAAACCGAAGATCCCCGCCTTGTCACGTGCCTCTTCGATCTGTGCATCCAAATATCGTTCCAGGGAAAAGCGATTGTGGATCTCGGTGAGAAGGTCGAAATCTGAGCGGCGCTGCAGATCAGAAGAGAGCCGTCGCGCTTCAATTGCCACAGTGGCCTGAGACGCCGCGGTGGAGAGGGCCTCCAACTCCTTGGCAAGCGGTTTGGTCAGCGGATCAAAAGCGGCATACATCGTTCCGAGCGATGATCCTGAGCGGGCAGGCATCTGCGCCTGAACGGTGCGGAACGAAGTGAGATCTCGAGGGCAGTTTCCGAGTTGTGCTCCCTCAGCGACCTGGCACCATGAAGGGGCGCCGCTCAGCTTGAACGAGACCAGTTCCGTGATTTCCTCAATGATTTCAGCGAGAGGGCGAGAGCCATTGATGTCCTCAAGGATGCGGCTGCGTCGGCGCTCGATGTGAGCACTTGCGGCGTTTAGGCGGCGCATTTTTCGTTCAATTACGAAGCTCCTGCTGGCACCCGCGAACAGCAATGCGAACAACAAGCCGACAACCAGGATGAGGTTATGAACGTTTAGCAAAGACGGCCCAGCGACGACTGAAATGTCATCGATGGAGCGCATCAGGATATCGAAAGGTACCTCCTCGCCTGGATTGATTGCGGTGTCGTCAATGAAGCAAATGCCGGTCACACGGACCCTGGAGCCCAAGGGAATCTGCCGCATCGAGGGAATGTCCGATGCGGTGCGCGGATGGCGGAAGATTGCATTAAACAAGCGACCATCAGCGCTCAGAACATACTCGTCCTGCGACGCCATCCGGACTTCCTCGACAATTTGGCCTTCGGTTGAGACCAAATCGTTCCGATGACCATTGGGTTTGCTGCTGCTCCATAGCGCAAGTTCCTGCCATGTTGCCCGTTGCGGAATGATGGGCCACCGAATGTCCGTGTCTTGAATTTCGCCGTCAGTTAGGGTAACGAGACGGTTATGCGCGTTGGGAAAGCCGCTGGCAACCGCATGGTTTCCTAGCCGCAAGGGCTTGCGCGTCTGTGTCGAGATCCATAGGCTTTTGGAACCTTCCTGGAGCACAACAGCGGAGCCGGGTTCGTAATAGGTTATGGTCCCGCGAACCTGAACCCGCTTAGTGAGATCTTTTACGTAAGAGGCGGCAACAATCTGGTCCATGGGTGTTACCGAAAGCGACCAGAATCTGCTGTTAGTGCGCTCAATGATCTTGATGTCGGCCAGTTTAGAAACGTAGAGAACGACTCCTGTCTGTTGCATCTTGTCGTCAAACCTGCCCGCGGCGATCCCAGTGAGTTCCACCTCGTCGTCAAGTATGCTTTTGAGTGTTCCTAGGTCCTCAGTGTCAACATTTGCCTCGATGTGGCCTCCGTCCATAAGCAACTGCAGGCGGGCGCTTTGATTGGAAGCAGATGAACTCACTAGATCGGCGGCGCGAACCTTGGCGCGAACGGTGACCAGCCGACAGTCGTATTGAGCACGAATCAGCTCGTCAAAGGTGGCGGGTACGACCTTTGGTAGTGAACCGTGGTGAAGCAAGGTGACAGCACTCGCTATAACGATCGGACGGAAGCTCTGCTGAGTGATTCCCTGGACAAGAACGCGATCACCCGGAAGAAGTTCTGCATTCGTAGGAGAGCTGACGAAGAGGGCTGCGTCAGCGTCCTGTACAAAGAGCAATCTCTGGTAACCACGCGAATAGACAACCGTGGCTTCGATGGCCACGGGTACTGCCTGGCTTGCTTGTGAATTACTCAGTGAGTGAACAGCGAGAAGGGATGTGAGCGTTGAGGGCGCTGCAGCCGCAGCCACGTTGAGAGTTACGGCGAACACCGCGGCCGAAATCAAATTGTGGATGAGAAAACTCTGCAGTCTCCTTGTTTGGGCCCATTCAACTCCCTTCATTTCACGCATCCATTTCATTTTCCGTCGTTGCTGGCGATCTGCTGGACCGCAAAGAAGAACTGGTTGAACGGTCGAAGTATTGCTTCTACCTATCTCCGCGCTTGGGGCACTGCATCGGTCGCACCGACCCCACACTTAGGTCACTTGCACCCATGAAGCGTTCTTACTCCCCATTGAAAAGTCCTGCAAAGATGTTGCCTTTGTTAGTTTCGCAACATAAGTGCGTCTATTGATCCCATGTAACTAAACAAGCATCCTCTCATATTTCTATAGGAGAAGTGATATAAATCACATCGCCAGCATAACTAACGGGGGATTCTAATACTTAGATCGTTCAACTCAAATGGATAGATATCTTACTGTTTTATAAGTTTCATCTCTTGTAATGCAGGCGATCCGGTGCCCCGAATACATCAAGCCGGTATCTGCCAAAATTGAGGTTAAAACGTGAAGCTGACACCGTCGCCCCGAAATGGGAAACAGGAAGCACGGCAATTCTCCGCTGCTCCACGGATTATCAAGGGTGATAACAGATCCCCAGAAGCCATACTCAAGTCAGAGGAGCAGTACCGGCTCCTCTTTGAAGCCAATCCGGTCCCAATGTGGGTATTCAATCGCGAGACGCTTCGTTTTTTAGCAGTGAATCAAGCTGCAATCAAACAATACGGATTTACAGAGCATGAATTTTTGGCAATGACCATTCGAGACATACGACCTGCAGAAGATACTTCGAGTCTCTTGGAGGATATAGCGAAGAGTAATAACGGGCTTCAGGAAACCGGAACCGGACGCTATTGCAAGAAGAATGGCTCCACCCTAGATGTCGAGATTGTTTGTCGCAGCTTGGGCTTCCACGGCTCGAAGGCAATGCTGGTAGCCACTTTCGATCTCAGGGAACAGAATCGTTCCAAGATGATACTTCAGGATAGTGAGAACAAGTACCGTGTGTTGTTCGAAGATGCAGCAGAAGCGAACTGGCTGATGGAGGGGAACTGCTTAGTGGATTGCAATTCGGCCGCACTCCAGATGTTCGGATTCTCAACCAAGGCCGAATTCAAGCATTCGTCGGATGTATCTCCTTCGGAACAACCGGACGGCACGCCCTCGCGCGTGGCGGCCGAACAAAGGATTAGGGCCGCCCTGCTGAATGGCAAGGAGCGCTTCGAATGGTCTTGCCAGCGGAAGAATGGAGAAAGTTTTCCGGCCGAGGTGTCACTGGCAGCTCTGAGTGTGGCGAAACGGCCGATGCTGATGGTTACGGTCCGTGATATTACCGAGCGCAAGCACGCTGAAGAGGCGTCGTTGTTCAAAACTGCGCTTATGGAAGCTCAATCCGAGACGACTATCGACGGAATCCTGGTCGTGGACGACTCCGATCACATCGTTCTGGTGAACAAGCAGTTTGGCCGCCACTTCGGTGTTCCAGACGATCTGCTGAACCAGCGAGACGATCATGAACTCCTTAACTACATTACAAACAAGGTCATCGATCCTGGCTCCTTTCTTGAACGGGTCATGTATCTAAAGAGTCGTCCGGATGAAAAGAGCAGAGATGAGGTTGGCCTCAAGAATGGCAAGATCTTCGACCGATACTCTGCGCCCCTCATCGACGCAAACGGTCGCCGGCGCGGCAGAATCTGGTATTTTCGCGACATTTCCGAGCGGGTAAAAGCAGAAGTGGCGGTGCGGCAAGCTGAGGAAAAGTATCGCTCTATTTTTGAAGATTCTGCGGTTGGAATATTTCAGGTTACTCCCGAAGGGCGGCCCATCAGCATCAATCGCGCTTTGGCGCACTTGTACGGTTTCGGTTCGGCAGCAGAATTGATTGCTGAAGTTCAAAACATGGCTGAGCAGCTATTCATTGATCCAGGCCAGATGATAGAACTGGCAAAATTAGTAGCCAAGCATGGCATAGTCCGCGGCGCAGAAGTGCAAGTTTACCGCAAGGATCGCACCAGGAAGTGGGTATTGCTGAATCTGCGTGCGGTTCACGACATCTACAACGACATCGCACATTATGAGGGCACCGTTGAGGATATTACAGATCGCAAGGTCGCCGAGGAAAGAGTCGAGTATTTAGCCTACTTCGATGCCCTGACCGGATTGCCGAATCGTACCTTCCTTAAGGATCGACTCGACGACGCTCTCGCTGGTGCGCTGCGGACGAATGAGAAATTTGCTTTGCTTCATTTGGATCTCGACCGGTTCAAGGTCATCAATAATTCACTAGGGCACACTCTTGGCGATTTTCTGCTCAAGGATGTTGCTGAACGACTTAAGGGATGCACCCGCCGAGAGGATACGGTGGCCCGGGTCGACGGAGATGGATTCTTGATTCTGCTAAGAAACATCGACGAAGTAAAGAACGTGACCGCTGCGGCCGAGAAGGTCGTGAAAGAGATGGCTCGGGACTTTCCTGTCAAGAGTCATTCCCTAAGTGCAACTTGCAGTCTCGGTGTCACCGTGTTCCCCGAACACGGCATTGACTCCGAGACGCTCCTGAAGAATGCTGATGCGGCCATGTATTGCGCCAAGACAAACGGTGGAAACTGCTTCAGATTCTTTGTAGAAGACTTGAACATCCAGGTCTCGGAGCGATTGACCCTCGAGAATGGGTTACGGGCGGCCCTCGAAAGGGATGAGTTCTTCCTAGTGTATCAGCCTCAAATGGATCTTGCCAATGGTGAGATCACAGGGCTTGAAGTGCTGATTCGTTGGCAGCATCCTGAGTTGGGGCTTGTACCACCAGACAAGTTCATCAGCGTTGCCGAAGCGAGTGGACTGATTCTGCCGATCGGCGAATGGGTGCTCAGAACTGCTTGTTCACAAGCTCGGAAGTGGCAGGACGATGGACTTTTGGCGATTCCAGTGGCAGTGAACGTGTCAGCGGTTCAGTTTCGTCAGACTGGCTTTTGCGAATTGATCAAAAGAGTTCTTGCTGAGACGGGCCTGCCGCCGCGTTTCCTGGAACTCGAACTCACTGAGAGCCTTTTACTGTCCAATGCGGACATGATGTTCTCGGTCCTTCAAGAACTCCGAGAAATGGGCTTGAAGTTGGCCATTGATGACTTCGGAACCGGCTATTCCAGCCTGAGTTACCTGAAAAAGTTCAGAGTGAACAAGCTCAAAATTGACCGCTCATTTATCCGGGATATAGCAACAGATTCCGATGATGCCGCAATTACAACTGCGATCATCAATTTGGCAAAGAGCCTGAAATTGAAAGTCATTGCAGAGGGTGTTGAGGATGAGGCTCAAATATCCTTCCTGCGCGAACACCACTGCGATGAAATCCAAGGATACTACCTTAGCAGGCCGGTACGGGCCGATGAAGTTTCCGCCAAGTTGCAATGCTTTACGTCGCAACGCATTGCGGTGAGTGGTGGCAGCGCTGTTGTTTCTTCGAGCGTCCAATCGAATTCGCTTTTTCGCATTCAGTGAAACACGGTGCACGATTGCTGCACTCTAGCGCACAAGTAAGGCTGACAGAGTGGGAAGTGAATCTGAAGTAGCTGTTCACGTTGCCCCCTTCAACCTTGACCGCCCGATCCCCATCAGAAACGATGGCCGCTTCTAGCTACGAAAAAAAACATGCCTTGATCAGCCACTAAGGCTAAGGCGCATGCCACGAACCGCCCGCGGGGCAAGCGATCTAACTTGGTGACCTCGCGATGTCTCAGCAATGTGTTCTTGATCTTTAACTCTGTCAACGCGAACTCCTTCGCGGTTTCGGACAGCTAGACACAAGGTTTATTAGATGCAAAGACGTTGGCTGCCGTATCCCATTTTGAATGGATGTAGTTCTCCCAGAACTACAGGACTTACGCAAGGCTCTCAAGTGCGGTGCGCCACCGACGATTCAATTGGCACGATGGCACGAGACGACTTGGATCAACTTCCCTTTTCCCCCTATCGAGACCACCTCAAATCCTGTAACGATTGTCAGACGAGCTTGTGGCAGTTTTTCGACATCCGATTCACCGGGCGCATAGTAAGCCGATGTGATCAGACAACCGTCTGGGTCAGTCTTAAGATCACGTGCAGGGAAGAAGTAGGCAGTCTTTACAAGTCGGATCCGCTTCGTTTTTTCCGATGAGGTTACAACATGAAAAAAGAACCCGGGTCGAAATTGAAACAGAGATTGTCGCCCGCGTAAAAAAGGAGATGGACGAACCACGACTCACGGAGTCGGTCCGTAATGGTTTCACCGCCCAGGCCGCACCCGCCGCGCCCAGGGCGTCGCACGGAAATGTAAAGACCCACTTCTGTTGAACGACTCTGCCGCCTCCTTGCAGCGTGCCCGAAGAGTCTTCTCGGCCTGCGCGATCGCGCTCTGATCCTTGTTGGTTTCGCGGAGCATTTCGCCGCTCAGAACTCTGCGCGATGACCGTGCATGATTTGTCTGGCGAGCTAATGAAGATTACCGAGGGGAGAGATAGAAGTGCTATTGCTGCGGTGAGGCAACTGCTTCGCAGTGCGGTAGCCCTCAGATGCCGCTCACCACTTCAATATCGTGTATTGCCTTCGATCTTTGTGCACCGGCAGGCATGTTCGACATACCGTTGAGCGTTCGTTCGAATGCGTTTATTGAATCACTGATGTGGCGCACAGGCCGCGATATCTTGATGCCGGTGAGTGGAAAACGGGCACACTGGGGGCACACTTTTGGGCACAGTGAAATCACGCGGCTTGCAAGTTTATTTTTTCGTGTACCTTAGGCATGGTGCCGGGAGGGGGGGTCGAACCCCCATGACCGCAAGGGTCGGCGGATTTTGAGTCCGCTGCGTCTGCCAGTTCCGCCATCCCGGCA
>Ga0157369_10007605_pt1 | contig 12467 bp, 12 predicted proteins | sample C25metaG_FD_113461 | JGI IMG/M metagenome (GOLD analysis project Ga0157369, IMG submission 113461) | Corn rhizosphere microbial communities from Kellogg Biological Station, Michigan, USA - C2-5 metaG | ecosystem: Host-associated > Plants > Roots > Rhizosphere > Soil | place: USA: Michigan...
AGCCGGGCATCGGGCAGCCGTGGGTCCCGGGCGAGCTGGCCTAGGCGGACCGGGAGGCTGTAATAGTGCGTGGCCTGGTGCTCGTTGGCCACTCCCACGGCTGCCAGCGGGTCGGGGTCGGTGCACAGGACCTGCACGGCGCCGGCCTCGATCGAGGCCGACATGTGCATGGGGTGAAACGTCGGCAGGTGATTGACGACGCGGCTGTCGTGGCGCAGTCCGTGAGCGTGGGCCACCTGGACGGCATTGGCCGCCAGGTTCCTGTGGGTGAGCGGCACCGCCTTGGGCTGCCCCGTGGTGCCGCTGGTGAACAGGATGCAGGCCACCTCGCTGGCACCCGGTTCACGCCCCGGTGCCGGCGGGCCGCCCTGCTCGTGGAGCAGGTCTTCGAGCGGCCGGATGCCGTGCTGCCCGGCACTGCCGGGGCCGATCAAGACCAACTCGGGTAGGGCGGGCATTGATTCGGCCAGGCGGAGCAGCGTGCCGGCCATGGTCGTGTCAACCAGGGCAACGCGCGCGTTGCACACCGTGAGGTTGCGGGCCAGCGCTTCCGGCCGAGTGAACGGGTTGAGTGGCGCGACGACCATTCCGGCCCGGATGGCGCCGTAATACGCGACCGCGAAGTCCGGGTGCAGCACCGAGGAAACGGCCACCACCTCACCCGTCCCCGCGGCGCGGAGCAGCGCCGTGGCGCACTGGTTCACCCTTCTGCTGAGCTCGCCGAAGGTCAGCCGGCCGGCCGGACTGACGATGGCGGGCGAGCCGGGCCACACCAGCGCGGCCCGGTCAAGTGCCACGTCGGCGCGGCTGGGCCAGGCGTACTGATCAGGCATGCCGCTGCTCGGCAAACGACTTGGCGTGCTGCAGCGTGGTCATGCTGTTGGCACCCAGTGCCTTGCGAACCGCATCCCGCGCCGCGGAGATCGTGGCGTCGGCGCCGAGCACTTCCGGGATGGCCTCGGCCCGCAGCAGCACCCGGTGCGCGGAAGTCGCTATCACCGAGTTGGTGCCTGCGCGGACGGTCCAAGTCCCGGTGTGCGCGGCGAGCAGCGCGGGGGTGACCGTCTGCTTGTATACGATCCGGTCTCCGACCCTGGCCCGCACCGACTCGGTGGTGTGCACCGAACCGTCCGGGGCGCGGGTACTCATCGTCATCCGCTGCACATCCGGCCCGTCCTGCTCCAGTTCCAGCGCGCTGACGTGCGGCAGCCGCTCTGGCCACAGCTGGGCCTGGTAGAGGAATTCGAATACCGTTTGCGCATCTCCGGCTATCTCGACGGAGTCCTCGAAGTCGGTGCTCAGCTCATCCAACTGTTGGCCGAGCTCGGCTGCTTCGCGCAGGGCTGCCAACTCGGCCTGGCTGTTACGGTCCACCGCCGCGGCGATCCAGGAGATCGCCGCCGGGTCACCGCCGACCGCCGAATAGTCGTGACCGAGCACGATGTGCGAGCCCCCGTCCGCCGCAGGGTGGATCGTCCAGGTCCCGCCCATCGCGGCGACCGGCGGCGAACAGATTTCCTGGCGGAACTCGATCCGTTGCGCCTCCGGGTTCAGCCACCGCCGCGAGATCCAGGTCCTGACCTCACCGTTGGCAAGCGCCCACAGCCGCAGCCGTTCCGTGCTCGACGAGCGCTCGAGCACCTCGACATGCACGGTCGGCGAGAAGATGACCGGCCACTGGGTCACGTCGGCGACGAGCCCGTAGACGACGGACGGCGGCGCGGCGATGTCGATTCGGTGCTCTGCTCGTTCTTTTGCGTCTTCCGCGATTGTCATGAGATCCCCACGCTCTGGCACCTGGTTCGGGAATACAGGGCTTAGTAGCTGCCGAGGCCGCCGCAGATGTTGATGGCTTGCGCGGTGACGGCGTCGGCGGCCGGAGAGGCGAGATAGGCAACCAGGCCAGCCACTTCCTCGGGTGCTGTGTAGCGACCGAGCGGGATCTTGGCCTCGAAGCGCTCACGGACTGCATCTTCGGAGATACCCCAGAAATCGGCGTAACCATTGCGGACCCGGGTTGCCATCGGAGTCTCGACGTATCCGGGGCACACCGCGTTCACGGTGATCCCCGTCTTGGCGAGTTCCAGCCCCAGGGCCTTGGTGAACCCGATGACCCCGTGCTTGGACGCCGAGTAGGGTGCGCCGAGCACCACGCCCTGCTTGCCGCCAGTCGACGCGATGTTGATGATGCGGCCCCAGGTCTTGTCACGCATCCCCCCGGTCGCCAGGACTTCGCGCGTCACCCAGAAAACACTGGACAGATTTGTGGCGATGACATCATTCCACAAATCATCCGATATCTCGGCGGTGACTCCGCCGCCACTACGGCCGGCGTTGTTGACTAGTACGTCGATGGGCCCGTATTGCTCTACCGCGGCCCGCACGAGTTCATGTACTTGGGACACGGAAGTAACATCACTAGCCCGTCCGCTGACTTCGCGTGCGTCCTCGCGAAACCGTTTGACAGTCATCGCGGTGTTGTCACCACTGCGGGCACAGATGAATACGCGGTTTCCCTGCGCGGCTAGCAACTCCGACACTGCCAAGCCGATCCCGCTGGTCGCGCCAGTGACAAGGACTGTTAGCGGTTTTGTCTCTGCCATGCCGAAATCATCAGCCAGTCCCCTGTATGTCCGCTCTAACGGCCATCTAGCCTCGATCATCCGTGGACGCTGGGGGAGGTGACGGCGGTCAGCGAGGCGATCTGCGCGTCCCGGCTGGCGGCGGCCGGCCTTTAGGCAGCAGTGAGCAACATTAGAGCCACCCGGCGGACCCTGGAGCACTGAGGTGATATCTAGGCGCCGGAGGGTTGTCATGAAAAGTAAGCGCGGGTGGCGCTGGGTGAAGTTGGCCGGCCGGGCTATGCTAGAGAGCCTTGCACCTGTGGGCGGAATCCACTTCTGCCTGCCTCCGCGCAGCGTCATCCAGCAATGGCCTGTCGAGGGCGAGATGTGGCCCCCCGAGCGGCGGCTCGGGAAGAGCGAGCGTCGCGCGTGGGCCGCCATCGAGGCCAGCCTCCGCGAAGTCGAAGACGAACTATGAGCCGTCAGGCCCCTTTCCAGTCCATGACGACGTAATCGTGGGGCTCGCCGAGGTGCTGGATGCGCGGGCGGTGCGCGCCCACATGCCCACGACCGCCGGTGACCTCATCGGTCACCGACGGGCGCCGCAGCATGTCCGGACCTACTCCGGGCCGAGCGGGCAATCAGCGACCTTCCCTACGGTTCAAGCTGCGGACCTGCGGGTAACCGCGGGCTCGCCGTCCACCCGGGCTACCGCCCGTGCCCAGCCAGCACCCGCGTTCCTGATCTTGACCGGGAAGCATGAGACGCTGAAACCGAAGGGATGCGGCAGCTCGTCCAGGTTCGCGAGCCGCTCGATCTGGCAGTATTCCCGTTCGCGCCCCGCCAGATGAGCCGGCCAAAGAACACTGCGGTCACCGGTCTCCTGAAAGGTCCGCAAAATGTAGGGAAAGGGTGCGTCGAGGCTGAACGCATCCGTGCCGATCACCCGCACCCCCTGGTCCAGCAGGAAATGCACCGCTGAACCGTCGAGGCCAGTGAAATCGCTAAAGTAGGCCGGAGTTCCCACTAGGCGGTCGGCACCCGTCTTGAGCAGCGCGATGTCACCAGGCGCCGGCGCGTAGCCGATACGTCGCAGCGCCTCCTTGACCTGCTGGGCGTCCGCTGCGCCGACTTCGGAATCGGTCAAGTCGAGCAAGAATCCCGGTCCCTCGAACCAATCCAGGGGAAGCTCGTCAATGGTGCGTGGCCCTCCCTCTCGGTAACGAGCCACCGATCCATAGTGGGACGGCGCGTCGATGTGGGTACCGGTATGCACGGTTAGCGTCAGCGTGTCGTTGTTGAGGAACTCCCCGTCCGGGAGCATCTCGACCGGAAAGTCGATGCCGAAATGGCTCTTCATCTCGACCTGCATGTGCCGGGCACCCTCGGCGGGCGACATCGTTGTGTGCGTCACTGGGTCCGGCTCCCAGAACGACGCGTCCACCGGAGACGACAAGTCGATCAAGCGCACTGTTCAGCCCTCATCTCTGTCTCGGGTCCCCCGGTCCCTGCGCTCGCAGTGGCCCAGCTAGCCGGGCGGGCACGCACTGTCAGCGCCAGCATCACGGGCGCGACTGCAGGATTACTGTTGCCGGAGTCAAGGCTGCCTAAGCCGGAACTTCGCGACCGGGCCGCGCGAGCTCGCCGTCAGGCGAGGGCGAGGCCAGCAGCGTCCGCAGGATTCTCCTGAACTCGCTGACGTCCGCATCGCTCACGGGCGACAGGAAGCGGCGCTCCACGTCCGCGCGCACGACCTGAGCCCGCTCAAGAAGTTCTTGACCGGCGGGGGTGAGGCGGACGAGGTTCTTGCGCCGGTCGGGGGCGGGCTTGCGCTCCACCAGGCTCTTGGCTTCCAGTGCGTCGACTAGGGCGACCATGGTCGTGCGGTCGATGCCGAGGAACCGCGCGGCCTCATGCTGGGACAGCGGAGCGTCGACCCCGAGTGCAGCGAGAACGGCAAACTCGCGGCCAGCCAGGCCGATGGCAGCTAGCGCCGGACGAGCCAGGGCATCGAAGCGCAGGTGCACGTGCTTGAGCAGGTACCCGAGGTTGTCGTTGACCGCTGCGCCGCCTTCCTCAAGATCACTGGCAGTTTCACTCCGCATCCTGCTATCTTATCAATGGCCAGATGATCAGTAGCGCTGATGATCATTCTCGCTGACAAATTCCCAGAGATAACAACGGACATCGAAAGGGAGAGCCAGCAGTGAGGAACCTTCAGCTTGGCGCCAACGGGCCAGTGGCCTCTGCGGTCGGCCTGGGCTGCATGAGCATCGGTGGCGCCTACGGGGTCGCCGACGAGGACGAAGCGCTTGCGACGATCAGCCGGGCGCTTGACCTCGGCGTGACCATGCTCGACACCGCCGACTTCTACGGCCCCGGCACCAGTGAAACCCTCGTCGGGCGGGCCGTGGCAGGCCGGCGCGACGACGCGTTCGTCGCCACGAAGACGGGGATGCGGCGCGGACCCTCCGGGCCACCCTACGTCGATGCCACGCCCGAGTACCTCAAGCAGGCCTGCGACGCCTCGCTCGCCCGGCTCGGAATCGACCGCATCGACCTGTACTACCTGGCCCGGGTGGACCCGAAGGTGCCAGTGGAGGAGAGTGTCGGCGCGCTGGCCGAGCTGGTAGCCGTCGGCAAGGTGGGTGCCGTCGGCCTGTCGGAAGTCTCGGTGCGCACGCTGAAGCGGGCGCAGGCGGTCCACCCGATCGCTGCCGTGCAGACCGAGTACTCGCTGTGGGAACGGCATGTCGAGGACGAGATCCTGCCGACCACCCGTGACCTCGGTGTGGGCTTTGTGGCGTACTCGCCCATGGGCCGCGGCTTCCTGACGGGCAGTATCGTCGCTGCCGATCAGCTCGGGCAGGGCGACCTGCGCGCGAACAACCCGCGGTTCTCCGGCGACAACCTGACGCACAACCTGCAGCTCGTCGAGAAGGTGCGCAGCATCGCGGCGGAGGTGGGGTGTTCCCCCGCCCAGCTTGCCCTCGCCTGGCTGCTCGCGCGCAACCCGGACATCTTCGCGATCCCGGGAACCAAGCGGGTGAAGTACCTGGAAGAGAACGTCGCCGCGCTGGACATCACTGTGACCGCCGACGTCGTGCAGGCACTCGAGGCCGCGCTGCCCAAGGACGCGGCCGCCGGCACCCGTTACCCAGAATTCCTGCTTAGAGGCCTGGAACAGGACTGAATTCAGATGCCAGAACACAATCTGCTGTCCCGCCGTCAGTTGCTGACCCGGGCGGGCGCTGTCGCCGCCGCGGCAGTGGGCACCACTGCTTTCGCTGGAGCTGGGACGGCCGCCCGGGCGGCCGACTCGGCCGCACCGCGACCCACCGATGTTCTCATCATCGGCAGCGGGTACGCCGGTGCCGTCGCCGCCTACCGCCTCGCCCGTGCGGGGATCAGGTCGACAGTCATCGAGCGCGGCCTTCGGTGGCCGATCACTCCCCAGGGAACGACCTTCGCGACCCCGGCCGCACCCGACGGCCGGGCGGCATGGCTCAGCACCACGTCGCCATTCACCCCGGCTACGCTCAACGTCTACCCTGGCGTGCTTGAGGCCTTCGCTGGCAGCGGGATAACCGCACTGGCCGGGGCAGGGGTGGGCGGGGGTTCGCTGGTGAACAACACGGTGATGCTCCAGCCCTCGGCGGCCCTGTTCAAGCGGAGTTTCGGGTCGTCGCTCAGCTACGCGGAGATGAACAGCGTCTGGTACCCGCGGGCGGCGAGCCTGATCGGCATCAGTCCGATGCCCAACGACGTCTACGACTCGTCCTTTTACACCGCGGCACGGTCGTGGTTCGAGGAAACAACCAACGCGGGCTACCAGCCGTTCCGGTGCGACCTGGCGATCAACTGGGACACCGTCCGGGCGGAAATCGTCGGCACCGCTGTCGCCTCGGCGATCGTCGGGCAGTCAATCTGGGGGATGAACAGCGGCGCCAAGAGAAGCGTCGACAACACCATCTTGGCGGCCGCGGAAAAAACTGGCCGGACAACCGTCCAGACGCTCACCCGCGTTGTCGATATTCAGCCGAGCAACGGCAACTACCTCGTTTCGTGCGAGGTGATAGACACCTCGGGGAATGTGGTGTCCCGGCCGAGTTACCTGGCGCGCCACGTGTTCCTCGCGGCCGGATCCCTCGGCACGACGCGACTGCTGGTGCGATCTCGTGCCATCGGCAGCCTGCCTCACCTGCCCGCCCAGATCGGCAGCGGATGGGGCAATAACGGCGACATCGTCGGCACCCGCATCGGCATGCCCTTCAACAACCCGTCGGACGGCGGCCCGTCCGGCATCGTGATCGAAGACGCCAGCAACTCAGTACAGCCAATCACCTTGCTGAACTTCCCGGCACACCCCGCGAGCGGCGGCGGGTGGGCGGCGCTCGGGGTAACCTTCGCGCCACCGGCCGGGACGTTCACCTACAACTCCGCGACCGACAGCGTGCAGCTAACCTGGCCGGCGAGCCAGCCGAGCGTCCTGGTGGGGGCCCAGGCCATGACCGAAGTGCTGAACAAGCTCAACAGCGCGAACCAGGGAACGAGCACGGCCGCCATGAGTTCGGCGACGACCTCGCACTGCGTGGGTGGCGTGGGCCTAGACGCAATCGGCTCGGACGCCAGCCTGCACGGCTACCCCAACCTGCGGGTTATCGACAGTTCGCTGCTTCCGGGCAGCACCGGGGCAGTCCCGCCGGCCCTGACCGTTACCGCCCTGGCCGATCGCCTAGTCAACCGGGCGCTGATCCCGATCAAGGCATCCCTGGCGAACGCCTGACCCGGCCCGTGAGGCAGGTAACAGGGGTGGCCCCGCCTCACGGAGTCGGGGCCACCCCTGTTACCTGCCAACCCGGCAGGCACTCCACCGCTTGCAGGAGGCCCCAGGAGAACTTTGCCAGGTAATGGCGCTTTCCGGTCTGCTCACTAGCCGCGAACACCATGCTCCAGCGGCTGGGAGTATTGTCCTCGGCGTGGCGGACCGGGCCGAACCAGCGCTCGACCTCGGCAACGACACACCCCCACGGACGAAGATCGGCCACCGTCCGGACCTCGGGCGGCGGCGCCTCGCCGGGGGCGCGGACCAGCCATCCTTGGAGGACCGGGCCACCACCTGGAATCGCAATGGTTTCAAACCAATAGTCCGGCCAAAGCTGCATTTCCCACTGAGTAACTTCGCTGCGCAGGTCGCCGAATTCACGTTCATACACGGTGACCGGATTGCCAAGCACGAGACGGTAACGGCGATTGTCGGCTGGGAACGTCCGCGACCTGATCATCGCTTGCCAGCGCCTGTTGGCGATCCGTACGTCGGCTCGGGTTAGGCCAAGGCCGCGAACCTTGTCCTCGACCAGAGCGGGCTGATGGTCAGCCATCCGCCGCAGCAGCATGAGCTCGAAGTCGAGCCGACCGAATCTCGTGAACTCGCCCACCGGGCACATGCTAACCGGCTGCCGGTGTCACGTCATGCGACGGCGCGGGAATGCGGTAACCCTCGGCGTCGAGTGCCGCCATGGCATCAGCCAGTCGGCGCCGTTCCGCTTCCTGGCTGCGCTGCCGGTCAGGAAGCAGGGCAACGACCCGCGATCCAGACCGTGCGAATTCCGGGTGGCGAAGCGCCAGGGCGCTGAGCCCCTGCCCTGGGCCGGCCTCGATAAGCAGCAGGTTTCCCAGGCCGAGGACCAGGCTGAGCGCGTCCGCGAAATGGACCGTGCGGCTGGGCTGTGCCGCCCAGAACAGGGGCGAGGTTGCCTGCTCCGGCCGGATCGGCTCGGCCGTGTAGCCGGAGACGACCGGGATCCGGGGTACCCGCAGCGGCACCGCCGCGACATCACCCACGGTGTCACGGACGGCGTCGTCCAGGACCGGGCTGTGGAAGGGAGTACGTGACCTGGCCCTGCGGCAGGCGAATCCCGCGTCGCGTAGCCAGCGCTCGGCAGCGAGCAGCGGCTCATCGAGTCCGGCAAGAACGGTCTGCGCTGGACCGTTTACCGCACCGATCACCACGCCGGGAGCGAGGAAAGGGCCCACCGCTTCCGGGGCGGCCGCGACCGCCAGCATGCCGCCGACGGGCGCGTGGGCGAGCCGCTCGGCCCGCGCGACGATGATCTGGGCCGCGCCGGCCAGCGGCATGATGCCCGCCAGCACCGCCGCCGACAACTCGCCGACGCTGTGCCCGAGCAGCGTGACGGGGGTAACGCCCCAGTCAAGCACCATCCGGCCAAGCGCGTAGTCGATCGCGAACAGCAGGGGCTGCGACCGCCGGACGTCATCGATGCCGAGCAACGGCTTACCGGTGGTCATCCAGTCCGCGCGCAACCGGATTCCAGCGGCCCCCATCGCGGCGAATACCTCGTCCATCGACCGGGAGAACCTCGGCTCATGACCGTAAAGGCCGGTCCCCATCTGCGCGTACTGCGACCCCTGGCCCGGCAGCAGCAGTACGACCTGCCGGCCCTTTTCCCCACCTGCTCGAAACGCTGCTTGCATTACCTGCTCACCTATCTTCCATCGGCTACCTCCGGCATCGTCCTAACTCCTGGTATAGACCGAGTGAAACGTTTCTACAGCGATCGTGCAGCCCCTCACCCGACGATGCCTGTAACCGTAGGACCCGATCGCTGAGAGAGGTCATGAGGTACAGGGATCTATTCGTCGCTTCGTGTGAAAGCTGGCTGCCCCCGCCGTCACCGACGGCGGAGGCGGTGCGGGCCGGCCTTTGCTCCCTCGGTCTGGCCAAGCTGACCGGAGTCACCGCGGTCCGCGCGTCCGCCGGCGAGGCGCCGCCCGAGATGGCCGTTCTGGCGGGGCGGACGGCACTTGACCACTCCCGTCACCGCCCGCAGGACATCGACCTGCTGCTGCACGCCGCCCTGCTTTACCAAGGCCACGACATGTGGGCGCCTGCCTCTTACGTTCAGCGGGAAGTGGTCGGCAACCGCTGTTGCCTCGCAATCGAAATCCGGCAGATGTCCAACGGCGGGATGGCGGCGCTGGAGCTGGCCGCCGCCTACTTGTCGCTGCCCGGCCGGACAGCAGCGTTGCTGACCGCGGCCGACCGGTTCGCCCGGCCGACCTTCGACCGCTGGGGCAGCGACCCCGGGACCTTCTACGCCGACGGCGCCGCCGCGATGGTCCTTTCCCGCCGGGACGGCTTCGCCCGGCTGGCCAGCCTAGCCTCGGTCTCCGATCCCGAGCTGGAGGGGATGCATCGGGGCGACGACCCGTTCGCCACGGCCCCCCTCAGTACCCGGCCAACCATTGACCTGGGCGCATGCCAGAAGGCATTTCTGGCATGGCGTGGCCACGGCTGGGTCTCTGCCCGGCTTCGCGCGGGTGCCAGCCTGGCACTCAGCCAGGCGCTCGCGACGGCCGGCACCGGCCTGGAGGCCATTCGCTGGTTCGTCCTGCCGCATCTCGGCCAGCGGCGGCTGACGGCCAACTACATCGACGGGCTAGGACTCGACCCGGAGCGGACTACCGCGCAATGGAGCCGGGAGGTCGGCCATCTTGGCCCGGCCGATCAGATGGCCGGGCTGTCCCACCTGTGCGCCGAGGGGCTGCTCTCGCCTGGAGACAGGTGCGTGCTGATGGGCGTCGGAGCGGGGTTCACCTGGTCCTGCGCCGTCCTCGAGATCATCGCCCCGCCACCGGCCGCGGCCGGCACACCCGAATAGGCACATCTCAATAAGTAGAGGCGAAATGAACAAGCGCGCAGTCATCACCGGGATTGGTGTCGTCGCACCGGGCGGTATCGGCACCAAGGCGTACTGGCAAATGCTCACCATGGGACGGACCGCCACCAGGATCATCCAGCTCTGCGACCCGACCCCGTTCCGTTCGAGGGTCGGCGCGGAATGCGATTTCGACCCTCAGGCGGCGGGGCTGACGCCCCAGGAGATCCGCAGGATGGACCGGGCGGCACAGTTCGCCCTGGTAAGCGCACGGGAGGCCATCGCCGACGGCGGTCTCGAACCGGGGGCTGCCGACCCGCACCGCGTAGGCGTTTCCCTGGGCTCCGCAGTGGGATGCACCATGAGCCTGGAACGCGAATACGCGGTCGTCAGCGATGGCGGCCGACTGTGGGACATCGACCCCGAGTACATCGTCCCGCATCTTTACGAGCAGTTCGTGCCCAGCTCGATGGCGGCAGAACTGGCCTGGGAAGCGGGCGCCGAAGGGCCCGCCGCCGTAGTGTCGACCGGCTGCACGTCCGGGCTCGACGCCGTGGGGCACGCCGCCGACCTGATCGGCGAGAGCTCGGCGCAGGTCGTGATAGCCGGGGCTACCGATGCGCCGATCTCGCCGATCACGCTGGCATCCTTCGATGCGATCAGGGCGACCACCCCGCGCAACGACGACCCGGAGCATGCCTCCCGTCCGTTCGACCGAACGCGCAACGGTCTGGTGCTCGGTGAGGGGGCCGCGGTATTCGTCATCGAGGAACTTGAGCATGCGCTGTCGCGGGACGCCCACATCTACGCAGAGATCGCCGGGTTCGCCTCTCGGTGCAACGCCTACCACATGACCGGGCTGTCGGCCGACGGCCGGGAGCTGGCTGAGGCGATCCGGGCCGCACTCGACCAGGCCCGCGTCGACCCGTCCGCGGTGGACTATATCAATGCGCATGGTTCGAGCACGAAGCAGAACGACCGGCACGAGACCGCGGCGTTTAAGCGGGCGCTCGGCGAGCACGCGTACCGGGTCCCGGTCAGCTCCATCAAATCGATGATCGGTCACTCACTGGGCGCGATCGGGTCACTCGAGATCGCCGCCTGCGCTCTCGCCATCGCGCACAACGTCATCCCGCCGACCGCCAACTTGCACGAACAGGATCCGGAGTGCGACCTAGACTACGTGCCGGTCACCGCGCGCGATCACCGGACCGACACGGTGCTCACCGTCGGGAGCGGGTTTGGTGGGTTCCAGAGCGCGATGGTCCTCACCGCCCCGAAGGGCAGCGACACGTGACCACGGCACCGGCTGCCGCGCAGCGCGCGGCGCCGGCCGTGGTGACTGGAATCGGCGTGGCCGCGCCCACCGGCCTGTCCACCGAAACCTACTGGGCGGCAACGCTAGCTGGGATACCCGGAATCCGGCCGGTCAGCCGGTTCGCCGCGGAACGCTACTCGTGCCGGCTCGCCGGAGAAGTCCCCGAGTTCGACCCGGCGGCCCACCTGCCGGGCCGGCTGCTCCCGCAAACCGACCCCATGACCCGGCTCGCTCTCATCGCGGCGCAGTCGGCACTGCTCGACGCGGGCGCCGCCCTGACGAGCCTGGATGAGTTCTCCATGGGCGTGGTGACGGCCGCCTCCGGCGGTGGCATCGAGTTCGGCCAGCGCGAACTGCAGAACCTGTGGTTCTCCGGCAAGGAGCATGTCAGCGCCTACCAGTCGTTCGCCTGGTTCTACGCGGTGAACACCGGCCAGATCTCCATCCGGCACGGCATGCGGGGCCCCAGCGGTGTGATCGTCACCGAGCAGGCCGGCGGTCTCGACGCGGTCGGGCAGGCTCGCCGCCGCATCCGTCAGGGTGCCAGCCTGATGGTCACCGGCGGGGTTGACGGCGCGCTCTGCCCGTGGGGCTGGGCCGCGCAACTAGCCACCGGCAACCTGACCAGGCGCAGCGACCCGGCACTCGCGTACCAGCCCTTCGGCATCGACGCCGACGGCTACGTGCCTGCCGAGGGCGGCGCGATCTTGGTGCTGGAACCTGCCGACGCCGCTGAGCGGCGCGGCGCGGCACAGGTATACGGGGAAATCGCCGGGTATGCGGCGACGCACGACCCGCGACCGGGTTCCGGCCGACCGCCGGGACTGCGCCGGGCGATCGAGCTGGCGCTGGCCGACGGGGGCGCGGAACCTAGCGAGGTCGACGTGGTCTTCGCGGACGGGGCAG
>Ga0157369_10007606_pt1 | contig 12466 bp, 10 predicted proteins | sample C25metaG_FD_113461 | JGI IMG/M metagenome (GOLD analysis project Ga0157369, IMG submission 113461) | Corn rhizosphere microbial communities from Kellogg Biological Station, Michigan, USA - C2-5 metaG | ecosystem: Host-associated > Plants > Roots > Rhizosphere > Soil | place: USA: Michigan...
CTTTGCTTCACCAACAACATCCCGCAGCGCGATGGCGGCACGCATCTTGCCGGCTTCCGCGGCGCGCTGACGCGGCAGGTGACCACCTACGCCGAAACGTCCGGCATTTTGAAGCGCGAGAAGGTTACCCTCTCGGGCGAAGACGCGCGTGAAGGCTTGACCTGCGTGCTCTCCGTGAAAGTCCCGGACCCGAAATTTTCGAGCCAGACCAAGGACAAGCTGGTGTCCTCGGAAGTCCGGCCGGTGGTCGAGAATGTCGTCAACGACAAGCTCGCCCAGTGGTTCGAGGAGCATCCCGCGGAGGCCCGCATCGTCGTCGGCAAGGTGGCCGAAGCCGCCGCCGCCCGCGAAGCGGCCCGCAAGGCGCGCGAGCTGACGCGCCGGAAATCGGCGCTCGATGTCAATTTCCTTGCCGGCAAACTCAAGGATTGCTCCGAAAAGGACCCGGCCAAGTCCGAGCTGTTCCTGGTAGAAGGTGATTCTGCCGGCGGCTCCGCCACGCAGGGGCGCGACCGCGGCAATCAGGCTGTGCTGCCATTGCGCGGCAAGATCCTCAATGTCGAGCGCGCCCGCTTCGATCGCATGCTCGGCTCCGAGCAGATCGGCAATCTGGTGATGGCGCTCGGCACCTCGATCGGCCACGAAGAATTCAACATCGACAAGCTGCGCTACCACAAGATCATCATCATGACCGACGCCGACGTCGACGGCGCCCACATCAGAACGCTGCTCTTGACCTTCTTCTACCGGCAGATGCGCGCGCTGATCGATCGCGGCCACATCTACATCGCGCAGCCGCCGCTCTATAAGGTCAAGCGCGGGTCGTCCGAGCAGTACCTCAAGGACGAGCGGGCGCTCGAAGACTACCTGATCGACGGCGGCGTCGACGACGCGACCTACACCGCCGCGTCCGGCTCCGCGCACACCGGCGCCGACCTGCTGGAGATTGTCCGCGAGGCGCGCGACATCGTGCACCAGATCGAGGGCTTCAACACCCACTACAGCCGCGAAATGCTCGAGCAGGCCGCCATCGCCGGCGGCCTCGATCCCGAGGCCATGGCCGATCCGTCCCGCGCCGCCCAGATCGGCCGCCGCGTCGCCGAGCGGCTCGACCGCATCTCGGACGAAGTCGAGCGTGGCTGGGTGGGTGAGCCCGACGGGCAGGGTGGGCTTGTCGTCACGCGCGTCGTCCGCGGCGTCACCGAACGGCACGAGCTCGATGCCAATCTCCTGGCCAGCGCCGATGCCCGCAAGATGCGCCAGCTCATCGACCGCGCCGGGGATGCCTTTGCCGGTGTCGGCCGGCTCGTCCGCAAGGACGCGAGCAGCGAAGTCTTCGGGCCGTCCTCGCTCTTCCGCATCATCTCGGCCGCCGGCCGCAAGGGCATCTCGCTGCAGCGCTACAAGGGCCTGGGCGAAATGAACCCCGAGCAGCTCTGGGAAACCACGCTCGATCCCAACATCCGCACCCTGCTCAAGGTCGAGATCAAGGACAGCGACGACCACGACCGCCTGTTCAGCGAGCTGATGGGCGACCTGGTGGAACCCCGCCGCGAGTTCATCCAGAACAACGCGCTAAACGTCGCCAACCTCGACGTCTGATCGAGAAAAAGGCGCCGCGAACGGCGCCTTTCGATACAGTTTCGACAGCCGGATCAGCCCTGCGGGCCGCCCGACGTCGTCGACTGCGTCAGCGTGAAGCTGTTGCCGACGCCGACCTGGCCCACGGCCGCCCAGTTGTCGCCGCCCGTCTGCGTCACCGACGAGTGGTTGCCCGCCCCGATCTGCAGCACGCCGGCCTGGTTGTCGCCGCCCTTTTTGCCGCCGGTATCCTGCGTCACCGAGGAGCTGTTGAACGCGCCGAACTGCACCTGGGCCGCGGAGTTGGTGTTGCCGTCCTTGGCGGCCTGGTCGGTCGAGGCGTGGTTGCCGAGGCCGCCCTGCACGACGAACGAGGTGTCGGTCGAACCCTTGCCGTCTGCATCCTGCCTGGTGTGGTCGCTGTTGCCGAAGCCGAACTGGCCGACCAGATTGACGTTCAGGCCCTTGTTGGTGGCCGATTGGTGGTTGCTGGCGTAGTTGAAGGCGCCGAACTGGCCGATGCCGGCGAAATTGTTGCTGTCCTTGTCGGAGGTCTGGCCCGGTTCGTTCACGTGCTTGCAGTTCTTGCCGTAGCAAGCACCGTTGTTGATGTAGTTTCCGGCGCCGACCTGCAGGCCGAGCAGCGTATTGCCGTTCGCGTCGTTGCCGTTCTTGCCCGGGCCGCTTGGGTCGCCGGCCCCGTCGACCTGGTAGCTGGTCCCGCCGTTGAAGGCACCGAACTGCCCGACGATCGCCAGGTTGAACGCAAAAGCCGGCGAGGCGGCGGCGGTGAGGGCGACGGCGGCAGTGGCCGCCAGCAGGACGCGGTGCATCGAAATCTCCAAAATGTCTGTGTTCGCCACCGGCGCTCCGTGCACCGAGTGTGGAAAACAACAAACCTTCGCTGGACAATTCGCGCAAAGCAGACGACGTCGCGACATTAAGGATCGCGAGATAATGAACTTCACTGATATTGCGGGTGAGGCGGTAAATCCGGTTCAATTGCCAGATCAACTGCAAAGACTAGGCACGCAATTCGGCCATCCGCCAGAATGACTTAGACAAGGCTGAGTAGGTTTGCGTGCAGGCCATGGTACGAATGTACCGTCCGCTCGTCTCTTGCCGTCGGCCGCGCACGTGGCGGGACCCCGGCGAAAACCCTGCAAAACGAGGCCGCGGGCGGTAACCATGCCTTGGTATATGAATTGCTAACGCCGGTTGGTCCGTCCAGTCTGGAGCGATAGCCGGCGGATCGACCCGTCGTCTCCCTCCCCGGTCCGGCGCGGGGCCAAAAGGGCATACCGGTCCAGTTGTCCAAACCGAGGACCACGCCATGGGATACGCACAGAACAGCCTGACGAGCAGCATCTACGAGATGGCGCTCGGCCGCTCGAGCTGGGACAACATCCTCGATATCCTAAGCGCGGCGCTGCCGGGTTGCCTCGTCCTCGCAACCGGGCACGATCTGGCGCAGCGCCGGGGCCTCATCTTTTCGCAGCGCGGCCTGAGCCCGGCCGCCACCTCCGCCTACCTCTCGACCTATGCCGGCCAGCATCCCTGGCTCAGCGGACAGGCCGAGCTGGCCCCGCTCCTGCTGTTCCACGACGAGCAGATCCTGCCGCGCGAGCAGGCCCTCGAGACGCCGTTCTACCGGGAATGGCTGGGCCGGCAGGGCGACTATTCGGCCGGAACGGGCGTCGTCATCCTGCGTGAAGGCGCCCGCCAGATGGCGATCGAAATCCGCTATCCCCAGTCCGACACGCAAAGCCGCGAGCGCGCCGTCGCCGTGCTCGGTGAGGCCGCGCAGCATTTCGGCCGGGCCTTCGAGATCCTCAGGCGTTCGCGCCTCTCCGTCGGCCGCGGCTACCTCGATACCGTCGTCGCGGACCTGCCCTTCGCCATGTTCCTCGTCGACGCCGGCATGCGAATCCACTTTTCCAATCTGCACGCCGACGGCATCCGCCAGAACCCCGCGGGTCCGTTCCTGGGGGTCGACCGCATCCTGCGCGCCGCCGACGAGCCGGCCGACACGCAATTGCGCGATCTCGTCGGCCGTTTGGTCGCGGCCCGCCGCGAGACCACGTCGGTGGTCAAGCTCGGCCGCAGCGGCGGTCCCGAAACCTACCTCGTCGTCGCCCGTCTCGCCTATCGCGGGCCGCAGAATTACCAGCTGCACGACGCGATCCTCGACCCCGGCCCGCTCGTGACGCTGATCCTCCACGGCACGCACGACGCGGCCACCCTGCCGATGGATTTGCTCTGGCGTGCTTTCGGGCTCACCGACGCCGAGGCGCAACTGGCCGAAGCGCTGGTCAAGGGCTCGACCCTGGCCGACTTTGCGCAGGAGCGGGAAGTCGCCAAGCAGACCCTGCGCAATCAGCTCGTCGGCGTCATGCGCAAGACCGGAACCCGCCGCCAGGCCGAGCTGGTGTCGCTGCTGACCCGGCTGGCCTTAACGTCCCTTTAACGGAACGGGCAGGACTCGCAGCGAAGATACAAGGGCTTAGCGCGCGATCCTCACGATTTGCGCTCGACATTGTGGAGAAATCTGGCAGCTTTGTAGCGAATTAACCATAATTTTGATTCGCTCGAGCTCAGCCGATGAAAGTTTTCTGGCCGGTCCTGGTGCCATCCCTGCTGGCATCCTCCGTCGCGCTTGCCCAGGATCCCACGCCGCACTTCGCACTCAGCCTCGGCGGCGGCGTCGCCGCCTTCAACCTGCCCTCGGGCCAGAACGGCGTGCAGTACGGCGGCAATGCTCAGGTCACTGGCACCAACGGCCAGTGGGAGATCGGCGAGACCGCCAATATCAGCGGCGCCATCGACCTGGGCACCATCAACAACCTTCAGACCTTCCTCGGCATTTCGGCCTTCGGCACCTATGCCAACGGCAATTTCGCCTCGACGCAGAACTTCTCCGGCGAGGGCTTCGTCGCGATCCCGGGACTGTCGACGCCGTCCAACGCCTCGATCACCCTCAATACCTCCCGCGGCCCAGGAAGCGCCAGCGCCGGCGTCTCGGCGAACGACACCACGCCGCAGGGCGACGTCCTCTCCGACACGAGCAGCGCGAACTCCGGAGGGACGCAGACCGCGGCGTTCGTCGACACGCCGGGGTCGCACGACTCCTTCATCATGGGCGGCTCGAACGCCCAGGCATCGAGCAACTCGACGGCCCTGGCCTATGCCGGCATCGCCGATTCATCGGGCAACATCTTCATCGCCACCGGCGATCTCGATGGCCTGTCGATCTCGACCAGCACCCGCAACACCGTGCTCTATTCGGGCCTCGACCTCACCCTCGGCGTCGGCGGCAATGCCGACGACAAGACCAGCGTGCAGGCCTATGCCGGCCCGAGCTACCGCAACATCTCGCAGTGGAACTCAACCAGCTCGTCGCTCACCGTCGACATCCCCGAGGTCGATCCGGCCACGGTGACGCATCCGCTCTATATCCTCGATCGCAACGGCTCGGTGATGTCGAACTATTTCGGTGGCGTCATCGGCACCAATATCTCCCACCAGGTCAACGACGCGCTGAGCGTGTCGCTCGGCGCCGAAGGCTCGCTCTATTACGCGACGGCGCACCTGACCGGTAGCGACACCGCTACCACCACCGGCGGCTCGGGCGCGGTGGTGGGTGGCTCCCCCACCGTCACCGTCGCCGATACGGGCGTCTCCAAGACTCAGTCGACCCTGGCCTACGCCGTGCGCGGCCAGGCCGCCGCGACGGTCGCGCTCAGCCCCAATATCAGCCTGACCAGCAGCGTCGCCGCCGATTATCTCTCGGCCGTGGCCCGGCCCTACGGCAATGCCAATGTCGCCTATTCGAACGGCAATGCCGTCTGGGCATCGGGCGATTCTCCGCTCTCGTTCGGCGGCATGTTCACCTACACTGCCAATTTGTCGCTGACCGGCCGCTTCTGAGCCGACCCCGACTGTGTCCGAAGAGTCCCACCCGGGCCTCTTTTCTTTTCGGCCGCCGCGATCGGGTCAACGCCACATAAACCGGCCACATTTAACCTCAAGAAGCTACGGGTTCGTGCCGGCCGCAAAAGGCCGTGTTTGCGCTTGAAAATGCGCCCGCGATCCCGCTCACTGGAGTTGGCCGGTCGCCATGCGCAAGAAGAATGCCGGGGCTCAGTTCATGGATTTCGAAGTCTCGCCGGACGATCGCATTGGCGGCGGCTCGGCGAAAGTCCGCGGCCGCGGCGCCAAGCCGGCCAAAGCCAAGGCCAAGGCCAAGCCGCGCAAGCCGGCGAAGAACGAACGGGTCGAACCCGGCTTCGGCGGCGGCTTTTTTTCGAGCGAAGAATATTACGACGATGAGCCGCCCCGCCGTGGCGGCCGCGCCCCCAGGGGCAAAAAGCAGCCGCGCGGCAAGAAGCAGCGCAAGGGCTTCAGCCTCTGGCGGCTGATCGGCCGGATCTTCTACTGGATGGCGACGCTCGCCATCGTCGGCTGCATCGCGGTCGGCGGCGTCGTCTACTACTACTGGATGCAGATGCCGGCGGTGAGCACCTGGGCCGTGCCCGAGCGTCCGGCCAACATCCGCGTCGTCGCCGCCGACGGGCAGCTCATCTCCAATCGCGGCAAGATGGGCGGCGAGGCGGTCGCCCTCAGCGATCTGCCGGCCTATGTGCCGGAAGCCTTCATCGCCATCGAGGACAAGCGCTTCTACCAGCACTTCGGCATCGATCTGTGGGGCCTCGGCGCGGTGGCGTTCGAAAGCCTCAAGGCCCATCACGTGACCCGCGGCGCCTCGACCCTCACCCAGCAGCTCGCCAAGAACCTCTTCCTCTCGCCCGACCAGACACTGGGCCGCAAGGTGCAGGAAGCGCTGCTCGCCCTCTGGCTCGAGCACAACTACACCAAGGACCAGATCCTCGATCTCTATCTCAACCGCATGTTCTTCGGGAACAACGCCACCGGCATCGAGGCGGCGGCACAGACCTATTTCGGCAAATCCGCCAAGAACTTGTCGCTGGGCGAGGCCACCATTCTCGCCGGCTCGATGCAGGCCCCCTCGCGGCTCAATCCCAAGGGAAATCCCGCCGAGGTCGAGGCCCGCCAAAAACTCGTGCTGCAGGCCATGGCGGACCAGGGCTATATCAGTCCCGCCGAGGCCAAGGCCGCAACCATCGATCCCAACCAGCAGATCCGCACCAAGGTCGCGGGCTCGGAATCCTATGTGGCGGACTGGGTGGAGCAACTCGTCCAGTCCTATATCGGCGACGTCAAGGAAGACATCGTCGTCTACACCACCATCAACTGGGACCTGCAGAAGGAAGCCGAATTCCTGATCAAGGAAGCGGTGGCCGAGCAGGGCCCGAAATATCACTTCAGCCAGGGCGCGCTGGTTGCGGTCGACACCAGCGGCGCGGTGCGAGCCGTGGTCGGCGGCGCCGACTATTCCAAGAGCCAGTACAACCGCGCCGTCACCGCCCGCCGCCAGCCGGGCTCGACCTTCAAGCCCTTCGTCTACATGACCGCCATGGAGAAGGGGTACACGCCCGATACCCTCTCGATGGACGAGCCGATCAACATCAACGGCTGGTCGCCCAACGACGCCGACCACAAGTTCATGGGGCAGATGACGCTGCGCACCGCGCTGGCCTATTCGCGCAACACCGTCGCCGCCCAGCTCGCCTGGATCGTGGGCCCGGACAAGGTGGTCGAGACGGCGCAGCGCATGGGCATTTCCTCGCCGCTCGAGGCAGTCCCCTCGATCGCCCTTGGTACCCAGGAAGTCTCGCTGCTCGAGCTCACCTCGGCCTATGTCCCCTTCGCCAACGGCGGCACGGGCGTCATCGCCAACGTCATTACCCGCATCGAAACCGCGTCGGGCAAGGTGCTCTACGAAGCCTCGCCCGCCGGCCCCGGCCAGGTGGTCTCGCCCACCGTCGTCGGCGAAATGAACGACATGCTTTCGACGGCGCTCGACATCGGCACCGGCAAGCACGCGCATCTGACCGGCTGGCAGATCGGCGGCAAGACCGGCACCAGCCAGAAGGCGCGCGACGCCCTGTTCGTCGGCTTCACCTCGCGCATGGTCTGTGGCGTGTGGCTCGGCAACGACGACGACACCGGCACGCGCCTCGCCGGCGGCAGCGTGCCGACCCAGATCTGGTCCGACTTCATGGCCAAGGCGCATGAGGGCCTGACGCCCGAAAACCTGCCCGATGCGAACTCCGCCGCGGTGCCGGCCTCGCAGCTGCAGGCGAACGATCCGCTCGCCTCGATGATGGGCAATGTCGATCCCGATACCGGCCAGCCGATGACCGACGACACGGCTGCACCGGCCGGGGGGACCGCCAGCGACGCGGCGGCGCCCGCGCCCGACACCACGCAGCAGCCCGCGCCACGCAGTGCCAAGAACATCGGCGATATCCTCAAGGGCCTGTTCGGCGGCGGTGGCTGAGCCGCGGCTGGAAAGGCCCGGCCGAACCGCCTATCTTGGCGGCATGGACAAGGACGCCGTCATCGCTGTGCTGCGCGCCCACCGGACCGAGCTCGAAAGGCTCGGCATCCGGCATGCAGGCCTGTTCGGCTCCTTGGCGCGCGGCGACGCCGGGCCCGAAAGTGACATCGATATCGCGATCGAGTTGGATGAAACACGGCATCCGACGATTTACGACTATGTCGGCATGCAACAGGCAGTTAGCGAGCTGTTTGCCAGCCCCACGGATGTCGTCGATATCGAGGCAATGCAGCCTCGCATGCGTCGACGTGTCGAGGCGGATCTGGTCGATGCCTTCTGAACGCGACACGGATCGCCTTATCGACATCCGCGACCATATCGCTCTTGCCCGTCAATTTGTTGGAGCGTCACACGACGACTTTGTACGCGACAAGAAGTCGGTTCTCGCGGTGACACGTTGCCTCGAGATCGTCTCCGAGGCATCGCGGCATCTGGATCGAAACTGGAAGACGGCGCACGCCGAGGTTCCGTGGGCTCAGATCGCCGCGGCTGGGAACGTCTATCGGCACGATGATCCGCCGGTCCATCCTCAGCGTGTTTGGCATACCGTGCAGAACGCGCTGCCCATGCTCGCCGCCATCGTCGATGCGGAGCTTCGCGTGCGGGGCATTTCGCCCGAATAGCATCGCTCAGTGAACAATGTGAACCGGCATTCTACAAATCACGTAACTAATTGCGATACCACAAGATTCTGGTCAGCAAAAATAACTTATGCCCGGTCCTTCGAACGGCCTTACATTATCTCCATCTCTCCGGCGCGAGGTGCGAACGGCGCATCGCGGAGAGGGTTCGGGCAGGAGCGGCGCCGGCTGCTTCTGGGTTGAACGGAGGCGGGTCGCAGTCCCCGCACCGTTGGGCCGAAAACCGTTCGCGCGGGGCGGGGCGATAAGTCCCACCTCTATTCTCGGCGGATTACCGCCATCGGGATGAAAGTCCCGCCCCCGCCGCATTGCGAGATGCGGCAATCGCCAAACCCGGAAGGCCCCGGCCTGTCCGGCATCTCGTCTTGGCTAAAACGCCGCTCTAGTTGTCGATGCCGTAGACCATCAGCTCGCGGCCATGTGCCTTGAGCCAGTCGCGGCCACGCGCCATCGTCGGCAGCGCCGACTCCACGGTGTCCCAGAAGGCCTGCGAGTGGTTCATCTCGACGAGGTGCGCCACCTCGTGCGCCGCCACATAGTCGAGCACATAGTGCGGCGCCAGGATCAGCCGCCAGTTGAAGTTGAGCTTGCCGGTCGATGAGCACGAGCCCCAGCGCGTCGTCTGGTTGCGCATCGAGATGGCATTCACCGTGACGTCCAGCGTTGCGGCATGCACCTTGACGCGCTTTGCGAGATCCTTGTGGGCCTCGATTTTGAGCCAGTCGGTCAGCCGGCGCGCCCGATGCTCCGGCGCGCCCGGCACCAGCAGCGCCCGTTCGCCGTCATGCTCGCCCACCTCGACCACGCCCCGGACCCGGCCGGTCGCCACGATGCGGTGGTTGACGCCACGCAGTGGCACGATGGCACCGCGCACGAAGGCAACCGGTTTCACCGAACGCTCGAGGCGCTGGGCCAGCCATGGCGTGTGGCGGTCGAGGAAGGCCTTGGCCTCACCCCACCGGCCGAACCTTGGCACGGTCAGGAGCGGGGCCCCGCCATGCGGCAGTGACAGCCGATAACTCCTTGCCCGCGTTGAGACTTTTACCGCGACCGCAATGGTCTCTCCGTCGATCCGCACTTCGGCGGCCGGCGGCCAACGCTTTTGCAGCAGGGGGATCATGTCAAAAGGCTAGGCCGGATTTTCGAGCCCGCCAATATCCTTTGCAGTCAAAAAAGCGCCTTCCGCGGGAAGACGCCGGTTGCAGGACGGAAAATCGAGAGTCGTCAAAGATTTGGGAGCCTGGACATGGGCGGACCAGGCTCCCTTGGCATCTTCAGACCTGCTGGCCACCGCCATAATTGGGGCGATTGCCGTTCCGCTCCCGCATGAAGCGGTCGAATTCCTCGCGGTCCCGGGCCATGCGGAGGTTCCGCATGTAGTCGTGGAACTGCTGGATTTCCTCGTCGAGGCGCTTCCGCTCCTCGTCGAGACGGCGCAGTTGTTCGGCACGGTACTCGTCGAACGCGGCATTGCCGCTCGACCGGCCCCAGCCGCCATTGCCATTGCCATAGCCATGGTGACGGCTGTGGCTGTTCTGGCACCAGGCCTTGGACTTGCTCATCCAGGCCTCGGCCTTTTCGGAAGACCCCCCGAACATCTCGCCCCATAGGATATAGGCGAGCATCGCGAGGCCCAGCGGCCAGAAGAGTACGAACCCCAGAACCATCAGGGCGATGGTCAAGGGGCCCCATTGCGGTTTGATAAACGTGGCGTTCATTGGTGTAGTCTCCCAGTCACGAACCACACGGATGTGGACCCTGAGCGGGACCGGTCAAGCAAAGCGCGGTCCGATTTTTCCCCTTGAAAGGGCCGAAAACGATTCCCATAGCGCCGCCAAAATCGGATGAGAGCGCCGGAAAAGAAATGAGTTTGAGTACGGAATTCCGCTCGGTCCTGCCCGGCAACTGGCGCCCGCTGCGCCTCGCCACGCTGGTGGGCCTGCGCTGGCTCGCCGTGATTGGCCAGACGATCGGGGTGCTGTTCGTTGCCTGGGGCCTCGGCTACCCGCTCCCGCTGGTCGAATGCCTGTCGCTGATCGCGTTGTCGGTGGTCGTCAATCTCGCGCTGATCCTGCGTTTCGGCGCCGCCGATCGTCCCTCCGCCGCCGTCGCAACGGTGCAGCTCGGCTACGATCTGATCCAGCTTGCGGGCTTGCTGTCGCTGACGGGCGGCCTTGAAAATCCATTCTCGCTGCTGCTGCTGGCGCCCGTCTCTGTGTCCGCCACCACGCTGCCACAGCGGTCGACCGTTGCGTTGGCCGCGCTGGCGATCCTCGTCGCCACGGCCATCGGCGTGTTCCACATGCCGCTGCCCTGGGATCCGCACACAACCATCGTGTTCGACCGCGTCTACGTCATCGGCATCTGGGTCAGCCTGGTCTGCGGCACGGTGTTCATTGCAGGCTATACCAACCGCGTGGCGCACGAAGCCCGGCAGCTTGCCGATGCGCTCAGCGCCACGGAGATTGCCCTGTCCCAGCACGAACGCCTCAGCGCCCTCGACGGCCTCGCCGCGGCGGCGGCACATGAGCTCGGCACGCCCCTGTCGACCATCGCGCTCGCGGCCAAGGAGATGCAGGCGGACATTCCGCCCGGTCCGCTGGCCGACGATGTCGAGCTCATCATCACCCAGTCGGCGCGCTGCCGGGCCATTCTCGCCAAGCTGCGCAGCCTGCGCAGCGGCGACGCCGGCGACCCATTTGCCGAAGTGCCGATCGGGGAGCTGCTCGAGGAGGTCGCGGCGCCGCTCGAGGGCCTGGGCAAGTCCATCTTCATCGAGATGCCCGAGCTGGGCGGCGAGCCGGTATTCAAGCGCAATGTCGGACTGCTCTATGGCCTGGGCAATCTGATCGAAAATGCCACGCAGTTCGCCCGCGACCGGGTGACCGTCGAGGCGAGCTGGGACCGCGCTTCGGTCGGCGTCGTCATTTCCGACGACGGCCCGGGCTTCCCCGAGGAACTGATCGCCCGGCTCGGCGAGCCCTACCTCACCACCAGGGCGCGCAACACGGCGTCCGACAGCACGCAACCGGGTGGCCTCGGGCTCGGCATTTTCATCGCCAAGACCCTGCTCGAGCGCACCGGGGCAAGGCTGGCCTTCGAAAATACCTCGTCGGGCGGGGCACGCGTCCGAATCCTGTGGCCACGCGGGGCGATCGGCTGACTTTGACGTTTCGGTCCCGAGCGCCTACATGAGCGGCAAATGAGCACAGTGGACGAACTTCTCGCCGGCGACAAAACCCTCCTGCTGGTGGACGACGACAAAGCCTTTCTCACCCGGCTCGAGCGGGCCATGGAAAAGCGCGGATTCGAGGTGCGCAGCGCCGATACCGTCGCCGGCGGCCTCAGCGCCGTCGAATCCCGGCCGCCGGCCTATGCCGTGGTCGACCTCCGGCTGGAGGACGGCAACGGCCTCGACGTGGTCGACGCCCTTCATAAGAAGCGGCCCGACGCGCGCGCCGTGGTGCTCACCGGCTATGGCAACATCGCCACCGCCGTCACCGCGGTGAAGCTCGGTGCCGTCGATTATCTCAGCAAGCCGGCCGACGCCGACGACGTGATCAATGCCCTGCTCGCGACCGGCGAGGCCCAGCCGGCCCCGCCCGAAAATCCGATGTCGGCGGACCGCGTGCGCTGGGAGCATATCCAGCGCGTCTATGAGCTGTGCGACCGCAATGTCTCCGAGACCGCCCGGCGCCTCAACATGCACCGCCGCACCCTCCAGCGCATCCTCGCCAAACGTGCCCCGAAATAAGATCGGCGA
>Ga0157369_10007607_pt1 | contig 12465 bp, 16 predicted proteins | sample C25metaG_FD_113461 | JGI IMG/M metagenome (GOLD analysis project Ga0157369, IMG submission 113461) | Corn rhizosphere microbial communities from Kellogg Biological Station, Michigan, USA - C2-5 metaG | ecosystem: Host-associated > Plants > Roots > Rhizosphere > Soil | place: USA: Michigan...
CGCATCCGCACGGGCAGATCTGGTCGACGGGATTCGTTCCGGATGAACCTGCGGCTGAGACGATTGCGCAGCGAGAGTATCAGACCAAGAACGGACGCTGCCTGTTGTGCGACTATGCGGCGGAGGAACTGCGGATGGCTGAGCGGGTGGTGCTGGAGAACGCACACTTTGCTGTGATTGTTCCGTGGTGGGCTGTATGGCCGTTTGAAGTGTTGCTGGTGAGCAAACGTCACCTTGGCGCGATGCCGGAGTTCTCGGGTGAAGAGCGGGATGCGCTGGCGGATGCGCTTAAGCGGCTGACGACGCGCTACGACAATCTGTTCGAGACAAGCTTCCCCTATACGATGGGCTTTCACCAAAGGCCGACAGATGGTGTGGAGCACGAAGAGTGGCACTTCCATGCGCACTTCTATCCGCCGCTGTTGAGATCGGCGACGGTGCGGAAATTCATGGTTGGCTTCGAAATGCTGGGCATGCCGCAGCGGGATATTACGCCGGAGAGTGCTGCGGAGCGGCTGAGGGTGTGTCCGGAGACGCACTTCTGGCCTCGAGAGTAGGGGAAGTCAATCCTTCGAGTGCAGCGGGTATCTTCAAGGCATGATCGAGGCGGGGTGTGTTGAAGCGCACCCAAGTCAATTCGTCTAGTGCTCGCCTCTGCCCGGCCGGAGCATTAGCTCGCGGATGGCTTCGCGGGGGTCTTTGCCTTCTTCGAGAATGAGTTCCATCTGCTCTGTGATGGGCATCTCGATGTTGCGCTCGCGGGCCAGCTCGAGAGCAGCGCGGGTAGTGAGGACTCCCTCAGCGACTTTCCCACCGAGGCTTTCAAGAATTTCGGGGAGCTTGCGGCCCTGGCCGAGCGCCTGGCCTACGGTGCGATTGCGCGAAAGCGATCCGGTGCAGGTGAAGACAAGGTCTCCGACGCCGCTGAGTCCGGCAAGGGTCTGCGGATTGCCACCGCATGCGACAGCAAGGCGTGTCATCTCGGCGATGCCGCGGGTGATGAGGGCGGCCGTGGAGTTGTGCCCCAGGCCAACGCCGACGGCGATGCCCGCTGCAATGGCGATGACATTTTTTAGCGCGCCGCCGAGTTCTACTCCGATGACATCGCTGGATGTGTAGAGGCGGAGGGTTTCTGAGCTGAATTCCTGCTGGATAAAGTGAGCCACCTGGAAGTCGCTGAAGGCGACGGTGACAGCGGTCGGCTGTCCCTGGGCGACCTCGATGGCGAAGCTGGGGCCGGAAAAGGCCCCGATGGATACGAGAGTTCCGGCGGGTTCGAGCACGTTTGAGATGACCTGCGTCATGCGAGAGTGCGTGCCCTTCTCTACACCCTTGGTGGCGCTCACGATGAATTGGCCGTTGTGGATTTGACCTTTGACGCGCTGCAAGGTTGAACGCAGGAATTCGGACGGGATGACGGAGACGATGATTTGCGCTTCGGCGATTGGCGCGAGATCCGCAGTGACGGCCAGGTCGGGGGGGAGCGGATAACCCGGCAGGAACAGAGTGTTCTCGCGGGCGGCATCAATGGCTTTGGCCTCAGCATTGCTGTGGGCCCAGAGCGTGACTTCGTGGCCTCCGCGGCGACAGAGAGAAAGAGCGATAGCAGTGCCCCAGGCACCTGCTCCTAGAACGACGATACGGCTCATGCGGGCTTTCTCTCCCGGGTACGCGAGCCGAAGCGGTTTTCGGTTCCGGTGAGGAGACGGCGTATGTTGGCATGGTGCTTCAGAATGATGAGCAGAGAAACGATGAACTGGGCAGCGATGAAGAAGGCAGGCTTATCGCCATGTACGAGGAATGACGCGAAGACGGGGAAGCTGCCGGCCCCGAGGATAGAAGCAAGGGAAACGTAACGAGTGAGCAAAAGCACGACCACGAAGACCGTAATGGCAGCGAGAGCGGCCATGGGAGCGGCTACCAGAAAGACGCCGAATCCAGTGGCTACGCCCTTACCGCCGCGGAATTGGAGCCAGACAGGAAACATGTGACCGAGAACAGCGACTACAGCGGCGAGCGCTGCGGTATCGCGCGGCGCAAGGGCGATATGGGAGGAGACGATGGTGGCGAGAGCGACCGCCGCCGCTCCCTTTGTGGCGTCGAGGATGAAAGTAGCGGCACCGAGGCCTTTTCCGCCGGAGCGGAGAACGTTGGTGGCGCCGATGTTGCCGCTACCGACGGAGCGGATGTCCTGGTTGCGGAAAAGTCTGACCAGCAGGTATCCGACAGGGATAGACCCGAGCAGATACGAAGCCAGGACAAGAAGACTGATTGCCAGGAGCATGGTCAAACAGAGTTTAGCAGGAATTGTGGGTTGGAAATGAGACGGAAGGAAGCGGAGCGAGCAACCTCAGCCGCGCTACGCGGGTGTTCGCCGAGCTAGCGCGGCTGGTTGTGATTTCGAGCCTTAGAAGTGTTCGTCGGCGGAGGGGCCGAAAAGGGCGGGAACCTTGGCTTCGAGGAGGCGCAGGTAGACGGTCAGCTGGCCGCGATGATGGGCGAGATGGCTGAAGACGGCGTCAGCGATCATGATACTTTTCGGATTTTGGGAGACGGGGTTGCCGCCCATCTTGAAGGCCCACGGTTTCGCGAGGTGCTCGTCGGTGGCTGATCCAAGTGCGCGTCGGGCCTTGGCGACCGCAGTGTCGAGGCTGGCGAGCAGATCGGCCTTGGCGGAGAGTGGTTTGGTCCGGAATTCTGCGCCTTCCGGCGAGTCGAGGTCGAGCTCGTCGCGATCAACGATGAGAGCGATCCAGCCGAGCATGCTGGCGACGACGGAGGCCAGATAGCCGAACTCCATTGAGCGGGGGTGGGGTTTGAAGTCGTTGTGCCCTTCAGGAATGCGCTCAATGGCTTTGCGGGTGGAGTCGGCTTCACGGTCGAGTTGGGCGATGAAGTAGTCCTTAAGGATCATTGGATCTCCTTGGTATTTGAATTCTGAAAGTCCCGCATTCGGGATGCAGTTAAGCAGCGCAGTTGGCGAGTTCCTGATAGCGGGTTGCGTTGCCGAATTTGTAGAGCGAGTACCAGGCCTCGAGTGCTGAGGGAGTGTAAAGATCGAGGGTCTTGAAGACCTCGCGGGCGAACTCGAGGGGAGCGAGGCCCGAGGCGGTGATCATGCTCTCATCGGTGACCGCAGGAACGTTGCAATAGAACTTCTCGCCGCGATAACCGGAGGCGAGGAGATAGTCGCGGCTGTTGCTGGTGTGATGGAAATCGTCGAGCATACCGGCGCGGGCGAGGGCGAAGGTAGCTCCGCAGATGGCGGCGATGGGAACGCTCTCCACAAAGAAGACGCGGGCGATGTCGATGGCTTCCATGTTGCTGTGGGATTCCCAGGTTTCACCGCCGGGGAGGATGAGCATGGCTGCGTCGTTCGAGTCGACTTCGGCGAGAGCGATGTCCGGAATGATGCGCAGGCCGCCCATCGAGGTGACAGGTTTGCGGGTTGTGCCGACGGTAACGACGCGGTAGCGATAGGGGTTCTTCTGGAACCGGGGATTGTTGATGCCGGCAACGGCGAAAGAGGTTTCCCAATCGGCCATGGTGTCGAAGACGAAGAGGAAGACGTTACGAGCGGGCATTCTGATGACCTCCGACTGACAGAAACAATCTTTGCTCGGCAAATATGACAATTGGTGTCATATTTAGTTTGAGAATGTCAGAAATGTGACGAAAAGGTTTGAGGGACGATGAAGGCGGATCGGTTGATGTCGGTGCTGTTGCTGCTGCAGGCGCGCGGGCAGGTGACAGAGCGCGAGCTGGCGGAGCAATTGGAAGTTTCGCAGCGCACGATCCATCGCGATCTGGAGGCGCTGAGCGCGGCGCGCATCCCGGTGTCAGCGGTACGGGGAGCGCAGGGTGGTTGGCAACTGGAAAAGGGATGGCGGACGCATGTGCCGAGCCTGGATGAGGCGGAGCTGCGTGCGCTGCTGATGGCACAGCCGCGGACGCTGGGGAATCCAAGGATGGCCGCCGCAGCGCAGAGTGCGATGAATAAATTGATGGCCGCTATGCCGGAACCGTTGAAGGCACAGGCGGCGCACATGCAACAGCGATTGCACGTAGATCCGACGGGATGGCGAGGTACGGGCGAGGATGTGTCGATGCTGACGCTGGTGCAGGAGGCGGTCTCCCGCGACCGAAAGCTGACGTTTGAGTACACAAAGGCAGATGGGGAAGAGTCAAGCAGGACCGTGGATCCGCTGGGCCTGGTGTCGAAGGGTTTGAGCTGGTACCTGGTGGCGCGTACGGCGAAAGGGATGCGGACATTTCGCGTGTCGCGAATGCGGAAGGTGACGGTGCTGGCGGTGCAGTTCGAGCGGCCGGCGCGGTTTGACCTAGCGGAACACTGGAAGGCGGCTACTGCGGAACTTGATCGCAAGAGGGCGAGTTTCCGGACGGTGTTGTCGATGAAGCCAGAGAGTGTGCGACGCATTCAGTCGTGGTGTGTGACGCGCGAGGGTTCGCGAGAGTGGGTGAGGAAGGCTGGCGAGGGGAGAGTTGCGCTGGAGGTAGATTTCGATGATGAAGGGATGGCGCGGTTCTTCGTTTTGGGTATGGGAGCGGCAGTGCGGGTGCTCGAGCCGGTGGGATTGCAGGACTGGGTTTCCAGGCAGGTGAAGGAAGTAGCTGCTGCGATCGAGGCTTGAAGAGATTTCTTCAGCTATGTGTGTGATGACGGCGGTATACTTCGTCGTCTCCCCTGATGCCGGAACAAATTCCCTTTGAAAGGACGGATGTATGCCCAGTTATCTCGTGCAAGTTTCGTACAACTCAGAGGCGGTGGCGGCGCTGGCGAAGAAGCCGCAGGATCGGACAGTGGTGGTCGGCAAGGTGGTGGAGAAGCTTGGCGGCACGCTGAAAGGCGCGTGGCTGTGCTTCGGTGATTACGACACGGTGGTAGTGGTGGATTTGCCGGATAACGTGAGCGCGGCGGCGTTTGCGATGGCGATCAGCGCGGGCGGGTCGTGCAAGACGGTGAAGACTACGCCGCTGATGTCGGTGGAAGAAGGTCAGGCGGCGATGAAGAAAGCCGGAGGAACTGGATATAAGCCGGTGATGAAATAGCTGAGTATTTTCGGGCCGGCGGAGCCAAGGAGAGCTTTTGCCGGCCCACGCTCAACCACGATTGGAGCGCCCAGAGTTTTCATCCCTGCTTTCTGATTCCTGCCGTTTGCTCCAGGGTCTTTGACGTCTCCCCATCGCTTTTGAAAGACTCCCCTCATGCGATACAGCGGCAGGATTGAATATGCGGACGCCCGCAAAATGCGCACCCGCAACAAGGGCTATTACCGCGTTCTCCACTGGCCCATCTGGATCTGGGTCTTCTTCCTCGCTCCCGGCCCGCTCGTCTTCAGCCTCTTCGCTCACGGATTCAGCAAGGCGAATGGGGCGTGGCTTGCGCTTGTTCTGATTGGAACGGGTATTGCCGGACTCAAAGGCCAGCTTCCCGGCTGCGAACCCGCGCCCTATATCTTGCGATTTGATGAAGACCGCCCAAACCCGCTCTATCGCAAGGTCTGCTACACCTTTGCATGGAACGCGGTTATCAATTTTGCATTTCTAAATCTCCTCGGACTCGTTATAGCCGTCATCACCGGCGTGTGGACGATGAAGCAGCTCTACCAGTATGTCTACTTTCCGCTCGCCATCTTCATCCTTATCCTCGGCGCATTCGGCAAGCTTCCCCGCGTCGGCAAATCCACCAAGGGCGAAGGCATCGAGCGCCGCTACTTCTATGGCTCTGTATGGGCGGTCACCACTGCGCAGACTATTCTGCTCGTGCTCTGGAAGACGCTCCCGCTTACGCGCACCGGCAGCTTTATCAAGCTCGTCATCTACGCAGGCCTTCTCTTCCTGATGGCGTCGTTCGCTTACAACGGCGCGTTGCCGCGTACGCGACCTATCCTGCCCGGCGAACTCATGGTGGACTAGGGGAAGTTTCCGGATGGCTCTTGGAGTTCGGAGATTCTCGTTCCCACCCATTAGACATAAGACGTCGAATGGATGGGGCACCCAGATTTGTTGGCGGTCCACGCAAAAGCGATGATCAGGCTTTGGCGGCGCGGCGTTCGCGGCCGCTGAGGAGGTAGATGGCGGCGCGGAGTTCGAGGAGAGGGTCGGCGGATGGCTCGATCCCGTCGACGCGAGGGATGGGGTCGAAGATGATGTGCTTCTGCTGAACGAGGCTGTCGGGCAGCATGCTGGTGAGCTCGAGAGTTCCGAATTCGACGAGCTTGCGGTCTTCGGGCCAGTGGATGGTGGCGTCGTCGGTGATGTCTCCGGCTTCGGCGATCTGCACGTAGATGTTGAAGCGCACGGGCGACTGCTTGAGGCGGTGCTCGAGTTCTTCGTAGTGGTGGTTTTCATGGATCGTTGCATCGCTGGCCAGGTAATCGTTGCCGGCTTCGGGGACGATGCGGTAACGGCCGAAGCGGGTCTCGCCGGCGGCATTGGTGAACTTGAATGCAGTGACGCCGTAATAGGTATCGCGGGCGAGGCTTGATGGGAAGGGCTTGGGTGTCTGTACGAACCGGAGCGCGGCCGGATGAGTGCCGAAGAACTGTTCGATCGGTTTCGGCGATGGAACTTCGGGCCCGCTGGCTGCGGCAGCGCGAAGGAAGTCGAGGAACTCGTAACCGTCTCGCGCGGGGAAACCGTCTGTGGAGTGGCTCACGATGTCGGTATGAACGTGGTCGGCGAGATTGAAACGGATGGCAAGGCCGCGTGGGTTGGCTTCGGGTTTACTGTCGGGGATTTCAGGAAGGCCGGTGGAGTTGGAGAAACGTGCGGTGACCGGAGTGGATTCGCGCTGGATGTGCGGGGCTTTGGTGAGAGACTTCGCTGCGCTTGCGGGCCGGAAAGTTCCACTGAGCATCAGGCCTTTGGCGTGCGCGGGGCGGAAGCCGGGATGAGGCCCGAAGATTTTATGGAATTGCGCCAGGAGGTCATTGGCGAGAGTAACTACTCGTTCGTCGTTAGGCAGAGGCATAGGGGAAGTCTCCGTTCATATCGGCTGGGTGAGACTGAGGCCGTAATAGTGAAGATAAATGGGTGGGAGGAGGGGATTCGTGAAAATCGTCTGAGCCCACTTCGGCCTCAGGTGCGGAGTTTCGGGTGACTGCCTTAGCTTCGCGGCTTCGCGATCGCGAGGTCGAGTTTTCTGCGTTTGGCAGTGGTCGGGACTGGGGTCGCGCTTGCGGAGCCGCGAGCACGTGCTGGATGGATGATTGCCGCGTTCTCCGAGGGCGCTTGATCCGGTTCTTGATTCGGGGGATTTTGTTTCGCGCAGAAATCTTTTTGGGGGCAGCTGGCGCAGTCGTGGGGCGGCTCGCAGACGGAGATTTCGGGAGCGAACATGTCATTGCCGAGGGCAATAGCCTTGGAGAAGTCGAGCGGATCGCCCTGGAGGTTGTGAATGGAGCGCACACAATCTGCGGGAACCGGCTGTTCCATGCGGGCTGCGACACCGGCGGCGATCTGCAGTCCGTAGAGCATGAGGCCGCCACGCTTGAGTTCCATGGTCTCGTAGTTGAGAGCGCGCACGACCTGCCCGATGGCGAGGAGCACAGAGGTGAGGTCTTCAAGAGGTGGGATCACCGGGCGGTCTTTGTTGTACATGTGGTCGAACTTCATGTGGAAGTAGCAATAGGGCTTGCCATTGAGGGCGCTGGAGCGGCAGCGCTGTCCGTCATTCTTGATGTGGCGGCGTTGTTTGAATTTGATTTCTCCTTGCGGTCCGGCATTGCAGCCGGATACCCCTCCCCCCTGGGGGCATTTGCAGCTGGAGTTGACTGTAAGCGGCTTAAAATAAGCCAGTTAGAATCTAAGACAAAGGGAAGCAAATAATAAGTTGTTGCTGGACTTCGTCCCACGATCTGGGATGGAGGACGGTAGTGTGGAGTTCCTGAAAAATCGATGCCAAAGTCTATCCTTGGGATCACGCTGGAGAATCATCTTCCACACCGTAACGATAGCAAGAGCAATAGCCGTCGAGACTGGCTTCCGCGTAGCTCCTGGGTTGTGGGCCACCCTTTCTTTACTCATCGGTTAAATACATCAACTCAACCCCTGCCTACCAAACCATGTATAGCCCCACTCCGCTGTCCGACCATAGTCTTCGTACGCCGCCACGTGACCTCAATAGCGAATACATTTTCGAGAGCTTTTCTGAAACCCACTCTGGACCTCACAGCTCCCGCATTAGATGTCTGGGAGCTCAGATCACTGAATCTGAGTGACGCTGAGTCATGTGCGTACTGCGAGCTCTTTACTCAAGTCTCTGCCAGCGACAGGGCTGTTCAACGCATGGGCGGATATCCGAACCAAGTTCAATACTCCAAGTTGATGTCCACAGATGATGGCTGGCAACTTCTAATGCAGCTCGACTCTGAGGACGAAGCAGGAATGATGTGGGGCGATGTGGGCTAGATTTACTTTACGATACGAGAACAAGATTTGAAGTCGCTAAGCTTCGACAAAACCTGGATGAACTGGCAGTGTAGCTGATTTTCAATCACGGTAAACCGGATCGTGTCTGTTTCACCAATCAGGAACTAACCCAAGTCTTGTGAAACATCGCTTGAGTAGGAGATGCGTCTGAACACTCCTGCGCCCGATGCGGCGATTTTATTTCCGGCCAAGTAGCAGCCCTGCCTGAACGTTACAGAGCGGCCTTCATGGTTTTGCGGTACTCCTTCAGGACTTCGGCTCCGCGCTTCGTCAATCGACAGATGGTGAGCGGATATTTGCCTCGAAAGGTCTTCTGGATCTCAACGTAGCCGACCTCTTCCAGCTTGGAAAGATGGACCGAGAGATTGCCCTTCGTGAGGCCGGTGGTCTGGTGCAGGTATTGGAAGTCGGCCTCTTCGACTGCATTCAGAAGAGCGACGATCATGAGGCGAGCGGGCTCGTGAATGATTCGATCGATTCCGGCCAGGTTCTGTATCGCATCGCTCATATCAAGCCTCGATTTCGGTTCGTTGCCGAAGCAGGCGAGCGAGAGTTATCCCGCCGGCAGAGATCTCTACCATTCCGACGAATAAGTAGAAAGTCGCCAGGCAGATCTCGAATGACCAGTTGGTGAACACCAGGAAGATTCCGGCGCAAAGTGCAAGGCTGCCGGTGATCCAGAAGCGGGGCAACCGCCCAACGACGAACTGAAAAACTCCGATGAAGATTCCGTTGATGGGGAGCAGCCACAGCTTGAGATCCCGCAGCTCCAAATATCGGATCAGGGCGACCATCGCCCCGGCGACTACCAACGCCTGCACGAGTGCAAAAACTTTTATCTTTGTCGATTTTGGGTGAGGGCGCAATCGGACATAACCGACCCATGGCAACAAGTACCGCTGCCTGATGCTCTTGATGAGCCAGTTCGTAATTGCACACATTACGCAGACCAGCGCGGTGAATAGGAGACCCAACACCTGCTGCGGTCGACCGCGAAATAGAACATCTGGCCAGCACATTCCCGAAGCGATCACAAAGATCACACCGGCGATTAGTTCCGGCAGTCCATCGCGATTGTGTGCGCATTGGACCATTCGGTGTGCGAGCGTGTCTGGGTTGGCGAGCGAAGGGGAAGATAGATGCTCTTGCATATCCACCTCCGTAGACTGGTTTATTATACAAACTAGTCTACATCATGTTGCACCTGCCGGGGCTTCTTGTCAAGGGATCTATTGCAAGTCCTGCTCAAGTTCAAGGACTCTCGTTGCTGCTTGAATTCGTTCGGGAAGTGAAATCGGCCCACGTTGTCGCCGAGACGGCAAGATGGCCCAGATTTGCGTCATTTCCGGATGGCGGACCACTCGCCAGTGACTCGAAATTTTGCTGCCCAAACGACACCATAGAATTGAACCATCAAGTCTCATCGTCGGAGAAGAAATGCGATTCTATACGGCAGAGCAGTGCGAGGAATGGCTGGCGCAACGTAGCCGGACGAAGCCGGATAGGACCAAATCTCCGCATTGGGAGGCGTTCGATTATCCGAGCAAGGGATATCAGTTTTTCCCAGTAGCCCGGGCAGTAGCGCACTTGGTCATGTACCGACAGCCTACGCTTCTTTGGGTCACGGAGTGGGGTATATGGCCGTCCAGTGAGAACTGGCAGCTCTATTACAAGCTGCGCCAAGCTCAAAACGACTTCAGACTCCTTCAAGATGCTCCGGGGCACCTGTTTTTGGATTACGAGTCCGAGGATTTGACCACGTTCTTGCAGCTAGCCATGTTGAATGGCTGGGGCGGGTACATCCTCACGGAAGCGAACTATGTCAACGTATTCTTCAGTCATGACGAATACATCGAGTTCTTCACGTCGACTCCTGAGAACTTGTCCGAACTGAGGCCGCTGTTTGCAAAATCCGAGGGCGCTTCGGCATCCTGACCGGATCACCGCTGATGCTTCTCAGTCTCGAACGTCGCTGATGCATGACCGTCCACCCGTAAATTACTTATCAGTAAATACTTGCGCACTCCCCGAGGAGTGCTTGATGCTGACTTTTCTCTCGACTGACCATGACATTTCGATGGGGCTTGAGGGATGTAATTCAATTGAATTACAATTTGTCAGGAGGCGTTTTCTTATGCCTGCGAATGCTTTGGTACAGACACGGATTGATCATGATGTGAAAGAACGTGCGGCGGCGGTGCTCGAAGAGCAGGGCATTACAGTTTCCGATGCCGTGCGCATCCTGCTGACACGGACCGCCAACGAAGGCGCGCTTCCGTTTACGCAAGCGAACAATGCCGCCGCGCACGATGTTTGGTTTCGTGGCAAGGTGCAGGAAGCGCTGGATGATCCTCGACCTGCTATCTCGCACGAGAAGGTGGAGGCGCGCTTTGCCAAACGCCGTGCCGCGGCGCGGGGCAAGGTGCAATAGCCGATGCAATTGGAATGGTCCCAGTTTGCCCAGGCGGACCGCGAAGCGATTTTCGACTACATCGAGGCAGATAGTCCTCAGGCGGCCATTACCGTGGACGACCGCATCGGGCAGCAGATCGAGGAGTTGATGAAGTTTCCGAAGGTTGGCCGCCCTGGACGTATTGATGGCACACGCGAGCTGATCATTCAGCGCACACCGTATATCGCCGCCTACCGCATCGCAGGGAAAACGATACGCATTTTGCGTGTGCTGCACGGCGCCCAGATGTGGCCGCAAGAGCGGCCCTGAAAACGCAGTTTGATTTTCCGGGCCTCTTCTAAACCAGGAAGAAACCCCATTCTCGAGTAGTTTCCTGTTTGGCCACGATTCACTCGGAACCCTTGGTCTCATGATCGTTCCATGCTCCTCACGCCGGAACTCGCTGAGTCGATTGCAGGTTTATATCGCGTTTTCGAAAAATATCCTTTGCGCAGCGACACTAAGGCATGTGACTGCCGAGGTTGTGGGCACGATGAACAGCGGCTGCATATCAGGCCACTCGCAGAACTGACCCGGAAAGACTTGGAGACGTATGCGATGGATGCCCTATAAACGTGGGGAACGGGCGAAGATTTTAAGCATTTCCTTCCCCGAATCTTCGAGTTGCCTGTGAGCGCGTCTAAGAATTGCTTCGCGGTTGCTGATCCTTCGCTGATTGTCTCGAAACTGAGCTATAGCTCTTGGTGCTCTACGAACTGGCGCTCTTGGCCACAGGATGAGCAATCGGTTATAGAGAAATTCTTCGATGCCGTTTGGAGCGCGGCACTGGATTCAGACCTACAGGACTTGCCATTTGATGGCGCGTACGGATGGCTTCAGGCCATTGCAACTGTTGAGGCGGACATTTCGACTTATCTTGACCGATGGCTGCGTACGGACTCGGTCAACTTGAATCGGAATCTGGCATTGATGATTTCGCAGATTCACAAGCTACCTTCGAGTGGCCATGGTGCCCAGCTCGAATGGGGACCGCCAGAAGGACAACACGACCAACTTGATGCATGGCTCTATAGCACGGAAGTCAAGCGGAAGCTGATGAATGCGTTCGAGAGATGGCCCGAAGAACCGTTTGCGAATGACTTGAGAATGCTGCGATCCTACTGCCCTAGACTGTCGCTTCTACGATTGCTCCCGAATAACTGCGTATTCGGAAGTTAGCCGAACAATCCCTCAGGGGATGAAGCCCCTTTTTTTTGTGTGGCTCTTTGGCCCGGCTGAAGCCGTGCCGTTGTCACAAAACAGCGCGCGGCTTCGTGTGATCGCCTCCTCGGAGTGATTTCGATTGCGTGGATGGTTCGATCGTTGCTGGGGAATGGTGCTTCCCGGGCGTTCGCGTCGGCCCTACGGGGCTGAGGGATTTCTTTTTTGTTCGCGGACCAAGGACTGCGCTGCGCTTGTCCTGGGCTGTTTTCGGCGGCTCCCTACGGGAGCTGAGGGCCTTGTTGGTTTCGATTGCGGATCGTCAGCGGCCGGAAGGCCGTTGCTCCCTCCGGCGGGGATGGATGGGGCATCCGGCATTCTCGTTCCCACCCTTGCCG
>Ga0157369_10007611_pt1 | contig 12462 bp, 10 predicted proteins | sample C25metaG_FD_113461 | JGI IMG/M metagenome (GOLD analysis project Ga0157369, IMG submission 113461) | Corn rhizosphere microbial communities from Kellogg Biological Station, Michigan, USA - C2-5 metaG | ecosystem: Host-associated > Plants > Roots > Rhizosphere > Soil | place: USA: Michigan...
GACGGATCGCCATCGCACCGATGACGCCGGCACCCACGACGAGGAGGCCTCCGCCGATCCACGGCAGGGCTCCACCGTCGAAGCCGGTCGAGGCGAACTCGCGCTCCGAGACCTGGAACGAGGCACTCTCCGTGGTGGCGCCCTGGGTCGCCGTGACCATGCAGGTGCCGGAGGCGGTCTTGCTGGTCTCGATCGTCACCGCGAACGCGCGAGCGGCGTCGGCGCTGAACGTGCCGGACGTGGGTACGGCGCTCTGCTCGGCGGCCTGCTCGGTCGCTCCGGCGGTGTTCGGCTTCGCAGCGGGAATGCTGCAGCCGGGCCCGGCGACGGTGACCGTCACCGGAGTGCCGGGGTCGAAGGTGCCGTCGCAGCGGAAGACGGTCGACTCCCCCTGGGTCACCGACACCGGTGTGAGGGTCGCACAGCCGGCAGGGCCGTAGGTGGACGAGTCGGTCGCTGCACTCGCGGCGGTCGGGGCCGCGAAGACTGCCAGGAGGCAGAGCGATGCTAGGGCAAGGGTGCGCTTCATGTTGATATCCCCAAGGAACGTCGAATACCCCCTGCGTCCGCCGATTTCGGGTGGGCGTCCGCGCGAGGTTCCCCAGGGTCACGAATTCGGGTGCGTGGCTTCCTGAGGTGTTGTCATGCTATGTCAGGAGCCGCACCGAGGGAAGGCTGAAATGGTCGTTTTGCCCGTGATTCCGGGGGTTGTGACCAGGTTTGGGGGTACGTCGGAGGCCTTCGGAGCGAGCACGGTGAAGACGAGTTCCGTTGTCGCCCCCGGAGTGAGGGTCACGTCGGTCTGGGCGTAGAGACGACCGTTCGGGTCGGTCACGGCCTTCACCGGCAGGTCCTCGCCGTCGCTCGCACCGAGCAGGGTCGCGCCGAGCGGGCCGTGGATCACGACGCGCGTCGCGATGTCTCCCGCGGGGGTGCCGAAGCGCCCGCCGGCGGTCACGTAGTCCGGCAGGGAGGTTGCGGCGTCCGCCGGTGCGGTGGACGTCAGGGTGACGGCGACGACGTATTCGGCGCCCTGTTTCGTGCACCGGGCGTCGCGGATGTCGACCTTCGTCTCCAGGTAGTAGTCCATCTTCGCGCGGGTCAGGTCTTCGAGGTAGACCCCGGTGTACACGGCTGCGTCGTCGGTCGCCGGTGGGATCCCGGCGAGGCTCGTCTCGGCGATCAGCGCCTGTTCGGTGGGGACCGCACTCCACACGTGGAGACGGTTCTCCGCACCGGACTCGGACAGGGCCTGGACGAGGGCGCCGGGGTCGGGCGAGCGGGAGATCATGCCCTCGAACACCGCACCCGAGACCGCGGCGAAGAACGCGTCCTGTACGAGCCGGTCCGGGAACCGGGCGTAGACGTCGCTCAGCAGCGTCTTCGCCGCGTTGTCGGCGGTGAGCTCGGTGCCGTCCGGGAGGGCGACGGGGCCGGTCGCCTCCAGCAGGTGTGCGAGGACGTAGGGGTCGACGGCGACCACGGTGTCGATGGGAACGCCGAACACCTGGGTCCCCATGGCTGCGGCGAGCTCGCCGGTGCGACTGAAGTCGACCGTGAGGTTGGTGTCCTGGATGTACCGGCCGAGGTTGTCGGTGTAGACGTTCTGCTCGAACGGGGTGAGCGGGAGTACCGGGGCGGGGAATCCGGAGAAGTCGTCGCTCCCCCGGGTGCCGACGAACGAGATGACGCCGTTCTCCGCGTGGATGAGGGCCACCGCCCCGGCGATGCCGCCACTCGAGCGCAGCTCCGCGTTGTTCTGGATCATGACCATGATGTTCCGAGGCCCGGCCCCTCCCGCCATGTCCGGCAGGAGCGCCGTGGCCCGCGCCGCGGTGTCGAGCATCGTGGATGCATCGGTGATCGTGCGGGTGAGCTTCTCGACGGCGTCGGCGACCACCGGCAGCGCACCGTCCGTGCCGATCGTGTCCACGCGCCCGGCGATGGCGTCAGCCGCTGCAGCCGCCTCGGCCACGGTCGGCGCGACGGCGCGGAGCGGCTCCGTCGCGATCGACCCGTCCCCGGGGAGCAGGGACGACAGGTTCACCTGATCGGCGATCTCGACGACCTTCGGCACGACGTCGACTGCGACGTCATCGGTCGCGGCGGCGGCCTGTCGCACCGCGGAGAAGTTCACGCCGAGGAACGGGACCGCCTCTGCCGCCCGCCAGATGGGATCACTCGTCAGCGACACCGCCTCGCCGGTGTGCTTGGTGAGGGCACGCTGCGTGACCTCGGTGCCGCTCGCGTCGCCCTTGAGCACGGCCGACTGGAGCGCCTTCGCCTCCGACTGGGCGGCTTCGAGCGCGTTCTTCGCCAAAGACGCCCGGACGCCGAGCCAGGCTCCGAGCGCGAGGACGACGAGGAGGACGGCGAGTGCGATCCACCACAGACGCGAACGCCTGCGGCCGGGCAGGCGGATGCCGGCCGTCGCCGGGCGTGGGTCAGCCAAGAGTGCTCCTTGTTCGGGTAGGCACAGCCTAACCGCCGGATGATGGCCTCCGAGGGTCGCTGCACGCCCCCTTTCAGGGGTGGACGACGCACGCCACACCAGGGCTCACGGCCGCTCATGGCCTACGATTGCGGGATGCCGTCAGCACGCCCGTCGACCGATCTGGAGCCGCACCGCAGATGACCCGCACGCCGCGCATCGTGATCGGGATCCTGCTGCTGCTCTGCCTGTGCGTCATGCTCGGCATCGCGTTCTGGCCGACGCCCGTCGACGCCGGCGGTCGGACGACGCTGCTGGCGATCCTCGATCGCTTGCAGGCCGCGGGCGCCCCGACCTGGTTCGACTACCGCTTCGTCGAATCGGCCGCGAACGTCGTGCTGTTCATCCCGCTCGGAGCTCTGCTCGCCCTCGAGCTGCCGTTACGCCTCTGGTGGGTCGCACCGCTGACGACGACCCTGTTCTCGGTCGCGATCGAACTCGGACAGACCCTGCTCCCCGAGCGGGTCGCGACGATCGCCGACGTCTACGCCAATGCGGCCGGAGGGCTGCTCGGCGCGACGATCGTGCTCGTCGTCCGGCTACTCGTCACCGGTCACGGACGACCGAGACCGACGTAACGCCACCCGGCGCCCCGCCAGGCGTCCACGTCGAGGCAGTTGCGTCCGTCCACGATCGTCTTGCCCGCGGTCAGCTCGGCGACGGCAGAGGGGTCGAGGGCTCGGAACGCCTTCCACTCGGTCACGACCACGACGATGTCTGCGTCCGTCACGGCCTCTTCCGCCGAGTCAGCGAACGTCAGCTGCGGGTGGAGCCGACGCGCGTTGGGAACCGCTTCCGGATCGAAGGCGAGCACCTTCGCACCCAGTCCGTTGAGGCCGACGGCGACATCGAGGGCCGGCGAGTCTCGGACGTCGTCGCTGTCGGGCTTGAACGCGAGGCCGAGCACCGCGACCCGCTTCTGGTAGGCGCTCCCGCCGAGCTCCTCGACGACGAGGTCGATGACGCGCTGACGACGACGCAGGTTGATCGCGTCGACCTCCTTGAGGAAGGCCACCGACTCCCCACGACCGAGCTCCTCGGCACGAGCGGTGAAGGCGCGGATGTCCTTCGGCAGGCAGCCGCCGCCGAACCCGACACCGGCGTTGAGGAAGCGGCGACCGATCCGGGCGTCGTAACCGATCGCATCGGCGAGCTCCGTGACGTCGGCGTCGGTGACCTCGGCGATCTCCGCCATCGCGTTGATGAAGGAGATCTTCGTGGCGAGGAACGCGTTCGCGGCGACCTTCACCAGCTCCGCGGTCGCGTACCCGGTGGCGACGAGCGGCGTGCCGGTGGAGAGTGCCTGCGCGTAGACCTCGTCGAAAGCGGCTCGAGCGACGGCGGCGTCCTCGGGAGCCGGCGGCAGCCCGTACACGAGTCGGTCGGGCGCGATCGTGTCCTGCACGGCGAAGCCCTCCCGCAGGAACTCGGGGTTCCAGGCGAGCACCGCGCCGGTGGGGGCGACGAGTTCGGCCAGGCGCGCGGCGGTGCCGACGGGGACGGTCGACTTGCCGACGACGACGTCTCCTGCCGACAGGTGCGGCAGGAGGGCCGTCACCGCGGCGTCAACGTAGCGCAGGTCGGCGGCGTTGGAGCCGGCCTTCTGCGGCGTGCCGACCGCGACGAAGTGCATGGTGGCCCCGGCCGCGTCGGCCATGTCCGTACTGAACCGCAGGCGGCCCGACTCGACGCCGGCCAGCAGCAGCTCCGGAAGGCCGGGCTCGAAGATCGGCGAGCGTCCGGCGGCGAGCGCCTCGATCTTGGCCGGGTCCACGTCGATGCCGACGACCTCGTGCCCGATCGATGCCATGGCGGCCGCGTGCACGGCCCCCAGGTAGCCGCAGCCGATGACGGAGAGCTTCATGCGTGTGATCCTTCGCTGATGGGAGGTGCGGTGGGTGTGCTGGACAGGCGACCGCCGGACTCCTGCAGGTAGCAGACGCCGCAGAGCGATTCGTAGGTGACGGTGGTGCCGTCGATGGCGACCTGGTCGCCGTCGAAGACGAAGGTGTCGCCGAACCGGCGGCCGTTGAAGATCGCCTTTCGACCACAGCGACAGATCGTCTTGAGCTCCTCGAGGCTGTGGGCCACCTCGAGGAGGCGGCGGCTCCCGGGGAACGCGACGGTCTGGAAATCGGTCCGGATGCCGTAGGCGAGGACCGGGATGCCCTCGAGCAGCGCGATGCGCAGCAGATCGTCGACCTGTTCCCCGTGGAGGAACTGGGCTTCGTCGACGAGCAGGCAGCTGACGTCCTCGCCGGTCTCCTGCACGACGCGGCGACGGTGCTCCGCGAACACCCGGACGGCGTCGTCGTCAGGACCGAGCAGGAAGTCGGCATCGCGGGTCACGCCGAGGCGACTGACGATGGCGGCGTCGCCCTTCGTGTCGAGGGACGGCTTGGTGAGGAGGACGCGGTGGCCGCGCTCCTCGTAGTTGAACGCCGCCTGGAGCAAGGCGGTGCTCTTGCCGGAGTTCATCGCCCCGTATCGGAAATACAGTTTCGCCACCAGGCAAGCTTAGGGTTCCCAAGCTGCACCTGTCGCATCCGACGAGGGGCCGGGCGAGGACCCGTGTCGGGGCTACAGCGAGATATCGAGGGCCTCGGCGGTGCTCTCGAGGACCTTCGCCGCCGTCTCGGGGACGTCGTTCAGCGTCGAGCCGTAGGTCGGGATCATCTCGCGGAGCCTCGGCTCCCACGCGGTCATCCTGTCGGGGAAGCACTTGCGCAGGACGTCGAGCATGATCGGCACGGCCGTCGATGCGCCGGGCGAAGCGCCCAGCAGTCCCGCGATCGTGCCGTCCGCACCCGTGATGACCTCGGTGCCGAACTGCAGGACGCCGCCCTTGGCCTTGTCCTTCTTCATGACCTGGGCTCGCTGCCCGGCCTCGATGAGGTACCAGTCCTCGTCCTTCGCCGTCGGCAGGAACTCGCGGAGGCTGTCCATCTTCTGCTTGCGGGACTGCAGGAGCTGCCCGATGAGGTACGTGATGAGACTCGGGTTGTCCTTGGCGACCGCCAGCATCGGGAGGAGGTTGTGCGGGCGCACCTGGGTGACGAGGTCGAGCATCGATCCGCGCTTGAGGAACTTCGGGCTGAACGTCGCGTAGGGGCCGAAGAGGAGGCTCGCCTGACCGTCGACGACGCGGGTGTCGAGGTGCGGGACCGACATCGGCGGGGCCCCCACCGAGGCCTGGCTGTAGACCTTGGCCTGGTGCTTCGAGACCACCGCGGGGTTGTCGGTGCGGAGGAACTGCCCACCGATGGGGAAGACGCCGTAGCCCTTGATCTCGGGGATCCCGGACTTCTGCAGCAGCTTGAGCGCCCATCCGCCGGCGCCGACGAAGACGAAGCGGGCGTTGATCTCCATCGGAGAACGTCCGAGCGTCTGACGGCCTCGGATGCGCCAGGTGCCGTCCTTCAACCGCTTGAGCGACCGCACCTCGTGGTTGGTGCGGACGTGGGCGTTCGGCGCTGCGCCGAAGAGCTTGTGCGTGAGCGAACCGAAGTCGACGTCGGTGCCCGCGGTGATCCGGGTGGCCGCGATGCGTTCGCCGACGGCACGCCGGTTGATGAGCAGTGGAGCCCACTCGGCGATGACGGCCGGGTCTTCCGAGAACTCGATGCCGGCGAAGAGCGGCTGATCCTTCAGCGCCTCGTAGCGCTTCCGGAGGTATTCGACGTCCTTGTCGCCGCGCACGAACGTCATGTGCGGGGTCGGGTTGATGAAGGTGTCGGGTGCGCCGAGCAGGCCCTCCTCGACGAGGTGCGACCAGAACTGACGGCTGAGCTGGAACTGCTCGTTGATGCCGATGGCCTTCGCCGGGTCGACGTGGCCGTGGGCGTCCTGCGGCATGTAGTTGAGCTCGCACAGCGCGGCGTGGCCCGTCCCGGCGTTGTTCCAGGGGTTGGAGCTCTCGAGTGCGACGTCGCTCAGGCGCTCGTACACCTCGACCTTCCAGTCAGGCTGCACCTGGTGGATGAGGGCGGCGAGCGTGGCGCTCATGATGCCACCACCAATGAGGGCTACGTCGATGGTTTCGGTCACCAGAGCAGTCTAGTCGCGGCGAGGCCCGAGCTCTCCACCCGCGTGCTGTCGCTGATCGCATGCTGTGAGATCGCTCGATGTCGAGACACTTCGGCCCGACTGCACGACCGCCGGGTCAGCGTCCGGGGAGCGCGGGGGTGAGGGCGTCGAGCTCCTCGAGCATGCGCTGCGCGAGGTGCGCGTACCCGGCGTCGCTCGGGTGGAGGCCGTCGGCGGAGATCCACGTCGCCGGGTCCTCGTCCAGCCAGTGCGACGCCCCGGAGATGTAGTCGGCCCCGATGGTGTCGGCGGCGTCGTGCACCCATCCGATGATCTGTTCGACGGAGGCCGGTCGCTCAGCGGTGTACCACCAGGGCTCCACCACGATGATGCGGGTGCCGGGCAGCCCGTCGCGCAGCCGCTGGAACTCCGGCAGGATCGCCTCCCGGATCGCCTGCTCGTTGCCGGTCCACTCGAAGTTGTCGTTGATGCCGAGCGCGACGATGAGGATCTCGGGGTGCTGCGCGATGACGTCGGCCGTGACATCGCCGACCTTGTCGCGTTTTCGGACGAATCCGAGGCCCGGGTAGCCGGCGTTGTACTCCGTCCAGCCCTCGGCCTTCGCGACGAGCGAGGACCAACGGGCGGCCGGCGACGACGCTGCCGAGCCCTTCGTGTACGAGTCGCCGTAGAACGCGACGAGCGGTCCGACGGCGACCTCGGACCCGGAGGTGTCGGCGCGGGCGACCGTCGTCTGCTGGACGTCGGCACGCAGGCCACTCACGGTGATCACCGCGGTGACGGCGATGGCGGCCGCGATGAACGCGGCCAACCACCGTCGGCGCAGGCGTGGTCGCTGGCGGGCCATGTCGTCGTCCCCGATCGGGTGGAGGGAGGGCCGGTCAGACCGTTGCGGGCTGTGCGAGCAGCTCGGCGGCGACGATCTCAGCGATCTGCACCGCGTTGAGGGCCGCACCCTTGCGCAGGTTGTCGTTCGAGATGAACAGCGCGAGGCCCTTGCCGGCCGGCGCGCTCTGGTCGGGACGGATGCGCCCCACGAACGACGGGTCCGCACCGGCGGCCTCGAGCGGCGTCGGAACGTCCGACAGCTGGACGCCCGGAGCGTCACGGAGCAGCTCGATCGCACGTTCCGGCGACAGGTCGCGCGAGAACTCGGCGTTGATGGCGAGCGAGTGGCCGGTGAACACGGGCACGCGCACGCAGGTGCCCGACACGAGCAGCTCGGGGAGCTCGAGGATCTTCCGGCTCTCGTTGCGGAGCTTCTTCTCCTCGTCGGTCTCGCCCAGGCCGTCGTCGACGATCGAGCCGGCGAGCGGGATGACGTCGAAGGCGATCGGGGCGACGTACTTGTCGGGAGCCGGGAACTCGATCGCCGAACCGTCGTGGACGAGTCGGGTGAGGTCGCCCTGGGCGACCGCGGCCTCGATCTGGCCGGCGAGTTCAGCCGCGCCGGCGAGTCCGGACCCGGAGACGGCCTGGTAGGTGTTGACGATGAGGCGGGTGAGCCCGGCCTCGGCGTCGAGGACCTTGAGGACCGGCATGGCCGCCATGGTCGTGCAGTTGGGGTTCGCGACGATGCCCTTGACCGCGTCCTTGATGGCGTGCGGGTTCACCTCGCTGACGACGAGCGGGACCTCGGGATCCATCCGCCACGCGCTCGAGTTGTCGATGACGAGCGCACCGGCAGCGGCGAACCGCGGAGCCTGCGTGCGGGAGCCGGTCGCGCCGGCCGAGAACAGGGCGATGTCGATGCCGCTCGGGTCGGCCGTCTCGACGTCCTCGACCACGATGTCCTGGCCACGGAACGGGAGCGTCGTGCCCGCCGAGCGAGCCGTCGCGAAGAAGCGGATCTCGCTGATCGGGAACTCGCGTTCCTCCAGCAGGCGGCGCATGACCTTGCCGACCTGACCGGTCGCTCCGACGACACCGACACGTACACCGTTGCTCATGGGGATTCCTCTGGTTTCAGGGGTTGTTGTGAACCATCTTGCATCAGGATCGGCCAGGCTCCGGCCCCTGAGCCTGTCGAAGGGTCGTTCCTCAGCCTGCCGAGGGGCGGGCTCAGCGGCCGGTGCCACCGTGGACGACGGCTTCGTCCTCGCCGTCGAGACCGAACGCGGAGTGGACCACGTTCGCGGCCTTGTTGAGGGTGTCGGCACGCGTCACGACCGAGATGCGGATCTCACTGGTGGAGATCATCTCGATGTTGATGCCCGCTGCGCTGAGCGCCTCGAAGAGCTTCGCCGAGACGCCGGTGTTCGTGCGCATGCCGGCACCGACGAGGGCGAGCTTGCCGATCTGGTCGTCGTGCTGGATGGCCGAGAAGCCCACCCGCTCCTGCTCGGCCGCGAGCGCGCGGAGGACCTGCTGTGCCTCGGGCTTCGGCAGGGTGAACGAGATGTCGGTGACGCCGGAGACGGCGGTCGACACGTTCTGGACGATCATGTCGACGTTGCCGCCCGACTTCGCGACGATCGTGAAGATCTCCGCCGCCTTGCCCGGCAGGTCGGGGACACCGACGACGGTGATCTTGGCTTCGCTGAGGTCGGTCGCGACTCCGGCGACGATGGGCTGCTCCATGGGTGCCTCACCTGCTCCTGGGTTGTTGCGGCCCGCGTCGTTGAGGACGAGCGTGCCTTCGTTGTTGTTGAAGGACGACCGGACGTGGAGCGTCACGCCGTGGCGGCGTGCGTACTCGACGGCGCGGATGTAGAGGACCTTGGCACCCGAGGCCGCGAGCTCCAGCATCTCCTCGCTGGAGATGCGGTCGATCTTCCGAGCTTTCGGGACGACGCGGGGGTCGGAGGTGAAGATGCCGTCGACGTCGGTGTAGATCTCGCAGACGTCGGCGTCGAGGGCTGCGGCGAGCGCGACGGCCGTGGTGTCGGACCCGCCACGACCGAGCGTGGTGATGTCGCGGGTGTCACGGTTGAAGCCCTGGAAACCGGCGACGATGACGATGGCGCCGTCGTCGAGGGCCTCGCGCAGGCGCACGGGGGTGACGTCGACGATGCGCGCTGCACCGTGCTGGGCGTCGGTGATCATGCCGGCCTGGCTGCCGGTGAAGGAGCGTGCGACGTAGCCCATGCTGCTGATCGCCATGGCGAGGAGTGCCATCGAGATGCGCTCGCCGCTGGACAGCAGCATGTCGAGCTCGCGGGGCGCCGGGATGGGCGTCACCTCGTGGGCGAGGTCGAGCAGTTCGTCGGTCGTGTCGCCCATCGCCGAGACGGCGACGACGACCTCGTTGCCCGCTTTGCGGGTCTCCACGATGCGCTTCGCCACGCGCTTGATGCTCTCGGCGTCCGCGACGGAGGACCCGCCGAACTTCTGCACGATCAATGCCATCGGATCTCCTGGGGAAGTCGGTGCGGGCACGAGCGGCCCAGCGATCATCCTACCCATCCGGGCATTCCGCGCCGTTCATGTGACGAAGGGCACCCTCACCCGCTCCGGGGCAGGACATCCGCCTCGCAGCAGGACGCTTCGGCACGTTCGGTCCTGCTGTCGCGCCGATCTCCTGCGGTGGGGAGGCGGGTGGGCCTCGGTAGGGTTGGCCTATGCAGCAGGAAGACGCGCGGGTGCTCGCGACGGTGCGACGCCTCTGGCAGGGGCTCGCCTCGCCGACCGCGCGATTCTCCGCCGGCCGCGTCGCCGTCGTCGTGAACGCCGGCTCGATGGCGTGCCCGCCCGGATGGATCGGCGTCGTCGAGATCGACGGAAGCGCCCTCGCGATCGTGCCCGACGAGGACACCGCCAGGCGACTCGCCATCGAGGACGAATCACCGAGGAGCGTCGGGACGGTCGAGTTCCTCCGCTCGCGCGTGCAGGTCGCCGAGGTCCTCGGGCCGGCGACACTCGACTACCTGCTGCCCGGGCGGTTCCGACCGGCCGAGGAGATCGACGTGGTGGCGAGCAAGGCGAGCGACCCGGCCATCGAGTCGCTGCTGTCGAAGGTGGGCGATGACGAGGCCTCGGAGAGCGGGATCTTCGGCATCACCTCGCCGCTGTTCTCGGTGCGCGAGCACGGTCGGGTCCTCGCCGTCGCCGGCTACCGGTCATGGCCGTTGGGTGTCGCGCACGTGACGGCGTTGACCGCCCCGGAGGCTCGCGGGACCGGTCTCGCGACCAGGCTGGCCTCGACCGCGGTCGAGCATGCCCTCGCGGCCGGGCTCCTCCCCCAGTGGCGCGCCGCCGACACGAACCCCGGCTCACGCGCCGTCGCCCGCAAGCTCGGCTTCTCCGCGATCGGCCGGCAGCTGTCTGCCCGCCCGGTGGTCGCCGAGTGGCCGGCGCCCTCCGCCGACGCCTGAGGCGCGCCCGGCTGCCCTGACTCAGGAGTCCGTCGGCGCGGCGCAACCCACCAGCCCCGACACACCGGACGACTCCTGAGAAAGGGCCGATGGCAAGAGGGAGGGGTGGAGGGGCGGGCGACGAGGCGGGGTGGTCAGCCGCTGACGACGGTGCGACCCTCGAAGGCACGACCGAGGGTGACCTCGTCGGCGTACTCGAGGTCGCCGCCGACGGGGAGGCCGGAAGCGAGGCGCGTGATACGGATCCCCATCGGGAGGAGCAGCCGACTGAGGTAGGTGGCGGTCGCCTCGCCCTCGAGGTTCGGGTCGGTCGCGATGATGACCTCGGTGACGGTGCCGTCGGCGAGGCGCTGCATGAGACGACGGATGTTCAGGTCGTCGGGTCCGACGCCGTCGATCGGGCTGATGGCGCCGCCGAGCACGTGGTAGAAGCCGCGGAACTCACGCGTGCGCTCGATGGCGACGACGTCCTTCGGTTCTTCGACGACGCAGATCAGGGCCGGGTTGCGACGCGGGTCGCGGCACACGCTGCAGAGGTTCTGCTCGGAGATGTTGCCGCAGATCTCGCAGAACTTGACCTTCTCGCGGACGACGGTGAGCAGCTCGGCGAGCTTCGACACGTCGAACGACTCCGTCTGGAGGATGTGGAACGCGATGCGCTGCGCCGACTTCGGACCGATGCCGGGCAGCCGCCCGAACTCGTCGATCAGATCTTGGACGATTCCCTCGTACATGGCCTACCGCCCTCCGGAGCGCGGCTCGTGCGGCTGCTCCTCGATGAATGTGGCGCCGAGGAGCTCGCGGACGACGCTCTCGCCGTACCGGTTGTCACCCGCGGGGTGGGATGTCGGCACCGGGGGCGCCTGGCGCATCCGGACCGGGGGCTGCGGGCGCTGCTCGGCGACCGGCGCCGCAGGCGGTGCGGCCTGCGGGGAGCCGACGGGCGCTGCTGATGGCGCGCCGGCAGCAGAGGACGGAGCAGGAGCCGATGACTCGAACGGGTCGGGGTAGGGCGGCTCGTCGTCCGGCGGCGGTGCGTCGTCGTCGGACGGGATCGAGACGACGTCCCACGTGACGGTGCGCGAGCCGAGCGCGTCGCCGTTGGACGGGCCTCGGGCGGGTGCCTGCTGGCGCGGCGGGGCCGACGGCTGCCGCTGCGCGGGTGAGCCGGCCGGCGTCCCGGGGGCTCCGGATCCGGCGGGTCGCCCGGGCTGCCCTTCGACAGGCTCAGGGACCGAGGACGGCTGCGTCGACGAGGCGGGCTCGGGCCCGTCGACAGACTCTGGGACCGGGGGATGCCCTTCGACAGGCTCAGGGGCCGAGGACGGCTCGGGCTCGTCGGCCGGCGGCGGCGCGACCGTCGCCCACGAGGAGGCGGAGACGGAGGTCTGCTCCTCGGCTGGGGCGACGACCGACGACGCGGGTCGCGCTGGCGTGGCAGCCGACGACTCGGCGTCGACCGGCACAGCGGAGGTGGGCTCGCCACCGGCTGGTGCGACGGTGGGCCACGAGGAGCGGGCTCCCGACCCGCCGCTGCTGTCGGACGACGACGGGGCAGCGGGGGCGGGGACGGTCTGCGGCAGGCTCGGGGTCGACCAGGCGGACGACTCC
>Ga0157369_10007613_pt1 | contig 12461 bp, 10 predicted proteins | sample C25metaG_FD_113461 | JGI IMG/M metagenome (GOLD analysis project Ga0157369, IMG submission 113461) | Corn rhizosphere microbial communities from Kellogg Biological Station, Michigan, USA - C2-5 metaG | ecosystem: Host-associated > Plants > Roots > Rhizosphere > Soil | place: USA: Michigan...
AAGCTTGATTGGGACTACAGGGAACTCCCGCGTGACCTCGAGGGTCCTTTCCCGTAGTCGTGACGGCAACTCGGTGGAATGGCTGTCGACTGGTGGACGCCGGCGCGAACGAGAGGGTGATCCGGACACCATCAGGCTGGCAGCGCCACGCAGCTAAGATCTAGGCGCTTATGTTAGGCACGGCGGCTCTGCATCGACTTTTGCCGCCGGCCCACTTCCGATCGAGCGATTACAACGCAGGGATTACGGCCTGCGCGGTCTTTCCGCTCATGACGCCATCCAGATTGCAACTGTCATCGACGGCGATCAGGGTTTGCGGATCTGCGGGAGCCGCACAGATATTGAAGTCAACCCCATGACCGAAGCTCACACGTCGCATCTGGCTATACGGGATCTTGACTTTCTTTGCAAAGGTCGCATTGTCCGTGAGGACAGGGATGTCATCCGGGATTGCGTCCGTGATGACCGTATTGCCCCAGGTCATCTGCTGCTTCCGGCCGAGATCGTAGACGAGTTCGACTGCCACAGTGGCGCTCGCGTTGTCCGCACCGACCAGGGTTATCCGACTGGTGACCTTGGCGACGCCCCATGCGCATGACGTCATTTCAGCGTTGCACTTGCGAACGTCCATCAAGGGTCCCACGCTGATGTATGTCGTGCCCTGCTTTCTCACCTGGGTGTCGCCCGAGCCTTCTCCCCGCTTGTTGGCAAAAAACGGATTTTGCGCGCTGACGAAGGTTGTGACGCTGGTTGTCTGCTGTGGCGCAGGCGTGATGTTCGCGCAACCGGCGAGAAATGAAGCAGCAATCAGGCACAGCGATGTTTGGCGAAACGGCGTCTTCAATCTGAATCCCTTATTTTCCAGTTATGGATACTTCTGTATCGGCATCCATGCAGAAAAGTTGAGGGTCAGATGGCCCGGCAATCCGCGGGACAGCGTTTCGCTGGCGCTAGGAATGGGGCAGCTGGTTTTCGCTTTGCTCCCGCACGGTTTCGGCGTGTCGCTGGTCATCTTCCGCGTGGAGATAGATGCCGGTCGTCTGGATTGATGCGTGACGCATATTTTTCTGGATGAAACGCAGGTCGGTGCCGGCATCGGCCTGATGCGACGCTGCGCTGTGGCGGAGCCAGTGGGTCGATGCACGTCGCAGCGTTTCTGCCCCGGCTGAATCGGTTCTCGCGAGCATATCTGCGGCGCGCCGGAACACTTCCTTGACGATCAGATAGACCGCGGCCGGCGTCAGATGTTTGTGCAGGTCGCCCGCGACGCTCATGACTGCGGCCGCGGCCTCATTTCCTGACGGCGTCGGCGGCAGCCCATGAAAAACCCGGTACCGCGCGAAGTCCGCCATCAGCGCGGCGCTCACCGGCACCTCTCCCTCGGCGCCACCCTTCCCCAAAACGTGCAGCCACCAGTTACCCCGCCGCTGATAGAAGTCGGCCGCCTTTGCATGCGCCGCTTCCGAGACCCGCAGCCCTGTGTGGTACAGCAGGCGGATCAGCCAGCGGCAGCGCTCGTAGTGCTGGTGATCGCGCGCGGTGTGCCGCGGCCACTGCTCGACGCTGGCGAGCACGTGGTCCCACAGTGCGTGATCCAGGTACCGCTCGATCCGCGGCGCGCGTCTCGTGGCAGCCCCCGTCCGGCGCCGCAGCGCCAGCGGATTGCCGGCGAGATAACCGGCACTGACCAGATAGGACAGCAGCCCGGACACAATGCCGAGCGCCTGATGCCGGCTACGCTCGGATAACGGACCGTCGAACAGCCTGCGGGCGCCCCCGCGCCGCGGCCGGGCCGGATCGGCCCAGTTGCCCGTGGGCGCCGCCAGAAATCGCTCATACAGCAGAAAGTCCTCACGCGTGAGGCTGGACAGTGGTTTGTCCAGCGCCTGGGTGGCCCATAACAGCAGGCGTACCGCTTCCTTGCGATAGCTGCGCAGCGTGTGCGGCGAGCCCGCATATTCCGCGAGCCACACGCGTACAGCCTCGATGTCGTTGTCGGCCGCGATCTGCATGTGCCCGCCGTGCGCACGGTTGGTGCCGTCCCGCCCGTCGAGGGCCGCAGGCAACGCGATCGACAGGACGGTATCGGGCGATTCCGGGGCGATGGCGGGCAGGTTCATGGTGTGACGCGTTTTGAAAGGGGCTTTTCGCAGCGTACACGATCGGAACTTGTGATTATGGACGTTATCACAAATTTCGCTCGTAAATGATTACTTATATAATGTTATATGATGATATTCAATCGATAACAGCTGGCTTTGATTTGACTGGCCGCCGGAGAACGCCTCATGAGCAGGATTAGCGATACCCGCATCCGTACCCGGCAGGCCGCCGCCCGGCTGCTTGCCGCTGGTCGCGCCGCGCACGAGCTCACCGTGGATCTCATTTACGCGGAGATCCGCCAGGGTAGCCGGACCACGATCAATGACGAACTGAAGCTCTGGAAGGATGAGCAGATCAGGGTTGATGCGCTGAACGCTGCGCTTCCGCCGGCGGTTGCGAATGCGATGCTCTCGGTGTGGGCACTCGCCGTTGAACAGGGTGAAGAACTTTTCGCGCAACGAGGCGAGGAGCTTGAAAAACTGACTTCGGCAGCCGTCGAGCGGGCCAGTTCACAGGAAGTTACCAACGCGGAACTTCAGGCGGAAATTCGTGTGCTTTGCGCCCGGTCGGAAGACCTGCAGGCGAGGCTGGATACCGCGCTGGCCGAACGCGCCACAACGCAGCTTGAACGGGACAATGCCCGCCGGGAGGCACAAGCAGCCAGCGCTGCGCGGGACGCACTCCAGGCGCGGCTGGACACTTCGTTGCGTGCGATCCAGACTGACCATCTCCACGAACTCGAAACCTTGCGGGCGGCGCAAATGGAACACGAAGATGCCCTACGGTCAACGGTAGATCAGGCGATGCTCCGCCTTGAAGGCGTTCAGAAACATGTCATGCTGCAGGCTGAACAGGCTCGCGACGCCCAGCGACGCGTCGAAGCCGAGCTTTCCAAATGCCGGCAGCGCAACGACCGGCTTGCCGAACAGATTCAGCAGGTTTCCGCGGATGCGGGGGAACACAGGCGGCTCGCCGAGAAATACGAGAGCCAGTTAGGTGGCGCCATTAGCGAGGCTCGTGATCTGCGTCGTGATCGTGATGATCTATCCCGTCAGGTCGGGTTGTTGCAGGGTCAGTTAGCAGCCAAAAAAGAACATGCGTCCCCACGCCGGCCGCGCCGCACAGTCCAGAAAATCTAAGGCATGCGCCCTGCTCCGGCCTCCCGGAAATCATGAGGCCGATCTGCGGATGCCTATCTTTCGACCACGACGACGCATTGAAAATGGGTGGGAAGGTAGTTTGATTTTGTCGCCCATCTGGACGTTTCGCATGCCCAATAACCAAGTGTTGCGAGAGGTTCGGTGAAGACTCCGACATTACAGGTCAGCAAGATCACGGTTGCTATCGCGCAGAAATCAGGGCAAGCGCTGAGGACTTAACGGTCCATGCCGTGGCCATTTCATTATGTCGTGTTCCGCTAAATTGAAATGTCGTGTTTGCGGGTTCAGGCTGGTGGCCAGCATGCCTTGAGAAGCGCTGGCAATGGACGCATCTGGGACGATCATGAACGAACTACGACGCGGAGTGTCGGCTTCGGTGTCATGCTCGTCGACCGCACGTATCAACAAAGCACTGATACCGAGCACAACAGGACATATTCCCCTCAATAACGGGCAATCAATTGCGCCCCCGCCCACCTATATGCGATCTTACGAAACCGCTGGAACGGGTAGACCAGATTGATGCTCGCCATACACCGCTGCTTTTTTATTGACGAACCGAATGATGACACTGCTGAAGTTGTTGAACCCTTGGGAGCCCTCGTTTGTTTTCGTGACAGTTTTTCTGCTGACCGCAGCGTTGTTTATTCGAGGCGCTCGGCGGCGTCAACCTTCGCTCGGACGGGAAATTGCGTTTTGGAGTGGAATGACTCTTTTCTACGTCGCTCTCCACACTCGAGTCGACTACTACGCTGAGCATCAATTTTCCGCTCATCGACTGCAACATCTCCTGCTTCACCATCTCGCGCCATTGCTGGTCATGGCTGCGTATCCGGGAAACGTTCTGCGCGCTGGCTTACCTCTACCCGCTCGCATGAAACTCAGGCGGCTCCAGCGACATCGATTCTTCCGCAATTTCAGGTCAATGCTTTTGCGCCCAAGCATCATCACAATCGCATTCGTAGCTTCGATATTCCTTTGGCTGGTTCCGTCTGTCCAGTTCATCACAATGCTCGACTGGCGGCTTTACTTTGCAATGAACTGGTCTGTCGCCGCCACGGGTCTAATTTATTGGTGGATGGTACTGGATCACCGGCAGCATCCGCCTGCTTGTCTGAGTCCCGGTATGCGTGTGATGTCCCCCATCATTACTATGACGCCGCAAATCCTTCTCGGCGCCGTGATTGCGTTCTCTTCAAAAGACTTGTATCCAATATTCACCATTTGCGGTCGAGCGTTCACAGACGTGAGCGCAGAGCACGACCAGAGTTTGGGTGGGCTCATCATGTGGATCCCCGCCGCGGTGCTGGAAGCAGTGGGAGCCCTACTGGCTCTTCGCCGCATGATGCATCTGTCCGGGCGCCCAGCGGCGCTCAGGCCGACGAGCATTCGAAACACAGCAATAACATCCTAGCGGTGGTTTTCGCGTTCATGTTTCCTCGGGCAACCTGCTGTTGCGCGTTGCGGCCGCGAGGTGCAAAAAGCCAATTGCAGGCACCGCCAAAGCGATCCAGAGCGTTGCTCCGTCCGTGTCCATGCGGGGTGTTTTCCTTTCAAGTTAGTCTGTCTAACGTCTTGAAGACGATTGTCAGGAGTTGCAGTCGCCCGTCTTCCGCCCACTCGTCATTCATATTGGACCCCCGACTGCCGTTCCACTTGCGCCAGTTGCTTCGACCCTCGTGACTGCGCCGGCTCACCTCGACTGGAGCGGGTCGGATCAACGCGCGAGCCGGCCCAATGACGATTTTTGAGGTAAGTTCGTCCTTTTCGCCATGCCTGAAATCCGACATCATTCGATGATGCGGTTGGTGTATTGGCTGTCCAACGCGTCGCGCGACTAGTCTTTGGAGGGTGGGGATCGCTATGGCAGAAGAGATATCTGACGGAATCACGGCAGCGAGGGACGTTGCGTTCATCGTATTCCCGGGTTTTCAGATTCTGGATTTGAGTGGCCCCCTTTCAGCATTCGAGATTGCCGGAGATGTCAGTGCGCAGGGTGCCTACCGTTGCACTGTCGTCTCACCCACCGGAGGAGAGGTCGTTTCCTCTGCCGGTTTAAGCGTATTCACGCAGAAACTTCAGCGAAAGCCCCTGGACACGCTTATCGTAGTGGGAGGCGCAGTATCCGCGCACCCTGACACGCTAGGCCCTGTCGCCGATCAGCTTGCCATGGCCAGCGTGAACGGCAGCCGTCGTATCGCCAGCGTTTGTACGGGTGCTTTCATACTTGCCTCCGCTGGGCTATTGGACGGAAGGCGCGCAACGACTCACTGGAAACACGCTTCGCACCTGCGCCATCAGTTTCCGAAGGTCAAAGTTGAAGGCGACCGCATTTTTATCAAAGATGGCCCGATCTGGACCTCGGCTGGAGTCACGGCTGGTATCGATCTGGCGCTTGCCATGATTGAAGAGGACCTTGGGAGTTCCGTTTCTCATGCGACCGCACAAATGATGGTCGTATATCATCGGCGCCCCGGCGGTCAGTCGCAATTCTCCGCGTTGGCGGACATGGAACCCGCCTCGGATCGAATCCGCGACGTGCTTACCTACATCCGCGAACACTTAACCGAGCCTTTGTCGACGGAGCAACTCGCTGCGATTGCCTGTCTGAGTCCTCGTCAGTTCGGACGCACTTTCCTTACGGAGACGGGAGAAACACCCGCTAAAGCCGTCGAGCGGCTTCGAGTAGAGGTCGCAAGACAACGCGTGGAGAGCGGTGGCGAGCCGATTGAAATAATCGCAAGCTCAGTCGGTTTCTCGGACCCCGAGAGAATGCGTCGCGCCTTCATTCGAGTAATCGGTCATCCACCACAGACCATTCGCCGGATGGCCGGACAGGACGCGCTTGCACATCATCGCGTAGAGGAACAGGTTTGCGCTGAGTCGGCATAGGCGAACGTGTCGTGCGGGCATGCATATCTTTGCCCGGCACTAGCCGTGACGCTCATGCTGCGCCAAGACAACACCGGCGACACGCTCACTTTGCGGCAGCGTCCGTTTGCATCGGCGCAACGAAATACCGGAGCAGAGCATCGTCGATCAAGCGTCGATGCGACGACTAAAGATCAATTACGAGTTCGGCCGATTTCGCTCGGGATACACATTGACGCGAATCTCTGTCTTGGCGACTCTTATTCACCTGCTTTTCCTCCGATGCTTAAGGAGCATGCGTAAACAATGGAGAATCGAAAAGGACGTATATACCTCAAAAACCGACATTCTTAAGTGCGGCAACATCTCGGGATTGCGGTCGTCATATTTTTAAGCGGGGTTTGGCAAAGCGGATATCCGGCAATGCGGGCTGCCCAGTTTGCTCAGTTGACACTGATGCCCTGGCCGCGGCTTGCAATGATGAGCAACGCTTATGATGCGATTCGATGCGATGCGAGCCAATTCCTGGTCATCGGTAGCTTGCAGACGGCCCCATAAAAATACTGCCGTCGACCACTGATGGACTCATATCGACCGCACCATTTCCTCGATCACCTTCTTGGCGTCACCAAACACCATCATTGTTTTATCCATATAGAAGAGATCGTTATCGAGCCCGGCATACCCGGCCGCCATCGAACGTTTATTCACGATAACAGTCCGGGCCTTGTATGCCTCGATGATCGGCATGCCCGCAATCGGCGACTTTGGATCGTTCTTTGCAGCTGGATTCACAACGTCATTTGCCCCAAGCACCAGAACGACATCGACCTGTCCAAATTCACCGTTGATATCCTCCATCTCCTGAACAATCTCGTACGGCACTTCGGCTTCGGCGAGCAGCACGTTCATATGTCCCGGCATCCGGCCAGCCACGGGGTGAATCGCATACTTGACGTCCACGCCCTTGCCGATCAGTAGATCCGTCAGTTCCTTCAATGCATGCTGAGCGCGTGCAACGGCCAAACCGTAGCCTGGCACAATCACAACTGTTTCCGCGTTGCCGAGCATGAACGAAGCGTCTTCCGCAGACCCCGATTTAACCGGCCGCTGTTCCTGTGATCCAGCGGCGGAAGCCGCGCCAGCCTCCCCACCAAATCCACCTAGAATCACATTAAAAAACGAGCGGTTCATCGCCTTACACATGATGTACGACAGAATCGTACCGGACGAGCCGACCAGCGACCCGGCAATGATCAACATCGCGTTGTTCAACGAGAAGCCGATACCGGTGGCAGCCCAGCCCGAGTATGAGTTCAGCATGGACACGACGACGGGCATATCCGCTCCTCCAATCGGGATGATGATCAGCACGCCCAGCGCAAACGCGACTATTGTCATGATCACGAACGGCAGCCACGATTGTGTGAGGAAGAAGACGACGCCGAAGCCGATCATCGCGATGGCCAGCAGCAGGTTAATCAGATGCTGGCCCGCATAGACGACCGGCGCGCCCTGAAAGAGCCGGAACCTGTACTTGCCCGACAGCTTGCCGAACGCGATCACCGAACCGCTAAACGTGATTGCGCCAACGAACGTACCGATAAACAGTTCGATCCGGTTGCCATACGGAATGAAGCCCTGAATGCTTTCTTCGAGACCAAGGCCGAACGCTGCCGGTTCCGATACGACGGCATACGCGATACACACCGCAGCCATACCGATCAGTGAGTGCATTGCCGCGACCAGTTCCGGCATCTTCGTCATCTCGACGCGCGCGGCGACAATCGAGCCGATCGCGCCCCCAACCACTAGCGCAACGACCACTAGCGAAATACCAAGCGAAAGATTCGACCCCAGCAACGCGGCCTGCTTCGCGATTAGCGCAATGGTAGTGAGAATCGCGATGGCCATGCCGATCATGCCGAACATGTTGCCCGTTCGGGCGGTCTTCGGATTCGACAGTCCCTTCAACGCCTGAATAAAGCAGATGGACGCGATCAGATAAAGGAGGGTAACGACATTCAGGCTCATTTACACACCCTCCTTTGCATCACCATGACCTGAAATTTTCTTCGGTTCTTTCTTTTTAAACATCTCAAGCATTCGTCTCGTAACGAGGAATCCACCGAACACATTCACGGCCGCGAGCGCCACGGCGACCGTGCCGAAGAACTTGCCCGTCCCGCCGACCGTTAAGCCCGCCGCAAGCATCGCCCCGACAATGACAATCGCCGAAATCGCGTTCGTCACCGCCATCAGTGGTGTATGCAGCGCCGGCGTGACGTTCCAGACAACGTGGTAGCCGACATAGATCGCCAGCACAAAAATGATCAGGTTGATCACAGTATGATTAATGACATCCATTTCCCCCTCCCTATTTTTCTTTATTAATCAGAATTTTCTGGAAATTTGCCCTTCATGTGTGAGCAAAGTCGAGGCCACGATCTCATCGCCGAGATCAATTTTTACGCTGCCTTCCTTCGTAACGATCAGTTTAAGAAACTCAAAGAGATTTCGGGCATAAAACGCAGACGCATCGGCGGGCATCAGTGCGGCCAAGTTAGAAAACCCCACGATAGTTACGCCGTGTTTGACTACAACCTTATCGGTTTCTGTTAATGGACAGCTTCCACCGACATTGCCTTCGTATGTCGCACCACGGGATGCTGCCATATCGACAATCACCGATCCGCTTTTCATTGCGGCGACGGTCTCCACGGAAAGTAATCTCGGTGCCAGGCGACCCGGTATCAGCGCCGTGGTAATAACGATATCGGCTTGCCTGGCGCGCTCATGCACCAGTGCGGCCTGCCGCGCAAGCCAAGAGTCCGGCATGGTGCGAGCGTATCCGCCTACTCCGAGTCCCGCATCGCGCTCTTCATCTGTCTCGAACGGAACATCAAGAAATTTTGCACCTAATGACTCAATCTGCTCCTTCACTGCCGGACGCACATCGGAAGCTTCAACGATGGCACCAAGACGCTTGGCGGTCGCGATGGCCTGCAAGCCCGCTACGCCAGCACCCAGCACGAGTACACGCGCGGCCTTGACGGTTCCTGCCGCCGTCATCAGCATGGGCATGAAGCGGGGATAGTAGTGAGCTGCAAGCAGTATCGCTTTATAGCCAGCAATATTCGCCTGCGATGAAAGAACATCTAATGCCTGTGCTCGACTGCTCCGTGGAGCGGCCTCCAGCGCAAAGGCCGTTATGCCCGCTAATGCGAGGCGACTGGCATTCGCCTGATCGAAAGGATCAAGCATCCCGATGAGTATCGCGCCATGCTTCAAATGACGGAGATCTTCGTCTACTGGCGTTCGAAGCGTCAAAACCACGCGACAACCTAACGCTTGCTCCTGGGGGACGATGGAAGCCCCGGCCTTCTGATATTCCTCGTCGGAAAAGTCGGCTTTCGCGCCCGCTTGTGAAGCAACTCGCACGATAAGACCCTGTTCGCTAAGGCGTTTGACCACTTCGGGCGTCAGTGCCACACGATCTTCGCCTGCGTGCCGCTCGATTGGCACTCCAACGTCGATAGTCTCCATGTTTAAATTCTAAGAATGAGTTAATGTTTAAAACATCGGTGTCTTCCGACACTGACCGTGGATGTAAAGAAAACATTGTCGGGCGGACAAGCCAGAACGCTTGCGACGAGATGTGCTACGCCAATCGCTTTCTTTTCAGAGCGGCATTTTTCTCAGGACATTCCTGTATAAGATGCTTCTGATATTGCTAGCGGGCGTGCGCCGCAATCTATCTCTCTCATCAAGCCAAAGCGCCTTGAATTAATGCGAAATATCATTCGGATATTTTGATGTGATCGGGCATCCGATTTTTATCCTGATCACGCGCGCCACCTACTTTCTCGCAACCGTAATTCAAATACCTCTTTTGAACCTCGTCGCTGAAACAGATGACTTAGGCTGCTCCGCCGTCCACCTTGTGCAGCGGGATCACTTCGGCGTGTTCGACCAGTTCAGGTATTTTTTCCAGGATCGCCGCGATATGGGGAGCCGCAGCATGTTTATCGAGATGCTCCCGGCTTTGCCACTCCTCAGTCCAGATGAAGCGTCGCGGTTCATCAAGATCCCGGTTGAGCTGATAACTGATGCAGCCTTCTTCCTTGAGCGTAATCGGAATTGCACCTCTGAAAAGAGCTTCCAGCTTTTCCTCCTCGCCCGGTTTCGCGAGAAAAATTGCAACGACTGGCAATGTCATATGTTTCTCCATAAACTGCCTGGTTGGTACGCGATGAATAGTAAAGAGATGTCGGTGGTTCGTCAGGATCGGGCGTAAATGCCGTCATAGCGGCCTTCACGGATCGTCCGCATGATCGCCTCTTCATTCGCAATTTGAGCTTGTACGGCCTCGAGGAGGTTAGCGGCTATTGCGGCTGGAAATGACACTACGCCATCTTCGTCACCGACCACAAAGTCGCCAGGAGAAATCACGCAGCCTCCGACCGATACCGGCACATTGAGCTCGCCCGGTCCATTCTTGTAAGGGCCTCGATGCGTTACTGCGCGCGCAAAGCAGGGAAAATCGGATTCGGCAAACGCTGCGACATCACGGATCGCGCCATCGATGACATAACCCTCTGCTTTTCGCCACTCGGCAATCGTCTTCATAATCTCACCGACCAGAGCGCGGGTTTCGTCGCCGCCTCCGTCCACGACGATGACATCACCCGGCCCGACCAATTCAAGCGCCCGATGGATTGCAAAATTGTCGCCAGGCCGCGTACGCACAGTGAATGCCGTGCCGACAAGTTTCCCTTTGCGATGAAACGGGCGCAATCCAACCGATCCTGGAAGCCGGGCGAGGTTGTCGGAGATAACGGCTGTCGGCGCGTCGCGAAAGCCTTCGATAAGACTGGCGGGTGGTTTGGGTACGGATCTCGCAGCAATTGTGATAGTCATGGACAGGTTCCTCAGGTTAGCAAGGGCGCCTTACGCCGATGATGCAACGTTGGAAACGTCGAGCCGGCATGGACATGCCGGGTCTGGACAAAACAATTCGATCAAAGGCGCGGGGCGCCATGGAACGGCCAATAAGAAGCCGAAGTTCTGCTCCCGCGCCTGAACCCTTACCAGCCCTCCAGCACGATCTTGCCGCGTGATTTACCGCTTTCCAGCAGGGCATGCGCGCGCTTGAGGTTGGCTGCGTTGATGGCGCCGAAGCTCTGGTCAAGCGTGGTGCGCAGCACGCCCTTGTCGATGAGGTCGGAGACATCGTCGAGCAGCTGGCTCTGTGCAATCATGTCCGGCGTCTGGAACGTGGAGCGCGTGAACATCAATTCCCAGTGAATCGATACCGCCTTGGCCTTGAACACGCCAATGCTGAATTCCGCCGGATCGTCGATCAGGCCGAAGCGGCCCTGAGGCGCGATGAACTCCGCCACGTCCCTGTAATGCTGGTCGGTCGCAGTGAGGCTCGCGACAAGGCCGACCGGATCCAGCCTGAGCGCGGCGATCTGCTCCTTCAGCGGCTTCGCGTGATCGATCACCGCATGAGCCCCCAGATCGAGACACCATTGCTGCGATTCCGGCCGCGTAGCCGTCGCAACCACGGTCAGCCCCGTGAGCCGGCGCGCGAGCTGGATCAGGATCGACCCCACGCCTCCTGCCCCGCCGATCACCAGGAGCGTGCGCGGGTCGTGCCGCTTGCCGGGCACCGCGCCCAACCGGTCGAATAGCAGCTCCCATGCGGTGATCGATGTCAGTGGCAATGCCGCGGCCTGCGCAAAAGACAGTGTCCGGGGCTTTCTGCCAACGATCCGCCCGTCAACGAGGTGGAACTCGCAATTCGTTCCCTGACGCTGGTTCGAACCCGCGTAGAAGACCTCATCGCCCGGCTTGAACCGGGTGACATCGGGACCCACCGCGTCGACAACGCCGGCGGCGTCAAATCCGAGAATCTTGTATTCGCCTTGCGCCGGTTCAGCGCGCCTGCGAACCTTGGTGTCCACGGGATTGACCGAGATGGCCTTGACCGCAACCCTGATGTCATGCCCCGTCGGCTCGGGCTTGCTGGTCTCGAAATCGACGAGCGATCCGTCTGCGTCAATGGGCAAAGACTTCTGGTATCCAACAGCTTCATGCGTTGATTCTCCATTCTGGTTGTGAGTACCGCGATGTTCTGTTCGGGCCGGTGCGTTCAGAATCCCACGGCGCCGGCGAGCGGCGAGAGCGGGCCGTAGGCGCGCGAGCAGGAGACGAGAGGGTGGTTCTTGCCCGCTACGGTTTTCGTCCACACGACCGATCAGCAATACGTGCGAAGCGATGGAGCGGGCCTCGACGAGCTCGCAGTCGAACGCGGCCACGGCG
>Ga0157369_10007616_pt1 | contig 12457 bp, 12 predicted proteins | sample C25metaG_FD_113461 | JGI IMG/M metagenome (GOLD analysis project Ga0157369, IMG submission 113461) | Corn rhizosphere microbial communities from Kellogg Biological Station, Michigan, USA - C2-5 metaG | ecosystem: Host-associated > Plants > Roots > Rhizosphere > Soil | place: USA: Michigan...
AACATTGCTCGACGCAAAACGGCCGAGAAGATCGCGCGCGGCTCTGCCCCGATCGCAATCCGGATCCCGAGTTCGCGCGTCTGCGGGTTTCACGTGAAGTATTCCGTTCAGGATTTCAGATAGAGGAGCGTGCTTTCCGGACGTGGCCGAACGATGGATTGCTAATACGTTGCGGTTTTGCCGGCGGATCGCACTGGCGATCCCACTGTTTTCGCTTTATAGGAGTGAAGTCCCCAGGCAGGGATCTACGGTTCCCGCCGCAATTCGAGCAGGCAATCCCAAGCTGGCCGGAAAACAGCTGGACAAGGTACGCCGGTAATCTACAAGATTCTCGCTGGCGATAACTCTTGTGCAGTGCCCGAATCGAACAGGATCGAGAGATGGAATTTGAGCCAGGCGCCAGACTGGCCGGGCGAATCGGGATCAAGAGTCACGCCATCTGCACGTGTTGAGAACAGGTACTGTACGTAAAATGTATGACTGCTGTGTCTTAAACCGCCAATGACTTATAAGTCGATCGCCTTCGTATCCTGGTGGCTCAAAACCCAGCGCTGCCTCGCCCCATCACATTTTTACGAAATGGCGCCTATGAACCGCGCGGTTTTTTGCCCTGGAACTCCACGGAAGGTCCGGTCACATCCCAGCCGGCTGCTTCAAAGTCGCCGGGGTGAACGGTAAACACGACCTGAAGATTCGCCGTGTCGACAGGCGATCCCGGCTCCGCGCCTCCGGTCATCAATGGTTCGGCGAGCGCAAGGAATCGCAGCGCGGCGTAGACATCGCCCTGATCCGGCACAGCTAGCGAAAAGCGCTGTGACCGGAGCCAAAGCCCGGTTTCGGTTTGAGCAAGACTCCAGACGAGGAAGGCGCATTGTTCGATCGCCTTTTCGAACCATTGCTGGTGGCCGGGAGAAATGCGCCGGTCGAGATAGATTTCGACGGCGCGCTGCGTCTCATGCGCGAACTCGCGAACCTGAAGCTCTCCGGTATGCGCGGTGGTTTTCCAATCGACGTAGCGCGCGCTGTCGCGCGGCTCATAGGGGCGAATGCGATGGAACTCGCGGCCCGACCCGCGCACGGGATCGCCGAGTTCGCCGGTGATGTCGTCGAGGAGCAATTCGGCTTCATCGCTCGGTTCGAGCCGGGGATAAACGATGGTCTCCCTCCGAAGAGGAACGTTGGTGCGCTTTTGCAGGAAGCCGAAGGGGAAGCGCGTCGAGAGGACAAACAGATTTTCCCGATGGCGACCGCGGTGCGGGAACGTAACATCCACTGCGGCTTCAATTTCGGATCCGCCGGTCAGGAGGGGGAAGTAGATGGGAGACGTCAGGATGGGAGGCGTGTTGTTTATGGGGTCGGCCTTTGCGGAGAGCTCGATCGAGAACGAGGGAGTGATCCTCTTCAGATTGCGCAGGCGAACACGGGCGGGCATGGGCGCACGCGCGGAGACGTGTTCGGGCAGCAGAAGTTCGAGTTCGAGCCCGGACAGAACCAGACGGCTGAGAAAACCCGACATCAACAAGAGCGCGAGCATCGCCGAGAAAACGAGGAAGAGAAGGTTGTCCGCCGTGAGAAACGCGGCCGCTCCGGTAAGGATGATGGCGACGGAGAACAGCAGGCCGGCGCGCGTGATGCGATAACGTACGCGGCGGCCGATGAGCGCGCGAATTCGGGGGAACTTCAACACCTCATTATCGGATGATCCGTGGACTGTGACCTCGACGCGACAGGCCGGAACGGATATACACTGGTGGCTTCCGGAGACTCAAGACCCCCCCGGATTCCACAGAAGACGAGGCTCTGAAACACTATGAAGTCGAACAGACGCAAATTCATTCAGGCACTTGGGACCGGCTCAGCCGGCGTCGCATTCACGACCGCGGCCAGTGGAGCGAAGGCGCCCGGCGCGGCCAGGGGCAACGACGAACAACTTCTGCAGGTCGGGGATGAGATCGCCGTCACCGACACGCAGTACGGCAAGGTCAGAGGCTACGTCCTGCGGGGAATTAATTACTTTCTCGGCATCCCGTATGGCGCGGATACGAGCGGCGCGAACCGGTTTATGCCGCCACAAAGACCAAAGCCGTGGAGCGATGTTTATCCCGCGCTCTGGTGGGGCAACTCAGCGCCACAAAATATGGAGAACCGGTATGAGAACAAGTACGCGTCATTTCGCGACCACTGGAACTATGACGACGTGAGCGAAGACTGTCTCCGCCTGAACGTCTTCACGCCGGCGCTCAACGATGGCAAAAAACGACCGGTTCTGTTCTGGATCCACGGCGGCGGCTTCACCAATGGAAACGGGATCGAGCAGGACGGCTATAACGGCGAGAATTTCGCTCGTTTCGGGAACGTGGTCTTCTGCTCCATCAATCACCGGCTGGGGCCTCTCGGGTACTGCAATCTCGCCGGGGTGGGCGGGGAGAAATTCGCCGCTTCCGGCAATGTGGGAATGATGGACATCGTGGCGGCGCTCGAGTGGGTTCGCGATAATATTGCGAACTTCGGCGGCGACCCGGGTAACGTTACGATCATGGGGCAGTCCGGCGGCGGGGCCAAAGTTTGCATCCTGACCGCGACGCCTTCTGCAAAGGGGCTTTTCCATAAGGCCGTGGTACTGAGCGGCGCTTCCCGGAGGGCTGCGGAGAAGACTTATTCGGAGCAGCTGGGCGCAGCGGTGGTGAAGGAAGCCGGGCTTACTCCGAACGACCTGGCGAAACTTCAGACCATGCCGTGGAAAGAGTTCTACGCTATCGCAACGCGCGCGCAGCAGAAACTCGCGCGTGAAGCCAGCGGCGGATCGCCCATGGGGCGCGGGTTCAGTCCGGTGGTGGACGGCAGCGTTCTGCCCCAGCATCCGTACGATCCGGAGGGCGCGCCTACCGCGGCCGACATACCGATGATCATCAGTTCGGTTCAGAACGAACAATCGCCGAGCTGGATGGATTCTTCGCTCGAATCGATCACGCTGGACCAGGTTGTGGAGAAGCTCAGGCACAGAGCCGGTTTCGGCGGCGGGTTCGGCGACAAGGCTCCGGAGGTGGTTGCGGCTTACGAAAAAGCTTTCCCGGGACGGAAGCCGGTGGAGATCTGGTCGCTTGCGAGCAGCAACCGGCAATCGGTGGTCGCGCTGGCCGATGTGAAATCGAAGCAACCGGCTCCGGTGTACGTCAACTGGTTCACCTGGCAACCACCTTTATTCGACAACCGCATGCGCGCCTTCCACTGCGTGGATATCAGCTTCTGGTTCTATAACACGGATCTGATGTACACGCATACCGGCGGCGGTGCGAGACCCAGAGCCGTCTCGACAAAAATGGCCGGCGCTTTACTGCAGTTTATGAAGACGGGCAATCCCAACGGCGGCGGGTTGCCGAAATGGCCAAAGTATTCTTCGGCCAAAGGCGAGACGATGGTCTTCGACGACGTCTCGAAAGCGGAGAATGATCCGGACCGCGAAGCCAGAAAAGCCCTGCCCGCAGTCTGAACACGAAGATAGCAGTCATTAGCGCACGAATTTCGGGACAGCTTCCGAGTGGTTCAACGCTGCGGAGTTCGTGTTGCCGGCGCAGAGTAGTTTCGGAAACGCAGGCCGGAATATGGTGATCGGCCTTTCAGCGTGATTACGACCGCCGGAGATGCCCGTGATATTCAGGCTGCGGTTAAGGTGACCTTATTAGCAGGCCGCGGACCAGGAATTTGGCCGCGGATCAACGCCGATAAACGCGGATTCAAATGATGTGGTCAGCGGCCGATTGCGCTTACTCGAAAAGTGTTCTGTGGGAACAGGTTTCAGAAAGCTCAAGACGCCGGCAATGTTACTGTAACGAAGCGCCTTTCAGAATACCTGGAACGGCGACTGGACGCAGAGGAACAATGCAATTGAGTATGCGGTCCGGGCTTTTCTGGCTATTGTTACTGGGAGCGGGTTACCAGGTCAGAGCCGAAATCTTATATAGCGTGACTGACCTTGGCACACTCGGCGGTTCTAGAACCGACACTACCGCCAGCGCCATCAACAATGCCGGTCAGGTTACGGGGGTGTCGGATAATCATGCATTTCTCTATTCGAACGGTCAGATGCAGGACCAGGGCACAGTGGGAGGCGGCACCTACAGCAAGGGCACCAGCATCAACGATGCCGGACAAGTTACAGGATTTTCGCTATTACCGCAAAGCGTCGGCCAGCATGCTTTCTTTTACAGTAACGGCCAGATACAGGACCTCGGCACTTTCGGCGGAATCAACAGTAAAGGAAACGGCATCAACAATGCCGGGCAGGTCACCGGCGTTTCCCAGACATCCAGCGGCAGCGGAGACATGTTTCTCTATAGCAACGGCCAGACGACAGACCTGGGTCCGGGTAACGGACCTGGTATCAACGACCGGGGTCAGATTGTGGGCCAGGCCATTGCGTCCTGCACCGATCTTCTCCACTGTACCGATTATTTTTTTATTTACAGCAACGGACAGAGGCAGGTTCTCGGCAACATGCCAGAAAACGCCATCATCACTGGCATCAACAATGCCGGCCAGTTATCGGGCAGCTATTATCCGCCCGGGTCTGCATCTCACGCCTTTCTCTACACGAACGGCCAGCTGGAGGATCTGGGCTCACTGGGCCGCCCTGAAGTTGAAGGGGAGGCCATCAACGACGCCGGCGAGGTTGTAGGAGCGGCCGGGACTGACGCGTTTGTCTACGTGAACGGCCAAATGCTGGACCTCAACAACCTGATCGACCCGGCGCTGCTGTCAACCGGGGACATCTTGAACGAAGCAACCGGCATCAACGATCGGGGCCAGATCGTAGTGAATGCGAATAACCTTCACGCCTATCTGCTCACGCCTCTCGCTACTCCCGTACCAGAGCCATGCACACTTGCCCTGTGCGGGCTGGCGCTGCTCGGCCTCGGTCTTCGGGTGCGGATGCGCCAGAACTGACCCGCCACCCTCTTACTCGAAGAGTCTGCTGACGGATGTCTCTTCGTGAATGGACTGAATGGCGCGGGCAAGCAGCGGCGCGACCGATAACGATCGGATTTTGCCACAACTCTTCGCCTGCTCGGAAAGAGGAATGGAATTGGAGAAAACCACCTCTTTAATCGACGATTCGGTAATTCGCTGAATCGCAGGGCCGGAAAGGACGGCGTGCGTGGCGCAGGCCGTGACGCTCGCGGCGCCGAATTCGAGCAACGCCTCGGCGCCGTTCACCAGAGTGCCGGCAGTGTCGATAAGATCGTCGATCATCAGGCAGTTCTGGCCGTCCACATCGCCGATGATGTTCATTACCTCAGCAACGTTCGCCTCTTCGCGCCGTTTGTCCACAATCGCGAGAGGCGCATTCAGGCGCTTGGCTACGGAACGCGCGCGCTCCACACCGCCCGCATCGGGCGAAACGACGGTGAGATTGGGAATGTTCTGCGGCTTGTAATAATCCACGATCACCGGCCGGAAGAACAGGTGATCGACCGGAACATCGAAGAAACCCTGAATCTGGGCGGCGTGTAAATCGAGCGCCATGATGCGATTTGCGCCCGCGGCTTCCAGAAACGACGCCACCAGTTTCGCCGAAATCGGCACGCGCGGTTTGTCTTTGCGGTCCTGCCGTCCGTAGCCGTAATAAGGAAGCACGGCGGTGATGCGCTCGGCCGACGCGCGCTTCAGCGCGTCCATCAGGACGCACAGTTCCATCAGGTTCGAATCGACGGGAGTGCAGGTGGGTTGGACGACGAAGCAGTCCGCGCCGCGCACGTTTTCAAGAACCTGAAGGTTGATCTCGCCATCGGAGAAGCGTCGCAGCTTCAGTTGTCCGGGTTCGAGGTCAAGGTTTTCGCAGATCTCGATTGCAAGCGAGGGATTGGCTGAGCCGGAGAAGATTTTGATGCGGTCCGGGTTCATTGCGCGTACAGGCTTCGGGGCGGCCATTGGTCACCTTCGGTATGCTGCTTCAGAGCACGCTTCCATGCGGATCGATATTGTGCACGGCTGAGGAAAGAAACGGAAAAAACACGGTCGCGGGGGAACATGCTACGTGCCCGTTCGAGAGAAGCGGAATCATCGAAGATACCGAAAATCGCCGAACCGCTGCCGGTCATTGCGGCGCACCTGGCGCCTGTTCGCCGGAGCCGATCCCGCACGCTCCTGAGTTCCGGATGCCGCGCGAAAACCACCTCTTCGAAGTCGTTCAGCGCAGACGGGCTTTCTCTCTCGAGCGGCGGCGCGCTTTCTCTCTTCAGCGCCGACGCGCTGGCCCCCTGCCAAACCTCTTGCTGGAAACTTAGTAGTTTATTTTGTAATGATTCTGTTGTCAATCGGGGGCTGAGATCGCGGTATGCCTGGACGGTTGACGAATGAATCTCCGGCGCAACCACCAGCACGGGCGACCGACGCAGGTCCGGTAAAGGATAAAGCTCTTCGCCTCGTCCCATACCGAGAGCCGTGCCGCCGTGAAGAAAGAAAGGAACATCGCTGCCCAGTTCGAGGGCGATGGCTCTCGCCCGCTCGCCCGCCAGTGTTTTCCCCACAAGAACGGGAAGTGCGAGCAGGACGGCCGCCGCATCACTCGAGCCGCCGCCCAGCCCGGCGCCCATCGGAATCGCCTTCTCGAGATGGAAGGAAACTCTGCCGCGAACCCGGAGCTGCTCGAGCACGAGCGCGGCCGCGCGGGTCAGCAGATTGTCCTCAATCTCCGGCGCGCCGCCGATTTCGATATGCGCCTTCCGCGCCGGCTCGAAGCAAACCGTGATCCGGTCCGCAAGCGAGATCGTCTGGAAAATAGTTCGCAGCTCGTGGTAGCCGTCCGGGCGTTTATAAAGCACCCGGAGACCCAGATTGAGCTTGGCAAACGCCTTCAGGCGCGCCCTGCGAATCATTTGTCGTACTGGAGCAACGAGAACACGTCGAATCCGTTCAGCTTCCGGCGCCCGTTCAGGAATGTCAGCTCGACGACGAATCCTGCGCCAACTACGGTTCCGCCCAGCTGCTGCACCAGATTCGTGACCGCACGAGCGGTTCCGCCCGTGGCCAGCAGATCGTCGACTACCAGCGCCCGGCAACCGTTCAGAATGGCATCCTTGTGAATCTCAAGCGTATCCGTTCCGTATTCGAGGTCATAGGAAATGCTGGCGATTTCAGCCGGGAGTTTCTTCGGCTTGCGGACAGGGACGAAGCCCGCGCCGAGCGCATAGGCGAGCGCCGGGGCGAAAATGAATCCGCGAGCCTCAATACCGATAACGACATCGACGCCCAGACCCTCGTATCGATTCTTCAGTCCGTCGATGCTCGCGCGAAATCCTTTTTTGTCCTTCAGCAGCGTGGTGATGTCGTAAAAAAGAATGCCCGGTTTGGGGAAATCCGGAATTTCGCGAATGAGTTTCTTCAGATCGTCCAAAAAGGAGTCTCCATGCCTTGTTCGTGGCCGCCTCTGGTCCTGGCTGCATGCTCGGGGCTGCGTGCTCGGGGCCGCGTGCTCGAGGCGCAAACAGGGCGTCAGCGTACGGAAAAGGAACTCAATTGTTGCACGGGCGCACTGATCTGTTCAACCCCTCGAACCTCCGCCTGCGAAGGACCGCGATAAAGCGCGGCCGCGAGGCGATCGAGCTGTTCCTTATTGCCAATGCCATACACCTGGACGCGTCCGTCATCTTCGTTGCGCACCCATCCCCGGACACCGATCGCGTTGGCACTGGCATGGACAAACCAGCGGAATCCGACTCCCTGCACACGTCCCGAGATAAACCAGGTACGCGCTTCCAAAGCTTCCCGCGGCACTTCAGCTTGCGGAGGATTCGGACGAGGCTTCCGCCGCGGCGCCATTGAGCACGTCGCGAACGACGCTGCCAAGGCGCTGGAGCGTGAAGGGCTTGGGGATCAGCGCAAAGCCGCGCTCGACTACGTATTTCTGGACGATCTGGCGATCGTCATAGCCGGACATGAAGAGCACGCGGATCTGCGGATCGAGGCCAAGCAGATGATCGACCAGCGCCGGACCGCTCATGCCGGGCATCACGACATCAGTCAGGATAAGATCCGGCCGGCGCGGCATTCTCTCGAAGGCGCGAATGGCATTCTCAGCACCCTTGGCAAGTATGACCTTGTATCCCTGCTCGAGAAGAATCGCCTCTACGAGCCGAAGCATGTCGGGCTCGTCGTCTACAACCAGGATTGTTCGTTGCGCGCTGAGATTATCTGTGCCGTCAGTCACACCGTACACAAAGTTATCCCAAGTGATACGGTTGTACAACCATAACCGGGGTCAAACCACACCGTTTACGACGACCGGAGTACACGGGCGTCTGTTTATCGCGTGTTTACGGGATGGGAACCAAAATTGGTTCGACAAGGGTCCAAGTTAGTAGTTTCGGGCAAGGTGAATAATGCACTCTGAACTTACTCGTCGCACCGCTTTTCGATTTGCATTCGGGATTGCGGGCGCATTCGTTTCGCGATCGGCCGCTTTTGCCGCGTCAGATTTCTGGAATCGAAAGCAGCCTTCGGAATGGACGGAAGAAGAGATTCATCATCTGTTGAACAAATCTCCGTGGGCGAAGGAAGTCAATGCCGGCGCGCGGCCGGATCGAAACGCGATGACCGGAGCACCGCCGGCTCCGGATGTGAGCGGGGGAGGGCCCGGAAGAGGAATGGGCGCGCCGGGCGGATACAACGGGGAATACGGCGAAGAGCGACGCAACCGCGGAGCACGGCCTGCAACCGCCGTCACCATTCGATGGGAAAGCGCGCAACCGGTTCTTGACGCGACGAAAGAGAAACTGCCCGCCGAGTTCAATGGCCATTACGTGATCGCTGTAGCAGGTCTGCCGCTCGAGTGGGGACTCGAGCGAGTGGGACGCGGCAACCGGAGCAGACAGGACGAAAACATCCGGCTGAGCGACCTTATCGAACGCCTCCGGGCCGGCGCCACTCTGGGCGCGAAAGGCAAAGATCCGGAGGGCGCGGGGATTGTACGAAGAGCGCCGAACGATGAAGCCTGGCTGTTCGGATTTTCACGTGACCTGCTGCCGCTGACCCGCGCGGACAAGGATATTGAATTCGCGCTGAACTCGGGACCCATGGCAGTGAAGGCGAAGTTCGATCCGGCGCAGATGATGTACCACGGTCAGCTCGCGCTATAGATCAAAACAGCGTTGGTTGATCCGGCGCCGCTTTTTTCCGGCGGGCCTTCAACGGGCTCCCGACCACGCCCAGGATCTGAATTGACCTCAAAGCCTCTCTGGGGACGAAAACCCGCTGATTATTGCTATCGGATTCGGGCGGCGTCACGGTAAATCCCGCCACCTCCCACGAAAGCAGATTATTCGGCAGGATCCCATCCATTACCTCGCCATCGCGGAAGATCATGCGCGCCCAGAGGCCCTCCAGTTTGGGCCGCGTGAGAAAAACACGCGCCGGTTCGGCGTCGGTGTCGAAGTCTTTGACGAACGAGACGGATTTTACCTCGCGGTAAGGAACCACCGCGAGGGCTCCGTCTGGTTTCAGCAGTTCCAGCCCCTGCGGCTGCAAATAACTGAAGGGATTTATGTAGCCGATCAGGTTTTCGCGATCGAACCGGCGAACGATTACCTTTTTTGCAGTGGATGCGGGCACGGGGCTCTTTCGGACTGCGCGTCTTTTCGAAAAACGCGACCGCGGCTCGAAAACGGGCGCAAATTCGATCGGGAAATGAGCGGACACCCTGATTCAGAGCATTCGGGCCGAAAGGAATCCCCCCGAATAGTCCGAATTGATTCAAACATTTTCGCGGATATTGTATCATTGCTCGAAAGGGACGGGCCGTATGGTCACCGGGAGCACCACTGCCGAGACGCGGTTGGGAAGAGGCATACGCGGTTTTCTCGCGTTTTGCCGTATGGAAAAGGGCCTTTCGAAGAATTCTCTGGAGGCTTACGCCCGGGATCTTGGCCATTTTCGCGCTTTCGTGGAACCCCGGACGGGCGGCGAATACCCTGATACGGAACTTCTGATATCGTATGTTAACTTGCTGTATTCACACGGGCTTGAGAATCGATCGATCGCCCGCCGCCTGAGCTCGCTTCGCGGGTTTTTCCGCTATCTGCAGACGGAAGGCGAAATCGCCTCGGATCCGGCGGAACACCTTCACAGCCCGAAACAATGGTCCACGCTTCCGAAATTCCTGAATCGGGAGCAGATCGAGAAGCTGATCGCCGCCCCGGACATGTCCCGTCCGGCAGGGGCGCGCGACCGGGCCATGCTGGAACTTCTTTATGCGACGGGCATGCGGGTGACGGAACTCATCGAGCTGAGGCTTGCCGCCCTCGACATACAGATGGGTCTGGTCCGGGTGACCGGAAAAGGGAACAAGCAGCGGCTGGTTCCCGTTCATGAGCAGGCCCTCAGAGCCGTTCGCGAATACGTTGAGACCGCCCGGCCGGCCCTGCTGAAAGGGCGCTCGAGTCCGGTGCTTTTTGTAACCGCCCGCGGAGGAGGCATGACGCGCCAGGCGTTTTGGGCGGCAATCAAGACAGCCGGCAAAAAGGCCGGCATCTTTCGCGGCCTTTCGCCCCATGTTCTCCGGCATACGTTTGCGACTCATCTGCTCGAAGGCGGAGCGGATTTGCGCAGCGTACAGGCCATGCTGGGACACGCCGATATTTCGACCACAGAAATCTACACGCACGTGGTTCGTTCCCGTCTGCGAGAGACCGTGGACCGTCACCATCCAAGAGCCTGATGTCCAAGACCTGAAACCCGGGAGCCTGAGTATGAGCGACTACATGTTTGCGCTGGAGAGCCATCTTGACGCCGGACAAAGCCGGATCGTCGCCGAGGTACAGAGCCTCGCAACTGCGGTTGGTATGAATGTCTGGCTGACCGGCGGCGCAATGCGGGACATGCTTCGCGGCGCTCCCATTCGCGATCTGGATTTCACGGTCGAAAAGGATGCGGTTCGAATCGGAAAGGCGCTGGCCGAAGCCGCCGGCGGCCGGGTGGTGGAGGAGGATTCGCTAAAGAGGTCGGTCGAGCTCGAGTTCGGCAACGGACTTCGCGCTTCGGTCGCGAACTCCCGCACGGAAAGGCATCCGAAGCCCGGCGGAAAGCCCCAAATCGCGCCGGCCACCATTCACGAAGATCTGGCGCGGCGGGATCTGACCATCAATGCCATCGCTCTGGCGCTGAATCGTGGAACCCGCGGGCTGATCGTCGATCCAACGAACGGCCAGGCGGATTTGATGAGCCGCGAACTGCGGCTGACGAATTCGCACGCCCTGTTCGATGACCCGTCGCGGATCGTGCGGCTGCTGCGGTTCCGGCATTCGCTGGGATTCGAGATGACGACCCGGACGCAGTCGCAACTGGAGAACGCGCTTGCAGAGGACTATGCTTCCGCGATTTCCGGCGCGGACGTCGGCCGGGAGTTACGGGCCATGGCGGCGGAGCCTTCGGCCGGAGCTTTTCTGGAGGATCTGGATGCGCGGCATTTACTGAAAGCGGTGTCTCCGGCTCTGAGCGGGCCGAAACTGAATGCGGCGGGGTTTTCGCGATTCGAGAAACTCATCTCTTCCGTTCTGCCGCCTTCGCAGACCGACTGCTGGGTGGCATTTGTTTCGGTATTGCTGGAAAAGCTGAATCCGCGCGAGCGGGCGGACGCGATCCGGAATCTCGATCTTCGAAAGGGCGATGTGGAAGAGTTGAAGACGCTACCGGCGCGAGCCAAAAAACTCGAATCGACGCTGAAATCACAGAAGATCCGGCGGCCTTCGCAGGTGTGGCTCGCGCTCGAGGGGGCCAACACGGACGAAGTGCTCATGGTGCTGTATCAGTCCGCGGCGCGCGTTGTGCAGGACCGAATTCGCGCCTTCTATCAGAAATATCTGCCGCAGGCGCAGGAGATCACGGAAGCGCAGGTAGCCGCCTCCGGCGCGAGGCCGGGCACGCCGAAATTCGAGAAGATCTGGAAGGGACTGGTGGCGCAGCGGTTGAACTCGCGTCCGCGTAAAGTGGTCGTGGCGCCGGACCCGGAGCCCACGCCGCTCTCCGCGCCGATTGTCATGTCCAGCCGCGCAAGACGTTAAGGCCGGAACGTAATAGAATTGAAACCCGGTCGTTATGCGGGTTCAACGTCTGAACGCTACACTCTCAGCTTCCGATATGATCAAAACACTGGGCTTTATTGCGCTTCTGGTGTGTGCCTGCGCTCCGGTATTTGCGCAATTCGATACCGCGGCGGTGCTGGGAACAGTGAAGGACAACTCAGGCGGCGCTGTCGCGAAGGCTTCCATCACGCTGCGTAATGAAGACACGGGTATCGAAACCCGGACGACATCGGGCGAAAACGGCGACTACACTTTTGAGAATGTAAAAATCGGCCGATATTCGGTGAGCGCCGAAGCCCCGGGATTTTCCAAAGCCGAAGCCAGAGATGTTCGCCTGAACGTGAATGCCCGGCAACGCGTGGACCTGACGCTCCAGGTGGGGC
>Ga0157369_10007619_pt1 | contig 12454 bp, 7 predicted proteins | sample C25metaG_FD_113461 | JGI IMG/M metagenome (GOLD analysis project Ga0157369, IMG submission 113461) | Corn rhizosphere microbial communities from Kellogg Biological Station, Michigan, USA - C2-5 metaG | ecosystem: Host-associated > Plants > Roots > Rhizosphere > Soil | place: USA: Michigan...
CGCGTCGCGTCCTGGCGCTGGTCGCCGCCGGCCTGGCGCTCTGGCTGCCCGGTTCGGCGGGGCAACTGCTGGGGCTGGGCCTGGCCGCACTGGTCGGTCGCCTGGCACTGGCGCCGACCGCCACGCCGCCGGCCCTGGTCCTGCGAACCGGACTCTCCCGGCACCTTGGGGTCGTCGCCCTGCTGCTGTTCCTGCTGCCGCTGCTGCTATTGCCCGCCTGGAGCCACCTGGCCGAGGGTGTCTATCGAGCGGGGGCCCTGGTCTTCGGCGGCGGCCATGTGGTGCTGCCGCTGCTGCAGGCGGTGGTGGTGCCCGTCGGCCTGGTCAGCGATGGTCAGGTCATGGCCGGCTATGGCCTGGCCCAGGCGGTGCCCGGACCGCTGTTCACCTTTGCCGCCTACCTGGGTGCCCTGGTGCCCGCCACCCTGCCCGCCTGGCTCAATGGCCTGCTCTGGACCCTGCTGATCTTTCTGCCCGGCGCGCTCATCCTGCTCGCCGCCCTGCCCTTCTGGCAGACCCTGCGCCAGCACCCCGGCTGGCAACGCGCCCTGACCGGACTCAACGCGGGGGTGGTCGGCCTGCTGCTGGCGGCCCTCTACGATCCGGTCTGGACGGGAGGCATCCGCGGCCCGCTGGACGTCGCGCTGGCCGCGCTGGCCCTGGTGCTGCTCCTGAGCACCCGCTGGTCGCCCGTGCTGATCGCGCTATTGGTCGTTCTGGCCGCCTGGTTGTTGAACTTTTAGCGCACTACCGTTTAGCGGCGTGCCACTAGTGGCCCGATGAAATTGCGGCGTGGTTCGCTGTAGCTCCGTGGAAAGCTAGGCACTGTCGGCGTGACGTTCAGCTGTATGAAACGTCTTGCCCTGCGCGAGAACGTGTCCAGCGAGCGCTCGGCCTGACCTGCATTAAGGATGACCGCCATGACCTACAAGAATCCCCTGGACACCACCGCCCCCCTGTTCACCGCTGCCCTTGCCAAGGCGCCCCTGGCCGCCGCGCCCGCCAAGCCGGCCGGCACCTTTGATGGTGTTACCTACTACGCCTTCCAGAGCCAGCCGCGCCTTACCCTGGATATCAATGCCGCGCCCGAATACGTCGGCTTTGCCAAGACCTTCGACGCCAAGGGCCCGCACTATGCGGCCGGCTCGACCCTGAACGAACTGACCCTGACCGGTCATTGGGAAGACCAGATCACCCGCCTCGAAGGCCATACTCGCGGCGCCACCACCAGCGACAGCACCCTGGATTCGAGCATCGCCAAGCTGACCGTCAGCCTCACCGACGTGCCGACCAATCAGTTCAATGAAGGCGACATCATCACCCTGGACAACTTCGATGGCCTGCAGACCTTCGACGGCTCTACTTCCACTGCCGGCCTGTCGATTGACTTCCTGCATGGCTACACCGAAGGCCATGACTACACCTATGCCAGCCAGAGCGCCTTCCTGAAGAGCGTGATCACCGGCAGCGGCAAGGACTCGGTGAGTGTCAGCACCATCGCCGCCGCGGAACTGGATAGCGTCGCCTCCCTCGCCCACTCGCGGGTCAAGGCCATCACCGTCGATACCGGCGCCGGTAGCGATCAGATCAGCGCCCATATCCAGCAGGCTGATGTCACCATCAACGCCGGCGCTGGCAACGATTACGTGGACCTGCTGTTCACCAAAGGCGTGGCCGCCCACAACGCCAACCTGAGCGGCAGCTACGGTCACGGGGCCACCATTACCCTGGGCGAAGGGCCCGATTACCTGAGCCTCGAACCCAGTCTGGTCAACTTCGATGGCAGTAGCAGCGCCGCCGCCAACCGTTCCCTGGCCGCCAACCATGTGACGGTCACCGACTACAACGCGAACGATGACCACATCATCTTCGGCTTCGCGGTGTACGACGAGAAAGCCGTGGTCACCATCCAGGACGCCGCCCTGGCGAAGGCGACCAGCCTGTTCGCCGCGCTCAACACCGTGACCCAGTCCACCACCGGCCTGGTCAATGCCGCCGTCTTCCACTACGGCCAGGACACCTATGTCTTCCGGGACGCAGGCTACGAAGGCCAGGTCGACAACCTGGACTCGCTGATCAAACTGGTAGGCGTTCATAACCTCGATGACGTCGCCAGCACCGTCTCCGCTCGTGAGCGCTATGAGCCGGGCGGCACGCTTGGCTGGGGTTGATCGCCCCTGAATGCCACGGCCGCCCCAACCGGGCGGCTCGCCGGCCGCTTCTGTGAGGTACTCGTGTCTTACCACAAGAGCCGGGCACTCACGGCAGGAACCCAGGGTCTGTCTAGCGATACCCTTCCGAACACGAGGAACGCGCGATGAAGATCCTGATGGTCCTGACCTCCCATGACCAGCTCGGCGACACCGGCAAGAAAACCGGTTTCTGGCTGGAAGAATTCGCTGCTCCCTACTACGTCTTCAAGGATGCCGGTGCCGAGATCACCCTGGCCTCCCCCGCCGGTGGTCAACCGCCGCTGGACCCCAAAAGCGACGCCCCCGACGCCCAGACCGAGTCCACCGAGCGCTTCAAGAACGATCCCGAGGCGCAGCAGGCGCTGGCCAATACCGTCAAGCTCGCCAAGGTAGAGGCCGAGGACTACGACAGCCTCTTCTATCCCGGCGGCCACGGCCCGCTCTGGGACCTCGCCGAATCCCGCGACTCCATTGCCCTGCTCGAAGCCTTCGCCCAGGCCAACAAGCCCTTCGGCCTGGTCTGCCACGCCCCTGGCGTGCTGCGCCACGTCAAGGCCGCCGATGGCACGCCGCTGGTCAAGGGCCGCACCGTCACCGGTTTCACCAACAGCGAAGAAGCCGGCGTGCAACTCACCGACGTGGTGCCCTTCCTGGTGGAGGACGAGCTGAAGAAGCTTGGCGCCCGCTACGAGAAGGGCCCGGACTGGGGCGAGTTCGTAGTGGAGGACGGCAACCTGGTCACCGGCCAGAATCCGGCCAGTTCGGAAGCGGCGGCGGATGCCCTGTTGACCAAGCTGGGCTGAGCGTCCCGAATCTGAAAAAGCCCGCCTGATGGCGGGCTTTTCGTTGAGGTCCATCACCACCGACCTGGCCGCTCCTGCGCGGGAGAGCTGAGCACAAGGCTGCGTCCCGTTCCCGACTACTCAGGCGGACCGGCCAGGCGCCCCTGTCTTCACTGCTGAACGACCACTGGAGGGCTACGCCAAGCGTTTGGTCGCCGGCAATCGTCCAGGCTGTTCACCGGCGCTCGCCTCGCCTATAACTATGACGATTGGCAACTCGAACAAGATCAAAGTGCCATTAGTCGCCAAGGTTGCAGAAATCCAAGCGCCAGCCGACACCCTCCCATGAGCGCAGCCTTCAACCCTGCTCCGCCCAGGCTGGAAAGGATATCCGTGCAGTTGGTTACCTGGTCGTATTTTCAGAGCATTGCCCGATGAAGAGAATCCTGCTCGGCGTGCGCGTCCTGATGTCCGTGCCCAAGGACAATCCCGGCCTGGTCAAGGCGCAATACCTCGCGCTGTCGCGCCAGCTGCCGATGATGTACTTCATCCTGCTGACCAACACCCTGATGCTGGCCGGCACCCACTATGCCGTGGCGCCACGCTGGCTGGTGCTGTATTGCCCGTTGATCATGACGCTGTTCGGCGTGATCCGGGCGGCCGAATGGTTCCGCACGCGCAACCAGCCACGCAGTCCGGCGCAGATGCTGACGGCCCTGAAGCGCACCAACCGGCTCGCACCCTTCGTGGCCTCGGCCTTCACCGCCTGGGCACTGGCGCTGTTTCCCTATGGCGACAGCTATACCCAGGCGCATGTGGGCTTCTACATGGCGATCACCGTGATCGGCTGCATCTTCTGCATGATGCACCTGCTGCCCGCGGCCCTGGCCACCACCGCCGTGGTCAACACGGCCTTCGTGGTGTTCTTCGCCTCCACTACCATCAGCACCTTCGTGGCCACGGCGATCGACGTCCTGCTGGTGTCCATCGCCATGCTGGTCATTCTCAAGGCGCAGTATGGCGACTTCACCCGCCTGGTGAACATGCAGGCGCAGACGGCGAAACTCAGCGAGGAAAATCTCAAGCTGGCCAACCAGGACAGCCTGACTGGCCTCGCCAATCGGCGGCAATTCTTTTCCCGCCTCGATACGCTGCTGGCCGAGGCACGTGCCCAGGGGACCCGCCTGGCCGTGGGCCTGATCGATCTGGACGGCTTCAAGCCGGTCAACGATCTCTATGGCCATAGCGTGGGCGACCGGCTGCTCTATCAGGTCGGCCAGCGCCTGAGCACGCTGCAGGGCGAAGACGTCCACCTGGCCCGCCTGGGCGGTGACGAATTCAGCCTGATCATCACCCGGGTCTTGAACGATGATCAGCTGCGGGCGTTTGGCGAAAGAGTCTGCGCCAGCCTGCGCGAGCCCTTCCTGCTGGTGGACCTGCCCATCCAGATCAGTGGCTCGCTGGGTCTCGCCACCTTTCCCGACCAGGCCTTTTCCGCCACGGACGTCTATGAGCATGCCGACTACGCCCTCTATCAGAGCAAGCGCCACCGCCCCGGCACGGCCTGCCTGTTCAGCACCGCTCACCGCCAGCAACTCAATCGCGAAGGCCTGACCGAACAGGCCCTGCGCCGGGCTGACCTGGAGCGCGAGTTCTACATGGTCTTTCAGCCCATCGTGGACATCCATAGCAAGCAGACCGTGGCCTTCGAGGCCCTGGCCCGCTGGGAAAGCCCGGAGCTGGGCAACGTACCGCCGGGTGATTTCATCGCCACCGCCGAGCGCGTCGGCATGGTCAATAGACTCACCCTGCCCCTGCTGAACAAGGCCCTGAACGCGGCCGCGCGCTGGCCTGCAGGCATCCGCCTGGCCTTCAACCTCTCCGCCCACGACTGTGCCTCCGAAGAAGCCGCCCAGCAGATCGTCGAACTGATCAAGCGCAGCCCGTTCGACCCGGCCTGCCTCGACCTGGAAATCACCGAAACCGCCGCCATCCAGGACCTGCCCCAGACCCAGCGCGCCATCAGCCGCTTTCGCGAACTGGGCTGCGGCATCTCCCTCGACGACTTCGGCACCGGCTATTCCAGCCTGAGCCAGATCCACGCCCTACCCCTGACCAAACTCAAGGTGGACCGCACCTTCGTCACCAACCTCCACCTCGACCCGGCCAGCGTGAAGATTGTCAGATCCCTGATCGCCCTGTGCCAGGACATGCAGCTGGAATGCATCGTGGAGGGTGTGGAGACGGCAGCAGAACTGGGTGCGCTGAAGAATCTAGGCTGTACTCGGGCGCAGGGGTATCTGTTCGCCAAGCCGATGCGGGCGAGTGACATCAGGGGTTGGTTGGAGGGGGAGCATTTGGCTAGAGTGCTGGCGATTTAGTGTGTCGAGAGGCAAGACAGAATTTGCACCATGTCGCAGAAGTTATATTTGATTCAAACTCGTTCCTAAGCGAGGTCATTCCTGTTCCAACCTGCCCCCATCAGGCTTGAGCGAGCACTTCATCCAATAATTCTATGGACTCTGATTGATCTGGTGGAAACGAAGCTAGCCCTTCGATCCTATCGTCAAAAAATATGCTGATAGGAGCACACTCGTACGGCACGCATGGCTCAGGTCAAAACCACCTCTGTTCGGAGCTCCACGATAGGAAGCAACATAAAAATTTGCATTAGCAATGCAGAGCGCTAACTAAGGTTGCTTAGGTAGATTCAAAAAATCTCGCTTGATTAAAACTAGAAAAACAGCTGATAGATCTAAAATCTTAGATCCTTGCGTGTAAAATTCAGCTTAAGGCATTTAGAAAATACTCGCAGACCTTAAATACTGCGTAAGTAGCATCCGCAACTCTCCGCTCAAATCCTAATTACTCTAGACTTCCAAACGGGCGAGCGTGCGGAGCTACGCAACTGCTCACACAGAATCCTATTTATTTAATAAAAGCATTCAGCTGACTGCATTCGATCTAAACGAATTTTCGCACATGCAAAGGCGAAAGCAGATATCGGTGACAACTAGCTAATGGCTAAAAAACGCTCAATCAATATAGAATTTTAAATAAATGACTTTCTTTTCGCTCGACCCTGCAGACACATTGCCGACCTTAGCATACGAGAAATAGAAAGAGAGAGGATTTTCCTACACAGATAAAAAGACCTGTCCACAATCGCCTTTAAAACCAAGAGAAGTTAATTTTTTCAGTGCAGCCATATGTTCAGGATTGCTCTCTTTAATAACAATTTTGAAACCATGATATTTGTTCGCATGATGACAATGAAACTGGTACCAGTGGCCATTAAAATACCCATAGATTCTTGAGTTTACTTTTATCCCATTACTAAGCGCTATTTGCGCGTGTTCGTGTGTCAAGTCCATTTCACTAATTTCAACACCCGCACTCAGACGTGAAATCTTGCCATGTTTAGTATTATGCTCATACATCCATGTAATAGCATCCAGCATTTCTTCCGAATTGACGTTATGAGAAAAGCACAGTCCAAAAATTGAACTTTTGTAATAAAAAAAATTGCAGCTGCATCTTGAATTATTTTTTGCGGAAATCATCAAGGAGCCAGAAAGTGATCCTGACGCGTCGTCAAAACATGAGTTTTTTAAGCAGCCTGTGTCCTCGTCATGTATGAAATCTTCGGTATCCAGATGATAGTCCTCAGTAAAAGGGCGTGCCATCAAAGTCTGAAGTGTAAGCTTTCTTGCAATCTCTTCCTTTAATGACTGCTTTGCCACCGCCTCAACTAAAACAGCTTTTACTGTCACCCCTCTAATTATTTCTCTTTCCGAAAACCCCCTTGTCCTAAAAGCTTTTCCCTCATATGCAATGGCTCGGGATTTTGAGACCACTTTTGCCAGCTCTGACAAAATAGACATCGCGTCTTGGTGATCCTGTGCTTGTCTATCTACCGAAGTCTCATTAATATAAACCTTCATTAAAAAAGCCTCAAAAGATCTTTTTCAGCCTGATCAAAAAAACCGGTATCCATGTCCGTCAAACCACCATCCCTATCGATCATTATCTTGGTTACTATTCTTTCACCACCATCAGATTTCACTGAGTTTATAGTTACAAAACCATGCTCAATACTATTTTCTTTGACATGGACCCGAATCCCATTAATGATGTGATCACTATGTGTTTCCAAAATCACTTGTATCCCACATGTAGACGCCATCGTTAATAGCTCAGCTAGCATCGACTGAGCAGCGGGGTGCAAATGAACCTCAGGATTTTCGACAATCAAGTATCCGTCTTCAGCAGTGCAAAGCATTGCCAAAACAATAGGGATCACATAACTAATACCGAAACCAGTATTAACCGGCCTTACTTCATTTATAGACTTCCCACCAGTGGGAAAGGTATTAGAGACCTTATCCAAATTCTTATGATCCGTCAGATTTATTTCAAATCCGGGCGTTATCTTCTTCATCGCCTCGCGAAAAGCAATTTCAAGTTTAATTTGACGATCATCACCTTTTGTCACTAAGTGGGCGCAGATCTTTTTTGCTAATTTTTGATTTGGCGTTGGGCTATCCTTGTATCTAACAAGCTCCGATATTGCAAACTGCCCATATATACCAACATCAATTATCGAGGTGTTAAAGTTAGTATCATAGCTGTTTTGGGGGCAAAGCCTATATGCACTAAGATAGTGAAAGCTAGATGTATAAAGACTGTGACTTAAAGCCGGCGCCGTATCTAAAGAAAGGAAATAGTCATCATGATTTAGGTCTTTAACACTACTTAAAAACGTCAGGTCATCCAAAACTATTCTAATGCTATCACCTAATGCATCATGGCTAAAAACGTCTCTGACATGACCAAAGGAAAAATACTCTCCAGCCAAGCTTAATCGGTTCGCTGTAAGACTGCCATCGCTATGGCTTTGCTTAATTAGCAAAAGTGCTTGGAGTGCGGTAGATTTGCCTGCAGAATTTGAACCACAAAAAACAGTTAGCGGAGAAAATTGGAAAATTCCGCTTTTAAAGCATTTAAAATTTTCCACCTTAAGCGAGGTAATCATGATTATACAAACAACCTTCTATAATAGGATGAGGCCATTCTAACTGAGGCTCTGGGTGAGCTATCTAGTACTTCTTCAAAGTCGAACGAAGAGCGTATTTTATTTTTTAGCGAAAAGATATACAGGTTCGCTATTTGATTTGATGTGAGCACTATAGCTCCACTTTCGTCATCATCGAACACCCCCCTACGCACAAGTGGTAGATGCGGATCAAATAAAATAACCTTCCCAGCATATCGAGAAATAGACTCAACATTCGACTTTATATTTTTTTCCAGCGCATAAGTGTTGACCATAGAAAAATTAATAAAAATCGCCGCCTCGTCCAACAAGTCTTGAACTGTTTCTTTGTCAGCACGCATCTCATCATTAAATATCAATGTCAAAGAAGATAACAACAAGAACAACTCATCGTAACTAGCAGCATGCAGATAGTTATTCTTACTTAATAACTTGTAATTTGGATTCACAGAATGCAAATAGCGCGAGCAACTCCTCTGAACCTCTCGGATAAAGGAAAACTGCTCGCGAAAAGCAAAGTTTCTAGCAGCTTGGATTGGAAATCGATAAGAGTCAGAGTTGACCCTCTTAAAAAACTCAAACTTCAATGCAGGATGCGTATCATAACTAATCGTCGTGAAATAAAATTCTGCCCTATTGAAAATTATAGAGGCGTAACGAGATGGCAAATCTGAATAGTACGCACCCTCGAGATCAGACAAAAGTCTCAAATCTCGCAATCGAAACTTATCACTGCAAAACTCGAGCAAGCATTGAAGTCGTTGAGTGCCATCCAGTACAGAAATGGTTCCGTAGTTATCCTCCTCACACCAAAACTCAGTAGTAGGCATACCAAGGAGAATACTTTCAATAAAGGTAGACTTCGCTTTTCTCTGCCATGGCTTGCTGTAGACATGATCTGGACACAGGAAAATTCTTTCGTCATGAAGTCTGTCAATGACGTCTGCAACAGTAAAGACGTTTTTTTTGAATCTAAAGCCGCGATCATACTCACTGAGTTTCATGACATTTCCCTAATCTTAAGGACTAAACGCTAAGATTTTCGCTTTTTTCCAAAGCTAATACTCACGTTCTCGCGGAGAGTTTCAGCGCTTGGTAAGCAGATCTCCATCATTTGTGGTGAGGTAGCATAGTGAGGTTGAAGAAAATTCGCCTCTGTCCGTTAGCGGTGAGTGGCAGCACTGCTTAAGCCTATAAACCATGCTTGCATCTGTCACCTTGACTACAAGGTTCTAATCATCGATAAAACCCAATGATTAGATACAGAGCAATTTCTTATCCAGCGACAAGCAGAAATGAAGCCGCAATCACACAAAAAACCAATTTTTCATCAGAAATCTCTTGAATTCTATTTGCCAAGCATGCAGGCCCAGTCCTGAACGCTGATTTCTGTAACTAATCTGTTTTAAATAATTCAAAAACCACTTTGCTCATGCGCAAAATCCTTTCCAAATAATATCAGCCCTAGTCCGCATCAAACTTATCGTACTGGATGTAAGTTATGAGTCTTCGGGACCAAACTTTGGTGACCATCCCTTTGGATAAGGCGGTAGGTGGAGAATCTATAAAAATATGCCATCTCCAAAAAAGCGCCAAAAAGCTTTGCATCTCTTATAGTCAGGCCTTTCGGCTAAAGCAATACTATGCTGGTACAAAAACAAGGGGCTTAGTATCAGCGTCATGCATCGCGTCAGATGCAGTCAGTGCCTTTCACCACGCTAAACCAATACCATTGCTAGAGGTGCAGAACGTTACCCGAATTTTCTAGCTCCAAAAAGCCAAAAGCCCGCAATTACGCGGGCTTTTGGCTTTTTCTGCTAGACGTACCTGTCTATGCCGGACGCGGGATCACTCCCACTCGATCGTCGCCGGCGGCTTGCTCGAGACGTCGTAGGTGACGCGAGAGATGCCGTCGATTTCGTTGATGATGCGGTTGGAGACCTTTTCCAGCAGCTCATAGGGCAGATGGGCCCAGCGGGCGGTCATGAAGTCGATGGTTTCCACCGCGCGCAGGGCGACGACCCAGGCGTAGCGGCGGCCATCGCCGACCACGCCGACGGATTTCACCGGCTGGAAGACGACGAAGGCCTGGCTGACCTTGTGGTACCAGTCGGCCTTGCGCAGTTCACTGATGAAGATGTCGTCGGCGCGACGCAGCAGGTCGGCGTATTCCTTCTTCACTTCGCCGAGGATGCGCACGCCCAGGCCCGGACCCGGGAAGGGGTGGCGGTAGACCATGTCGTAGGGCAGCCCCAGTTCCAGGCCGATCTTGCGCACCTCGTCCTTGAACAGTTCGCGCAGCGGCTCGACCAGCTTGAGGTTCATCTCCTCGGGCAGGCCGCCGACATTGTGGTGGGACTTGATGACGTGGGCCTTGCCGGTCTTGGCGCCGGCCGACTCGATGACGTCGGGGTAGATGGTGCCCTGAGCCAGGAACTTGATGTTGTCGAGCTTGCTGGCTTCGGCGTCGAAGACGTCGATGAAGGTGCGGCCGATGATCTTGCGCTTCTTCTCCGGGTCGGCTTCGCCTTCCAGGTTGGTCAGGAAGCGCTGCTCGGAGTTGGAGCGGATCACCTTGACGCCCATGTTCTCGGCGAACATGGCCATCACCTGGTCACCTTCGTGCAGGCGCAGCAGGCCGTTGTCGACGAAGACGCAGGTCAGCTGCTCGCCGATGGCCTTGTGCAGCAGGGCCGCGACCACGGAGGAGTCGACGCCGCCGGAGAGACCCAGCAGCACGTTGGCGCTGCCGACCTGGGCGCGCACCTGGGCGATGGCGTCCTCGACGATGTTGGCCGGGGTCCAGAGGGCTTCGCAGCCGCAGATGTCCTTCAGGAAGCGCGAGAGGATGCGCCCGCCCTGCTTGGTGTGGGTCACCTCGGGGTGGAACTGCACGCCGTACCAGCCGCGCTCGTCGTCGCCCATGGCGGCGATGGCGCAGCTCGGGGTGCTGGCGACGATGTGGAAGCCGTCCGGCAGCTTGCCGACCTTGTCGCCATGGCTCATCCAGACGTCCAGGCCGAGCACGCCGTCGTCGTCGAGGTGATCCTGGATGCCTTCGAGCAGGCGGCTCTTGCCGACCACGTCGACCTTGGCATAGCCGAATTCACGGATGTTGGAGCCTTCGACCTTGCCGCCGAGCTGCTCGGCCATGGTCTGCATGCCGTAGCAGATGCCGAACAGGGGTACGCCCAGGTCGAACACCGCCTTGGGCGCGCGCGGGCTGCCGGCCTCATGGACCGACTCGGGACCACCGGCCAGGATGATGCCGCGCGGAGCGAAGGCACGGATGTCGGCGTCGTCCATGTCGAAGGGGTGCAGCTCGCAATAGACGCCCAGTTCGCGCACGCGGCGGGCGATGAGCTGGGTGTATTGGGAGCCGAAGTCGAGGATGAGGATGCGGTGGGCGTGGATGTCTTGGGACATGGCCAGGTCTCGATAGCACTAGGTTCAGACGATTCGGGGCTGTCTAGACAGCCCCGAATCGCAACGATAAGAACAACAGATCAGGAATCAGCTAACGCGGTAGTTAGGCGCTTCCTTGGTGATCTGCACGTCGTGGACGTGGGATTCGGCCATGCCGGCGCCGGTGATGCGCACGAACTGCGGCTTGGTACGCATCTGCTCGACGGTGGCGCAACCGGTGTAGCCCATGGAGGCACGCAGGCCGCCCATCAGCTGGTGGATGATCGCCGCCAGCGGGCCCTTGTAGGGGACGCGGCCTTCGATGCCCTCGGGTACCAGCTTCTCGGCGCCGGAGGCGGAGTCCTGGAAGTAGCGGTCGCTGGAGCCCTGGGTCTGGGACATGGCGCCCAGGGAGCCCATGCCACGGTAGGACTTGTAGGAGCGGCCCTGGAACAGCTCGACCTCGCCCGGGGCCTCTTCGGTACCGGCGAACATGGAGCCCATCATCACGCAGTAGCCACCGGCGACGATGGCCTTGGACAGGTCACCGGAGAAGCGGATGCCGCCGTCTGCGATCAGCGGCACGCCGGTGCCTTCGAGGGCGGCGGCGACGTTGGCGATGGCGGAGATCTGCGGCACGCCGACACCGGCAACGATGCGGGTGGTGCAGATGGAGCCCGGGCCGATGCCGACCTTGACCGCGTCGGCGCCGGCGTCAGCCAGGGCCTTGGCGGCTTCGGCGGTGGCGATGTTGCCGCCGATCACCTGCACCTGCGGATAGGTTTCCTTGACCCAGCGCACGCGCTCGATCACGCCCTTGGAGTGGCCGTGGGCGGTGTCGACGACGATGACGTCGACGCCGGCGGCGACCAGGGCGGCCACGCGCTCGGGGGTCTCGGAACCGGTACCGACGGCGGCACCGACGCGCAGGCCCGCCCCGACGACTTCCCCACCCCGATGGCCTGAGTCACCATCGACGATCGCCAACTTTGAAGCCTTGTCGCGGTCTGACCAGGACA
>Ga0157369_10007623_pt1 | contig 12453 bp, 11 predicted proteins | sample C25metaG_FD_113461 | JGI IMG/M metagenome (GOLD analysis project Ga0157369, IMG submission 113461) | Corn rhizosphere microbial communities from Kellogg Biological Station, Michigan, USA - C2-5 metaG | ecosystem: Host-associated > Plants > Roots > Rhizosphere > Soil | place: USA: Michigan...
ACGACCCCGGCGAGGCGTTCGAGGTCGACGTCCTCCTCGAGAACGGCGACGAGCTCGAGATCACGCTCGACGCGGACTACGCCGTGGTCACGAGCGTGCTCGACCCGCGCGACTGACGGACGCACCCCGCCGGGTGCGGAACGACGAGAGCCGGACGGAATCTTAGGATTCCGTCCGGCTCTCGTCGCATGTGTGGCGTGCTAGGAACGCGGCTTGCGGTCGTACGAGCCGCCGCCCGTGCCGCCCTCGTCGTCGCGTCGGCGGGCCGGGCCGCCGCGGTCGGGACGGAGCTCGATGAGCTTGCCGCTGATGCGGGTGTTCTCGAGACGGTCGAACACGTCGTTGCCGAGACTCGCCGGCAGTTCGACGATCGAGAAGTCCGGCTTGATCTGGATCGCACCGAAGTCCTCGCGCTTCAGGCCACCCTCGTTCGCGAGCGCGCCCACGATCTGACGCGGGTCGACCTTCTGGCGACGACCCACGGCGATGCGGTACGGGGCCATCGGTCCGCTGGACGGGCGGCTGCGACGCTCGGGGCGGTCGCCCTGATCGCCGCGGTCGCCACGGTCGCCGCGGTCGAAGCGCGAGCCGCGGTCACCGGAGTCGCGACGGTCGCGACCGGCGCGGTCGTTGCCACGGTTGGAGTTGTCGAACTCCTCACGACGGCGACGCTCGTCCTCCGCGGACAGGAGCAGCGGCGTCTCGCCCTGGGAGACGACGGCCAGCGCCGCCGCGACATCGGCCTCGGGGACGTCGTGGTGGGAGACGTAGTGGCCGATGATCTCGCGGAAACGCTCGATGCGCTCGGTCTGGCCGAGCGCTTCGGTGATCGCGTCGTCGAAGCGGGTGAGGCGGGTCGCGTTGACGTCGTCGACGCTCGGCAGCTGCATCTGCGTGAGCGGCTGACGGGTTGCCCGCTCGATGGCCTTCAGTAGGTGGCGCTCGCGCGGTGTGACGAAGCTGATCGCGTCGCCCGTGCGTCCGGCGCGGCCGGTGCGACCGATGCGGTGCACGTAGGACTCGGTGTCGACGGGGATGTCGTAGTTGACGACGTGGCTGATGCGCTCGACGTCGAGACCGCGCGCGGCGACGTCGGTCGCGACGAGGATGTCGAGCTTGCCTGCCTTCAGCTGGTTGACGGTCCGCTCGCGCTGCACCTGGGCGACGTCGCCGTTGATGGCGGCAGCCGAGTAACCGCGTGCGCGGAGCTTCTCGGCGAGCGTCTCGGTCTCGTTCTTCGTGCGCGTGAAGATGATCATCGCGCTGAAGTTCTCGGTCTCGAGGATGCGGGTCAGCGCGTCCACCTTCTGCGGGTACGAGACGGTCAGGTAGCGCTGCGTGATGCTGGCCGAGGTCGTGGTCTTCGTCTTGACCGTGATCTCTTCCGGGTTGTTCAGATACTTCGCGGAGATGCGACGGATGGACGACGGCATCGTCGCGGAGAACAGCGCGACCTGCTTGTCCTTCGGGGTGTCGGCCAGGATCGTCTCGACATCCTCGGCGAAGCCCATCTTCAGCATCTCGTCGGCCTCGTCGAGCACGAGGTACTTGAGCTCCGTGAGGTCGAGGGTGCCCTTCTCCAGGTGGTCCATGATGCGACCGGGCGTGCCGACGACGATGTGGACGCCGCGACGGAGGGCCGACAGCTGGACGCCGTAGCCCTGGCCGCCGTAGACGGGCAGGACGTGGACGCCGCGCAGGTGGGTGGCGTACTTCTCGAACGCCTCGCAGACCTGGAGGGCGAGTTCACGGGTCGGTGCGAGGACGAGCGCCTGCGGCGTCTTCTGCGTGATGTCGAGGCGGGACAGGATCGGCAGGGCGAACGCCGCGGTCTTGCCGGTGCCCGTCTGTGCGAGGCCGACGACGTCGCGTCCCTCGAGCAGCAGCGGAATGGTGGCCGCCTGGATGGCGGACGGGGTCTCGTAGCCGACGTCCTTGAGTACCTTGAGCACCGCGTCGTCGAGGCCGAGGTCGGAGAAGGTCTGCGTAGCGCCGGCGGGTTCCGCCTCGGGCTGCGTCGTGGAATCAGAAGACGTCATACTCCTAACGGTAGTCGCACCGCAAGCGTTTGCAGGACATGGTCTGGAGCCGACCGGTCCGCGCCGTCGCCCGGGGCGCCGGCCTCACCGTCCTACAGGCTGCCCCAGCGCGCCCGGGCACCGCAGTAGAGTCCGTAGGCGATGAGCCCGACGCCGACCACGAGCAGGATGACGACGCCGAACGGGAGCGCGGCCAATGCCGAGATGGCACCGTCCATGCCGGAGGCCTTCTCGGGGTCCTGGGTGGCGGCCGCGACGAGGAACAGGATGCCGACGGTGACCAGTGCGATCCCCTTGGCGACCCATCCGATGACGCCGAGGACGACGACGGCGCGCTTCGTCGTGCCGGTGGGCGGGTGCACGTCCTCGAGGAACTTCCGCGTGACGCCCTTGAAGACGAAGAAGCCGCCGATGCCGATGACCACGAGGCCGACGACGACGACGACGAACACCCCGCCGGGGGAGGACAGGAGTGTCGCCGTGAGGCCCTGGCTGGACTGCGAGGAGTCCTGGCTGCCGCCGAGGGCGAAGGTCAGTGCGGTCGATCCGACGGCGAGGTAGGCGATCGCGCGTCCGGCGGTCGAGATCCGCTTGCTCCACCGCTTGCGGGTGTCGGATTCGCGCACGAGGAAGGCGGAGATCGCCGTCCAGAGACCGAGGGCGAACAGGCCGACGGCGACGACCCAGATGATGACGATCCCGCCGGGCGTGCCTGCAAGCGTCTTGAGCGCACCCGACTGGTCCGCGTCACCACCGCCGCCGGATCCACCGCTCGCGCCGGACAGGGCGATGGAGATCGCGATCCCACCGATGAGGACGTGGAGCAGGCCGTTGACGGCGTGGCCGGTGCGGGCGAGGCTACGGAGGGCTGTGCTGTTCTGGGCGGTCCCAGCGGCTTGGTCTGCGGCGGCGCGCGCGTTCTCAGGCATCAGACCACGGTAGCGGCCGGGTATCAGGACCACAGGGGGGTTGCGCGGCGTCGCCGCGGTCCGGGGCCGCAGGTCGGACACCGATCCGAGTGGTCCCTCGATTCCGAATGATGCGCATGTCCGTCGATTCCGCTCGTCCTGCCCCGCAGGAGTTCCCTTCCGCCATCTCCGCCGACGCGACCGCGCTCGGACTGGGACGCGTCACGGTCGACACGGGCCTCGGACCGGTCACCGTCCACGCGGGTCGTGAGGCGGGCGGGCCGGCCACGATCCTCCTCCACGGTGCCGCCGGTTCGTGGACGACGTGGTCACCGCTCCTGCGTGCCGACGACGAGCGGGGTGCGGTCGTCGACGACGTCATCGCCGTGGATCTCCCGGGGTGGGGTGAATCGGCACTTCCCGCCGCCGATCCGGTGACGGTCGGAGACCTCTCCGCCGCCGTCGCGACCGTCGCCCGCTCGCTCGGCTACCGGTCCTGGCGTCTCGTCGGGCATTCGCTCGGCGGGTTCGTCGCGCTCGACCTCGCCGTGCGTGAACCCGAGGCGACGATCCGGGTCGACCTCGTCTCACCGACGGGGATCGGGGTCGTCGAGGCGATCCGCCAGCCGCTCGGTGGCGGCGCCCGGCTCCCGTGGTTCGCGGGCATGCTCCTCGCGATGCGCGTGCTGCGGGCGCTCGGCGGACGCGGGCCAGGGCTCGTCCGCGCGCTGAACCGGATCGGTCTGCTCGCACCGCTCATGTCGCCCCTGTTCGGACGACGTCGGGACCTCGACCGCTCGGTCGTCGACGCGCTCGCAGCCGACGTCCGGCCGGCGTCGTTCCTCCTGGCGGCCCGAGCGGCCGCCGCCTACGACCTGCACGTCTGGCGCGGCGTGCGGTGTCCCGTCCGCTGCATGACGGGCGACCGCGACGTCTTCATCGGGCCCGACGATGCAGCTGTCCTCACCGCCCTCGTCCCGGACCTGCGACTGCGCACCCTGCCGGCGACCGGGCACTTCGCGGCGGTGGAACACCCGGAGGCCGTGCTCGATCTCTTCACCTCGGACTGATCCGCGTGGCCTCACGGGTGCAGCGACGTCGGCATCCGCTATCCTGGTCCTCTGCCCGACTTCGTGGTTGGGGTGGTTGATCGTCCGCACCGTGCTGCACCCGCGCCGTGTGTCGAGCATCGATCTGGGGCTGGAAACCCCCAGCACCCACACCCCTCGCACGGAGGTCCTCCTTGTCTGCATCCGCAGCCACCGCATCGCATCCCACCACAGCACCGTCCGGTTCCCCGGCCCGCCGCTGGTGGGTCCTCGTCGTCCTCGCGATGACGCAGCTCATCGTCGTCCTCGACGGCACGATCGTGAACATCGCCCTTCCGGCAGCCCAGCAGGAGCTCGAGCTGTCCGACACGCAGCGTCAGTGGGTCGTCACGGCCTACGCCCTCGCGTTCGGCGCGCTGTTGCTGCTCGGTGGCCGCATCGCCGACTACTGGGGCCGGAAGCGCACCTACCTGGTCGGCATGGTCGGCTTCGGAGCCGCATCGGCCTTCGGCGGGTTCGCCCAGAGCGGGACCGAACTCATCATCGCGCGCGGCCTGCAGGGCGTGTTCGCCGCACTCATGGCGCCCGCCGCACTCGCGCTTCTCACCGTCACCTTCGCCCACGGCCGCGACCGCAACACGGCCTTCGCCGTCTTCGGTACCGTCGCCGGTGCCGGGGCGGCCGTTGGCCTGATCCTCGGCGGCGTGCTCACCGAGTTCGTCGACTGGCGCTGGTGCCTGCTCGTCAACGTGCCCTTCGTGATCGTCGGACTCATCGCCGGCCTCATCCTCGTGACCGAGAGCAAGGCCGAGGGCGACAACCGCTACGACTGGCTCGGTGCGATCACGGTCATCCTGGGCCTCGGTTCCCTCGTCTACGGCTTCACGCTGGCCGAGGGCGGCTGGGGGAGCGCCGACACCATCGGCTTCCTCGCGCTCGGTGCGGGACTCCTCTCCCTCTTCGTCTTCATCGAGATGCGTGTCGCGCAGCCCCTGCTCCCGCTGCGCATCGTGGCGGACCGGGTCCGCGGCGGTGCCTTCCTCATGCAGATGATCGTCGGCAGCGTCATGATCGGTGCCCTGCTCTACCTGACGTTCCACCTGCAGATCGTGCTCGGCTTCCCGCCGCTCGAGGCGGGCATCGCGACCCTCCCGATGACCGTCGCGATCATGATCGTCGCCCCGATCGCCACGAAGCTCCTGCCGGCCATCGGCCCGCGCCCGCTGCTCATCATCGGTCCGCTCGTCGCGGCCGCCGCCCTCGTGTACCTCAGCCGCATCACGGCCGACGGCGACTACTTCGTCCAGGTGCTGCCGGCGCTGCTCGTGCTCGGGATCGGCATGGCGATGATCTTCGTCCCGATGCAGAACCTCGCGCTGACGGGCGTCGCACCGCACGACGCCGGTGCGGCCTCTGCCACGGCGAACGCCTCCATGCAGATCGGTGGGTCGATCGGCCTGTCGGTCTTCACCACGGTCTATGCGAGTGTCACCGACCAGGCGACGGTCACCGATCAGGCGTCGCAGCTCGTGGCGTTCACCCAGGGCTACTCGGCGGCGTTCATTGCGGCTGCGGTCGGCCTCGTGATCGCGAGCGTCATCGCCATCGTCTGCATCCGCGGTCGCAAGGAGGACCTCCTGCCCTCGGGCGACCAGCAGGCCGTCCACCTGGGCTGAGCGGGACGGCCCTGCCTCGTCGAGCGCAAGCCTCCTGACAGCAGGGTGCCGTCGGCGTACGGTGTCCGACATGGCCAGCACCGCGATCGTCCTCACCGTCCCCGGACCGCACGGCGACCGCGAGGTGCGGCTCTCCAGTCCCGACCGCGTGCTCTGGGAGGCGTCCGGCGTCACGAAGCGGGAGCTCGCGGAATACCTCATCGAAGTCGCGCCGGCCTTCCTCGCCGCCAACGGCGACCGTCCGGTGTCCCTGCAGCGGTTCCCAGGCGGCGTGGACGGCGAGTGGTTCTTCTCGAAGAACCCGCCGAAGGGGGCGCCGGAGTACGTCCGGGCGGTCGACGTCGTGTATCCGAGTGGCCGGCGGCATCCGCAACTCGTCCTCGACGAGGCGGCTGCGGTCGTCTGGGCTGCGCAGATGAACACGGTCGTGTTCCACCCGTGGCCGTCACGGGCGTCGGACACCGACCATCCGGACGAACTGCGGATCGACCTCGACCCGCAGCCGGGAACCGACTTCGGCGACGCCGTGCGCGTTGCGGGCTCGCTGCAGGAGCTGTTGACGGAGGTCGGTCTGACGGGGTTCGTGAAGACCTCCGGCAACCGAGGTGTCCACGTGTTCGCGCCCATCGAGCCGGAGCACGAGTTCCTCGACGTCCGGCACGCCGTGATCGCGGCGGCTCGGGAACTGGAGCGACGGGATCCCGACCGGGTCACGACCTCGTGGTGGAAGGAGGAGCGCGGTGAGCGCATCTTCGTCGACTACAACCAGGCGAATCGCGATCGGACGATGGCAGGCGCCTACAGCCCGCGTGCGCTGGCCTCGGCGTCCGTCTCGTGCCCGGTGACCTGGGACGAACTCCCCGAGATCGACCCGGGTGCCTTCACGGTGCGGACCGTCCCGGAGCGACTCCGGACGACCGGCGACCCGTGGGCCGGCATGCACGACACCGCTGGGCGCATCGACGTCCTCCTGCAGTGGTGGGAGCGGGACCTCGAGCAGGGGCTGGGCGAGCTTCCGTTCCCTCCCGACTTCCCGAAGATGCCGGGCGAGCCGCCGCGGGTGCAGCCGAGTCGCGCCAGACGCTCCGAGGACTGAGCCCACCCGGACACACGAACGCCCGGTGATCGTGGATCACCGGGCGTTCTCTGGACTGAGTGCGCTATTCGGCCTTGCCGAGGGCGAAGCGGACGCCGCCCTGCTCGTCGATCTGCGCGTCGAGGACCGCGTCGCTCAGGGCGACGGCTGCGGACTCCTCGAGGAAGACGGTCGCTCCTGCGCTCTCGATGACCTGGTCGGCCTCGTGCGGCGTCGCCGTCATGGTGACTTCGAAGTTGTTGTCGTCGGAGCTGCTGCTGATGCGCAGTCCGGCGCCGTGCGTGAGCGACGACGCGTCGTCCGGGACGACCAGTCCCGGGGTGAGTGGTGCGTTCTCGGCGAGGGTCTTGACGACTCGGCCGGCGTTCTCGGTCAGGGTGAGCATGTGTGTTCTCCGTTCCGTTCGCGAATACGAGTTCCCCACCATGCTCGGGTTCCCGGCGAGATGCCACCCCGAGGCCGATCCTCTGCGGGAACTGCCAAGCAACTCTGCAGGGATTCACACCTCCACGCCGCTCGTAGCACAGCTCGGGTGATCGTCCCTTGGGGGTCCGTCCGGTGGAGTGGGCTGCTAGCGTCGAACGTGCTGTCCGGCGCGTGCATCCCGCCCCACGGCACCCCCCAACACCCCAGCCCGAGGAGTCCTATGACCACCGTCGCCGCCATCATCAAACCCACCGCCGACGCGCCGTTCGAGGTCGGCACCATCGAGCGCCGTACGCCGCGCGCCAACGACGTCGTCATCGACGTCCGCTACGCCGGCATCTGCCACAGCGACATCCACCAGGCCCGCGAGGAATGGGGCAAGGCCATCTTCCCGATGGTCCCCGGCCACGAGATCGCCGGCATCGTCACCGAGGTCGGCGACGCGGTCACCAAGCACCAGGTCGGCGACCGCGTCGGCATCGGCTGCTTCGTCGACTCCTGCCGCGAGTGCGAGAACTGCCTCGCCGGCGAGGAGCAGTTCTGCCTGAAGGGCAACGTCGCCACCTACAACGGCCGCGAGTACGACGGCGAGCCCACCTACGGCGGCTACAGCAAGCAGATCGTCGCCGACGAGAACTACGTGCTGAGCATCCCCGAGGGCATCGAGCTCGACGTCGCGGCACCCCTGCTGTGCGCCGGCATCACCACCTACTCGCCGCTGAAGCACTGGGGCGCCGGTCCCGGCAAGCAGGTCGCCATCGTCGGGATGGGTGGCCTCGGGCACATGGGCGTCAAGATCGCCCACGCCCTCGGCGCAGAGGTGACCGTGCTCAGCCAGACGACCTCGAAGGAGGAGGACGGCAAGCGCTTCGGGGCCGACCACTACTACGCGACCGGCGAAGAGGGCACCCTGAAGTCGCTCCGCGGACGCTTCGACCTCATCATCAACACGGTCTCCGCCGACCTCGACATCGACGCCTACCTGTCGACCCTCAAGCTCAACGGCTCGATGGTCTTCGTCGGACTGCCCGAGAACACGCAGCAGTTCCGGGTGTTCTCGCTCGTCGGTGGCCGTCGCTCGCTCGCCGGCTCGAACATCGGCGGCATCCGCGAGACGCAGGAGATGCTCGACTTCTGCGCCGAGCACGGCATCGGTTCGCAGATCGAGCTCATCGGTGCCGACGAGGTCGAGGGCGCCTACGACCGCGTGGTCCGCAGCGACGTCCGCTACCGCTTCGTCATCGACACGGCGACGATCGGCTGATCGCACCGATACCCTGAGAGCATGATCCGGCTCCCGTTCCGTCGTCCAGGCGGAACGGGAGCCGTTCCTCGTGAACCCCTCGGCCGCGAGGTCCTCGTCCTCGGCGGTGTCGCATTCTTCGTGATGCTCGGGTTCGGTGTCGTGATCCCGGTCCTGCCCGTGTACGTGCGCAGCTTCGGCGTCGGCTACCTCGAGGTCGGCGCGGTCGTCTCCGTCTTCGCGCTCATGCGGCTCATCGCGAACCCGTTCGTGGGTGCGCTCGTCGATCGGATCGGCGAGCGGGTGGTGCTGGCGTCCGGCATCGGGATCGTCGCGGTGTCGAGCGCGCTCGTCGGGCTCGCGGCGGACTATCCGCAGCTGCTCCTGCTCCGCGGGGTCGGAGGGATCGGGTCGGCGATGTTCTCCGTCGCCGCGATGACGCTGCTGCTGCGCACCACCCCACCGCACCGTCGCGGGCGGGCGGTCGGGTTCTACCAGGGCGGGTTCCTCGTCGGCGGCATGGCCGGACCGGCCGTCGGTGGCCTGCTCGCGACCATCTCGCTCACGGCACCGTTCTTCTTCTACGCCGGGACCCTCGCGGTCGCCGGCGTCCTCGGACTCGTGATGCTGCGCGGCAGTCGGATCGCCGCGCCGGTCGAGACCGCCACGCAGGCCGAGCCCTTCCGCACGGTCCTCGCCGATCGCCGGTACCAGGCGGCGCTCCTCGCGAACTTCGCGAACGGCTGGGCGTCGATGGGCGTCCGTGGCGCACTCGTTCCGGTCCTCGTCGTGGAGGCGCTCCATGAGGAGGCAGCCTGGACCGGCATCGCCTTCGCGATCGCCGCTGTCGCGCAGACGCTCGCGCTCGGTCCCGCCGGCCGCTTCGTCGACACCGTCGGACGACGACCCGCGATGCTCGTCGCGTTCCCGGTCGCGGCGGCGGCGCTCCTCGCCATGCCGTTCGTCGGCGAGCTCTGGCTGCTGGTCGTCGCCCTCTGCGTCTACGGTGTCGCGGCGGCCTTCCTCGGGACCGCTCCGGCGGCGGCCGTCGGAGACGCCGCGGGTGGTCGGGGTGGTCGGGCCGTCGCGGTCTTCCAGGCGACGTCCGACCTCGGCGCCATCGTCGGCCCGCTGGTCGCCGGCGCACTGCTCGACGCCTTCTCGTTCCCCGCGGCGTTCGGCTCCGCGGTCGTGCTCATGCTGCTCGTCCCCGTGCTCGCGTCCCGCATGCCGCGGGAGCACCGGAACCAGCCGACGACCGCCTAGCGGGACTGGAGTCGCAGGCCCACCGAGGTGGTGATGTCCTCACGCTGACCGCCGGAGTGGACGAGCTGCTCGCCGTCGACCGTCAATTGGCTGGCGTGTTCCGCGAGTGCCGCGGCGACGATCGGGAGGCGGTGCCCGAGTGGGAACCACACGGCGTCGTCGCCCAGCGGTTCCAGGTCGGTGCGGTGGTGCACGAGTTCCGCGAAGGGCACCCCGCTCCTCCGCGCGGCGACGACCGCGGCCTCGTGCATCCGGAGATGGTCCGGGTGCCCGTACCCGCCACCGTGGTCGTAGCTGACGACCAGGTCCGGCGAGACGTGTCCGATGAGTGCGACGAGGTCGTCGGCGACGTCGTCGAGCGGAGCGAGCGAGAATGCGCCGGGGGAGACGTCGTCAGCGGGGCCGGCGAGTCCCTCGCGCACCCACCGCATGCCCGAGTCCACGTACCGCGTCGACGTCCCCGGCCGGGCCGCCGGACCCGTCCCCAGCCAGAACTGCTCGGCCACGCCGAGCGTGCGGCAGGCGGCGGCGAGCTCCGATTCGCGGTGGGACGCGAGAGCAGCGGTTCCGGCGAGGGACCGGAGCGGGCCGTCGACGACCTCGCCGCGCTCGCCTCGCGTGGCCGTCACGAGGACGACGCGAGCACCGTGGTCCACGAGTTCGGCGATGAGCGCGCCCGAAGCGAGGGTCTCGTCGTCGGGATGCGCGTGCGCGAACAGGACGGTGCGCCCGCTGTCGATGAGCGGGAGGAGTCCGTGGTTCACGAGGTCGAGGTCGCCGGGGCGGTGGCGACGGCAGGAGCGGTCTCGAGCAGGGTCCGGTAGACGTCGACGAGGGCGTCTCCCGAGCGCTGCCAGTCGAACCGCTCCGCCCGACGTCGCGCTGCCGAACCGAGCTGCGCGAGCCGCTTCGGGTCGCCGAGGATGGACGAGACCGCAGCACCCCAGATGTGCGGGTCGCGGGAGTCGATGACGATGCCCGTCTCTCCGTCGACGACGGCCTCCCGCAATCCGCCCGAGGCGGCCACGACGGTCGGCACGCCGCTCGCCGCGGCTTCCAGCGCGACGAGACCGTACGTCTCCGAGTGCGAGGGGACGAGCACGAGCGTGCTCTCGCGGAACAGTGTGGCGAGCCCGATGCGCGACTGCGGCCCGACGAAGCGGACGTCGTCGGCGACACCGAGGTCGCGGGCGAGGGCGGCGAGTTCCTCGGCGTAGCGGTCGTAGTCGACGGAGACGTCCCCGGCGATGACGAGTTCGGGGCGGAGCTCGGGCGCGACCGCGGCGATGGTCTCGATAGCGAGGTCGAAGCCCTTCAGCGGGTGGAGGCGACCGGCGACCACCGCGGTCGGGCGACCGGAACGAGGACCGTCGAGCGGGTGGAACAGCGTCCCGTCGACACCGGGTGGCACGATCGACACCCGGTCGGGGCGGGCTCCGAGCCGGGTGATCGCGGTGTCGGCCTCGGCCGCGCTGATCGCGACGACCGCGTCCGACTCCGCGGCGAGCCGTGCCTCGCCGGCCAGACGCCCGGGGGACTCGGCGCGCTCGCCGTGCGAGAGCGGGGTGGTGGACTCGGCGGCGATGCTGTGGAAGCTCTGCACATGCGGGATCCCCAGTTCCCGCGCGAGGGGGAGTGCGGCCATGCCGGAGAACCAGTGGTGGGCGTGCAGGACGTCGTATCGCGGCAGTCGGGCGAGTTCCGAGCGGAAGTCGTCGACGAACTCCTCGTGCCGACCCTTCGCGACCGGTTCGGCGGGACCGGCGTCGAGGAAGCGCAGGGTCACGCCGGGGGCGAGGGATGCGGCGGACGGCTGGTCGGCAGAGGACCGCCGGGTGATGACGTCGACCTCATGGCCCGCTGCGCCCATCGCGACGGCCTGATGACGGACCACGACGTTCATCCCGCCGGCGTCACCGGAACCCGGCTCGTCACCGGGACTGGTGTGGAGCGAGATCATCGCGATGCGGAGGGGCTGGGGTTGCGAGGGCACCAGACGAGCCTAGTAGCCGTGGGCGTCCCAGCCCCTCGTGACGGAGACACCAGAACGTGCTCGCACATCCGACGCCGGAGCGTGAGAATGATCGCGAGACGAGCGCGACGATGCGCCCGTCCAGGCGAAAGGGACGATCATGACGACGCTCAACCCGTACCTCGGCTTCCGCGGGACAGCCCGTGAGGCGATGGAGTTCTACCAAGGGGTCTTCGGCGGCGAACTGACGGTGTCGACGTTCGGCGACTTCGGTGCCGCGGTCGAGCCGGACGAGGTCGATCTGGTGATGCACTCCCAGCTGACCGGCGACGCCGGGGTCGTCTTCATGGGGTCGGACACGCCGAAGCACATGGACTACCGCGAGGGCAGCAACTTCTCGATGTCGCTGAGTGGGTCGGATGCGGACGAGGCCCAACTGCGCGAGTACTTCGAGCGGCTCTCCGATGGCGGCACCGTCCAGCAGCCGCTGAGCGTGGCCCCCTGGGGCGACTCCTTCGGCATGGTGCAGGACCGCTTCGGGATCACCTGGCTGGTGAACATCGCCGCCCCTGCAGAGGGGTGACGTGAGCGTGACGGCAGTGGTGTCGTGGGTCGACATCGGTTTCCCGAGGAGCAGCGATGACTGAAGCGTGGAACGACTTCTTCGTCGCGACCGCGGGCGCTGCGGCGGCGCTCGCCGGACTCATCATCGTCGCGATGTCCGTGAACATCGCCAAGATCATCGAGATCCCGTCCATGCCGGCGCGGGCGGCGGCGA
>Ga0157369_10007624_pt1 | contig 12452 bp, 12 predicted proteins | sample C25metaG_FD_113461 | JGI IMG/M metagenome (GOLD analysis project Ga0157369, IMG submission 113461) | Corn rhizosphere microbial communities from Kellogg Biological Station, Michigan, USA - C2-5 metaG | ecosystem: Host-associated > Plants > Roots > Rhizosphere > Soil | place: USA: Michigan...
GCCACACCGGCCGCCACGACTCATCGACCAACCGGTCGGCCCAGGCTTGGGGGCTGACGCCGTTGGCCTGGGCCGTGCGCAGCACCTTCTCGCCGTGCTCGTCGGTTCCGGTGAGGAACCAGACCGCCTCCCCACGCTGCCGATGCCAGCGGGTCAGAACGTCGCCGGCCACCGTCGTGTACGCATGCCCGATGTGGGGGGCATCGTTGACGTAGTAGATCGGCGTCGTGAGGTAAAAAGCCTTCGCATCGGTCACACGCTCAAGGTTACCGATCACCCGCAAACCGGATTCGGGGCGTGCAGCGTGAGCGCGGCGCGTCAGGCCCCCGGATCGGCGTGCTTCTGATTGACCAGCGCGTCGAAGACTGCCCGCCGGCCGACTCCGGTGGCCTTGCCGACAGTGGCGACCGCCTCCTTGCGGCTCATCCCGGCGAGCTCGGCGATCTCGACCATCTCGATGAGGGCCGGCGCGTCGTACTCCCCTGCCTCGAGCGGTGACGCGCCTTCGACCACGATCGTGATCTCGCCCTTCACCCCGCCCTCGGCCCATGCGAGCAACTCGGCCAACGACCCGCGCCGCACCTCTTCATATGTCTTCGTCAACTCACGGCAAACGACCGCCCGGCGAGCGCCGCCGAACACCGACGCCAACGCAGACACCGCCTCCACCAGCCGGTGCGGCGCCTCGAAGAAGACCATCGTGCGGCGTTCGACGCGCAGCGATTCGAGTCGCTTGGCCCGCTCGCCCGCCCGGCGTGGCAGGAAGCCTTCGAAACAGAACCGGTCGACCGGCAGCCCCGACACCGCCAGCGCGGTCGTGACAGCCGACGGACCCGGCAGGCAGGTGACCTGCACCCCGGCCTCGATCGCCGCAGTCACGAGCCGGTAGCCCGGGTCGGAAATCGACGGCATGCCCGCGTCGGTGATCAGCAGCACTCGACGTCCGGCCTTCAGCTCTGACACCAGGAACGGGATCCGCCCAGCCTCGTTGGCTTCGAAGTAGGAGATCACCCGCCCGGGGATGTCGACGCCGAGCGCGCGGGCGAGCCTCTGCAGCCGGCGGGTATCTTCGGCCGCGATCACGTCTGCGTCGGTGATCGCGTCACGCAGTCGCGCCGGCGCGTCACCGGGATTGCCGAGGGGTACGCCTGCGAGCACAAGCACGCCTTGTCCGGACCGATCCTGGGGATGCCGCCAAGTCATGAGTGCCATCAAACCAGCGCGCACTGCCGGCGCGCCGCGCACGCTTGTGGACGACGTCCCCGGTCGTGGACGGCTGGGCTCGATCGGCCGGACGGCGTTGCCGCCATTCGTGGCTTTCGTCGCGGGCTGGTTGGTGGTGGCAAGCCGGGTTCCCGGCGGCTGGGCCGCCGCGTTCAACCCGGCGAAGTTCGACATCAACGACTCGGGCCAGTACCTGAAGATCGCCCGCCACGGTTACCAGATGAGCAGCCAGTGCGGTGCGAACCTGCCGAAGACGACGCTGCCCGGCAAGCACCTGTGCGGCAACGTGACCTGGTTCGCCGGATACCCCGCGTTGATGCGCGCCTTCTCCGTCACCGGCATCTCGGTCATGACCGCCGGGCTCATCATCGGCTGGCTGTGCTGGTACCTCACCCTGCTGATGGTCTGGTTGCTCAGCGCGCCCGAAGCACGCGGTGTGTTCGCGACAGCTCGCCGCTGGGCGTGCCTGCTCCTAGCCGCGGTCTTCCCCGGCCAGATCTACTTCGCGGCCATCTTCCCGATCTCGCTCGCGACGTTCGGGATGCTCGCGTGCATCTACTGGTCGACGCGACTACCCCGTCGTCCAGCTGCGTTCGCGACTGGCCTCGCCGCCGGGTCGGCCTACCTCGCGTCGGTGGCGGTACTGCCAGGTCTAGCGCTCACCGCCGTCCTCACGAAACTACGACGAGCCCGGACGGCGATGTGCTTGGCGATTGCCGGAGTGGTGGCCGGTGTCGTCGCGGTACTGGTCTATGCGCAGATCGCGGTCGGGCGCTGGGATGCGTACTTCCTCACCGAGCGGATTGAGTACCGGGTTGGTCTCCATAATCCGCTCGCGTCGATCGCCAAGCGGTTTCACCAGGTCTGGCCGATCCCGCATCCCGGCGCCGGGCGGACCGTCGCCGAGCAGACGATCCTGGTCGCCGCGATCCTGCTGCTGGCGCTGATCTGCTTCGCGGCAGCGGCGTGGGTCGAAGGGCCGCGCGGGGTGCCGGCGTCCGATGTCGCTTTGATCGTCGCCGTGGTTCTCACGTGGGTGATCCCGTACATCGGAGGCGGAGCACTCGCGGTCTACCGCACCGAGGGTCTGATGATCATCGCGGTGCCACTGCTGCGGCGGCTGCCGGCCGTCGCGCTCGCCGTGCTGGTGCTGATTTCCACGTCGATCGCGTGGCACATGGCGCCGCTATTCTTCCACCGCGTACTTACCTGATCGGCACGCTGCGCGGTATCGCCCAGTTCGGGCCCCTACGATGGCGGGCGTGGCCGTGACGTACCCCGACTCCACCGACGCTCCTGCGCGTTCGCGGATGTCGCCGCGGGCGTTACGCGCCCGGCTCGTGCCGCCGTTCACCGAGAGCCGGTTGTGGGGCTGGCTCGGCCCGATCGCGGTCACGCTGGTCGCTGCCTACCTGCGGTTCAACCGGCTGTCGATCCCGGGCACCAAGGCGTTCGACGAGGTCTACTACACCCACGACGCGCACAGCCTGCTGCACCACGGTGTGGAGCTGAACAACACCGACAACGGCCCCGGGTTCGTGGTCCACCCACCGCTGGGCAAGTGGATGATCGCAGTCGGTGAGTGGATTGTGCGCGACCCGGCAGGCACCAACAGCTTCGGCTGGCGACTGTCGGCGGCGATCGTAGGCACGCTGTCGGTGCTGATCGTGGCGCGTATCGCACGCCGGATGACCCGCTCGACGTTGCTCGGCTGCGCCGCCGGCTTATTCATGTGCCTCGACGGCCTGGAGTTCGTGCAAAGCCGCACCTCGATGCTCGACATCTTCTTGATGTTCTGGGTCGTGGTGGCATTCGCGTGCCTGATTCTCGACCGAGATCAGGTGCGTGCCAGGCTGGCCGCGAAATCGCTGGCCATCGACGGCCCGGACGACGTAGGCGGGCGTGGGCCGCGGATCGGCTTCCGCTGGTGGCTGCTCGCCTGCGGGATCTCGCTTGGCTGTGCGAGCGCGTGCAAGTGGGACGGTGCTTACTACGTACCGGCGTTCGCGATCCTCGCGATGTTCTGGACGATGGGAGCGAAGCGCGCGGCCGGCGTCCGGAAGCCTTTCGTTTCAACGCTTTCTCGTGACGTGCCAGGCGCACTCTTCACGATGGCGGTCGTGCCGGTCATCACGTACGTCGTCTCGTGGACCGGCTGGTTTCTCAACAACGGCAAGTACGCCTACGACCGCAACTGGGCGAACGGCCGCGCCACCGCGTGGGGCATGGGGTGGGTACCCGCCTGGATTCGCAACCCCATCAGGGGTTTGTGGCACTACCACTGGGAAGCGCTGAACTTCCACACCCACCTGGAGTCGTACCACAAGTACCGCTCGAACGCGTGGGGGTGGCTGTTCGAGAACCGGCCGGTGCTGTACTACGCCGACTATCCGCACTACGGAAAGCTCGGGTGCCAGACGAAGGCATCTTCGGGTTGCGCACGGATGATTTACAACATGGGCACACCCGCGATCTGGTGGGCGTCGATTCCGGTCATGCTGTTCATGCTGTACCTGGTGTTTCGCCGAGACTGGCGGGCAAGCGCAGTGCTGGTGCCGTTCCTGTTCGGTTACGTGCCGTGGCTGTTCAACTTCAAGCGCACGATGTTCTACTTCTACGCGCTTCCGCTGCTGCCGTTCATCTGCATCGCGTTGGCGTTGACGATCGGGTACATGATCGGCCCGCGAGAAGCGTCAGCCAATAGACGTATGGCCGGCGCGATGGTCGCCGGCTCATACGTGCTCATTGTTGTGGTGATGTTCTTCTACTTCTTGCCGGTGATGTCCGAGCGAACTATCCCGTTCACCGGCTGGCAGCAGCGAATGTGGTTCCAGAGCTGGAGCGAGGACGCCGGGTCGTAGCCGGGTTGCGCGGCTCCGCAGTTGATCGGCCCGCCGGCCGCAGGGCAGTGTCTTCTCCAGCGGCTTTGGTCTGAGTCACCTTGTTCTGAATCACCAGCGCCGCATCAATCGCGCGGGCGTACCGATCTCGATGAGCACCTAGCTGACTCAGACCCGTTCGTTGGCCCCGGCATGCGATTCCACGGTTTCGTGGACGAATCCAGTTGCCCCAGCGCTGACGATGTCCACAAAAACGCCCGATCGGGGCGGCCGAAACGCTGAAGGCACATCATGCCGACGTGATGCTCGGCGTCGACCGCTCTGCTAGCTCAGCGTCGCTGTGTCGATGACGAACCGATACCGCACGTCGGACGCAACGACACGGTCGTAGGCGTCGTTGATCCGATCGGCGGAGATGAGTTCGATATCGGCAGCGAGCCCGTGCTGGCCGCAAAAGTCGAGCATTTCCTGGGTCTCGGCAATACCACCGATCATCGAGCCGGCATACGAGCGCCGACCTCCAGCGAGCAGCCCGGCGTCGACCGGCAGCGGCGTCGCCGCGGCGCCAACGCCGACCAGCGTGCCGTTGACCGCAAGCAAGCCGATGAAGTCGTTCAGTTCGATGTTGCCGCTGACCGTGTTGATGATCAGGTCGAACTGCCCGGCCAAGCTCGCGAACGTCTCAGGGTCGCTGGTGGCGTAGTAGTGGTCGGCGCCGAGCCGAAACCCGTCCTCCTGCTTCTTCAACGACTGCGACAGCACCGTTACCTCAGCGCCGAGCGCATGCGCGATTTTCACGGCCACATGACCCAGTCCGCCGAGACCGACCACGGCGACCTTCGTGCCCGGGCCGGCACCCCAATGGCGAAGCGGCGAATACGTGGTGATTCCCGCACAGAGCAGAGGTGCGGCGGCGGCCAGGTCGATGGTGTCGGGGATCGAAAGAACGAAGCCTGCGTCAACGACGATGTGAGTGGAGTACCCGCCCTGGGTGATGCTGCCGTCGCGGTCGGTGGAGCCATACGTGAATACGGTGCCGTTGAGGCAATACTGCTCATCGCCGTTGCGGCAGTTCACGCACTCGCCGCAGGAGTTCACCATGCAGCCGACGCCGACCCTGTCGCCCACTTTGAACTTCGTGACACCCGAACCGACCTCGGCAACAATGCCTGCAATCTCGTGCCCTGGCACCAGCGGGTAGACCTTCGGCCCCCACTCGCCGCGAACGGTGTGGATGTCAGAGTGGCAGATACCGGCGTACTTGACCTCGATCAGGACGTCGCTAGCCCCGACCTGCCGACGCCGGATTGTCGTGGAAACGAGGGGCTCGCCGGCGGCCGGTGCGGCGTATGCCTTTACTTGCTCTAAAGACGTGGTCATCGTGAATTCTCCTGTGTAGTAGGCGTTTCGCTAGAGATTTGTCGGGTGCTGGCCGTACTCGTCGTCACTCACGTGGTCACCCCACGTTGTTTCGTCACCGCCACCGTCAGGCGCTTCCCAGATCGCGAGGTGAACCATGAAGCTGTCGGGGCTCGCGCCGTGCCAGTGCTCGACGTCCGGTGCGGTGTAAATCGTTTCTCCCGCGCGAAGTGCGGCGACTTGACCTCCGCGTTCCTGCACGAGAGCGGTTCCTTCGACGACGTGCAGGTACTGGCCAAGGGCATGTGAATGCCAGGCCGTTCGGGCGCCGGGCGCGAAATGCACCGAGGCCATGCGTACGCGAGACGGACTGTCGCCGGAAAGAACGATCGTCGGATGAACATCGCCGGTGAACCGGTCAGCCGGGCCCTTGGTCGTCTGCGGTTGAAGTTGCTTCACAACACCCTCCTTGTTCGGTGCGCGCGCGATCTGCGGACGACGTTCATCCGCCATCGAGCACGATCCGCTTACTGCTGCTTGACCCGCTTGAGCTGGTCGGCCAGTGCCCGCGCTTCGCTCGAGAGCAAGCCGGCCCGATCGTTATCACCCGCCGCGACTGCGTGCCAGTAGTCGATCTTGATTTGCACGTACTGCTGGCGCACCGCCAGCAGCTTCGCCTCCATCGCGAGCCGACGCTGCTGGGTCTCGAGCAACTGGACTTGCTGCGCCGCTGCCGAAGGACCTAGCTGGCCGTTCGCGACGTACTGCCGCATGTCGCTCACGGACATCCCGGTCGCGGCCAGGCAGGCGACCCACATCAGCTGATCGAGGTCATCCTCGCCATAGACGCGGTGCTTGCTGCTCTCACCACGGCTCACCGGCGCAACGACACCGATCGACTCGTAGTAGCGAAGCGTGCTGGCAGGCAGGCCCGTCAGGGTGGCCGCTTCCTTGATCGTGTACCTGCGTTGGGTGGTCGATGTGCTCACGCCAACAACCGTAAAAACTTAAAGTACTTGAAGTCAAAACCTCGGCGACCACTGATTCGGCAGGCTTTCAGGTTGTGGTGGAGCTGAGGGGATTCGAACCCCTGACCCCCTCGATGCGAACGAGGTGCGCTACCAGGCTGCGCTACAGCCCCAGAACGGGAGACGCCAGATTACCGCATCTGCCGAGCGCCACTGGACGCCGCGTCTACCGCCGCTAGTCGCCCACCGCGCGGCGGCGTTCCAAGATCAGGTCGAGCTCGTCGTCCTCGACTTCTGCGGACGGCGCGCGGTGGCCGTGCGGCGGCGCTCCCGCCGAGGCCGAGATCCGGCCGGAGCCGGTCTCGTCGAGCAGCAGGTGACGGTGGTCGATCTCCGCCTCGTAGGCGTCGCTCCAGGCGCCGGGTCGCGTGAGGTCGATCGTGTTCGTCGCGTCGACGTCCGCGCGAGGGGCGGACGACGCGACGGGCCGCTGCACCACCGGCTTGGAGACATAGGTAGGCAGCGGCACTGGCACCGGCTCCCAGCGTGAGCCGTTCTCCGTGCCCGCCGCGCTGACGGGCGCGGGCGGCAGGCCGTCGTCCGCACTGACGAAGGGCTCTGGCATCGGACGTCGCGACGCAGGCTCGTCCATCAACGGGCGACCACTGGCGGCGCGGGCCACTCGGGCGAGCCGGCGGCGGCGCAGGTCTTGGGCGCGGATCGCTTCGTTGCGCAGGTGGATCGTGTAACCGGCCGCGGCCAAGACGACAGCGAGCTCGTACCACCACGACGTGATGCCGAGCACCGATGTCACCAGCAGCACAAGGAGCAGGCTGGCGACCGTGAGCGCGATGCGGCGGCGCCGGGCGATCAGCCGCGCGCGACCGCTAGCCCCGGTGATTGGGTGCGTGCGGCGAAGCGGCAGGAAGCGGCGTCCGCCGGTCTTGGCGTCTGGGTTGTTGTCCACGGTGACCCCCACGTTTTCGCGGCGCGGCATGACCACATAACGACGGTCGGACTTCGGTGCCGATCGCCGGGAAAGCACTCGCATTGCGGTGGAGAAGGAGTCCATCGAGCGCGTCGCGTCATCGGCCTCGTGCCTGTTCAGCCACATCGGCACCAAAACAATCAGCCAGATTCCGATGATGGCGAGGCCGATGAGTCCGCTCATCGGCCGCTCGACCGATTGCGGTGCCGGTGAAGGACGCTCTGGAACTTGCTCACGTTTCGTCACGGTAGACAGGAGTGACAGATGTGACGAGCATCTGCGCGGTGTGTCGCGCCTCGGTCTGAAACAGCGAGCCGACTGGGCACATATGGCGACGACACACCGAGGCTGCCGCGACATTTCTGCCCACTCGGCAGCCGGGCCGGGCCGAAATCCCGCAACGGGTCGCGGCGGGAAACCCGGTCAGGAAGAAGAGCCTGCCAGTCGCGCGTCGCCGCCTTGCGCCAGCCATCGCCGCATCAAGCCACCCGGAACGTCTTCAACGGTGAGCGCGTAGGAAAGGTGGTCGCGCCAAGCGCCCGCGATATGGATGTAGCGCGCTCGCGTGCCTTCGAGCCGAAAGCCCAGCTTCTCGACAACCCGCCGGCTCGCCGCGTTCTCGGGCCGGATGTTCGCTTCCAGCCGATGCAGCCCGGCTACGGAGAAGCAGTGGTCGACCACCATCGCCAACGCGGTCGGCATGATGCCGCGCCCGGCGAAGCCACGCGCAATCCAGTAACCCAAATACGCGGAATTCGCCGACCCGCGCGCGATCGCACCAACCGTGATCTGCCCGGCGAAGCGGTCGTCGACCGCGAGCACGAACGGATAGGCCAGCCCCAGCCGGGCCTCGCGACGCAGGCCGCGAATGGCTTCGACGTAGCCGCGGCCGGTTTCGTCGGTGGAGACCCCGGGAGTGGTGGCCTCCCACGGTTCAAGCCATTCGCGGTTGGTGAGCCGGGTCATCCGCCAGTCGGGCGCGTCGCGCAACCGCAGCGGTCGCACCTTGATCGGGCCGTGCTGGAGGGTCACCGGCCAACCCAGAGTCACGGTGCACCCCCGAGCCGAGGCACATGGTCGCCGCCCGCCAGTTGAGAAACCGCGTGGCCGATGAGCGGTGCGAGAACGGCCATACCGTCGCGGACACCGCCGGTCGAGCCGGGCAGGTTCACGATCAGCGAGCGCCCGGCGACACCGGCAAGGCCCCGGCTCAGCGCGGCAGTCGGCACCGCCGAGCGGCTGACAGCGCGGATGGCCTCCGCGATGCCAGGCACCGAGCGTTCGAGCACTCGCGCCGTCATCTCGGGAGTGAGATCGGACGGCGAGATGCCGGTGCCGCCGGTGGTCACGACAATGTCGTACCCACCGGCGATGGCCGACCGCAGCTCAGCCTCGACCGGCTCACCATCGGGAACGACCACCGGCCCATCGACTTCGCAGCCGGCGTCGACGAGCAGCGATACGAGCAGCGGACCGCTGCGGTCTTCGTAGACACCGGACGACGCACGGTTCGACACCGTGATCGCCATCGCCCGGATTGGCGTCCTCACCGAAGCCCGCCTTCAGGAGTTCCGCACCCAGCGGCCGGTCTTGCCGCCCGTCTTTTCCTCGACGCGGACGTCGGTGATGACCGCCGCCGGGTCGACCGCCTTCACCATGTCGATGAGCGCCAGCCCGGCAACAGCCACCGCGGTCAGCGCCTCCATCTCGACCCCGGTGCGATCCGCGGTGCGGGCGACGGCGGTGATGGCGACGGCGTCGTCTTCGACCGTCAGGTCGACCACCACGCCGTGCAGCGCGATCGGGTGCGCCAGCGGAACCAGATCAGGGGTGCGCTTCGCGCCTTGGATACCGGCCAGCCGGGCAACCGCAAGCGCATCGCCTTTGGGCACGCCGCCGCTGCGCAACAGGGCAACCACTTCGGCCGAAACCAACACGCGGCCGGTTGCCGTCGCCGTCCGGGCTGTGATGTCTTTCGCAGAAACGTCGACCATACGGGCGGCGCCCTGGTCATCGATGTGCGTGAACCCGGTCATGACTGCCGCCGTTCGAGCATCATCACCGACACAGTGGATCCGGCTGGGACGGCGGTGACATGCTCCGGCACAACGATGAACGAGTTCGCCAAGGCGAGATCTGCAACCAGATGCGAGCCCATGCCGCCGACCGGGGTGACCGCGTAGGCGCCATCACGGACCTCGATGCGCGCGCGCACGTACGACCGCTTTCCTTCTGACTTCGCGATCGGCTCGGTCAGCGTCGCCCGTACCAAGGCCCGATACAACTGCTGGACGCCGAGCATGCGCCGAATCGCCGGCCGCACGAACACCTCGAACGACACGAACGCGCTCACCGGGTTGCCGGGCAACGTGAAAATCGGCGTCGAATCAGGGCCGATCGTGCCGAAGCCTTGCGGCATCCCAGGCTGCATCGCGACTTTCGTGAACTCGACGGTTCCCAACCGCGACAGCACTTCTTTGACGGTGTCGTAGGCGCCGGCGCTCACGCCGCCTGTCGTGACGACGAGGTCGGCGCGCACCAGCTGGTCTTCGATCATCGAGAGCAGGCGGACCCGGTCGTCGGGAACGATGCCGATGCGGAACGCGATCGCGCCGGCTTCGCGGGCTGCGGCGGTCAGCGCGTAACTGTTCGACTCGTTGATCTGCGCCCGCCCCGGCTCGACCCCGACGTCGACGAGTTCGTTGCCCGTGGAAAAAACCACCACTCGTGGCTTCGGCCGCACCCGCACCCGGGCCATGCCCAACGCAGCGAGCAGGCCGACCTGCGCCGCGCCAAGACTGGTGCCGGCGGTGAGAACCGTCTCGCCTGCGACGACGTCCTCGCCGGAGCGCCGGATGTTCTGGCCCGGCTGAGGAGCCTGGCTGATGCGCACCCGGGCGACGCCGCCGTCGGTCCATTCGACCGGCACCACGGCATCGGCACCCGCGGGCACCGGGGCGCCGGTCATGATGCGCACGCACAACCCGCTGTTCACCGCATAGGCACCATCGCTGCCCGCGGCGATGTCGCCGACCACCGGCAACTCGACCGGATTTCCTTCACTAGCAGCAGAGACGTCGTCGTAGCGGACGGCGTAACCGTCCATCGAAGAGTTGTCGAACGGCGGCAGCGACCGGGTCGACACCACGTCGTCGGCTAGTACGCACCCGTGCGCGTCGAGCAGCGTGACCTCGAGATCGGGCAACGGGCCGAGCTGGCCGATCACGGCCGCGAGGTGCTCATCGACAGTTCTCATCGCGCTTGCACGCTCTGCGTATTCTCCTGCACGAATTCTTTCAGCCAGGCAAGCAATTCCGGGCCGAGGTCGTCTCTTTCGACTGCCAGGCGGATGACGGCCTTGAGGTAGTCGGCACGGTCGCCCGTGTCGTAGCGTCGTCCGCGAAACAACACCCCGTGCACGGGGCCACCGTCGCCATCGCGACGAGCCAGCACCCGAAGCGCATCCGTCAGCTGGATCTCGCCGCCCGCGCCGGGCGCAGTCTCACGCAGGACGTCGAACACCTCAGGCGCGATGACGTAGCGGCCGATCATCGCCAGGTTGCTGGGCGCGTTCTCCTTCGGCTTCTCGACCATGTCGGTGACACGCACGACGTCGTCCTCGTCGGTCTTCTCGACAGCGGCGCACCCGTAGAGCTGGATCTGCGACGGCTCGACCTCGATGAGCGCGATGACCGATCCACCGAGCTGCTGCTGCACTTCGACCATGCGCTTCAGCAACGGATCGCGCACATCGATGAGGTCGTCACCGAGCAGCACGGCGAACGGCTCGTTGCCCACGTGCTGCGCGGCGCACAACACCGCGTGCCCGAGGCCCTTCGGCTCACCCTGTCGCACATAGTGCACGGTCGCGAGATCGGTGGGTTCTTGTACGAGCGAGAGTCGGGTGTCGTCGCCCTTGGCCGACAGCGTCTCTTCGAGTTCGTAGTTGCGGTCGAAGTGGTCCTCGAGGGCGCGCTTGCCACGGCCGGTAATCATCAGGATGTCGTCGAGACCCGAGGCAACGGCTTCTTCGACGACGTACTGGATCGCCGGCTTGTCGACGACCGGCAGCATCTCTTTCGGCGTCGCCTTGGTGGCCGGCAGGAACCGGGTGCCGAGACCGGCGGCCGGGATCACTGCCTTGGTGACGCGCGGCTTAGCCCGGCGTTCGCTGATCATGCGCGACATTCTGCGACCCTAACCGACCGCTGCCTAGGTATCAGCCGTCAGGTCCGCGCGGCTCGCCGCGCGGGACGATCTCGACGTCCGGCATCACGACGACCTTCGGCGTCGGCTGATCACGCGGTTCCGGGCGGGCGAGGGGGCTGGTCTCGTCGAAAGCCTCTCGTAACGCGGCCTCGTCGGGAGATTCTGTCGCGGTCGCCGGCGCAGGTGCAGGGGCGGACGACGACGGGGCAGTGGCGAATCGCCAGCAGTCACGACCACCGTTCTTGGCGGCATAAAGCGCGTCGTCCGCACTGCGCAGCAAGCGGCTCGCGTCGGCGCCGTGCTCAGGAAAGACCGCGACACCGATCGACGCCGTGACCGCGAGCGGGTGCGGCGAGCTGGCGCAAAACGGCGACGACCTGATGACTTCGCCGAGCCGGTCGGCGGTGCGTGCGGCTCCGGCGGAGTCTGTTTCGGGCAAGACGACCACGAACTCCTCGCCGCCGTAACGGGCCAGCGTGTCGACCTCGCGAACTTCGGTGCGCATCCGCGCGGCCAACTCGATGAGAACGGCGTCGCCGACCTGGTGCCCGTGCTGGTCGTTGACCTGCTTGAACCGGTCGAGGTCGAGCATCAACGCGGCAAGTGGCCGGCCGAACCGGGTCGCGCGTTCGATTTCGTGCCCGAGGCCGATCGTGAGGTAGCGGTAGTTCCACAACCCGGTGAGCGGATCGGTCAGCGAAAGTCGCTGCGCTTCTTGGTGCAGCAGCACGTTGTCGACGGCAACGCTGGCTTGGCTCGCGAACGCGAGGATCGTCTCGAGGTCGTGCGCGCTGAACGTGCGGGCAACATCGGCCTCTGCAACACCCTCGGCGTCCGGTGAACTGATCTTGTCGTACAGATTCA
>Ga0157369_10007626_pt1 | contig 12449 bp, 10 predicted proteins | sample C25metaG_FD_113461 | JGI IMG/M metagenome (GOLD analysis project Ga0157369, IMG submission 113461) | Corn rhizosphere microbial communities from Kellogg Biological Station, Michigan, USA - C2-5 metaG | ecosystem: Host-associated > Plants > Roots > Rhizosphere > Soil | place: USA: Michigan...
ATCCGCCTTGGGCTTGTGCGCGATCTCGAGCGCCTGGGCGACCGCTTCCTCGAAATGCTGCTCCACTTTCTCGCGCTTGACGTGGCGGCGAAGGAAATCGGCCCACAGGAATTCGGAATAAGGAGTCTGGTCCTTGGCATAGCCCCCCGCGCGGCGCAGCTCGCCCGCTAGCGAGCGATAGGGATCGTCAGCCAGCTTGGAGACATGCTTGGGCAGATGCTTGAGCTCGCGGCGATGGCCGTCCGCATCGAATGGGTGCAACCAATTCTTATTGTCCATGAAGGTGGTGAACAGCCGGTCCTGCAGCCTGGTGAGGTCCGCCACGATCCGCACCAGCACTTGCTCGACGCCTTCCTCATGCAGCGCGCGGGCGAGATGGTGGTTGTCGATCACCCACAGCCGGTCCTTCGGCCCCAGCACGACCGGGATCATGTGACGGCCGAGATATTCGCCGCCTTCGTCTTCCGCCCGCTCGCGCCATTCGCGCCGTTTGCGCGCGACCTCGCGATAGCCGACCGTCATTTGCGTCGGGCGCAGATCGTCGATCCGGACGGGATGGAGCACGGGTTCGCGGTCGAGCATCAATCTGCCTCCTTGCGCGCGGCGGTGACGGCGTCGTCGACGCTAAAATAAGAATGTTGCACCAGATCGTTCGCGCCCGCGGCGCCGAGCAGGTCGCGGACCGGATCGTGCACGCGTGCGAGCCACAGGCCGGTCCCGCGCGCAGCGATGCGCTTGTCGAACTCGATCAGCGCCTCAAGCGCGGTGCTATCGAGATCGGTGCTTTCCTCCAGGCTCAGCACCAGCGCTCGCACGCCGGCTTCGGGCAGGCGGCGATAAAGCTGGCCGAGCACGCGTTCGGCATTGGCGAAGAAGAGCGGTTCGGCCGGGCGCCAGATGTCGATACCCGGCGGCCGCGTCGCCTCGGGATGGCGTGCGATATCGACATAGCTATGGCCGCCGTTGAGCTGGCCGAGCTCGATCAGATGCGGTGTCGCCAGCCGCCGGATCAGGGCTGCGATCGACAGCGCGATCGCGAGCAGCATGCCGTCGAGCACGCCAAACAGCAGCACGCCCAGCGCGGCCGCGAGCGCGATATATTGATCGCGGTCGATCTTCCACAATCGCAAGATCGGGCGGATGTCGAGCGCATGCGTCAGCGCGGCGATCACCACGGCCGCCAGCACCGGTTGGGGCAGGAAGGCGACCGGCGCGCGCGCGACCAGGATCAGCGCGGCAAGGCCCAAGGCCGCGATCACCGCGGTCACACGGCTGGCCGCGCCCGCCGCCTCGCTCGCCGACCCGGCCGAGAAGCCTGCGCCGACCGGCATCCCCTGCACCGCCGCGGCGGCGAGATTGGCGAAGCCGAGCGCGCCCAGCTCCCGGTCCGGGCTAAGCGTGTCGCCATGGCGTAGCGCCAGCGCACGCATCGTGCCCCAGCTTTCCGCGAACAGGATCATCACCAGCGGGAATACCAGCTGGCCGAGCTGAGACAGCAGGCCGAGCGACAGGGCGGGCAGGCGCGGCCACGCCAGCCGCAGGTCGATCGCGCCGACCGCGGCAACCCCGCGCGCGGGCAGATCGAGCCCGCGCGATGCGATGATCCCCGCCACCAGCACCAGGAAGGCCCCGGGCACCGCCGGAATGCGCCGCAGTGCAAGCAAGGCGACGAGCGCGATCGATCCGGTGACGAGACTTGCCATATGCCAGAGCGGTGCGGCCGCCAGCAGCCGTCCCGCGAGCCGGAAAATGTCGGGCGCGGCGATCGGCACCCCGACCAAAGCGGGGATCTGGCGCAGGATGATCGTGATCGCGAGCCCGAAGGCGAAGCCCCGCAGTACCGGCCGCGCGATGAAACCCGTGAGCCCGCCCAGCCGCAGCAACGCCGCGATCAGGAACAGCCCGCCCGCCATCGCCACCGCGACCGTCGCCAGCGCATCGCGCGTCGCCGCATCGGCATCGACCGCGGCCAGCGCCGCGGCAAGGATTGCGGCGGAGGCAGAGGTCGGCGAGACGATCGCGAAGCGGCTGCGCCCGACCAGCGCATAGACCAGGCAGCCCGCGATCGCGGCCAGCACCGCGCGGCCCGGGCCTAATCCCGCAATGCCTGCATAAGCCACCGCCTCGGGCAGCATCAGCCCGGCGACCGAAATGCCCGCGATCAGATCGGCGCGCTTCATGGCGCAAGGGTTAGGCCAAAGCGCCCCGCTTGGGAACGCGTGCGCTTATTGAGCCGGCTTCTGCTGATCTTTCTTGAGTGGCGGTACGCGGCCGGCCTCGGTCATTGGCAGCCCGGCTTCGGTCGGCACGTAGACCAGTTGCGCGTTGGTATCCTGCAGCGCTTGGATCTGCAGATAGCGCAGATAGCCCTCGGGGCCGCCCAGGCTGTTCTGCAGGATATGGTTGGCCTGCGCTGCCCCCTCGGCGCGCGTCACCTCGGCTTTGGCCAGCTCTACCGCGGATTCCATCTTGGCATGGGCTTCGAGCACCGCGACTTGGCGCGACGATTGCGCTTCGGCCAATTTGGCGCGGCCCGCCATCTCCTGCTGATAGACGTGGTAACGCGGGCATCCGCCCAAGGCGAGGCAGCCGATCAGCACGATCACGGTCGTGAAGCCGACGCCTGATCCAAATCCCGTTCCGAAGTTCATTTCCGCTCTCCCCTAAGCTTTTCCCACATCAGCACGGTTCGGGCCGCAAGCGCTAGGGGGCAGATGAAGGCGGTCGGGAGACTATTGCCCTTCGGCGCGCCAGAATTCGACGTGGAAACGCACCGGGCCTTGCGGTTCGGCATGGTGCCGAATCGTCGGTTCGATCACGCCCGGCGCGGTCTCGGGCGTAAGCGAGGTCTCGTTCGCCGTGTGGCGCGGATCGCTTATACGGGTTCGAGCCTGAAGAACAGGGCCAGGCTCAGGCTTTCCGCGATCCGCGCCGCTTTGGCCTGGAGCGCAATTGCGATTTCGGGCGGCACGATTTCGCCGGTCGCCTTCGCCCACAGTGCCAGCCAGCGATTGAACATTTCGGGCGTGATGCGGGCGCCATGCTTCATGTGTGCGGCCATGGGATTGCCTTTGTAGCGGCCCGTCGTCAGCATGACCGAAGACCAGAAGGCGACGAGCTTCTCAAGATGTTCGGGCCAGTTGCCGATAGCGTCGGTGAAGACAGGGCCGAGCAACGCGTCCTCGCGCACCAGGCCATAGAAATGCGGGATCAGCTTTTCGAGCTGGGCCTCATCGATGATCGCCTGGTCGCTCACGACACGCTCCAATCATGCAGGGGGATTTTGCGAACTATATTGGTGTAATCCGTCGATGGCGGCGTGCCAAAAGGCCTTAAACCGCGCAAATCGTCCGATTGAACAGGGCCAGCATCCAGCCGACCGCCTGCAGGAACAGCGCCGGATCGTAACGCGGCCCCTCGTCGCGCAGAAAGGCATGCTGCGCATTGACCTCATGCCATTCATAGATCGCGCCGACCTCCTGCAGCCGCGCGCGGATCGTCTCGCGGCCCTCGAACGGCACATGCGGGTCCTGCCGGCCCCAGACAAACATCGCCTCGGCCTTCAGCTCGTCCATCCGGGCGAGGCTGTTGTCCGATTTGCCTTCGCCCAACGTGCTCGAATGAATGTCGGTCGCGTAGAAGCAGGCAGCGGCGGAGACTTCCGGATTGAGCGCGGCACGGTAAGCGAGGTGGCCGCCCAGGCACACGCCCATCGTCGCGAGTTTGCCGGTGCAGGCTGGATGCCCGGCCAGGAAGGCGAGGCCCGCGCGCGCGTCCGCATCATAAGCGGCGATCGGCTTGGCGAACTTCAGTTCGTTGCCCCGGTCGGTGCCGGGCGGATCATAGGCCAGCACCGTGCCGGCAGGCTCATATTCGTGATAGACTTCGGGCACCCCGACCACGAAACCCTGGCCCGCCATCAACGCCGCCAACCGGCGGATCGGCCCGGTGACCTGATAGATTTCGGAAAAGAACAGCACGCCCGGAAAGCGGCCCTCGATCGCCGGGCGGAACAGGTGGATGCGCATCGTGCCATGACCCGGCACGGCCACATCCTCATATTCGTCGCTGCGGATGATCATGCGCCTGCTCCTTTCCGAGAGGCGCAGATAAAGGGGTTCAGCGGCGGATCAAAGCGGCTTGCAGGCGGGGAAGCCGGCCTGGCCGGCGGTAGCGCAGGCGCGCGGCTGAACATAGCCTTTCTGGCTCACGAACACCGCCCAATCCTGCCCTTCGCGGCAATGCGCGACCCACATGCCCATTGCCTTGAAATCCTGCTGATAGGCGGACTTGGTCACGCCGGTGCAGGATTCGCCGGAATCGCTGATCGATCGGAACAAGGCGGCATTGGTCGCGCCGGGCGACAGCTTGCGCAGATCGTCGACATAATGGTCATTACCGGCTGCGGCAGCGGTCTGATTGGATGTTGCGGCGGGTGCCGCGGTCGGGTTCGACCCTTTGCCGCAGCCCGCAAGCGCCAGCATCGTCATCATCGCAAAAATCAAGTCGGTCCGCATAGTCGACCGAACGCACAAGCGGCGATGCGGTTCACGCATCTCATCCTCCGATACCCGCCGCCTCAAATCCCTATGCAAAACATATAAGCCGCCCCGCTCCTCCGTCTCGCATCATTACGGTGTCCACCCCTAATGGCGCTCCTCGACCTTCGATCCGAGGATCCGATGCAGGACTTATTGTGGATAGCCATCATGCTCGGGCTGACCGCGGCGACGCTCGCCTACGTCCGGCTGTGCGACAATGCGTGAGGGGCAGCGACCATGACCCTCGACCTCTGGCTCGCGGCCTTCACCGCGATCGGCCTTCTCCTCTATCTCGTGGCCGTGCTCCTGCGGCCCGAGCGCTTCTGACGGGAGCGCATCCATGACCATCGCAGGCTGGATCCTGATCCTCCTCTTCACCGTCCTCATCGTCGCGCTCGCCAAGCCGATGGGGTTGTGGCTGCATGCCATCTACGAAGGCCGTCGCACGCCGCTCCATGCCGTGTTCGGGCCGGTCGAGCGCGGCTTCTACCGCCTGGCGGGCATCGACCCGCACGAGGAGATGAGCTGGCGGCGCTACGCGGTGCATATGCTGATCTTCAACGTCGCGCTGGCGCTGTTTACCTACGCGATATTGCGGCTGCAGGCCTTCCTGCCGCTCAATACGCCCAAATTCGCCAATGTCGGTCCGGACGGCGCGTTCAATATCGCGGTCAGCTTCACCACCAACACCAACTGGCAATGGTACTCGGGCGAAAGCACGCTTTCGAACCTCAGTCAGATGCTGGGGCTGGTGATCCACAATTTTCTGTCGGCCGCGACCGGTATCGCGCTGGCTTTCGCCCTGTTCCGGGGTTTCGCACGCCGCCAGACTAGCACGTTGGGTAACTTCTGGGCGGATTGCACGCGCATCACGCTCTACCTGCTGCTGCCGATTTGCGTCGTTTACGCGACCTACCTGATCTTCGCGGGCGTGCCGCAGACGCTGACCCAGCAGGTCGATGCCACCACATTGGAAGGTGCAAGGCAGACCATCGCATTGGGCCCGGTCGCGAGCCAGGAAGCGATCAAGATGCTCGGCACCAATGGCGGCGGCTTCTTCAACGCCAACAGCGCGCATCCATTCGAGAATCCGACCGCGCTTTCCAACCTCATCCAGATGCTGTCGATCTTCGCGATCGGCGTCGGCCTGACCTGGTGCTTCGGCAAGGCGGTCGGCAACACCCGGCAGGGCTGGGCGATCCTGGCCGCGATGCTGATCCTGTTCCTCGCCGGGACCACGGTGGCCTATTGGCAGGAAGCGCAGGCCACGCCGATGATGCACGGCCTCGGCCTCTCGGGCGGCAATATGGAGGGCAAGGAGGTGCGTTTCGGCATCGCCGCCTCCAGCCTGTTCGCGGCGGTCACTACGGCTGCGTCGTGCGGCGCGGTCAATGCGATGCACGACAGCTTCAGCGCGCTCGGCGGGCTGGTCCCGATCGTCAATATGCAGCTCGGTGAAGTCGTCGTCGGCGGCGTCGGGGCGGGCATCTACGGCTTCCTGTTGTTCGCGATCCTCGCGGTGTTCGTCGCGGGCCTGATGGTGGGCCGCACGCCCGAATATGTCGGCAAGAAGATCGAGGGCCGCGAGGTAAAGCTGGCGGTGCTCGCCATCGCGGTCCTTCCACTCGCCATCCTCGGCGGTACCGCGCTCGCGACCGTGACCACGGCCGGCCTCGCCGGGCCGCTCAACAAGGGCGCGCACGGCTTCTCCGAGATCCTCTATGCCTATTCCAGCGCGGTCGCGAACAACGGGTCCGCCTTCGCCGGCCTGAGCGCGGGCACGCCGTTCTACAACGGCACGCTTGGCCTTTGCATGTGGATCGGCCGCTTCTTCATGATCGTGCCGATGCTGGCGATCGCGGGCAGCCTCGCCGCCAAGAAATATACGCCCGAAACCGCCGGATCCTTCCCGACCACCGGCGGCCTATGGGTCGGCCTCCTGATCGGTGTGATCCTGATCATGGGCGGCCTCACCTTCCTGCCGAGCTGGGCGCTCGGCCCGATCGCGGACCATCTCGCGATGGTCAGCGGCCACCTCTCCTAACTCCAAGGACGCGCGCATATGGCCCGCACCGCAAGCAAATCCCTGTTCACCGCCGATCTGATGCTTCCGGCGATGGGGCAGGCCTTCCTCAAGCTCTCGCCCACCCAGCTGGTGCGCAATCCGGTGATGTTCGTCACCGCCTGCGTCGCCATGTTGCTCTCCATCCTGCTGGTCGTCGGGCACGATCCGCTGACGTTCGGGTTCAAGCTCCAGCTTGTCGTCTGGCTGTGGCTGACCGTCCTGTTCGGCACCTTCGCCGAGGCGCTTGCCGAGGGGCGCGGCAAGGCGCAGGCGGCGAGCCTGCGCGCCACCAAGGCGGAGCTGACCGCTAAACGCGTCAAGGGTTCGAAAACCGAAAATGTCCCTGCAAGCGCGCTCCGCATGGGCGATATCGTGCTGGTCGAGACCGGCGATCTCATCCCCTCGGACGGCGAGGTGGTCGAAGGCGTCGCCTCGGTCAACGAAGCCGCGATCACCGGCGAAAGTGCGCCCGTGATCCGCGAGGCGGGCGGCGACCGTTCGGCGGTGACCGCGGGCACGCGCGTCATTTCCGACGAGATCAAGGTCCGCGTCACGGTCAATCCCGGCCAGGGCTTCCTCGACCGCATGATTGCCTTGGTCGAGGGCGCCGAGCGCCGGAAGACGCCCAATGAGATCGCGCTCACGATCCTGCTCGTCGGCCTCACCATCATCTTCCTGATCGCGGTCGGCACGATTCCCAGCTTCGCGGCCTATGCCGGCGGTGAGATCCCGGTGACGGTGCTTGCCGCGCTTCTGATCACGCTCATCCCCACCACGATCGCGGCGCTTCTGTCCGCGATCGGCATCGCGGGCATGGACCGCTTGGTGCGCTTCAACGTCCTCGCCAAATCGGGCCGTGCGGTCGAGGCGGCGGGCGACGTCGATACTTTGCTGCTCGACAAGACCGGGACGATCACGATCGGCGACCGCCAGGCGAGCGAGTTCCGTCCCGTCAACGCCACCAACCTGTCCGAGCTGGCCGAGGCTGCCTTGCTGGCCAGCCTCGCCGATGAAACGCCCGAGGGTCGATCGGTCGTGGCGTTGGCAAGCGAGAAATTCGGCGTGAAGATTACCGCCTTGCCGCGCGAGGCGGAGGTCATTCCCTTCACCGCGCAGACGCGCATCTCGGGCGTCAGGTTCGGTTCGACCCTGATCCAGAAGGGCGCGGTGGATTCGGTCCTCAAGGCCAATCCCGATGCGGGCGAAACCGCCGCCGCGACCGAGTTGCGCCGCGCGGCCGACGATATCGCGCGTGCCGGCATGACGCCGCTCGCGGTTGCCAGGGACGGCCGGCTCCTGGGTGTGATCGCACTCAAGGACGTGGTGAAAGCCGGCATCCGCGAGCGTTTCGGGGAGCTCCGCAAGATGGGCATCCGCACGGTGATGATCACCGGTGACAATCCCCTGACCGCCGCGGCGATCGCGGCCGAAGCCGGCGTGGACGATTTCCTCGCCCAGGCCACGCCGGAGGACAAGCTCGCCCTGATCCGCGCGGAGCAGCAGGGCGGCAAGCTCGTCGCGATGTGCGGCGACGGCACCAACGATGCGCCCGCTTTGGCCCAGGCGGATGTCGGCGTGGCGATGAACACCGGTACGCAGGCGGCGCGCGAGGCCGGCAATATGGTCGATCTCGATAGCGACCCGACCAAGCTGATCGAGGTCGTGGGCCTCGGCAAGCAATTGCTGATGACGCGCGGCGCGCTCACCACCTTCTCGGTCGCGAACGACGTCGCCAAATATTTCGCGATCATCCCGGCGATGTTCGTCATTCTGTACCCGGGGCTCGGTGCGCTCAACGTGATGCGTCTCGCCTCGCCGACCAGCGCGATTCTGTCCGCGATCATCTTCAATGCGTTGATCATTCCCGCGCTGGTGCCGTTGGCATTGAAGGGTGTGACCTACCGGCCGATCGGGGCCGGCCCGCTGCTTCGCCGAAACCTGAGCATTTACGGCCTGGGCGGCCTCATCGCGCCCTTCGCCGGAATCAAGCTCATCGATCTGGCCGTCGCCGGCCTGCATCTCGCCTGAGGATATACGACATGGGCAAGGATTTCGCTTCCGCATTGCGCCCCGCAATCGTGATGACGTTGCTGTTCGCGCTGCTGCTGGGGATCGCCTACCCGCTCGCGCTGACGGGCATCGGTCAGCTCGTCTTCCCGCATCAGGCCAATGGCAGCCTGATCGTCGACAAGGGCAGGGTGGTGGGCTCCGAACTGCTCGCGCAGAGTTTCACGGTCGACAAATATTTCCACCCGCGCCCCTCCGCCGCGGGCAAGGGCTATGATCCGCTCGCATCGGGCGGCTCCAATCTGGGCCCCGCTTCCCAGGTGCTGCACGATCGGATGGCGGGCGACATCAAGACTTTGCGGGCTTCCGTACCAGGGGCTCAAGTTCCACTCGATCTGGTCACGGCCTCCGCCTCGGGCCTCGATCCCGACATCACGCCCGAGGCGGCCTTGTACCAGGCCCCGCGCGTCGCCAGGGCCCGCGGTATGGACGAGGCGCGGCTACGCGTGATCGTGGCGGGCGCGACCGAGCATCCCTTGCTTGGTTTCCTCGGCGAGGATCGCGTCAACGTGCTGCTGCTCAATCGACAGCTGGATAGCGAAAGCGCTAAACCGCGCACGTGAGCGACGATCGTCCCGATCCCGACGCCCTTCTCCGCCAGGCGGAGCAGGAGGCGCGCGGCAAGCTCAAGGTCTTTCTCGGCGCCGCGCCAGGCGTCGGCAAGACCTATGAAATGCTGAACGAGGGCGCCGCCCGCAAGCGCGCGGGTACCGACGTCGTGATCGGGGTGGTCGAAACGCATGGCCGCGCGGAAACCGAGGCCCTCGTCGTCGGGCATGAGGTCATCCCGCGGCGGATGATCGACTACCAGGGTCGCAAGCTCGCCGAGATGGACATCGACGCGATCCTCGCGCGGCGGCCCCAGCTCGTGCTGGTCGACGAGCTTGCCCACACCAACGCGCCCGAATGCCGCCATCCCAAGCGCTATCAGGATGTCGAGGAACTGCTGGCGGCGGGGATCGACGTGTTCTCGACGATCAACGTCCAGCATATCGAAAGCCTCAACGATGTCGTCGCTTCCTTCACCCGCGTGCGCGTGCGCGAGACCATTCCCGATCGGATATTGGAAAGCGCCGAGATCGAGGTGGTCGACATCCCGCCCGACGAACTGATCGAGCGGCTCAAGGACGGCAAGGTCTATGTCCCCGACGAGGCGACCCGCGCGCTCGCGCATTTCTTCTCCAAGTCCAACCTCTCCGCGCTGCGCGAACTGGCGCTTCGCCGGGCCGCGCAGGCGGTCGATGCGCAGATGCTCGATTATGTCCGCAGCCATGCGCTCGCGGGCAATTGGGCGGGGGGTGAGCGGATCGTGGTCGCGGTTAGCGAATTGCCGGGCGCGGACGGGCTGGTACGCGTCGCCAAGCGCATCGCCGATACGTTGCGTGCGCCCTGGACCGCGGTCCATATCGAAACGCCGCGCACGCGTTCGCTGGGGGATGAGGACCGGCAGCGGCTGGCCGCAACGCTCAATCTTGCCAGTCAGCTCGGCGCCAGCGTCGCCACCGTTCCCGCAATGTCTGTGCTGGACGGCCTGACCGCGTTCGTCGCGGAGGCGCGTGCGACGCAATTGGTGGTGGGCAAATCAGTGCGCTCGCGCTGGTTCGAGATGCGGCACGGGTCGGTGGTCGATCGGCTGGTGCGCGATACGTCGGGGATCGCGATCCACGTTTTGCCGATGGACGATCCCGCTCCCATTCAGCAGCGCGCCCGCAAGCCGCGCCCCGGCGCCTGGGGGCGGCGCAGCGACTATCTCTGGGCCGCCCTGATGGTCGGCGCCGTGACCGGCATCGGATCGGGCCTCAGCTACGTCCATGCCAATCTTGGCAATGTCGCGCTTCTGTATCTCGTGCCGGTGATGGTGGCGGCCAGTCTGTTCGGACTGCGCGCGGGTCTGTTCGCCGGTATCCGGTCGAGCCTCGCCTATAATTTCTTCTTCCTGCCGCCGACCGGCACGCTGACGATCAACAATCCCGAAAATGTGGTTACCATCTTCGTGCTGCTCGGGGTCGCCTTCGTCACCAGTCAGTTCGCCGCGCGTACTCGCGCGCAGGCCGATCTCGCCCAGTCGAGCGCGCGGGCCAATGCCGCGCTCGCGGGTTTCCTCGGCCAGCTCACCAAGACCAATGGCGAGGAGGAACTGGCGCAGGCGGTGTGCGGCGAGATTGCGCGCATCTTCGACGTGCGCACCGTTTTGCTGACCAATTCGCCCGATGGGCCGCAGGTTCGCGCCGCCAATCCGGCCGAGGACAGGCTCGATACTATCGAGGAAGCGGCGGTGAGCTGGGTGCTGGAGCGGGGCGTGCCGGCGGGGCGCGGATCGGACACGCTCACTGCGTCGGACTGGCTCTTCTATCCTTTGCGTAGCGCGTCCGAGACGCTCGCCGCGGTGGGCATGAGCCGCGACGACGGCAGCGAGCCAATCACGTCGGACCAGCTGCCTCTGCTGATGAACCTGCTCGACCAGGCCGCGCTCGCGATCGAGCGCGCCCGGCTGACCGACGAGATGCGCGACGTGGCCCAGCTCAAGGAACGCGACCGCTTGCGCGCCGCGCTTCTGTCTTCCGTCAGCCATGACCTGAAGACGCCCTTGACCGCGATCCTCGCCGCCGCAAGCGAGCTGCGCCGCGAAGCCGCGCCCGAGACGATCGACACGATCGAGGCCGAGGCGCAGCGGCTCAATCGCTTCGTTGCCAACCTGCTCGACATGGCGCGGGTCGAGGCGGGTGCGCTCAAGCTCAGGATCGAGGCGGTCGACCTCGCCGATGCGATCGCGAGCGCGGTCCACGATACGCGCCGCGCGCTGGACGGGCACAGGATCGAACTGAGCGTGGCGCCGGACCTTCCGCTGGTGCGGGTCGATGCCCAGCTCTTCCACCATATATTGATCAACCTCCTCGATAATGCCGGCCGCTATGCCGAACCCGGCACGCCGGTCGCCATCCAGGCCGAGCGCATCCCGGGCGGCCTCACCCTTTCGTTGCTCGACGAAGGGCCCGGTTTGCCCCCGGGCCGCGAACGCGATGTGTTCGAGACATTCCGGCGGATCGAAGGATCGGATCGCAAACAGACCGGCACCGGCCTCGGTCTCGCCATCGTCAAGGGCTTCGCCGAGGCGCTTGGCCTTGGGGTGGAGGCATCGAACCGCGGCGAACCGATGGGCGCGCGCTTCACCATCCGCTTCCCGGAGACGGCCCTGGTCAAGGAAATGGACAAGGAATGAGCAACGCCGCAAGCGTCCTGATCGTCGATGACGAACCGCATATCCGGCGCCTGCTCCACGGCACGCTCGCCCGCGCCGACTATCGCGTGACCGAGGCGGGCTCGGCGCGCCAGGCATTGGCGGAGATTGAGGCCAGCGCGCCCGACGTGGTGCTGCTCGATCTGGGGCTGCCCGATCGCGACGGGCTCGAACTGCTGCCCCTGATCCGGCAGAAATCGAAGGCGGCTGTGCTGGTCGTCTCCGCGCGCGAGGCGACCGACGAGAAGGTCGCCGCGCTCGACCTGGGCGCGATCGACTATGTCACCAAGCCGTTCGATACGGAGGAGTTGCTCGCACGGGTGCGCGTAGCGTTGCGCAGCCGGTTGGTCGCCGAAGGCGGCAAGTCGCGGATCGAGGCGGGCGACGTCGCGATCGACCTCGTCCAGCGGCGCATCCATAAGCGCGGCGAAGAGGTCCATCTCACACCCAAGGAATTCACCGTCGTTGCGGAGCTCGCCCGTTTCCCCGGGCGGGTGATCACGCATGAAAAGCTGCTCGCCGCGGTCTGGCCGCGCGA
>Ga0157369_10007627_pt1 | contig 12447 bp, 9 predicted proteins | sample C25metaG_FD_113461 | JGI IMG/M metagenome (GOLD analysis project Ga0157369, IMG submission 113461) | Corn rhizosphere microbial communities from Kellogg Biological Station, Michigan, USA - C2-5 metaG | ecosystem: Host-associated > Plants > Roots > Rhizosphere > Soil | place: USA: Michigan...
CTTCCTTATAAGTGGTCCCGTTCGCCTGGAATGCCTTCGTCGCTTCGTGCGCCTCGATCCCGTTGATCATGAGCTTCCCGACCAGCACCGCCGCCGTCTGCCGATCCCGCTGCTCGCGCGGGATGATGTACGCGTACGGCGGATCCTTCGTAAAGCGTTGGATCACGTCGCGGCCCGCACGGTAGCGGTCGTACAGCAGTTCCTCGCGATTTTTCGCCGCCGTGTCGAGCACCGCGTAGGACGCGCCTTCCATGTAATTCACGGCATCCCCGAGCCGCCACCAGCCGCCGCGCCACGGGCTCGAGTAGAATACCTCCGCGCGCAGGCTCTGCTTCTCCTGCGGGAACTCGTCGATCGTGTAGAAGTGCGGCGTCGCATAGCGATACAGCGCCGTCTCCGTCAGAAACGAGACCGTATTGCGGAAGTTGTTCACATGGTCGATGAAGCCGGGGTACCAGTCGTCGAAGCGTCCGCGGTGCATCGCGCCGGGCATGTTGTGCTCGTCGAGATACGCCGCCATCGCCGTGCCGAACAGGTTCACCCACCGGTACATCAGCGGATGCGGATTCAGCGACACCGGGTCGCCGAATGGCGGAATCCAGATGCGGGCAGGGAACGGCGCCGCCTGGTGGTGGTTGTAAAAGACATTCGGGTAATACTCGAGCGCCGCCTTGGTCACTACCTGCGACTCGATCATGTTGTTCATGTACCCGTCGCGATTGTTGTCGTGCCCCACGTACTCCTGATATAGGTCGGGATGGTTGCTGACCTCGAACGGCGTGCCGAGATTGCCGCGATACCACGTTGCGATCTGGTTCTGCCCGTCGGGATTGATCGAGATCCAGAGCATCAGGATCACGTTCTCGAGGATGGCCTTCGTCTCCGCGTCGTTGCGGGTCACGAGGTCGTACGCGAGCTTGATGGTGTGCTGCGCCCCGGCCGCTTCGGTGGCGTGCAGTCCGCCGTCGATGTGGACCATCACCTTGCCGTTCCGCGCCAGTTCCCGCGCCTGCGTGTCGTTCAGCCCCTTAACCAACGCCAGCCGCCGCGCCGTGTCCTTATACTGGTCGAGCTTTGCCAGGTTTTGCGGCGAGGAGATGATCGCGATGTACCAGTCGGCCCCGCGCGTGGTCTTGCCCACCCGGGCGAGCTTGATCTTGTCGCTCGATTGCGCCAGCTTCTGGAAGTACGCTACGGACTCATCATAGGTGGCCAGAAAGAAGTCGTCACCAGGTTTGTGGCCGAGCACCGATTCCGGGGGCGGAACTTGAGCAAGCGCGGCCCACAAGGGCAGCAGGAGGGCTGCAAACTTCATAAGTTAATTAGGCTAGCACGCCCCGTTGCGCTGCTTTTCCGGTCGTTCCGTGCCTGGATTTCGGAAAAACTTCGAACCTTTTCCGGTAAGTTGTCGTCTGAATGCTCCAGGAGAGCTCATGAAGACATTCGTGTGCACGCTGCTCATCGCAATCTGCGCCATTACCGCCTTCGCCGCCGATGTTTCGGGGAAATGGACGGGAAACTTCACCCCGGAAGGCCAGGACGCTCAATCGGCCTTCGTCATTCTGAAACAGTCCGGGAATACCCTCACCGGTTCGGGTGGCCCCGACGAAAACGAACAGTGGCCGATCGCCAACGGCAAGATCGATGGCAACCACGTGACCGGAGACGTGACCGCGCCCGACGGCTCCGTTTACAAGTTGGACGTGGTGATCGACGGAGATAAGGCAAAGGGCGAAATCACCGCCAATCACGATGGCCAGAACATCAAGGGCAAAATCGAACTGACCCGCGTGAAAAGCTGAGCAGTTTCGGCCGCACTTGGGCCACAATAAACCAGGAGATTTATGAAGACACTCGCGTGCACAGTTCTACTGGCACTCTGCGCCATGACGGCTTTCGCCGCCGATGTGACAGGCAAATGGTCCGGCACCTTCACCCCGGAAGGCGGCAACCAGAGCCCCGCCTTGGTGATTCTCAAGCAGACCGGCGACACCATTACCGGATCTGCGGGCCCCGACGACAGTCAGCAGTGGCCCATGAGCAACGGCAAGATCGAGGGGACCAAGATTACCTGCGATGTGACCTCGCCCGACGGCATCGTTCTGAAGGTGGCTCTCACGGTCGACGGCGACAAAATGAAGGGAGACGCTGCGATGACGCGCGAGGGCCAGAGCATGAAGGCGGTCCTCGAACTCACGCGAGCCAAAGCGTAAAATCACTCGCGGCGCGGGCGATCGACGAATCGCCCGCGCCGCAAGCCTTATTCTTCCGCCTCCGGCGACGCCGCGATCACCTCGGCGTCGAGCAGCACCACCAGCCCCTCCTTCACCATCCCGCGGATCTCCGGCAGTATCTCCCGAATTACCGGCTCGCTGTCCACCACCGTAATCACCACCGGCTTATCGTCCGAGATTCCGAACAGCCGCTTCCGGTGCACCTTCAGATGCGCCCCGAACCCCATCATCCCGGTGACCGCCGTGGCCCCGTTCACGCCCAGCTGCCGCAGGCGGCGGATGATCGCTTCGTATAGCGGACCCGTGCCGTAAACATCCGTCTCGTCGAGGTAAATCATCAGCATCTTGACCGGCGGCTTCATCGATTCTCCTTGCGTGCAGTCACGTAGTACAGGCTCGGCAACACCAGCAGAGTCAGAAACAGCGTCGAGAGCAGCCCGCCCACCAGCACGGTCGCCAGCGGACGCTGAATATCGCTGCCGATTCCGCTCGCCCGGGCCGCCGGCACCATCCCGAGCATCGCCACCATGATCAGCATCAGGCTAGGCCGCAACTGCGCCTTCGCTCCTTGAATCACGGCGTCCTCCAAAGTCGTCCCCGGCTCGGACCGGCGCCGGTTGATCTCCGAAATGTACAACACGCCGCTCATCACCGCCACGCCGAATAACGATATGAACCCGACCGCCGCGGAAACGCTGAGGTTGATCCCCCTGAGGTACAGGAAGACGATCCCCCCCACCAGCGAGAACGGCACGTTCACCAGCACCAGCCCCGCATCGCGCGCCGAGCCGAACATGAAGAACAGCAGCGCGAAGATGATCGCGATCGTGATCGGCAGAATCACCGTCAGCCGCTTGCGCGCGCGCTCCAGGTTTTCGAACTGGCCGCCCCAATCCACCGAGTATCCCGGCGGCAGCTTCACCGCCTGCGCGAACTTCGCCTGCGCCTCCTTCACAAAGCTCCCCTGGTCCCGGCCGCGGATGTTCGTCCGCACCGAGATCTGGCGGATGTTCTCGCGCCGCGCGATTATGCTCGCCCCGTTGACCACCTGGATGCTAGCGAGCTGCCCCAGCGGCACGCGGCCGCCGTCATGCGTCGGCACCAGGATGTTGCCGATCGCGTCCTGATCGGCGCGGGCCTGCGCCTGGTACCGCACCGCCACGTCGAAGCGCTTCTCGCCTTCGAACACGGTGCTCACCGGCTTGCCCCCGATCGCCATCTCGACCACGTCCTGCACGTCCTTGATGTTGATCCCGTACCGCGCCACCGCCTGCCGGTCGATCAGCAGCCGCAATTGCGCCTGGTCGGACTCCTGCTCGAGGAACGTGTCCGCGTGTCCCGGAATCTGCCGCAACACCTCGAGCGATTGATCGGCGAGCCCGCGCAGGCGCTTCAAATCGCCGCCGCTGATGATGACCGCCAGGTCCGCGGGCGACCCCGTCACCGCCTCCGTCACGTTGTCGATGATCGGCTGCGTGAGGCTGAAGTTCGCGCCCGGAATCTCCGCGCGCAGCTTGCGCGAAACCTGGTCCACCAGGTCCGCCTTGCGCATTCCCGCGGGCCACGTGTCGTAATTCTTCAATGCCACGAAGAACTCGTTGCGATTCGGCCCGTACGGGTCCGTGCCCGCATCGTTGCGCCCCGATTGCGAACTGACCAGCGAGACCTCCGGGAACGTCTCGAGAATCCGCCGGATCCGCGTCGCCTCCTCCGCCGACTTCTGCAGCGAGATGCCCGCCGGGAAATTCGCGCGCACCCACAGCGTGCCCTCATCGAGCTGCGGCAGGAACTCGCTGCCTAGCGAGCCCCCCAACACGAACGCTCCCAGCACCACCGCCGCGCCCGCCGCCACTGTAATCAAAGCGCGCCGCACGGTGACGTTCAGGACCCGCTCGTAGCTGCGGTATAGCCACCGCAGCACCGGGTTGTCCCAGGTCTTCGCGCCGTTGCGGAACAGGTACGTCGCCAGCACCGGAATCAGGGTCAGCGCCAGCAGCAGCGACCCGAGCAGCGCGTAACACACCGTGTACGCCATCGGCGTGAACAACCGCCGCTCCACGCGCTCCAGCGTGAACAGCGGGATATACGCCGAGATGATGATCAGCAGCGAGAAGAAGATCGGGGACTCCACCTCCAGCGCCGCGTTCAGGATCGTCTCGAACACCGTTGCCGGGCGTTTCATGTGCTCGCGCTCCTGCAGATGGTGCACGATATGCTCCACCATAACCAGGGTGCCGTCCACGATAATGCCGAAATCCAGCGCGCCCAGGCTGAGCAGGTTCGCCGGGATCCCCGTGAAGTGCATGCACACGAACGCGAACAGCAGCGAAAGCGGAATCGTGATCGCCGTCAGCAGTGCGGCGCGGACGCTGCCCAGGAACAGCAGCAGCATCGTCACCATCACCACCAGCCCTTCGAGCAGCGTGTGGGACACCGTGTGCATCGTGTTGGCGACCAGGTCCGTCCGGTCATAGATGGTCCGGATCTTTACCCCGGCCGGTAGCCGCGTCGCGTTGATGTCTTCGACCGCTTCGTGCAGCCCCTTCAACACCTCGCTCGGATTCTCGCCGCGGCGCATCAACACGATGCCCTCGACCCCGGTCTCCTCGCCGACCCCGAAAATGCCCGTCGGCGGCGCCGCTCCGATCTTCACGCTCCCGATGTCCCGCACGAACACCGGCACGCCCTTCGTCTCATTCACGACGATGTTGCCGATGTCCTCCGCCGTCCGCACCAGCCCCACCCCGCGGACCACCATCGACTGCTGTCCGTTGTCGAGCATCGCGCCGCCGGCGTTCTGGTTGTTCGCCGAGATCGCCTGCGCCACTTGCCCGATCCCGAGGTTGTACTTGTCGAGCGCCTTGGGGTCGATCTCCACCTGGTACTGCTTCACGAGTCCGCCGAATGGCGTCACATCCGCGATCCCCGAGACCTGCCGGAAGCGCGGCTCGATGACCCAGTCCTCCAGTTCGCGTAGCTGAATATCGTTGTACCCCTTGCCCTCCACGACGTAGCGGTACAACTCGCCGATCGGTGTCGCCAGCGGCCCCAGCGTCGGCGTCACGCCGTCCGGCAGTTCCGCGTCGCGCAGCGCCTCGAGCACCACCTGCCGCGCGAAGTAATCGTCCGTCCCGTATTGGAACGTCAGCTCCACCACGGAAAGTCCGAAGATCGTCCGCGACCGCCGCGCGATCACGCCCGGCACGCCGTTCAAGGACCGCTCGATGGGCACCGTGATCTGCTGCTCCACTTCCTCCGCCGCGCGGCCGGGATACAGCGTGATCACCACCGCCTGCGTATCCGAAATGTCCGGGTACGCCTCGACTTTGAGCTGTTGGAACGACCAGATGCCCAGCGCCACCAGCCCCAGCGACAGCGCGATCATCACAAAGCGCTGGTGCAGCGCAAACCGCAATAGTTTCGCGATCATGTTATTGCGCCCGCAGCAGCATCGCCCCGTCTACCACGATGCGATCGCCCGCCTTCAGCCCGGCGACCACCCCGAGGTGGTCGTCGGTGCGCCCTGCCGTCTTCACTTCGGCCGGCTGGAACCTGCCCGGCGCGCGCTCCATCCATACCATCGTCTTGCCGCCCTCCTGCACCACCGCGGCCGCCGGAATCACCGGCATCGTGCGCACCGAGTCTGTGTGCTTGATCGTGCCGAACATCTCCGGCCGCAGCCGTCCGTGCGTATTCTCCAACTCCGCCCGGACCTTGATCGTCCGCGTCTGCGGATCCACCGTGTCCGCGATCCGCATCACCCGCGCCCGGAAAGTCTCGTTCGGGAACGCCGTCAGCGAGACGTCCACACGCTCGCCCGGATCGATGAAGCGGATCTGGCTCTCCGGCACGTCCGCCGACACCCACACCGAACTGAGGTCCGCGATCGTCATCACCGCCGCGTTCATATCGTTGCGGAACTCGCCCGGCGTCACGGACATGTCCAACACCTTGCCGGAGATCGGCGCCGTCACCGTCACCTTCTGCGCGAAGGATCCCGGCTTCAGCCCCAGAATCTCGATCTTGCGCCTCCCCTGTTCCACCGTGGCCTGCGCCTGATCCACCGCCGCCTTCGCCTGCGCCAGCGCGTTCTCCGCCGTCAGAACATCCTTCTTCGCCACCGCATTGTGGTCGAACAGGTCCTTCGAACGGTCGTAATCGGACTGCGCCTTGTTGAGGTTGGCGTTCGCCTGCGTCAGCGCGGCCTGCGCCTGCCGGTACGTCGATTCCGCCGCGTCCGCGTCCGGACTCTCCAGCGTCAACACCGGCTGCCCGCGCTTCACCGCATCCCCGATTTTCACGAGCACGCTCGACACCCGCCCCGTCACCGGCAGCGTCACGTGCGACACCAGATTCGGGTTGGCCTCGATCTTGCCCGGCGAGACCACTTCGTCGAACGGCACCTGCGCGTCGCGAATTTCATCAACGTGAATCTCCTTCAGCTTCGCGGAGTCCGTCGGAATCACGACCGTCCCATCCGCCAGTCGCTGTTCGCTCGCCGCCGCCGGAGGCGTGCCCGCCGCGGCCGCCTTCTCTTCCTCTTTCCCACATCCCGCCAGCAGGGCGGCCGCAGCCACCGCAATCCATAAATAGGTTTTCATTGCTTCTTCTCCACGACGCTTCCCGTTCCCTGGCCACCCGGCCCACTGGCCCCGCTGCCCGTCACCGATTCGATCGTGTACAGGCTGCGCGCGAAATCCGCCCGCGCATCGTTGTAGCTCTGCCGCGCGTCGTTGAACGCGCGCTGCGCATCCAGAAACTCCACCAGCGAGGCCTCGCCGCGCCTATACGAGTACTCCATCGTGTCCCGCACATCCTTCGCCTGCGTCAGCAGTCCGTGCTCGATGCTGTCCAGCAGGTCGCGCGACGTCGTATATTGCAGCCACGCGTTGCGCACCTCGCTCTCCACCGAAACTTCCATCGCCCGCACCCGCGCCTCGGCCTGCTTCATCTCCTGCTGCGCCCGCTCGATCTCGCCCTGGTTGCGGTTGAAGAGCGGAATCGGCGCCTGGAAAAACACCCCGAGCGAACTGGCATTCCCGTTATGAAATTGCCGGTGATACTCCGTCCCGACCGTGTAATCGACCTTCCCCTGCGCTAGTTGCGACCGCAGTTCCGCCCGCGACCGCGCCTGGTCCTGCCGCAATGCCAGCACGTCCGGTCGCAGTTGCACCGCCTCCGCCTGGAGCGCCGGCAGTTCGAGCGGAGCCGTCTGCCGCCGCATCTCGCCTTCCACGTCGAACGTCGGCGAAGGCACGGGCCGCCCCATCAGCAGTTGCAGCTTATTGATCGCGATGCGCAGCTTCGATTCCGCCTGCCGCACCGCGCTCTGGAATTGCAGCGCCGCCACCTGCGTCCGCACCAGTTCCACCTTCGAGAGGTCGCCTGCCTGGACGCGGGCCTGGTTCACGTTTACGATCCCCTGAAATGCCGCCAGGTTCTCGCGCGCCAGAGCTAGGTTGTCCTTCGCCTGCAGCACGTCGAGGAAGCCGTTCTCCACGTCCAGCGCCAGGCCGCGCACCGTATTCAGGAGGTTCAGCTTGGCTACGTCGCGAGAGTTCTCCGCCACCGCGATCCGCGCCTCCCGCTTTCCGCCGCGCTCCAGGACGAAATCCGTCCGGGCATTCCATTCCGTCGGGCCGCTGTTCGAGGCGGGAACCCAATTGCGCATGAAATCGATGTAGTCCAGCCCCGCGCTGAAGACTGGATTCGGCCTCAGTTTAGCCGTGACAATCTTCGCCTCGGCGACGCTCAGGTTATAACGCTCGGCCAGCAGCCCGAGATTGCGGTCGACCGCCTCCTGCACCGCTTGCCCGATCGTCACCTTATCCGGCAGCGCTGGAGTCTGGGCGGCGAGGACGCCGGCAAACACAAGGAATATGACACTTCTCAATGAAACCTCCCATGGGGCACAACCATTCCTCCGCGCATTTGCCGCGAAGGTCAGCAAGAATTCGGAATGAGGTTAGAGGAGAGCGGGCGGCGCCCGGCTGGCGCGTGTAGAAAATCTGCGCGCCGCGAAGCCGTCGTCGCCAAGAGGAAGCCGCGCAGTCCGCGCCGCGTCGATGGACGACACTGCCGGCAAGGGCGTGTCTACAGGCGTTGTGGAAGACTCGCCGGTCTCGGGCGAATCCTGATTGCCAGACGGACGGTCGAAGGACTGTGGATCGGACTTACCGAGCCGCGCCCGGTAATCCGCCACATCGACCTGGTGAAAGTGGCCGCCGCCATCGTTCAGAACGATCGCCAGCGGCTCGCGATCGAACGATTCCAGAATCAGGTCGCGGTCCGCGTCGCCGTCGAGATCGCGCGCCGAAAGACGTCCGGCCGCGCGTGGCGTCCGCACCGTGATGATCCCGGATTCGACCGCGCTCAGACGGACTGAGATGTCGAGCAGGTACCCGGAGCCTTCGCGCCGCATCGCGCCGGCCGTCGCGAAATCCGGCTGCCGGTCGCCGTCCAGGTCCGTCGCGACCACCGCCCCGAAGGGAATTCTCGCCGCCGAACCTGCTGCAAAGGCTGGGAATACGCAGAGCGCCGCGGCGATCAGCAGGGACACACGTATGGCGCACGAATTGGCGCGGTCCCTCAAGAGGCTGAATTGCACGGCTGTCAGATTATTATAGACGCCGTTCCACGTGCCTAGGTAACCTCTTTGCCAGCCCGATATACTGGTTCGATGCTGTTTCGCTGGCTCTTGCTCGCGGTGGCGCCCGCTCTCGCCCTTGCCGCCGATTGGAACCCGCGCGCCGCAGCCGATTATCTCGACGTCCGCCAGCAGGAATGGTCCGCATGGCCGGCCGCCAACGCCAACGCCAAGCCCTGCGTCTCCTGCCACGGCGGTCTTACCTATCTGCTCGCCCGGCCCGCCCTCCGCCGCGTTCTCAATGAGCCCAAGCCGACGGCGTACGAGACCGGCCTCCTCGAAAGCCTCCGCGGCCGTCTCCCCAAACGCGCCCCGCTCGACCTCTTTCCGAAAGCCACGGAGCCCCACCTCTCCGAAGGCGCCGGGGTCGAATCGATCCTCGCCGCTTTCTTCCTCCGCACCCCCGACGCGTTCGACCGCATGTGGTCGCTCCAGGCCGATAGCGGCGCTTTCCCGTGGTTCAGCCTGAATCTCGAGCCTTGGGAGCAGACCTCGTCGGCGTACTTCGGCGCGTCGCTCGCCGCCCTCGCCGCCGGATCGTCCCACACGCCTCAGGCCAGCCGGCTCCGCGCCTACCTCGTCCGCGAATTTGACGCCCAGCCGCTGCATCACCGCCTCATGGCTGTCTGGGCCGGCGCGGTCCCCCAGTCCGCCCGCGCCGCCGCACTCGACGAACTCTGGCGCAAACAGTCCCCCGACGGCGGCTGGTCCCTCGACGCGCTCGGTCCCTGGAAGCAGCAGCCCGACGCGCCGCCCGTCACCGGCAGCAACGCCTATGCGACCGCCTTCGCCGCCCTCGCCCTCGAGAAGTCCGGGGTCTCCGACCCGCGCCTCGCCCGCGCCCTCGCCTGGCTCCGCTCCCACCAGGACCCGAAGGGCTACTGGGACGCCGTGTCGATGAACAAGCGCCGTCCGCCCGAGTCGATCCCCTACGGCTTCATGCGCGACGCCGCCACCGCCTGGGCCTCCCTCGCGCTGTCCGACGCGAAGTGATGCCGCATGCTATCGTCTACCTGCAGGCTCACCCAGCCGCACGCGGGCGCCTGCCGGAAATTGGGTTTGGCTTCCCGGCAAATTTACCAAACGAACCCAAATTTTCTCGTAACCTGCAGGAATCAGAAGCATTTACGCCCCCGAAACGAACCCAATTTTTCGCTGCAAGTTTTTTCCGGGCGGATGCGTCTAACTGGAGTATGGCGCTCTTGATTCCCCGCACTTGTAGGGGTGTAGAAGAAACCTACAAAAAAGCCAAAAATGTCCGAATATCCCGCAATCCGTTCAGGCTATACTGTGACTTAAGAGGGTTGGCATGAAAAAATACGGCAAATTCGCCGCTCTGATCGTAGTCGTAATCGGGACGCTGGTCTGGCTGGCTACCGCCGGCATGAACGAGACGAAGACCTATTACAAGACCATCAACGAACTCGCCCAGATGAAGGATGAGGCGTACGGCAAGCGCCTCCGTGTCGGCGGCGACGTCGAAAGCGGCTCCATCCAGCGCGTCGGCAACGAAGTCCGGTTCGTCCTCACCCAGGACGCCAATACTCACCTCAAGGTCGCCTACGCCGGCTCGGATCCTCTTCCGGACACCTTCAAGGACGGCGCCCAGGCTCTCGCCGATGGCAAACTTGCCCAGGACGGGGTCTTCCACGCCAATAAAATCCAGGCCAAGTGCGCGTCCAAATATGAAGCCAAACCGGGACAATTCAAGCCCGGCGAAGCCGCTCCCAATATCAACACCGGCAACAAACGCACCTAGCACATAGAGGGGTTTATGGAAAATCTGGGCTCGCTGGCCATACTTCTGGCCTTCTGCGTCTCGCTCTACGCCGTGATGGCCTGTGTCGTCGGCCGCGTCCGTAATAAGCCGTTCCTGCTGGTCAGCGGCCAGCGTGCGGTCTACTCCGTGTGGGCGCTCATGACGCTCGCCTCGGGCATCCTGGTCTATGCGTTGATGACCGGCGACTTCCGCTTCGCCTACGTCGCCGCCCACTCCAACAGGACCATGCCGATCCTCTATAAGTTCGCCGCATGGTGGGGCGGGCAGGAAGGGTCGCTGCTCTTCTGGAGCTGGCTGCTGTCCACCTACGCGATGGTCGTCGCCTTGACCAATCGACGTCGCCATCGCGAGATCATGCCGTGGGTCTTCGCGGTCATCGGCACGGTCCAGACCTTCTTCCTGGTCCTCAACAACTTCATCGCGAACCCGTTCCAGATGCTGGCGACCGATAAGCTGATCATCGCGGTTCCCGACGGCAACGGCCTCAGCCCCCTCCTGCAATACCCCGCCATGGCGATCCACCCGCCGATGCTTTACCTCGGCTACGTCGGGTTCACCATCCCGTTCGCTTTCGCCATCGGCTCGCTGATCACCAAACAGCCCGGCGAGGCCTGGATCCACACCACTCGCCGCTGGACGCTCGTCACCTGGCTCTTCCAGAGCACCGGCATCATGCTCGGGGCCGCCTGGGCCTACCACGTCCTCGGTTGGGGCGGCTACTGGGGCTGGGACCCGGTCGAGAACGCTTCCCTGCTTCCCTGGCTCAGCGGCACCGCCTTCCTGCACTCGGTCATGATGCAGGAGAAGAAGGGCATGATGAAGGTCTGGAACATCGTCCTCGTCTCCGCCACCTTCTTCCTCTGTATTCTCGGCACCTTCCTCACGCGCTCCGGCGTGGTGCAATCGGTGCACGCCTTCGCCCGCTCCGACATCGGCAAGTACTTCGTCAGCTTCCTCGCGCTCGGCATCGCCGGCACCATCTTCCTGATCCTCGACCGCCTCGACTACCTGAAATCGGAGTCCGAGCTCGAGTCCGTGGTCTCGCGTGAGTCGAGCTTCCTGTTCAACAACCTGATCCTCCTGGCGAGTTGCTTCGCCGTCCTCTGGGGCACCCTCTTCCCGGTCATCTCCGAATGGGCCACCGGTGACAAGATCTCGCTCGATGCCGACTGGTACAACCGCCTGATGGTCCCGATCGGCCTCTTCCTGCTCCTGCTGACCGGTGTCGGTCCGCTGTTCGCCTGGCGCCGCACGTCCATGGAGAGTCTCCGCCGCAACTTCCAGTGGCCCGGCATCGCGTCCCTGGTGCTGGTCGGCGCCCTCTTCGCCGCCGGAATCCGCCACTTCTACGCGCTGATCTCGTTCGGCTTCTGCCTGTTCGTCGCCCTCACCGTCCTCATCGAATTCGTCAAGGGCGGCCGCTCGATCGCCGGCAAGAACGACATGAACCTCGTCCGCGCCATGATCGAGCTGACCCACCGCAACACACGCCGCTACGGCGGCTACCTGGTCCACATGGGCATAGTCCTGATGTTCATCGGCTTCACCGGCCACGCCTTCAACCAGAACGAGGTGAAGGAGTTGAACCAGGGCGACTCGATGAAGATCGGCGCCTATACCCTGAAGATGGTCGACCTCCAGCAGGGCGAGACCACGAATTACCAGTGGCACCGCGCCACCATGCAGGTCTCGAAGGGCGGCGACGTCATCGGCACGCTGGAACCGGAGAAGCGCTTCTACATGGCGAGCCGGCAGGGCACATCCGAAGTCGGCATCCGCCAGCGTCC
>Ga0157369_10007630_pt1 | contig 12445 bp, 8 predicted proteins | sample C25metaG_FD_113461 | JGI IMG/M metagenome (GOLD analysis project Ga0157369, IMG submission 113461) | Corn rhizosphere microbial communities from Kellogg Biological Station, Michigan, USA - C2-5 metaG | ecosystem: Host-associated > Plants > Roots > Rhizosphere > Soil | place: USA: Michigan...
AAAGGATAACTACAAGGAAACTGCAGGATAACTACAGACATCGCTCGGCTGCGAAGATCAGAACGACTATGCAGGTCGGCTTTGCGTTTTCTTTTTACAAAAAAAGCGGGCGCCGGCCATTGTGTGTCGCTCTCGCCGCCGCAGCCGAGCGATGTCTGTAGTTATCCTGCAGTTTCCTTGTAGTTATCCTTTGGGACCCTTTGCCGTAGGTCTCTCCATGCGGGCAACCGGACCCTTCACGGCCTCAAGCGATTCATGAGTCGCGGGAACGCAATCGCCTCGCGGAGATGCGGCAGGCCGCAGATCCACGAAACAGTGCGCTCGAGGCCGAGCCCAAAACCGGAGTGGACGAAGGTTCCGTAGCGGCGCAGGTCGAGGTACCAGTCGTACGCCTGCTCGGGCAAATGCTCGGCGCGAATGCGCGCGAGGAGACGATCGTAATCGTCCTCGCGCTGGCTGCCGCCGATGATTTCGCCGTAGCCCTCGGGCGCGAGTAAGTCATCGCAGAGCACCGTGCGCGGGTCGGCGGGATTCTCCTTCATGTAGAAGGCTTTCGCCTCGCGCGGATAGTTCATCACGAAAACAGGCTTGTCGTATTCGGCGACGATGAGCGATTCATCCTCGGCGCCAAGGTCGTCTCCCCAGACAGTCGTGCTGCCCTTCCGCTTCAGTAGCTCGATCGCATCGCCGTAGTCGAGTCGCACGAACGGCGGCGTGACGCGCTCCAGTGGCGTGGTGTCGCGCTCCAGTACGGTGAGGTCTGCCGCACATCGGTCGAGCGCGCGACGGACCAGGTAAGACACGAAGTCTTCCTGGAGGTGCATGTTGTCATCGCTATCATTCCACGCGACTTCCGGCTCGATCATCCAAAACTCCGTGAGGTGGCGGCGCGTCTTGGATTTCTCGGCGCGGAACGTCGGACCGAAGGTGTAGATCCGGCCGAACGCCGCCGCTGCAGCCTCGCCGTAGAGCTGTCCCGTTTGAGCGAGGTAGGCGTTGCCTTCGTCGAAGTATTCAGTCGAAAAGAGCCCCGATCGTTCGCCGATCGCGGCCGTGAGAATGGGCGTGTCCACGCGGAGGAAGCCACGTGCGTAGAAGAAGTCGTGGGTTGCCTGCTCGACTTCGTTGCGCACGCGCGCGATGGCGCGCTGCCGCGGCGATCGCAGCCAGAAGTGGCGATGGTCGAGGAGAAAATCGATGCCGTGCTCTTTCGGCTGGATCGGATAGTCGAGGGAACTCGTCCCAATGATGTCGAGATTGGTGACCGCCATCTCGATGCCGCCGGGCGAGCGTTCCTCGGCGTGCACCTCGCCGGTCATGGCGACCGAGGTCTCTATGGTTAGCGCGGCGAAACGTTCCCAAACCTCGGGTGGGATTTGCGTTTTTACGAGGACGCCCTGAATCTGTCCGGTACCGTCGCGCATCACGACGAACGCGATTTTTCCGGAGGAGCGCAGATGGGTTACCCAGCCGCGAACGGTCACAGTGCGGCCGACGTGCTGTTTCAGCTCGTCAATGCGGGGAGTACTCAATGTTGTTGAAACGGTTAGAGTTACGGCAAAGAATCGGCAAGCTACGAACGACTGACGGACGTGTCAACTTTCCTACGAATCAGCGACGTTCCCCGCTGGCGTGCACTGCCCCGCTGTTATACGATGAGGCGAGCGGGTGGATTGTGGCGATAACACGCGCGTCGGCAGTCATCCTTGTGCATGAACGTGGTGCCAGTCGGCGCCGTTCAGGCACGGCGCATGCCGCGCGGTGTATGACCCGGTTGCGCTGTCGTCGGTTCGTGCGGCGCTCGAGCACCTCCATCACGATCCCGGCTGCGAAGCCAGCCGTTACGAGACACTTTCAGGCCTTGATGCCGCAACGTTTCCAAGCACAGTGGCCCTGCTGCCACGGTGATGACACCATGCGTGCAGCGGCCGGCCCAGGCCAGACGGTCGCGTTAGGCCGTCACGCTCGCCCAACGACCCGTCGGTCGCGCCCGTGAGCATTCGGTCAAAGTTAGGCGCAGGCCTCCTGGCCATCGCGCTCGTCCTCCTGGTTCCACTGCTGCTTGCGCTTCAGTCGCTGGAAGAGCTGCACTCCATTACCACCGCCTTACAGAAGCGCGAGTTCGCGGCGTCGCTGCTGCTCAACCGCATGCGCGCCGGAACAGACGAGCTGCGCCGCCTCGACCTCTCGCTCGTGTTCCTGCACCAGCCGCAGATCCGTGCGTCGATGGATTCGCAGCTCACGGTGCTGGCCGCCACGTCGGACTCCCTCGCGCATCTTGGCATGCAGGTGGCGTCCACGCGGATCGGCGGCGCGGTGGCTCAGATCGCGTCGTTCGTGCCGAGCGAGTATGCAGCGGCCGCGTCGGGTCACGCGAAGATCGCGGACTCGGTGTCCACACAGCACCTGATCCCCGCCATCGCCGTCGCCGAGCGCGAGCTCACGTCGGCCGAAGGCGTTCTGCGCGACCGATCGAGTCGCCTGGTGGCAGCGGCAACGGCGGAAACCGAACAAGCGCGCAACGCGGCCGCACTCGGGCTGCTCGTCGCGGCGACGCTCGCGCTCTTCATATCGATTCTCCTCTGGCGAACCATTGGCGGTCCCATCCGCGACCTCGAGCACGGCATGGCGCAAGTTGCCGACGGCAACTTCGGCTATCGCCTGCGCGTGACGCCGCGACGACGCGATGAGTTCGGCCACCTCGCGGAAAGCTTCCAGTCGATGGCGTATCAGTTGGCAGCGCTCGACCGGCTCAAGGCAGAGTTCGTGTCGGTTGCATCGCACGAGCTCAAGACGCCGATCAACGTGATCCTCGGCTATTTGCAGTTGATCGACGAGGGAGTGTACGGACCCGTGTCTCCCAAGATGCACGAGATCGTGCGTACGCTCGATTCGCAGACGCGCTCGCTGTCGCGGCTCGTGCATCAATTGTTAGACGTGAGCCGATTCGAAGCGGGCGGCGGCAAACTCGATCTTCGCCCAACGAACCTCGACGTGTTCCTCGCCGAGATCGAGGAGACGTTCCGGGTGCTGTCGATGCAGCGCGGGGTCGACTTCCGCATCGAGCGTGCGGGCCCGCTCCCCACCGAAGTCCTCTGGGATCCGGATCGCATCAGCGAAGTGCTCGGCAATCTGGTCGCGAACGCGTTCAAGTTCACGGAGCGCGGCGGGTCGGTGGAGCTGCTCGTGGATGCGATGGACCAGCAGGTGCACCTCGACGTTCGCGACACGGGCGCCGGCATTCCGCCGCAGCAGCTGCCGCACATATTCGAGAAGTTCTTCCAGGCGGACAATCAGGAAGCCGCGGCGCACGGCGGCAGCGGACTCGGACTCGCGATCGCCCGCCAGATCGTGGTGGCGCACGGCGGCCAGATTTCGGTGGAGAGCATCGTGGGTGTGGGGACGACGTTCCATCTCACGCTCCCGCTCCGCGCGGGCGGGCGCGTGCACGAGCGACCCCGCACTCCGATTCTCGGAGTTCCGGCGTGAGACGATGGTGTTGGGTCGGGCTCACGCTGATCGCCGCCGCGTGCGCCACGACCTCCGCTCGACGCACGATGCCGCCCGCCGCCGACGACTGGATCGGCACGATCACGGCCGCCAAGAACCAGGTTGCGTTAGGCCATTTCGACGATGCCGACAAGGCGCTGTACGAGTTCGAACAGCGCTACCCGTCGAGCCCTGAGGCGCGCGAAGCCACGTACTGGCGCGCGTTGTTCAAGCTGGACCCGGCGAATCGCGGCGGCAGTCCGCGCGCGGCGACCGAACGCCTGGACGAATATCTCTCCGACACGACGACCTCCCTGCACCGCTCCGAGGCGGCGACGCTGCGCCGCATCGCCGCCGAGTTGGACTCGCTCGCCCAACGGGCGCCGGTGGTCGCGTCCAACGATTCGGCGCGGCTGGCGGATGCGCAGAAGGCGCAGGAGCGGGAGGACGACATGCAGAAGGAGATCAAGGCGCTGCGCGATCAGTTGGACAAGACCAACGCAGAGCTCGAGCGGATCAAGAAGCGGTTGCAGGAGCGCACACCGTGATCGATCCGCATGGGGAGACATTCGCCCACATGGAGAGATCTACGACCAAGATTTGAAGAATAACCACAAGGATAACTGCAGAGATAACTACAGGCATCGCTCGGCTGCAGTGAGAAGAACGTTCCTATGAATCGGCTTGCGGATTTTTTTTTGACAACTGCATACGCCGGCCCATTCCTCGCAAATCGATTCGCGCGCATTTCAAAAAAGGAGCGATGGTCGCACGGTGCGTCGATCCCGCCCCTCGGCCGAGCGATGCCTGTAGTTATCTCTGCAGTTATCCTTGTAGTTATCCTTTGAGCCTTTGTCGTAGATATCTCCATGCGAGCTTCCGCGGCTCCCGCATCGCAAGGCGAAGGCGAGCTCTCACCCGACCCGAAACAACTCCATCGCCCGCTGATACCGCTCGCCTAACGCGGCGCGGAGCGGCGCGTGTTCGCGGCCGCGGAGGTCGGGGTCGGACGCGAGGATTTCTTCCGCGGCGGCGCGGGCGATCGCAAAGAGCGATTCGTCTTTGAGCGGGTCGGCGATGCGGAAGGTGGGTTCGCCGCTCTGCTGCGCGCCGAAGAGGTCGCCCATGCCTCGCAGGCGCAGGTCGGCGCGCGCGATCTCGAAGCCGTCGTCGGTGCCGACGAGCACCTCGAGGCGGGCGCGCGTCTCGGGGCCGGGGTCGCCTAACAGAATGCAGTAGCTGGCCGACCCGCCGCGGCCGACGCGGCCGCGTAGCTGGTGGAGCTGCGACAGGCCGAAGCGCTCGGGGTGCTCGATCACCATCACCGTCGCGTTGGGCACGTCGATACCCACTTCGACGACCGTGGTGGCCACGAGGATGTCGACCTCGTGGTCGCGGAACTGTCGCATCACCTGGTCGCGCTCCTCGGTCGGGAGGCGGCCATGGAGCAGCGCCACCCGGCGGTGCGCGAAGGGGCCGGCGGCGAGCTCGGCGTGCATCGTGGTCGCGGCCTTGAGGTCCGTCTTCTCGGATTCCTCGATCACCGGATAGACGACGTACGCCTGACGGCCCGCCGCCAACTCGCGCTCGACGGAAGCAAGGACCGCGGCGCGCCGCCACGACGGGCGCAGCAGCGTTTTCACGGGCAAGCGGCCGGGCGGCCGCTCGTCCAGCACGCTGACGTCGAGATCGCCGAAGGCGGTGAGCGCCAGCGAGCGCGGGATGGGCGTCGCGCTCAGGAGCAGGACGTCGGGCCGGCCGGCGGGCGCGCCGTCGGCCGCCTTTGCGCCTAACGCCGCGCGCTGCTCGACGCCGAAGCGCTGCTGCTCGTCGATGGCCACGAAGCCCAACCGGCCGAACCGCGTGTCCTCCTGCACCAGCGCGTGCGTGCCGACCGCGATGAGCGGCGACCGCCCCGCGAGACGCGCGGCCCGCGCCCGCCGCTCGGCGGCCGAGAGGCTCCCGGTGACGAGCACGGGCTCGATGCCTAACGGAGCGAGCAGCCGCCCGAACGTGCGCGCGTGCTGCTCGGCCAACAGCTCGGTGGGCGCCATGATCGCGGCCTGATACCCGTTCTCCACCGCCAGCAGCGCCGCGAACAGCGCCACCACCGTCTTGCCGCTCCCCACGTCGCCCTGCAGCAGCCGGTGCATGCGGCGATCGCCGCACATGTCGGCCACGATCTCCCGGATCGCGCGCGCCTGCGCGCCCGTGAGCTCGAACGGCAGCTCGTGCTTCAGGCGGCTCGTGAGGTCGCGCTTGTTCTCGAACGAAATGCCGGCGCGCCGCTCGCGCGCCAGTTCCTTCGCGCGCTGCTGCAGCAGACTCACGAACAGCACTTCCTCGAGCGCGAGCCGCGACCGCCCGCGCTCCGCTTCCTCGAGCGTCGCCGGACGGTGCACCATACGCAGCGCCTCACGCAGCGGCGGCACGCCCGCGCGTTCCATCAGCTCGCGCGGCAGCGACTCGCGGACTAACGGTAGCAGCGCGTCCAGGTGCGCGTGCACGATCGCGCGAATCTGCTTGAACGACAATCCTTCGGTGGCCGGATACACGGCGAGCACGCGGCCGGAACCCAGGTCGTCGGTATCGCTGCCGGCGCCCAGGTTCACCATCTCGCGCGGCTGCAGCTGTCGTCCGTGAAAGAATCGCACGCGACCGGTGACGAGCAGCGTGTCGTCCTTGTTCACGACGCGATCGAGGAACGGCTGCCCCGGCCACGCGGCTTCGATGAGCCCCGTGCGGTCCTTCAACACGGCCTGGAAGATCCGGAGACCCTTTCGCGTGGGAATGATGCCCTTCGAGATCACTGTGCCGATGACCGTCGCGTCCATGCCCGGCGTGAGCGTGGAGATGCGCGCGATGGTGCTCGCGTCGTGATAGCGGTGCGGCAGGTGGTACAACAGGTCGCGCGCCGTACGCACGCCGAGGCGGTGCAGCGCTTCGGCGCGGTGGGGACCCACGCCCTTCAGATACGCGACGTTGGTATCGAGACCGGGCACGCGTTAGGCGAGGAAGGCGGACACAGCCGGACGTGACCGGAGCGAGCGATCACACTACTCGGCGAACAGATCGCGGGCGTACTGCGCGGCGTCGAACGGCACCAGGTCGTCGGCTTTCTCGCCGACGCCCACGAACTTGATCGGCACATCGAGCGCTTCGTGCACGGCCACCACGATGCCGCCCTTCGCGGTCCCGTCGAGCTTCGTGATCACGATACCCGTGAGCGGCACCGACGCCGAGAACGAGCGCGCTTGCGCCACGGCGTTCTGCCCGATGGTGCCGTCCAGCACGAGCAGCGTTTCGTGCGGCGCGCCGGGAAGTCGCTTGGCGATCACGCGCGCGACTTTCTGCAGCTCGGTCATGAGGTCGTCCTGCGTATGCAGACGGCCCGCGGTATCAACGATCACGATGTCGGCGCGGCGCGCCACGGCCGAATCGATGGCGTTGTAGGCGACCGCGGCCGGATCGCTTCCCGGTGCGCTGCCAACGAACTGTGCGCCCACCCGCTCGGCCCACACGCGCAGTTGGTCGATGGCGCCGGCCCGGTAGGTGTCGCCGGCAGCGACCACCACCTGCTTGCCCTGTTTGCGGAGCCGCGACGCGAGCTTGGCGATGAACGTCGTTTTGCCGGCGCCGTTCACGCCAACCACGAGGATCACCGTCGGCACGGCGCCCAACGTCACCGCGGGATCGCTCTTGCCCCCGCGCAGCGACTTCTCGACGCCCGTGCGCAGCGCGTCCAGAAACTCGTCCTGCGTGCGCACGTAGCCGAGTTTCGCCGCCGACTCGACGTCGCCCACGAGGCGCACGCTCACCGGCACGCCGAAGTCGGCGTCGAGCAGCAGCTCCTCGAGACGCTCGAGCGAGCCGGCGTTGACGCCGCCGCGCACGAGCACGCCCACGTCGAACAGCGCGATGTCCCTGAGGCGCTCCCAGAGGGAGCGTCGCGGTGCGTCGTCGGCGCGGCGAAGAATGCGCATGGCTACCCGGTTCGAGGTCCGGTTCCGTTAGGCGAAGCGCACGGCTACCTGAGGCCGCGCTTGCGTCGCATCAACCATTCGACGCACAGCGCGGCGATGAGCGTCACGTAGCTCCACCACATGTCGCGCAGGCGCGGCTGGTCGCCGAACGACGTCGCGCCGCCCACCGGGCCGGCCCGCACGCCGCTCGCGCGCGGCAGGAGCTCGCGCGACCGATTCACGACGAGCACCGCGGCGCCGCCGGTGACGCGTACGTCGTACACGCCTGGCACCATCGGATCCGTCTGCGCAACCGTTGCGCCCGCACCGAAGCGCAGCGTGAGCGAATCATCTCGCGGCGTACCACGGCGTCGCAGCACCACGCGCACCACGCTGTCTTTGGCCGCGCCTGTCCCGCGCCGCCAGCGCACGGGATCGCCCGCACGCACCACGCCTTCAGCCGGCATCGCCGCTCGCGGATCGGGACGTTCCGCGCTCAACCAATCAAATATACTTCCCCACAGCGCGACGAACGCGTCGGCGCTCGCGCCGCCGCGGAACTGCCATCGCCAGAAGCCCGACGCGCTCACCACCACGACGCGCCGTCCGTTGGCCGAGCCGCCGGCGATCGCCGCGCGCCGATCGTACTGCCGCGCCCGTGCGACCGAGAGCGCCTCCCACTCGCCGGTTGGCGCGCGCGCCGAGACGCTAATCGGCGGCAAGCTGTCCCACACGATGCCTGCGAGCGCGCCGGCGACCGGCGATGGCGGCGCGTCGATCGCGTACCATTCGCCCGTGGTATCGCCGGACGGGACGACGAGTGCGAGCGAGCCGGTCATCGCCGTGCGCGGCGGCCCGAAGTAGCTCGTGTCGCCGTGCAGAATGGAGAGCGGCGCGTCGTGCATTGCGCCCTTCACCGTGCGCTCGTCCACCGGCGCGAGCGAGCCGTCCTGCCGCCACTGTCCCGGCGCGACGCGATAGTACGCGCGTGTGGGAAGCGCGACGGCGCCGCGCAACACGGGCAGCACGAACCGCGCATCGAAATCGGGCGACGTCGACGCGAGCACCGCACCGGCCGCGCGCGCGACATCCACTGCCACGCCTAACGTGTCGTTGCGCGCCTCGCGGTCGCCGGGTACGGCCACGACCGCGGCGAGCACCGACGGCCCAACGGGCCCGGAGATCGGCGCGCGCACGGTGAGCGTGCGTTCGGCGCGGGCCGGCATCGAGTCGAGCGTCGTCGACGACAGCTCGCGTCCGCCGAGCAGGATGCGGAGCGTACCGCCCGGCGTGGCCAGCGAGTCGGCGCGGACACCCACACGCAGCTCGACGGTGTCGCCGCTCACGGCTGCGCGCGGCGCTTCGAGCGACACGACGGCCACGTCGCGCACCGGCGGATGCTGGAAGACCACGATGCGCGAGCCGGCGGGGAATCCGGGCAGCGCGGCGGGATCGTCGATCTCGCCGTCGGTGATGAGGTCGAGCGGACGGCCCGCGCCTAACGCACGCTCGGCGAGCGCGCGGGCGCGGGTCGACACGTCGACCGGCTGCGGCGCGCGCGCCGCGCGCCGCACGCTGTCGCCGAAGAGGAGCACGGAGTCGGGCGTGAGCGCCTGCGCCTGGCGACGCGCGTCATGCCACAGTGCCGTGTCGCCGTCGCGGGTCCAGCTCTCCGATGCATCGAGCGCCACGAGCGGCGGCAGCGGGTGGCGCGGCCCCGCCGGCGCGTCGAGCAGCAGCGCCAGGCCTAACGCAACCGCAATCGCGCGCAGCGCCGCCAGGAACCACCGCCGCGGATACAGCCAGACGGCGATCCCCACCCCGATGACGACGGCGATGAGCCAGGAGAACACGGATGCGTGCGATGCCGGACGAGACGGTGAAGGAGACCCGTGGAGGTCCCTTCCCTACCCCACGGCGCCCTGGAGTTTCGCCAGGAGCGTGTCGCGCATGGCGTCGAACCGCGACTGCTCGGCGGCAGCGATGGGGAGACCGGTGTCGCGCTTGAGCGCGGTGCGCGGGTCGCGCTGCCGGCCGTCGATCAGGATCTCGAAGTGCAGATGCGGTCCGGTAGCGAGTCCCGTCATCCCCACGTAGCCGATGGTCTGGCCGATCGTGACCACGCGGCCGGGACGAATCCCGTGCGCGAATCCGTGCAGGTGCCCGTAGCGGCTCACGATGCCGTTCCGGTGACGAATGTCGATCATGTTGCCGTATCCGCCCCGTCGCCCCGCGAAGATGACGACGCCATCGCCGATCGCCCGCACCGGCGTACCCTCGCGGGCCGCGTAGTCCGTGCCCGTGTGGTTGCGCCAGATGCCCAAAATCGGGTGCAGCCGGCGCCCGAAGGTGCTCGAGATGCGGCGGAACTCGAGCGGCGCCCGCAGGAACGCGGCGCGCATGGAACGTCCGGTCTGATCGAAGTACTCGGCGCGGCCCGAGGCGTTGGTGAATTTCACGGCGTCGGTTTCCGTCCCCGAGAGCTCGAACCGCGCGGCGAGGATGCCCCCGATGCGCACCACGCCGTTCGGCCCAACGGAGCGCTCGAACAACACGCGAAATGCGTCGCCCGGCTGGAGGTCGCGGCTCATGTCGACCCGATACTCGTAGATGTCGGCGAGCGACCACGCGAGCTCGGAGCGCGCGCCCTTGGGCAGCATGTTGGCGGCCGAGTCGTCGAGGGCGGCGTAGAGGTTGGATGCGATCACGCCGTGGACAGCGAGCGTATCGGTCTGCCACGGCAACCGCTCCTCGGTGCCGGTCCAGGCGCTGTCGCCTAACCGCCTAACGTGAACCAGGTGGTCGACGGCGAGCTGGAATACGACTTCCGAGGGCGTGGAATCGCCGCGGGCCGTGCGTACCGCCACGGGAAGCCCGGCCGGCGTGCGGCGCGGGTCGAGCTGGGTGGCGGCCGCGAGAATTCTGCTCGCGTCGCCGGCGCGGATCCCGGCATGCTCGAGGAGCCCGGAGAGGGTTTCGCCCGCGTGGAGCGTGTCATCGCGCACGGTCCAGCCGGAATCGCTTCCGTTAGGCAGGCGGCCAGCGCCGGCGGATGCGACCGAGTCCGGACCGCCGGACGCCGCGGACGGTGCGGGGCTCGACCGGCGCGGCCAGATGACACAGAACACGACCACGCCCAGCGCCACGATCGCCGCCGTCGTCAACGCGCGCGGCGACGGACGCTTCAATCCATCTGCCTCCGGATGAACGTCGGAATCTCCATGTCACTGAGATCCTGCGACGTTTTGTCGGACGGCGTGCCGGGCTGCGACGCGCGCCGCTCGACGGGCGGTGTGGCGCGCGGCGGCACGACGGGCTGGCGCTGGCGTTGGGCCGGGAACGGCAGCACCGGCGTCGCGGGCATCATCCCGCGCTGCGGCGCCTGCTCCACGATCCCGCCCGTGTGCAGCGCCCGGTCGAATCCGGTCGCGATCACCGTGACGCGGATCTCGCCCTGCATCGCGGGCTCGTTCACGGCGCCGAAGATGATCTCCGCGTCGTCGCCGACCGAGTCGTGCACGATCTCATTGATCTGGTGCACTTCGCCTAACGTCAGGTCGTTGCCGCCGGTGATGTTGATCAGGACGCCGGTCGCGCCGCCCACCGAGATGTTGTCGAGCAGCGGCGACGAGATCGCCTGCTGCGCCGCCTCGATCGCGCGGTTGTCGCCGCGGCCGATGCCGGTGCCCATGAGCGCCGAGCCGCCGCTCTGCATCACGGTGCGGACGTCGGCGAAGTCGACGTTCACCAGCCCCGTGACGCTGATGAGGCTCGAGATGCCCTGCGTCGCATGGAGCAGCACCTCGTCGGCCTTCTTGAGCGCGTCCCCGAACGGAATGTTCTTCGCCACCACGGCCAGCAGCCGTTCGTTAGGCACGACGATCATCGTGTCGACGTACTTGCGCATCTCGGCGATGCCGGAGTCCGCCTGCCGCATGCGCTTCCGTCCCTCGAACAAAAACGGCTTGGTCACGATGCCGACGGTGAGCGCGCCGGCCTCACGCGCCATCTCGCAGACGATGGGCGCCGCTCCGGTCCCCGTCCCGCCGCCCATGCCGCACGTCACGAACACGAGGTCGGCGTTGGTCATCGCGCGCCCGACCTCGTCCCGGTTCTCCTCAATGGCCTGCCGGCCGATCTCCGGCCTCGCCCCAGCGCCGAGTCCGCGCGTCAGCTTCTTTCCGATCTGGATCTTGACGTCCGACTTCGAGTTCAGCAGGGCCTGCGCATCCGTGTTGACGGAGATGAACTCGACCCCTTCGAGATGTTCCTCGATCATTCGATTGACGGCATTACCACCGCCACCTCCGACGCCGACGACCTTCATCCGGGCGTTCTGGGAGGTGCTCTCCTCGAACTCGAAGATCATTGCGGGGGGAACTCCTAATGAGTGGCGAGAGAGGGGACCTAAGTTCGGGCGGAATATAATGCTTTCCAGCGCAATGCGCCCGCACCCCTGGTCAGAAAAAGTCCTGCAACCACGTCTTCACTCTTTGCGCCAACCGGTCCACGCCCGGCGACGACACACCCCGTCGCCGTCCCGACGCTGCCCCCGGTACCCCGACTGCGAGACGCTGGCCGCCGTAGAGCGCGAGACCTACCACCGTCGCGAAACGCGGCGACTCGACGGCGTCGCTCAAGCCGCCGACACTCGCGGCCGGCGAGCCGACACGAACGCCGGTCCCGAAGACGTCGGCCGCCAACTCGGCCGCGCCGGGAATCGCGGACGCGCCACCCGTTAGCACAACGCCGGCACTCAAGCGTCCCGCGAAGCCCGCACCCGTGATTTCGCGATTCACCATCTCGAAGATCTCATCCATGCGCTGATGGATGATGTGCGCAAGCAACTCGCGCGGAATCTGACGTTCGCCCTGCGCCACCGTACTCGGAAGCTGAATCACCTCGTGCGAGTCTTTCATCATCGGCTCGTACGCGCAGCCGTAGCTCTCCTTGAGCCGTTCCGCGTCCGCCTGCGTGACGCCGAGTCCATGCAC